>Ga0172379_10005592_pt1 | contig 17464 bp, 8 predicted proteins | sample GrowelOW334metaG_FD_119756 | JGI IMG/M metagenome (GOLD analysis project Ga0172379, IMG submission 119756) | Groundwater microbial communities from an aquifer near a municipal landfill in Southern Ontario, Canada - Groundwater well OW334 metaG | ecosystem: Environmental > Aquatic > Deep... | reverse complement strand
TACAGGTCAGTTCGAAGCAGACCGCAGGCGGTACCGAACCCGGGCCAAGGGATTTCAAACTCCAGTACAGGCTTGGAACCGGGGGCACATGGACGGACATTTCCGGCGGGACGATCGTCACCGGCAACGACTGGGCCACAGGCGTTTTGGATAAACTGGTATTACCTGAAGAATGCAGCAGCCAGAATTCTATCTTTCTGCGGTGGCTGATGACCTCCAATCTTGACATTAACGGGGCAGTAATAGTCGCCTCGGGGAAAGCAAAAATCGATGATATTCTGGTCACCGGTGAAACCGCGTCCGGCATCGAAGAGCTGACAATCAGCAGCATGCGGATCCGTGTTTATCCCAATCCTTGCGCCGGCAAGCTCCGGATTGAAACGGAAAACGAATTGAAAAAAGTGGAAGTATACTCCATGAGCGGATCCAAAGTATTCGATCAGGCATCACAAGGCAATTTATCGATTATCGATATGACCGGCTTCGATACCGGCCGCTATACCCTTGTCATTCATGTTGTTAATGAGGCGCACCCTTTTGTGAGGCCGGTCGTCAAGAATTAAAACCTGTGATGTTTCAATTTTGAATGAATTATATTTTAATACCTTTCCGGGCGACCGCAAGGGTCGCCCCTACACCAAGAAATTATTTTATTAAAGGTGTGGCATGGTGGAATTGGTGCCCTCAATGGATTAAAAAAAGGGCCGGAACTACCTCCGACCCTCTTTCTTTTCCTGCGCCTTTCGCCTTACTTTTGCCTTTTGCCTTGTGCCTTGTGCCTTACTTTTGCCTTGTGCCTTGTGCCTTACTGGAGCCTTAATCCCTGATCACCACCGGATCTCCGAATCCCAGCGCCTTCAGCGGAGCGGCCTGGGTGGCTGCGTCTCCGGCAACAACATAATACATCCGGTTCGGATTGATATACTTCTGAGCCAATGCTTTATGCTGGTCAAGGGTCATATTCCTGATGGTTTCCTGTTCTTTTGTAACATAATTCATGGGCAGGTTGTACATGGCAATCTCACCAAGCATTCCGGTAAGTGCACCAAGGGTTTCATATTTTCTGGCATACGACTTAAGCATGGAATTCTTAGTGAAATCAAGCTCTTCCTGCGAAATGCCCTGTCCGTATTTCGTCATCAGGTCCCTGAAAATCTGGGCAGATTCCAGGGTAGCAGACGATCTGACGGGTGCTGAGGCCGTAAAAGTTCCTGAAACAATGGATCCTGAAAAACCGCTTCGGGCACCATAGGTGAACCCCTTTTCTTCGCGCAGTACCATGTTGACCCATCCGTTAAACGATCCGCCCAGCTTATCATTCATTACGGTTGCCGCAAAATAGTCGGGATCGCTTTTAGCCGGACCGGCAGCCCCGATATTTATGATGGATTGTTTTGCGCCCGGGACATCAATGAAGTAAACGATGGATTTGGCAGGTGCCTCGGGTATCGCACAGGCGGGAAGGGTAACTTCTTTGGCGGTCCATTTCTGGGCCAACGTCTGAAGCGAACTCATCACTTTGTCTTTGGTTATTTGTCCGGCAATCTGGATACTGGCAACACTTGGTGAAAAATAGGCGGAATAATAGTCCTTCAGATCTCCAATAACAATATTATTGATCGTTTCTTCCGTACCTCCGGTACCGATACCGAGTATATTCTGATCACCGTACACCAGTTTCTGGAACAAGGTGGAAGCTTTGGAATTTGGATTGGCCTTCTGCCTTTTAAGGTTATTCAGTGCCCTGTCCTTGGCTAATCCGAATTCCTCCTCATCCCAGCGCGGTTCGAGAAGCATCTCCTCCACCAGTGCCAGTGTCTGATCGAAATTCCGGGCCAGCGTATTGGCGCTGATCGAAACACTGGTGCCTGATGCATTGATATTTATGCTTGATCCCAATCCTTCAATGGCTTCTTCAAGTTCCAGCGGGGTTTTGTTTTTTGTCCCTTCATTCATAAGTTGACCAACCAGGCTGGCAACACCGGCCTTATCGAGCTTATCCAGATAATGCCCACCGGTGAGGGTGATATTAAACTGAACCAGTGGAAGTTCAGTTTGTTCGATACCGATCACCCGCATGCCGTTGGATAGTTTATCTTCCCAAATAACCGGGATATTCAGTGCCGGATCGGGGCCATCTTTTGGCATCACCGAACGGTCAAAAGCCGACGGAGTTTTTGCAACGGTCTCTTCAGGTGCATTTTCATCAATGGAAACCTGAGTGGCATTCAGGATATCCTCCTCTTGCACCCCGGCATTCATGGAACCGTCGGCAACCAGGTCGGCCTGTCCCTTGGGTACAAAACTGGTAGCCAGGTAAGGCTTGCCTTTGATGTACTTTTCATACACACGCATGATATCGGCCTTGGTTACTGCCTTTACCCTGGCAATATCCTTTTTATAAAAATCGGGTGAACCGGCATACTCATTGTAGGTGGCCAATTGCCTCGATTTACCCAGAATACTGCTGATACCGTTGTAAAAATCGGTTTCCTGTCCGGCTTTTAAACGGTCAACATCGGCTTCAGTGAAGCCTTCCTTTTCAAAACGTGCAAAAGCTTCAAAAACAGCATTTTCTATGTCTTTTAAGCTGCCCCCCTCCTTACCGGTGACCGAAACATTAAAGGTTCCGGCAATTTCCATGCTCCGGCTACTGGCACGGGCACTGGAGGTGAGTTTTTTCTCTTTGACCAGCACATTATAAAGCGGGGCCTTTTTTCCGTTCGAAAGCAATTGCCCCAGGTAGGAGAGTGCATAGCTATCAGGACTGTACTCTTCCACCGTTGGCCATACCATGGTCAGCTGCGGTGCCCTGGCGAAATTGTCTTCATGATAGAGCTTTTTCGTTTCAGTTATTTTGATCGGTTCCGGTTTAGGATCGGCCAGATCGGCACCCCGCTTAATTTCACTGAAGTACTTATCGATCAGCTGTTTTGCGGTTGCCGGGTCAAAATCACCCGATAGAACCAGCGTTGCATTGTTTGGTACATAGAATTTGGCATGAAAAGCTTTGACATCATCGACCGTTGCATTAAAAAGATCTTCCATTTCCCCGATCACGGTCCAGCTGTAGGGGTGACCCTTTGGGTACAAATTTTTGGCGATCACCGCACTGTTGTGACCGTATGCAGCATTGTCGACACTCTGGCGCTTTTCATTCTGCACCACGTTTTGCTGGATATTGAACGTTTTTTTCGTAATGGTATTCTCCAGAAAACCCATCCGGTCGGATTCCAGCCAAAGCACTTTTTCCAGTGCATTCTTGGGAACCAGTTCAAAGTAGGTGGTTGCATCGTTACCGGTTCCGCCATTCAGCGTACCCCCGGCATCCTGAACGATTTTAAAAAACTGATCTTCCGGTACGTTTTCGGAGCGTTGAAACATGATATGCTCAAAAAGATGTGCAAATCCGGTACGACCGACGGTCTCGCGGTTCGATCCCACATGGAACTGGATCGTCAAAGCCACGATTGGATCCGAATGGTCTTCACTGAGAATGACATCCATCCCGTTTTTCAGGGTGTACTTTTCGTACGGAATGTTAAGTTCCGATTTCGCTTGCGGCTTGCAGCCCGTCATGAGGAGGGCGGCAAATGCCAGTAGATAGGTTAAGTGTTTCATTATTTAGGTTTGAGTGTTTGTTACTTTTTAAAGGCAGAAGGCAGAAGGCAGAAGGCAGAAGGCAAAAATTAGTCTTATGTCTTATGATTTAAGAAAAAAGTTGGGTCCCAAGAACAAATGTTAAGTTTATATCGATGCCCCTTCTTTCTTGTATCCTACTTCTTTTGACTAATTTCTGCCTTCTGCCCTATGCCTTATTTCTTAATTATCTCCGGTTTTCCAAATCCCAGCGCACTTAGCGGTTCCGCTTGCGTTGCGGCATCTCCAGATATGACATAGTACATCTTTTCAGGATTTAAATACTTCTGCGCTAATGCTTTATGCTTTTCAACCGTCATGGTGCGGATGGTTTCCTGGTCGCGTTTCACATAATCTTTTGGAAGATTATACATGCTGATCTCGCCCAGCATGCCGGTTAATGCACCCAGGGTTTCAAAATCCAGCGCGTACGATTTCAACAGGTAATTTCTGGTCATTGCCAGATCCGATTCGGATATCCCGTTCCGGTAATCTTCCATCAGTTTTTTGAATATCTGAACTGATTCAAGGGTTGCTGACGAGCGAACCATTGAAGCTGCGGTAAAGGCCCCAGGAATATAGGAGCCGCTGAAGTTGGTATTGGCGCCGTAGGTAAAGCCTTTCTGCTCGCGAAGAACCTGATTGACCAGGGACAGGAAATTTCCGCCAAGGTGGTCGTTCATCACGGTAGCAGCGAAAAAATCCGGATCAGTCTTCGCCAGTGAAAGGTTGCCGATCCGGATGGTCGACTGTTTGGCACCGGGTACATCAACAAAAATGATCTCCGATTTCTCTAAAGCTGCAGGCAATGGATAAACAGGAAAAACGACCTCTTTGGCCGACCATTTCGAGGCCAGTGCCTGGAGGGATTTCATGACCTGTTCCTGCTTGATCTGGCCTGCCACATGGAAGTTGGCCACAGAGGGGCTCATATTGGCGGTATACCAGGATTTCAGGTCATCGATCGTAATATTGGGTACAGATTCCAGGGTCCCGCTGTCATTCAATGAGAAGATGTGACCCGGTCCATATATTTTACCGACAAAAGCTTCTCCGGCAAGTGCAACCGGACTGGCCTTCTGCCGTTTCAGGTTGTTCATCACCCGTGTCTGGGCCATTGCAAATTCATCCGCATCCCAGCGTGGTTCAAGCAGCATCTCCTCCATCAGGGCAAGGGTTGCTTCATAATTTCGCAGCAGGCAGTTGCCGCTTACAGTGATTGAAGAACCCGAAGACCTTATATTGATCCGGGCACCCAGCGTTTCAATAGCTTCCTCCAGCTCCTGCGGGGTTTTATTCTTCGTTCCCTGGTTCATCAGCGAAGCCATCATCGAAGCAACACCGGGTTTATCGAGCTTATCCAGATAATGACCGCCTTTCAACACGAGATTGAATTGAACCAGCGGAAGTTCATTCTGCTCAATTCCCCAAACGGCCATTCCGTTCGACAACTTATCATTCCAAACGGTCGGTATGGTGACCACCGGCTCAGGTCCATCCACAGGGATAACCGTGCGGTCAAAAGCAGTCGGTGTTTTAACAACCTCATCGCTTGCCGATTCATCAATCGCAACCTGCGTGGCATTCAGGATATCCTCCTCTTTCACACCGGCAACCACCGATCCCTCAGCAGCAAGTTCAGGCTTGCCCTTGGGTACAAAACTGGTCGCCAGGTAGGGCCTGCCCTTGATATATTTTTCGTAAACACGGATAATATCAGCCTTAGTGACCGCTTTGGTTTTTTCCAGATCGGTTTTGTAATAATCCGGCGTTCCGGCATACTCATTGTATTGTGCTAATTGAAAAGATGTTCCCAGTATACTGCTGATCCCATTGTAAAAATTAGTTTCCAGGCCGGCTTTAATCCTTTCGACATCGGCATCTGTAAAACTTTCGGTCTCAAAACGTTTGAACGCTTCGAATACTGCAGGTTCCACGTCTTTCAGATTCACCCCTTCGTTGGCAGTAACTGTAATGGTAAAGGCTCCGGCAACTTCCATACTGCCATTTTCGGCGCGGGGACCGGAGGCCAGTTTCTTTTCCTTCTCGATTACTTTGTACAGCGAGGCCTTTTTACCTCTCGAAAGGAGCTGTCCCAGGTAATCCAGCGCATAGCTGTCCGGACTGTATTGCTCGACTGTAGGCCAAACCATCGTCAGCTGGCCTGCCCTGGCAAAATTATCCTCATGAAAAAGTTTTTTTGTCTCGGTCCAGTTGATGGGTTTCGGTGACGGATCCTTAATTTCCGGACCTTTCTTGATCTCACCGAAATATTTCTCGATCAATTTCCTGGCATCAGCCGGGACAATATCCCCTGATAAAACAACGGTAGCATTGTTGGGAACATAGAAGGTGTCATGAAAAGTTCTGGCATCCTCTACCGAAGCCTTGAACAGATCCTCCATTTCGCCGATCACAGTCCAGTTGTAGGGGTGCCCTTTCGGGTAAAGGTTCTTCGAGATCACCCAATCGGTATAACCATAAGGTGCATTATCCTCATATTGCCGTTTTTCGTTCTGAACCACATTCTGCTGGATATTCAGTGCTTTTTTATTGATGGCATTGGTCAGGAATCCCAGCCGGTCCGACTCGAGCCAAAGCACTTTTTCCAGTGCATTTTTCGAAACCACTTCAAAATAGGTGGTGGCATCGTTGCCGGTCCCCGCATTTGATGATCCGCCAGCATTCTGGATAATCTCATCAAACTGTCCGAGTTTCACATTTTCCGAACGGGAGAACATGAAATGCTCAAACAGGTGGGCAAAACCCGTGCGGCCTTCCGATTCCCGTCCCGACCCAACATGGAACTGGATCGCAAATGCGACGATCGGGTCGGAATGATCCTCATGCAGGATAACCTGCAGGCCATTGGCCAGCGTAAACTTCTCATAGGAAATGTTCAACTCTGTTTTGGGCTGCTGATTGCAGCCAGCCAGCAGCAGGCCGGCGAAAGCTACGAGACAGGATAGTTTTTTCATAATTGGTTTTTAGTCGGGTTTATCGTGACGCGTGAAGCGAAAGACATGTGACGATAGCCCTTCTTCCGCTTCACGCTTCACGCTTCACGCTTCACGCATTCAAGCAGGGAAAGTTAGGAAAGGCAAATCAGAATTCCGGCAGCCGAAAGGTTAAAAATTGTGAAAACCTTATAGAATTGGAACTTGATGTTTTTTTCAGCAATTTCACAGCAAAACCAACTGACCATGAAACTTAACTGGATTGACCTGACAATTGTTCTCGTATACCTGGTGGCGGTAGCCATGGTGGGATTCCTGATCCGTAAGAAAGCTTCCTCAGGGCTTGACAATTACTTCCTGGCAGGAAGGAGCCTTCCCTGGTGGGTGCTGGGGATTGCCGGTTGCTCAAGCTACATAGATATTGCCGGGATTATGGCTCTGGTTGGGGCCCTGTTCTATCTGGGATTGAAAACCGTGTGGATGACCAACATTTTCTGGGGCTGGTTCGCGATGGCGGGTTATATGGCGTTTCAGGCCAAGTGGATCCGCCGCTCTGGGGTGATGTCGTTTGCCGAGTGGAATGAGACCCGTTTTGGCAAAGACCGGGATGCGGAAATGGCCAGATTGGCTTCAGCGATTTTTCTTTTGGTCCTGATGATTTTCAATCTGATGTACATGGCGGTGGGGATAGGAAAATTTGCAGAGGATTTCTTTCCGCTCACCCGCTGGCAATCCACATTGATCGTTTTCGGGGTGGTGGGGATCTATGTAACCCTGGGAGGATTTTATGGGGTTGTCATAACCGATATTCTGCAGACGGCATTGATAGCGGTTGGCGCTATTGTTATGATAATCATGGTTTTTGCAGGAGGGATCGGGACAGATATTGCCGCTTCCCGTCCGGAAGGATGGAGCTCGCTGGCCTTGAACTGGCATCTATGGCCCGGTTACCTCGAGTCCACCCCTGCGGCATACCAGCATTTCAACCTCTTTGGCCCCCTGATGATCATCGGCTTTACCTGGATGATGTTCAGGGTTTTGGCTGGTCCGAACGTATGGGATTTCCAGTTTTTCCTCACCACCCGCACCCCTCGTGATGCCGCCCTTGCCGGTGGAATGTGGACCTTCATGTTCATCCTGAGGTGGATTATCGCCATAGCATTCCTTTTGTTCGGGATCTCCATCCTGGGTGCCGGAACAACCAATGTCGACGGGGAAAAGATACTGCCCCTGGTCATTTCACGGTTGCCTATCGGGGTAAGCGGCCTCTTCCTTGCCGTCATGCTTGCCGCCCTCATGTCGACCCTCGATGCCATGATCAACGTCACCGCCAACGTGGTGACCAATGATTTCATCAAGCGTTACTTTTTTAAGAAACTGCCCGAGAAAAAAATCATCCGGATCGGCCAGCTGGCTTCGATTTGTGCCCTGCTGCTGGGATTTGCATTCAGTCTGGCTTTCGAAAACGTAATCTCGGCCTGGGAAACCATGATCTTCGTGGTGGTTACGATGATCCTGGTGCCGGCAACCATGCGATGGCACTGGTGGCGATTCAGCGCTAAAGCCTTCGTGTGGAGCATGATCGCCACCGCTGCATTCATCGTGATCCAAAAATTGTTTTTCGGATCGATTTCGGCAACCAATTCATTGGGAATTAATATTATATGCAGCCTGATCATTACTGTGACCATTGGATTTATCGTTAAGCCGACCGACAAACAGATCCTGGTAAAATTTTACAGCAAAATCAAGCCGTTCGGCTTTTGGGGTCCCATCCGAAAGGAATCCATTGCCCAGGGATTGATGAAGGCAAATGATAAGGAGCCCATGTGGGATGCAATCAACGGACTGATCGCCCCGGTATTCCAGTTTACTGTTGCCCTTCTTCCATTTTATATGTTCCTGAGGAAATGGCCACAGTTCTGGACAGTGGCAGCGATCATGGCAGCCGTCATGGTTGTATTATATTTTACCTGGTATAAAAATCTTCCCTCAAAAGATGAAAAATAGTGTTCACCTGATCTGCAACGCTCATCTTGACCCGGTCTGGCAGTGGCGCTGGACCGAAGGGTGTTCCGAGGCGATAGCCACTTTCCGTAATGCCGTTGAGATCATCCATGAATATCCCGAACTGGTGTTCAATCATAACGAAGCCATTCTTTATCAATGGGTTCAGAAATATGACAAGAGATTATTTCAGGAGATCAGGGACCTGGTTGAAAAGCAGCGTTGGTTCATTGCCGGAGGCTGGTACCTGCAGCCCGATGTGAATCTGCCCCCCTATGAAAACCTGGTGCGGCATATACGAATAGGCCGCGATTATTTCAAAACCGAATTTGGAGTTGAGCCCAGGGTGGCTTATAACTTCGACTCATTCGGCCATCCGGCAGGCCTGCCGAAATTATTGCGTGATTTTGGCTATGAATTCTATGTCCACCAGCGTCCCGAAAAAGAATTTCTCGATATACCCGGAAGCCTGTATCAATGGAAAGGGTTGAATAACAGCATGATACCTGCCTACCGTATTGAAATCGGACTTTATCATACGGAAAGAAAAAATATCGTCCAAAGGCTTTCGGAAGCCACGGACCTTGCATTGAACCTTGGGCGCGATGTAGCTTTATTCTGGGGGCTCGGCGACCATGGAGGCGGAGCTACCCGGATTGATCTCGACCGGATACGGGAATTCACCGCAAAAGAGCAGCGCGTGGAATTCATCCATAGCACCACCGATCGGTTTTACCAAGCCATCAAGCCCTTGATCCCTACGCTGGCGGTATATGAAGGCAGCCTTCAGCGGGTTTTCACCGGGTGTTACACCTCCCTTTCCCGCATCAAACGGCGGGCCGTTGAAGCCAGTGCTGCCGCAGTGCAGGCGGAACGGCTCGTAGAGACAGATAATTATCTGTCTCTACACGCCACCCCCATCACGCCCTTAACCTCCTTAACGTCCTCACGTATTTCCGACATCTGGCGCGACATCCTTTTCAACGACTTTCACGATATCCTGCCCGGCTCCTGCACCGAACCTGCCGAGCAGGATGCCCTCGACCTCTACGGTCGGGCCATGGAGAATATCCGGCAGTTGAATATGGAATCGATAACAGCAATCAATCAAACGGCTGAACCACTTAAAGCCCACATACCGGTCACTGTTTTTAATTCCAATTCCGGACTTGCCACATTCCCGGTCGAATTTGAATGCATGAGCGACTACAGGCCTTTCTGGGAAGGTGAATGGGTACTTAAACTTTTCGACCGCTCCGGCAGGCCGGTCCCCTCACAGGAGGAACAACCCGAAGCCCGGCTGCCCTTCCATCGCTGGCGGCGGAAAATCAGCTTCCTGGCCAAGGATTTGGACCAGGGTGTACATCATTTCTATTTGAAACCCGTAGAGACGGATAATTATCCGTCTCTACACGCCAATCCGCAAATGCCTCACGGTCCATTTATTTCTTTCCCCGTCCTCACCGACACCGCCGATTCCTGGGGCACCAACACCTCTGCTTGGCGTGAGGTAGTTGGCCGGTTTGAAGCTGAAAAAACAGAAACAATCATCGAAAACGGACCCGTACGCCTGGTAGCTGAATCGATTTTGACTTATCACCACAGTAAAATCATCGTTCATCGCATGGTGTATACCAGTTGGCCGGTTATTGAATACCGGATCCGCATCCAGTGGAATGAAGAACGGAAACGCCTGAAAATTGCCATCCCCACCGGCATGGAAAACCCTCGCCTGACAGCCCAGATTCCGGGAGGCTCCGAGGAATTTCATCCCGACTCCCAGGAACACGTGCACGGCACCTGGATGACTCTATCTCCACCCGACACCCGATACCCGAAACCCGATACCCCCCTCCTCCACATCGCACACTCCGGCATCCACGGCTTCGACTTCGACGGGAAGGAGGTGCGTCTCTCCGTTCTGCGGAGCGCGGCATATTGCCATGAACAGGGCTACGATCTGGATAACGGCCGTTCGCACAAGTACATGGATATGGGAATTCATGAGGTGAAACTGGCAATTTGGGAAGATTTCCAGGATCCCTCATTGGTTGCCGAATGGTTGAATGCACCGGCACTCGTCTGGCCCCACCTCCCCATCGGATAAAAAAAAGTTACCTTTGTGGAAAATAGTTGGAAAATGATGGGAATGGTAAAAAAGTGTTCGGGTTTACTCTTCGTTGGGGCGATGTTGGCAGGTTTTTCTATAAGCGGTCAAAACTCAAAACCATTCGTTGAAACACTTGGACTTCGCACTGAATATCAGGTTAATCCTGTAGGAATTGATGTATTAAACCCGCGATTCAGCTGGATCATCCAGGCTAATATTCGCGATGTCAGCCAGACTGCTTATGAGATCAGGGTATCGTTAAACCCCGATCAGCTGAGACCGGGAACCTCCCTTTTCTGGACCACAAAAAAAGTGTTGTCGGATGCAAGTAATCAGTTGGCATATACCGGCCCCGCATTGGAATCTGGGAAAAGATATTATTGGACCGTCAGGGTCTGGGACAATCAGAATCACATCACAGATTGGGCGCCGATCTCTTTCTTTGAACCTGGCTTGCTGAAACCGACCGACTGGAAAGCATCCTGGGTGGAACCCAGAATCGTTGCGGACGCAAAAGAAGTTCAGCCCTGCCCGCTGATCCGGAAAACTTTCAAACTCAAGAAAGAAGTTAAATCAGCACGGTTATATATTACCGCGCATGGCCTGTACCAACTGGAAGTGAACGGTAAAATACCGAACGACTGGCTGTTTACGCCGGGGTGGACCAGCTACAACAATCATCTTCAATATCAGACCTATGATCTGACACGGATACTTAAAAAGGGCGATAATGCCATTGGCGTGATGCTTGGAAACGGTTGGTACAAGGGGGATCTCGGATGGAGCAAAACCAGCAACCTGTATGGCAACCAAACCGGGGTACTGGCGCAACTGGCAGTAGAATATACCGATGGATCCAAAGCCCTCGTGGTTACCGACAAGACCTGGAAATTCAATAATGGTCCTGTGCTCATGTCGGAGATTTACCATGGGGAGATTTATGACGCCCGGCTGGAGATTCCAAATTGGAGTTCCCCTTCATTTGTGGATAAAAACTGGAAACCGGTGGTAGTCAGAGACTATCATAAAAAAAATCTTGCCGCACAAAGCGGTCCTCCGGTCAGGCGAATGGCTGAACTGTCACCCATAAGTATTTTTCAAGCTCCTAACGGGGATACCCTGTTGGATATGGGCCAGAATATGGTTGGCTGGATACGGTTGAAGGTCAGCGGGAAAGCTGGTACAAAAATAACGCTGCGGCATGCCGAGGTCCTAAGTAAGGATGGCAACATGTATTTTACCAACCTTCGCGCAGCCAAACAAACCATCGAATATTACCTCAAGGGCAATGGACAGGAAATCTACGAGCCACATTTCACCTTCCAGGGTTTCCGGTTCGTAAAAGTCTCCGGATTTCCTAAAATGCCTGAAAAAAATGACATTACGGGTATTGTGATCTATTCGGCTATGGAACCCGCAGGTGAATTTGCCTGCTCGGATCCAATGGTCAATCAACTTCAGCACAATATTCAATGGGGACAGATGGGGAATTTCCTGGATGTCCCCACTGATTGTCCCCAGCGTGATGAGCGGCTCGGATGGACTGGTGATGCGCAGGTATTTTCACCAACGGCCTGCTTTAACCGCGATGCCGCCACTTTCTACACCAAGTGGCTGAAAGATCTTGCTTTTGATCAGTTCCCCGATGGCCGGGTACCACACGTAATTCCCGATATCCTTAAAGATGGCGGTTCCACCGGTTGGGCCGATGCCGCTGTCATCGTTCCCTGGACCCTCTACCGGCAATACGGGGATAAACGGATTCTGGAACGCCAGTATGCATCGATGAAAGCCTGGATCAATTATATGAAAACCCGGTCGGGCAGCAGCTTTCTCTGGAATAACGGAGAGCACTTTGGCGACTGGCTGGCTTTTGCGTCAGACCGCTCCGACTACACCGGCGCCACCACCGACAAGGACCTTATCGCGACCGCCTACTTTGCCTGGTCGACCAAGCTCGTGAGCCAGATTGCAACCATTCTGGAGAAGCAGGATGATGCAACGGCATACCAAGATCTTTACAATAACATCCGCGGGGCATTCCAGAAAGAGTTTGTCACCCCGAATGGACGACTCTCCTCGAATACCCAGACTGCCTATGTAATTGCACTCACCTTTGGCCTCGTGCCCGACTGGCAGCGCGACAGCGTAGCTGCACGGCTGGCTAAAGATGTTAAATCGTTTGGCCATATCACCACCGGTTTCATCGGTGCCTCACTCGTAAACCCGGTGCTTTCGGAATTCGGATACAATGACCTGGCCTATATGTTGCTGATGCGCAAAGAATATCCCGGTTATCTTTATCCCATCACCAAAGGGGCCACCACAATCTGGGAGCGTTGGGATGGAATCAAGCCTGACGGGAGCTTCCAGGATCCCGGCATGAACTCGTTCAATCATTATGCTTATGGTGCCATCGGCAACTGGATGTATTCCCAGGTTGCCGGGCTGCAGGAAGATCCGGTTATCCCGGCTTACAAAAAAATCATCATCCGTCCGGTTCCCGGAGGGGGATTAACCTGGGCCAGGGCTGAACATCAAACCCTGTTTGGACTTGCTAAATCCGAATGGAAAATTGAGAAAAAAGAAATGACCCTTAAAGTCACTATTCCAACCAATGCCACCGCCGAAGTTTATGTCAGAACCAAGGACCATAAGAAGGTGACCGAAGGTGGGAAACCGGTTTCCGCATCCCCGGAGATCATCTTTCTTCATATGGACAAAGAATTTGCAGTATTCCAGGTGGGATCGGGCTCTTATGAATTTGTATCGAAAGAATCTTAAAGCAATGGATCCATACATCGAAATCCATAACCTGAGCAAGCACTACGGACAGATCCGGGCAGTGGACGACCTGTCGATGAAGGTGCTGCCGGGTGATATTTACGGTTTTCTCGGGCCCAATGGCTCCGGCAAAAGCACCACCATACGGATGATGCTCTCTCTCATCCGCCCGACTTCAGGCCAGATTCTGCTTTTTGGACACGATTTGGCCAAAGACCGGTTTAAAACCCTCAGCCGGCTTGGAGCACTGGTCGAAAAACCCGATTTCTACAATTATCTATCCGCCCGGAAAAACCTGGAAATCCTCGGTAAACTGTCGAACATCGAGAACCCCAAACACAGGATCGATGAAGTGCTCGAACAGGTAGGGTTATTAGGCCGGGCGACCAGTACGGTTCGGACCTACTCTCTCGGCATGAAACAGCGGCTCGGGATTGCCCAGTCACTGCTTCACCATCCCGATCTGATCATTCTTGATGAACCCACCAACGGATTGGACCCGCAGGGACAAAAAGAGATACGCGACCTGGTAAAATCACTGAATCAGGATAATAATATCACCATCCTGTTATCCAGCCACATATTGTTTGAGATCGAACAGGTTGCCAATCGGATGATCATCATTGATAAAGGGAAAGCGCTGGTTGAAGGCAATGTACAGGAGCTGGTGAACAGCCAGGACCGCCAGGTGGCCTTTGTTTTGGGAGATACCGCTGCGGGACTGGCCCTGTTGAACGAAACCGTCTGGGCCGGCCGGATTATCAAAAGCAATCAGGAACGCATCTATTTCAAGATCAATAAGGACGAAATTCCTGAACTCAATGCTTTTCTGGTAGGGAAAAATATGCAGGTTTTTGCTGTCGAGCCCGTCAGGTCGCTCGAGGAATTCTTTTTACAAATTACTGAAGATGATAAAGTTAATTAGCATCGAGCTGTTTAAAATATTCAGCAAGCCGAGAACCTATATCGGTTTTGGTGCCATTATCGTCATTGTGCTGGCCATCGAGTTCGGAATCCTGATAGAAGGGGATACCATGATGGGCATTATCATAGCAAATATCAAGGACCGGTTCATCTTTGAAGGTAATATCATCAATCAATATCTCGTATCTTATGTGATATTGAACACTTTATGGATTCATGTCCCAATTTTAGTGGCGCTTGTGACCGGTGACCAGCTCGCCGGAGAGGCCAATTCCGGGACTTTCAGGCTTATCCTCACCCGCCCCATCAGCCGTGTTCAGCTGGTGCTGGCCAAGTTCATCGCCGGCTGGGTATATGCGATAATGCTGGTTGCCGTGATGGCCATATTGAGTATGGGGATCGGTCTGATCCTGTTCGGACCGGGCGACCTGATGGTGGTAACCAACAAAGTAAATGTTTTTGCCGCAAATGACGTATTATGGAGATTCGCAGGTGCCTATGCCTATGGGATATTAAGTATGACCACTGTCGCTGCCCTGTCTTTCCTCCTGTCGGCTTTCGCCGACAATTCCATCGGACCCATCATCGGTACAGTGGCCCTGATCATCGGAATAACGATTATCAGCACGGTTGGAGCCTCCTTGTTAGGACCGGTGAATAGGTACATCTTTACCTCCTACCTGCCCTCCTGGCAGCTGTTTTTTCAAACCGACTCAGGACTTTCCAGCATTGGTCATGCCATACTTATCCAGTCTATTTATATTGTGGGCTTCCTGACCGTTACCATTCTCTATTTTAGAAAAAAAGACATTCTTAGTTAACATGAGAACATCAGCAATAATCCTGATAAGCCTGATCTGCTCAACTATCGGCAACCCGCTGCCGGCACAGGATGCAGACGCATTGCTTAAGGCTGTGGGACAAAACATGGATAAGATCCAGCGCTTTGAAGCTGATGCGCTGATCAAGGTTGATGTCGATTTCATCAACATCAAAGACCGTAAAATGAAGGTGACTTTTGAAAGTCCCGATAAATTCACCTTCGATGCCGAAGGTCTGGCCCTGTTGCCCAAAAAAGGATTGTCGATGGATTATCTTCAGCTCCTGAAAGCTAAATACACGGCCATCGATGTCGGTGAGGAAGTTATTAAAACCAGGAATACCAGGATCATAAAAGTCATACCTGAAGCTGAAGATTCCGACGTCATCCTCTCGCAGCTCTGGATCGATCCGGAGTTGGCCCGTATCATGCGGATGAAAACTTACACCCGAAAATCAGGCTCATATGTCATTGATTTTGAATACAATAATAAATTTCGGCCACTGCCGGACGTGCTTACGGTCAGTTTTGAGATCAACAATATGACCTTTCCCACCAAGGCTATGAACGAAATCATGACCAAGGGGATACAGAAACCGGATTCGATACCGAAGAAGGCCATTGTTATTGTGCAGTATTCGAATTACAGAATCGTAAATAAATAAATAAACATTCGTAGGGGAGGAGCCATGGCTCCTCCCTTCTCAATTTCGCGAACGAAAGCCTGCTAGTTATTAAGGAGAAATGTTGAGATTCGAATTCAGAATGCCGAATTCCGAATATTAGATTCAAGTATCCGTGAAGTATAAATTTACACCTTCATGATCCCCTGAATCTCCAACTCGGAATTCGGCATTCTGAATTCGAATCTCAACATTTCTAACTTAAATTTTCAACTTCACAATCATTATAACCGGATTGTCCTCCTCCCGCAACCCATCCACCATTTTAAACAGCCTTTCCCTAAGTTCTGGCCTAACGGTTGGCCATTCGGATTTTGGGTGATCCCTGAATCGGGATATAAGATCGATAGGCGAAATAACGGTCACATAATTATCAGTGCTTGAGCCGTTTGAGGTGGGATAGCTGATGTTCATTCCTCCATCAAGGTCATTGATCAAATAATCGTAATGTGCCTCGTCATCCGATTCTACCAGTTTCCAATGGCCTGAGGAGGTGACCTTATCATAATAGACTAAACCAAATTTCCCTTTTCTTTCCCCGCCAAAAAACAGGTAACGGGAGGTTTCGAGATTAAAAAAGAGTGATGTAAAGGCATTCCTCTGAGCCGACCACCGGTCAAGGTTAAGGCTGACTTCACGTGGCATTTTGTTGGGTCCGGTCTGAGGGATCCAAAGAGGTTTCCAAGCCCGGTCATCGACCAGATAATACAAGGTATCATAAGGCCATTCGGCAAACACCAGCTTTTCCTGTTCCCAATATAGGTTGGCTCCGATTAACCAGTTACTTCCTCCGTCCTTGGGACGCCCGACATAAAGCGGGATGGATTTTACCGGGCCCCCCTCTTCACTGATCCATTCAAAGCGGGCCGTATCCTGAACATCCTGGTCCCATGGAAGGTACATGATCCCGATTCGGTTGGATTGGTCCCGGGTGATCAGTGCGGCGTGATCAGCAACCGGGATAGACCGGATAAACCCGCCGGTAATCCCGTATGAAACCACCCGGTGGCGGTCGCCATCGAGGATATCAATACGGCCATTTTTTTCATCGAAAACAAATCGCCCTGAACCGGCATACTCCTGCGGACCTTTGCCAATGCTGCCAATAGTTCGAAGGTACTTCCCCTGTCGGTCGAACAACCTGAGGCCTTTGGAGTTCACAACAATATATTGATCCAGGACAGTGGCGCTTATACTTTCAGCGCCACCCAGCAGGCATTCCGGCGAAGTCTCCAGCGGGATGTATTCAATATCGCCGGCAATTGAAGAAAGGAGGATATCCTCCGGCTTATCCCAAATCCCTGAAAGGTCCACTACCTTGCCTGCTGCAGACTGGGCTTGTTTGCCGGCACAGGCGGCCGCCAGAAAGACCAGAAGGAGCAGGGATGGGATGGTCAATTTGTGAGGCATGGAGGTGTGGATTAGGAGGTTAATGGTTAGGAGGTTAATGGTTAGGAGGTTAATGGTTAGGAGGTTAATGGTTAGGAGGTTAATGGTTAGGAGGTTAATGGTTAGGAGGTTATTGGTTAGGAGGTTAAGT
>Ga0172379_10005591_pt1 | contig 17469 bp, 19 predicted proteins | sample GrowelOW334metaG_FD_119756 | JGI IMG/M metagenome (GOLD analysis project Ga0172379, IMG submission 119756) | Groundwater microbial communities from an aquifer near a municipal landfill in Southern Ontario, Canada - Groundwater well OW334 metaG | ecosystem: Environmental > Aquatic > Deep... | reverse complement strand
TTCAATATATTCCAAAACTTTATGTTCTGTATCTGTTTTCATATCATTCATTATATATGGTTTACAGTTTACTGTCAACTGTAAACCATAAACTACATTATTCTGGCAATTGCCGATACCACTCCCAACTGGTTTTTGGCGAACCATCTTCGTGTACCAGACCAAAATTAGCTTCGTAAGCCCCTAAATACGGGCGATCGCGAAAAGTATATAGTAAAATTGGTCGCACATTTTTATAATTCAGTAACACTTGAGCGGCCTGCGGTAAATAACGGCGCACTAAAGCATCGTCTACCCCACCTTGGCCAGTAGAACAGCCTAATTCCGTAACCCAAATTTTTCCAGCTGGTTTATATTTTTTCATTAATTTTTCTAAACTATCCCAATCGGTTTTTAATTGGGTAAACTTTTCTCCATCGGCTTGATAGTAGCCACAATAATACACATGTACGTTTAGTTCATCAAACCATTTATTCCCGTGTTTAAATAGTTTTTTTAAATAAACGCGGTTAGTAATATCTGAAACTGCTCCATTTAAAATAATAGCGTAGGGGTCGGTTTCTCTAATAACTTGGGAGCCGGATTTTAATAATGGCTTGTATGTTTTCCAAGTATTCGGTTGTAAATAGGTGGCGCTATCTGGTTCGTTCCATAGTTCCCAAACGTCTACATAATTACGATATCTGGTTACCACAGTACGAACTAGTTCTGGCCAATGTTCCGTATCACCATAAGCTAACATGCCTACTACTTGAATATTTTTTGCTTGATACTCCAACATGATTTTATCATAACGTGTTAACCAACCCTGCCAATTATAGCCATTTAATTCTGCTAAATTAAAATGCTCACGTACCCAAGTAGTATTACTGCCTACTAACCGCTGTTCGTATAACGAATCAATAGTAACATCACCAGCTAACGCCCAATGCGTGTTTAATCCAACTGTACGATGATTAAGTTTCGGTTTTAAATGATTTAAACCGTATTTAATATGTGGATTTTTGTAAGTTTGTACATAGGGATTAAATATTGTCACTAACTGTGCCGTTGTTAAAATAATATCGTGATTAGTTTCGGTATTATTTTTTACTATTAGTGGATACTGCGCTAAATCTAGCGTAATTAAAATAGTAGACACTGGAAACACTAAATTCACCCCGTTAGCATTACCGCTGATACTACTAGCCTGTAACGATCCAAGCTGAACAATAACCGGATTAAATAATAAATAATCCAAATTTTCACCATACATCGCTACAGTAGTAGTATAAGGCTCTGTTTGTACTACCGATATAAAATCAGTAGATAAACTAGTAACTACGGGTACGCCTGCACCCATGGCCTGTAGTGGATTTATCCAGTTACTAAAAGCTATTACTATTATTACGCTAAGCCGGCTATAAAATTTCATAACAATAAATTTTGGTTTTTCCACAATACTGTACTGGTTTAGCAATAATACGTTCATGTGGTGTTAATTTAAACACACAACTAATAATTAAACAGCCTGGTTTACATTCTTGCACAAATTTTTCCGTTAAACGTTCGGCTAACGAACTAATCCAATAACCAATTATAACATCCGCTTCCTGTAAAGGATAATTAAAAAAATCTGCTTGGACAATTTTTGGTGTATTTTTTTTGTTACTTACTAAAAACCGTAACCAGCTTAACCACACTAATAACCAGCTGCGTTCTACGCCAATATACTGTTTAGTAGGATTTTGTTTATACAACGCCGCTAATAACGTACCAGTACCACTACCTAAATCTACTACCCTCACTTTATTATTCACATCAGCTAATTTAGCTACAAATTTAGCTACCCGCCGAGTAGTAGGTACAAATGGCAAGGTTTGTTTTTGAAAAATCACTAACAATATCAAATTAACTAAAATTTTTACTAAAAAACCTAGTAATATTAGTAAAAAAATAACATAAAACCACATAATTACTTGCATATTGACAGGAAAAACCGCTTATGATACTTTTAGCTGTTCCTATGTTACCACTAGAACAACAAATCGTTAATCTTATCCACCAACACCATAATATTTTGGTGTGTTTACCGGCCAAACCTTCTACCGATGCCATTGCTGCTGGTTTAGCTATGTACACTGTATTACAAAAACTCGGCAAAAATACTAATGTAGTAGCCGCTCAATTTACCTTACCAGATAGCCACAAATTTTTACCAAAAAGTTCTGCCATTAAACAAGATTTACAAGCTTTAAAAAAATTTATTATTACGCTGAATACGGAAAAAATAAAAGTATCTGATTTGCAATATGCTCAACAAGATAAACAATTACATATTTATGTAACGCCACAAAACGGTTCGTTTAATGTTCAAGATGTTACCACTTCGGCCAGTAACTATGCTTATGATTTAATTATCACGATTGACACTAAAGAACTAGATGCTATTGGAACATTGTTTGAACAAAACGCTGATTTTTTCTATCACACTCCTATTATTAATATCGATCATCATCCTGGTAATGAACAATTTGGCCAAGTAAATTTAGTGAACATTACCGCTACCAGTGTATCCGAAATTATATTTGAATTGATTCAACATTTAGATAACGGCCATTTATTAGATGAGTATATTGCTACAAATTTGCTAACCGGCATTATTTCTAAAACTAAATCATTCAAAACAGCTAGTGTAACACCGCGCTCACTAGCTATCGCTAGCCATTTAATTGCTTCCGGGGCTCGCCGTGAAGACATTGTTAAAAACTTGTATCAAACTAAAACCATTAGCACACTACATCTATGGGGTCGTGCTCTAGCTCAATTGCAATCCGATACTAATCATCGGTTAGTGTGGTCTGTATTACATGAAGAAGATTTTTTACACACCAATACTAATACCTCTGCTTTGGAGGCCGTAATTGACGAATTGATTATTAATGCACCAGAAGCAGAAAATGTTTACATTATTTACGAACAACGTGATACCCAACAACAATTACATACCCACGCCATAATATATTTATCACACCAACGTAAAGCACTTAATTTACCGATAGAATGGCAAGTGAACAACACGGAACATTTTAAATACATTGCATTTCCCAATCATATTACATTAGACGCCGCTCAAACCATGTTGCATCAGGCCCTGGAAAAACTTCTCCCCCTTTAGGGGGTTGGGGGGCTGTGCTATACTATTAGGATATGGTGCAACGCATTGAAGATTTATTAGCTTTGAACAAACAAAGCCAGGCTACCAATACTCTACCGCCTACTACTAGCTCTACGGCCGATCCGGCGGCAAAATTGGCCAATAAGATGCATTTAATTGAATTAGAAAAGTTAGAAGAACTTACTCAAGCTAAAGCGGTTGAGTTTAGTTTGGAATATATTAATCTACAAGGCTTTCCAGTGGGGCCAGAAATACTATCTTTGATTACCGAGGAACAAGCTAGGCGTATTCGCACCGTAGTGTTTTTTAAATTAGATAATCAGATTCGTTTAGCTACATGTTTGCCAGATCATCCGGAAATTTACGATATTATTGCTCGTTTACAACGCGAATTTCCTGGCACAAATATTGCTATTTACCTAACTTCGGAGCACAGCATGAACGAGGTATTAAAACTATATAAAAATATTGCCCATATTAGAACTACTACCACTAACGTGGCTCTTACTAAAGCAGAACTAGATTATTTTCAGCAAGCCATTCATAGTTTTGCTGATATGGAAAAAATGTTAGCCACTGCCAATATGACACAGGCCTTTGCCATGATGGTAGCTGAAGCTATGAACGTAAATTCTTCCGATATTCATGTGGAAGCCGGTGAACATCATATTATCGTCCGTTACCGTGTAGACGGTTTATTACAAGTGGCGGCTAAAATACCAGCTAGCATTTGGCCTCATTTAATTACTAGAATAAAAACAATTGCTGGTTTAAAAATAAACGTAGATAGTATTCCCCAAGATGGCCGTATTACTATTGTCATGGATCAAGATAAACTAGACATTCGTGTGTCTACTATCCCTACTACTTGGGGTGAATCAGTGGTAATGCGTTTGTTACGCTCTAATTCTATAAGTTTATCTTTTGAACAGCTTGGTTTGCGGTCAGCGGCTTTTAAGCGCTTAAAACACGAGCTAGATAAACCCCAGGGCATGATTATTACCACTGGTCCAACCGGTTCTGGTAAAACTACTTCTTTGTATGCCATGTTAAACACACTCAATCAGCCCGATCGAAAAATTATTACCCTGGAAAACCCTATTGAATATCGTTTGCCTGGTATCGACCAATCGCAAATTGAGCACGCTAAAGGCTACACGTTTTCCAAAGGCTTGCGCGCCATTTTACGGCAAGATCCCAATATTATCATGGTGGGTGAAATCCGCGATTTAGAAACAGCCGAAACCGCTATCCAGGCCGCGCTTACTGGCCACTTACTACTTTCTACTATTCATACTAACGATGCCGCTGGCGCTATTCCTCGCTTTTTATCCATGGGCGCGCAACCGTTTTTATTAGCTCCCGCCATGAACGCCATTGTTGGTCAGCGTTTGGTACGTAAACTATGTGATTTTTGCAAAACTGAAATTACGTTAGATCTAGAAACACTGGATCGAGTAAAAAACTTGGTAAAAAACATTCCGGAAAATTCCGGTGAAATTATCCCCGATCCAAACACCTTAAAATTTTATGAAGGCAAGGGTTGTGATCAGTGCCATAAGTTAGGCTACAAAGGCCGCATTGGCATTTATGAAGTGTTTACCAAAACCCCGGAAATTGAAGCTATCACCTTGGCCGGCAATGTTTCCGAATATCAAATGCGCGAAGTTACCCATCGTTTAGGCATGCTCACCATGGCCCAAGATGGTATCTTGAAAGCGCTAGCGGGAGTTACGTCGGTGGCTGAAGTGATGCGGGTGGCGGTAATAGATTAGACCCCTCCTCCAACTCCTCCCCTACAAGGGAGGAGAGCAATTAAAATTTTACTATATGTTATCTCCCTCAAAGAAAAAACCAGCAGTTGTATTACAGCAAAAACTTCATTACATTTCAAAACAACTAAGAAATAAACCTACTGCTGCTGAAAATTTGCTCTGGCAAAAATTAAAAGGCAAACAACTTTGTGGTAAAAAATTTAGAAGACAATATCCTTTATATAGTTATATTGCCGATTTTTATTGCCATGATAAAAAACTTCTTATTGAGGTAGATGGAGAGATTCATAAACAACAACAAACCAAAGATACCAACCGTGATCAAATGTTACATGAATATGGTTATTACACATTACGTTTTACTAATGCGGATATATTAAATAATATCAATTCAGTTTTAACAATTATTACCAAAAATTTATAATAGATATTTACTCCCCTCCCTCTTGCAGGAGGGAGGGGCTGGGGGAGAGAGGTCTAGAGTTCTTGTAATGATTTTTCTAGCTTTTCTAAAATTGCTTTTTTGTCAGCTAATTTTTTCTGTTCCACTTCAATAATTCTAGCTGGCGCTTTACTGATAAATTCTGGGGTATTCAATTTCTGATTTAAACTGACGACATATTTTTTTAATTCAACAATTTCTTTTTTTAGTTGCGCCTGATATTTTGGTACGTCAATCACACTTTGTAAATCCAGTGTAAATTCATAAGCATCATTAATTAATTGTACTTTACCCATCCCACTCCCCTCACTAATTACTACTTTCGTTAAGTGTTCAATAATATCCTTAGTACCCGAAACTGGTTTTTTAGTAAACAATGTAATTTTTGTGCTGTAAGCAATATTGTATTTTGCTCGTAAATCGCGAATTTGGGTAACAATATCTTGGATATCAGCAAATTGTTTTTCTATGGTAGGATTAATTTTAGTCGCATCTGCTTGTGGCCAGGTTTCTATCATTAACAATTTACCTGGATGTAACTCGCTCCATAATACTTCAGTCACAAATGGTATAAACGGATGTAATAATTTTAGGGTGGTTTCTAATACTTGTTTGGTTAACACTGGATTCGGTTGAAATTTGGTAATTTCAATATACCAATCAGCAAAATCGTGCCACAAAAATTCGTAAATCTTTTCGGCCGCTAAACTATATTGATAATGTTCAAAATAATTATTTATTTCTTGAATTAAGCGATTTAATTTGGATTCAATCCAGCTATCCGCTATGGCTTCACCTCCCTCCCCTTTGAGGGGAGGGATTGAGGGAGAGGTAGTTACATATCTAGCCACATTCCATACTTTGTTGACAAAGTTTCTAGAATCCTCCACTTTTTCTTCATAAAATTTCGAATCATTACCTGGTGTAATACCCTTTAATAAACTTAACCGTAACGCATCAGCACCATATTGCTTAATTACATCCAATGGATTAATGCCATTGCCTAATGACTTGGAAAATTTGCGTCCTTGTTTGTCACGTAACATGCCATGAATATAAACCTCTTTAAATGGAATACTATCTAAAGCATAGGTGGTCATTAATATCATTCTGGCCATCCAGAAAAAAATAATTTCATGACCCATTTGCATCCAAGAGATCGGATGAAATTTTTTTAAATCAGCGGTTTGCTTTGGCCAGCCTAAGGTAGAAAACGTCCATGTGCCAGACGAAAACCAGGTATCAAGCGTATCTTCATCTTGTTGCCAACCCTGTTCTAATGGAGCTTTAATTCCAACATAAACTTCTTTGTCTTTATACCAGGCTGGAATTCGATGTCCCCACCAAATTTGCCGAGAAATACACCAATCACGCAAATTTTCTATCCAGCGTAAATAAGTTTTTTCAAAGCGCTCTGGAGTAATTTTAATTTTTGCAGCCGCCTCGCGCATTAAATCCTTCAAGGTTTTATTTTTGCCAGGGATAATCTTATTTACATTTACAAACCATTGCTCTTTTGGAATTACTTCTACCACATCACTAAAACGATCCGATGTGCCAACACTGTGTACTAATTCTTCTTCTTTAATAATAAGATTATTATCTTTTAACCAGGCTACTAATTTTTCTCGAGCGGCTAATGCTGTTAACCCTTGGTAAGCTTTACCAGCTTGTTCGGTCATACAGCCATCTTCGCTAATTACTTGAATCAAACCAATGTCTGGATGTTTTAGATACATATCATAATCAGCCATGCTGTGGGCTGGAGTTACTCCCACGGCCCCGGTGCCGTAATTCATATCCACGGTATCATCCGCAATGATTTTAATAACAAGTGGTTTAGCGGCGCCAATATTGATAGTGTATTCTTTGCCAATATATTGCTGGTAACGTTCATCGTTTGGATGTACCGCTACGGCCGTATCGCCTAATTTAGTTTCCGGACGCGTGGTAGCAATGGCAATCGGAAAATCTTTGCTATATTTAAAGGTATATAATTTAGTAGTTTGTTCCACGTATACTAACTCATCATCTGAACAAGTAGATTGTCCTTTTACCGACCAGTTAATCACACGGTAACCTTTGTAAACCAAACCATCTCGATACATGCGCACAAATAATTCATTCACCGCTCGAGACCGCTGCTCATCAAAAGTATAAGCTAATCTAGACCAATCACAACTCGTGCCAAGTTTTTTTATCTGATTTAAAATAGTTGATTTCGATTGTTCAGCAAAATCACGAATAATACTTACTAATTTTTCTCGGCCATATTCTGTGCGAGGATGTTTAATGCCCTGGGCTTGTAGATTTTTTTCTACGCGAGCTTGAGTAGCTACAGCAGAGTGATCGGTACCAGGCAACAATAAGGCTTTTTTGCCCAACATGCGCTGATACCGAATTTGGGTATCCATTAAGGCATTTTCTAAAGCGTGTCCTAAATGTAACACGCCAGTTACGTTTGGCGGTGGAAATAATAATGAAAACGGTTCACCGTTACCAGGTAAATTATCCGGATTAAAATAACCTGATGCTTCCCATTGCTTGTAAATCTTATCCTCATAATCTTGCGCGTTATACGCTTTTGGTAGGTTCATAATTTATATAATATCATTTTTTTATTCCCCCTTCTCCTCAGAGGAGAAGGGGGTTAGGGGGATGAGGTAGGTTGTTTAAAGGAGAGGGGGTCGGGGGGTGAGGTCTAAATTATCTTTATATAATGTCCCGCCTGCCGCTTGGCTCGATATTGTTCATTTAAATCATTAAATTCTACATCCAAATGTGATAAACGGACTAATTCTCCATCAATTAACACAAATGGATCCACAATTCTAATTTTAGTTTTAACATGAAAATCATAATTTACCAAGTCTTCTTTTACCTTAATAGACCTTACTAAGGCTAAATTTTTACTAATTAACGGATGCTTAGCTTGCGCTAGTTTTTCGTACACTACTTCGTCTACCGAAAACAAATCTTTGAACGTAATAATATTTTCAAACAAAGCCGTTTTAATGGCTTCAGCAAATAAATGATAAAGAGCCGCCTGCATGGGGTGCCCCCATAAGCGCTGATCACCTAAGCGGTAGACATCGGCAAACTGGCGCGCAATATTCTGGTGCTCAAACGCAATGGTGTGCTCAAACCGAACCATGTCATCTAACATGGGTTTTACGTCGTTAATATCTAAAATCCGATCGGTCACTAAATCTCGAAAACAATAATCAATTCTGTCCATACACAAATCTGGCAAATCCCGTTCTAATAACGAAAATCTAGCTTTATCAAATATAGTATCCAATGATAAATCATGTTTTTTTATAATCGCCGGAATAGTTGAATTCATAATTACGGCTTTGTGAAACTCTTCATGAAACGTGCCAGCTTCGGCACCGCCAAATACAAAATCAATCACATGGGAAAACGCGGTATGTGGTACATCATGCAACATACCTGCAATCTGTTCTTCTAGTGTGGCGTTGAATCGGCGTAATAATAAATACACCCCTACACAGTGCTCATAACGGCTAGTGGTAAGATGCGCAAACCGATAAAAACTAGCCCCATACTGATTCACTTTTTTCAGCCGCTGCATCGCTTCAGAAGCTAGTAATTCTTGTACCACTGGCTCTGTGATAGTTGTTTCGCTATAGATTTTATCTTTATATTGATATTGCATATGTTTTATTACCCTATTGTAAACTAAACACCGCTCTTGTCCAGTATCAGAAACCATTGACATTACTTATAGGTCTGCTAATATAATATTATACTTTGACTCCAAATATGGAGTTCCGAGGCCCTCCAAAAGAGGGCCGTTATTTTTTTTAAACAAGTTTACGAAACATGTTTTGAATATTTTTGTAGTCTTCAGCTTCTAATTTACCTAAACGACGTAATAGCCTTTTAGCACTAATTACTCTCATTTGAGACAAATTGATTGTATATTGTAAATGATTACGCTGAAATATGTATCTATAATTACCCGGTTTAATTTTACTAGACGTTGGTACCGCTAAAAACATATCTGCATTAAATTTTTTCAAAATTAATACCGGACGTTCAAAATGAAAATTTTTACCATTTTCTTCACTGCCGATATTTTGTCCAAGACTAACCCACCAAATTTGACCTTCCTTAAAATAAAAAGTCTGTGATTTTTTACTCAAGTGAATATCTATTTTTAGTTTTGACCAAGCGTTAAATTCTTGAATTATTTTTAATAACATAAAAAGCGTTCCCAAAAATTGGTGAGCGCTCAATTAAAGTATATGTTATCAAAATTTTATTAATATTGCAATTTTAACAATGCCAGCCCAATTTCTGACTCCATTGCTCGATGTAACTCTGTAAACGGTCTAATCACTAATTCAATAGTCGGATTAGCAACCAGCTTATTACAGTGTCCACCAAACACCTGGTATTGATGATTAGCCAGCGTAACATGAATGTGTAATTTTTCTACGGAAATGTTGCCTTGAATACTGGTAACTTCGTAAAACTGATCGTTAAATAATTTATTAGTATACTGTTTGCTTTCTAAATTAAATGAAGCCAGTTCAATTTCTTGTGAACCGCCAATTCCATTTATCCAACCACCTTTAATGTTCTGCTCCTGGAAAAATTTTGTTAACGTAGTGATTAATTCTTCACCTGACATCAGGCGAATAATGTAAGTGTCATTGTTTTTTGTATATTGCATATATTTAATTATTTATTATTCCCCCTTCTCCTCTGAGGAGAAGGGGGTTAGGGGGATGAGGTCTATGTTAATTCCCAATTCGGATCGGCCTGCACAGAAAACAAATCAGCCGGCTCGTTATGTAATTTACACGCCGCGGCAATCATGGCGGCATTATCGGTACAATATTCTAACGCTGGAATACATAATGTTACAGGCGTAGAGACGCATTGCAATGCGTCTCTACATGTTTGGCGTAATAACGGGTTAGCCGCTACTCCACCGCCCACTAATAACGTTTTTACCTGATACTGCTTAATTGCTTTCATGGTTTTTTTTACTAATACATCTACAATGGCTTGTTGTAAGCTGGCGCAAATATCATTTAAATTTGCATTTGGATTATCGCGTTTAAAATACAATACCGCCGTTTTTAATCCGGAAAATGAAAACGAATAATCACCGCTATCCAGCATGGGTCTAGGAAAATGAAACGCTGCCGCATTGCCTTGTGTTGCCAATTTACTAATTTCTGGCCCACCTGGATAAGCCAACCCTAAAATGCGCGCCGTTTTATCAAAGCATTCTCCGGCCGCGTCATCTCGTGTTTTTCCTATTAACTCATAAGTAGCCGGCTTTGGCATGAACAACAATTCGGTATGGCCACCGGATACCACCAGCGCTATCGCCGGATACTCGATATTAGGCTGCGTAATAAAATTAGCGGCAATATGGCCTTCAATATGATTAATGGAAAATAATGGTACATGCCAACTGTAACTTAGCGTACGCGCCGTTTCTACGCCTACCATTAATGAGGTAATTAAGCCTGGCCCAGTAGTCACGGCAATTCTATCTAGTTGCTGACCGGTTAAATTAGTTTGTTTTAAAATTTGTTCAATTAGTGGCATAATAACCTGCACGTGTTCACGTGCCGCCACTTCGGGCACTACTCCACCGGTTAATTTATGCACGTCAATTTGCGAAGCCGTTAAATAGCTAATCTTATCATCCTGCATGACCGCTACGCTGGTCTCGTCACACGAAGTTTCTATTGCTAAAATATTCATGCTATCATTAAAACACTCGCGCTTACTTTATGCAAACTATATTAAAAACTCTATTTACTAGTTATCACGGAATGTTCCGGCTCTATCGCTGGCTGGTGTTAGGCTTAATTATTTTTTTTATTTTTGGCATTATTTTAGGCGTAGTACTGCCTGCTTCATTAAAAATGATCATGCTAGATTTAGTAATGCAAAAATTTGCTGCGATTACTGGCGATGCTTCTACCGCTTGGCAATTAACCGAGCGTATTTTTTTAAATAATTTTTTAGTAAGTGGATTATTATATTTATTAGGCTTTATTGTTATTTTTCCAATCTTCTTAATGGTAATTAATGGTTTAGTGATTGGTATCTTTTTTGATCTGGTGTACCGTTATAATTTTTTATATCCTGGCACTTTTTGGAGTAGTTTAATAGGCTTAATTCCCCATGGTATTTTTGAATTAACGGCTTTCTTTTTAGCTGGGACATTAAGTATTGCGGTAATACTGAAAGTGTTATTCAACAAAATTATTGAACCACAAAAATCACGTAAACAAGTACTGTTAGAATCCGCTATCAGATTTTTTACCTTAATTATTCCCCTATTAATAGTGGCCGCTTTAGTAGAATGTTACGTGTCACCATTAGTTAGCACGGTTATTTTTAATAAAATTAATCAATCTCGCCTTGATGCTAGCTTGGCTATAAACCTAAACGAAACCGTATTAAACAAATATCATTGCACATCAACTCCTAATACTCAAACCAAAGCTTTAGATAATTCAGATGCTGATTTTTCCAAGAAATTATTAACCACGCTCTATAATAATGAGGTAATTACTCAATTTAAACAACGTAAATCTATTCCTGTGTGGGAACAATATTATTATTGTGATCAAAATATGATTATTGGCATTAGAGCTTATCCGGCTCAACAATGGTCGGTTACTCAAGCTATACAATTACAAGAAGCCTTTCTTACGGCGGCTGGCGAATCTTTTCAACATCCTAACAATAATCCAAATATCTTTATTACTAATAGTCCTGCTTTCGGCGGCACAATTACGTTTCAAAATTATCAAGATAGAACTGTTGGCGTAGTGATTACTAATGGAGAGATAACAGCGGATGAAGTGCTACAAAAATAAAGCCGGCCTTGACTAGGCTTAATTTAGCCTCTATAATAGATACAAGATAGTTAATCTATATATCAATTATGTTGAATCTATTAACCATAACCAATCTGACTAGGGAAATTAATATAGCTCCTTTGCATATTATTAGAGAACATTTAGAAATGGAAACACTGTATTATCTCAGCCAATCCCCATTGGCCAAACAAATACTTTTTTATGGTGGCACGGCTATTCGCCTAGCCCATCATGGCTTACGTTTTTCAGAAGATTTAGATTTTCTTTTTAGCACACCTCCAACCGCCCAGACGGCTCAATTGTTACGGCGGGTCTTAAAAAATGTTGTTCAGAATAATTCCGGAGTAACTCTTGAAGAAGTAATTAATAAGCGGTGGACATTATTTGGTTTACTGCATATTACCCATGAATTATTAAAACATCCAATTAGAATTAAAATTGAAATCTGTAAAAAAAAAGAAGCCGCGGAAGTAAAAAATTTTTTACTTACCTCAAAAACAAATAACAAAGAAATTATTTTTAAAACCGCTACTGTAGAAGCCCTGTGTTTATTAAAAGAAAAAGCCATGTTTAATAGAGCGGTACCACGTGATTGGTTTGACTATTGGTATCTTTGTCAAAAATTACAGCGCAATAAAACTATTAAATTGCCCTTTCCTTTTCCAAAGTTAGCCTTTGCTAATGATTTAAAACGTTGGCTACCGCGCCAAACTTGGCCAGTAATACCAACTATTATTGCCTTTTATGAATAATGCTTTACGTACACAATATTTATCATTCAAAACCGAACTAGAACAAACCGGCAAAACATATTTTTCTTTATCCGATTTGGAAAAATTTTATCAGCATAAAAAAACCAGCTTAAAAGCGTTGTTAACGCATTGGAAAAAACAGCAATTAATTACCAAAGTTGGGCACGGCTACTACACCTTGGATTTAGCTAGGGTAGATTATCTTCAATTAGCTACCACGCTCTATCCCAATTCTTATGTTAGCTTTGAATACGCCTTATATTATTACGGCATGCTTAATCAAGTACCTACTACTGTTACTCTAGCCTCTTTAAACCGTAGCCGGCGTTTTCATCTAACAGCTTGGACATTAGAGTATACTCATATAAAAAAAGACTTGTTTTTTGATTATGAATTAAAAAATAATGTATATATAGCCACGCCAGAAAAAGCTTTGGCTGACACTTTTTATTTAATAGCCCGTGGACAACGTCTAGTGGAATTAGATAATCTTGATAGGGCTAAAATTAATAAAACAAAATTACAAGCAACGTTGCAACAATTTCCTAGCTATGTGCAAAAATTATATCAATCATTTAAATAATATTTAACTCCAATCATTTCCTCTTTCCACAACCAATTTATATAAATTAGCTCTGGGAATGGACTCATAGCAGGCGGGATAAGGCTATGAGTCTTCTATCAAGCTCAGGAGCATCTTAAGCTTCTTCGCTAAAGTTTCTCTAGAATTAACAGTAATTTCGAAAGAAAATCCTGGCCCGGAGGCCATGATCTTAAAAACATCGGCTGGTAGGGGCAACGCTACTTTCACCTCTGGAAAAACTGTCGTAAATCTTCCCAGCTCCTCCGAATCCAACCACCTTTCGCCCCTTTCCACACGAGATACACTTGCCTGATCTAGGCCTATCATTTGTCCAAATGATGTCTGGTTGAAACCTCTTTCTTCCCTTATGGTTTTCACTATTTCTCCAAGAGGGAGTTTTTTTAATTTTTCAAAATCAACCATTTTTTCCTCCTGTCATATAAAAACCTTCATCACTACCTAAACCATTCAGATAGTAATGTTAGTTTTTCGTAAAGAACAATTTTTTATAATGAACAACGCCTTATATTAGAAAGACGCTGTTGTTTATAAACAATTACTCAGAATTAGTAGCTCTTAATAAATCCCAAAAATCGTACAAAATAGATGCTAAATATAGCAGTAATAAAGTTATGTCTAGAATAATCAACCTTTCTCCTATTAATAACTTAGTAAGAATGGCGGTAAGTTCCAAACTAATACCAATAATTAACATCAATAAAACAGTTGTAACATGAGCCAAATAACGCTGCCAAACATTTTTACAATTAACTCGTTCATAAGTAAAAGCAAAATTGCCAAAGCAAGCTGTTACCGCCATAATACTTACTACTAATAATAGATTATTTATTATCACGTCATTTTTAATAATTGCGTTTGTATTTAATGAAATTTGTATATAATAAAAACTGACTATTAAAACCAGCCCTAGTATAATATTTTTTATTATGTTTTCCAGAATAATTTTTTTCATAATAAATATTTTAATTACTGATAAATTTTTAACGCCACTCTAATTGATCTATAGACACCACAAAAACCGGCTGTTTATTATTTCGACTGTATTTTTTTACCTGCGCTTGCTGCTCGATAATTTTCTGTATCACAACAATTGTTTCACTGGGTAAACAATCCTTGGTTTTTACACCCAACATTGGCCCACGATATAAGGCTTCGTAACCAACTCGCAAAGTTGTATTTTTGGCAAACATATTCTGATTGGTTTAATAATTACTGGCCAAATAAAAAAACTTGCTCTGCTAATTTGCAGACCAAGTTTCATCCAACGTACAGAGTTGTAATATCAACGTCAATATTACTGTCAAAAATGCTGTTACTAACTATAAATAACCCTTATTTATTAGCTATTTATGATATAAGTGTTGTTAAAAAAGTTGACAAAAAATAAAAAATATATAATATTTAGGACATTATGGACCTGCAAAAAACTTTGCAACAGCTTGGTTTAGCGCCTAAAGAAGCACAGGTTTACTTGGCTTGTTTGCAGTTGGGCTGCGCTTCGGTGTTGCAAATTGCCAAATTTGCCGGCTTAAAGCGCCCAACGGTTTATTTAATTTTAGACAATTTAGAAGCGCGCGGCTTGGTAAGCAAAACTAAAGATATTAAGAAAAATTTATTTAAAGCCGAAGAGCCAAAGCGTTTGGTAATGGATTTACGCAACCGGCAGGAATTGGCTAATCATATATTGCCATCTTTGCAGGCCATTTATAATTTAGATCCGGAAAAACCTAATATTAAAATTGGCGATGGCACATTAAGCGTACGCAATGCTTATAACGGAATTTTTACTTATATATCCAATCATCCCAATGAAGAATTATTGATTTTCGGCTCGTTGAAAGACGCTTCGCAATATTTTGAACAGGAAGTGATAACTTATTTTTATGAAAAAATGGCTCGATCGCAAAACCATATTCGCGAAATCGGCAACGATGATCATGAAACCCGTAAATATTACCGTGCTTCACGTCGCCTAAACGCTAATCATGATATTCGGTTAATTCGCAATGAAGGCGCGTTCTGGAAAGCAGATAACATGCTGTACGGCAATACTTTGGTAATATTTTCCGTAAAAGATCAGGTATTTGTTATTACTATAGAATCTAGCAACATTACTACTACCTATCGTACCCTCTTCAACATGGCCTGGCGTAGTGGGAAAAGAATTTGACAAAAGGCCAAATATAACTTATCCTGTACATATATGTACAGGATAACTAGAAGAACTGATTATGTGGCCATTCTTTTAAAAGAAACCCGGCAAATTTTTCATACGCAGGATTTAATGGTGTTATGGGGAATCTATAATAAAAATACACTTTATACTACTATTAAGCGTTATGTGCAAAAGAAAATTTTATACTCCATCCAAAAAGGTTTATATAGCACCGTACCAATTAATCAGCTAGACGACTGGGAGCTAGGATCCAGATTAATACATGATTATTCTTATATTAGTTGTGAAACTATATTGCATAACGAGGGTTATATTAGTCCATACATGTACAAAACTGCTTTGGTCAGCAATCAAGCTAAACAATTTGAAATTAATGAAAAATATTTTTATAGTAGAAAGTTATCGAAAAAATTTTTGTATAATCCTGCTGGAATTAGTCGAGATAAAAATGTTTATGTAGCTTCACCAGAAAGAGCTATAGCCGATTTACTCTATTTTAATCCATCAGCTTACTTTGATAGACCGATTAACTGGCCAAAAGTAAAAAACATCCAGCAAGCAGTTGGCTACCAATTAACTCCAGAAATTTATGATTGAACCAAAACAATTAGATATTCTACACAAAGCTAAACTATTTGCCGTGTTACAAGCTGTAGCGGATAATGCGTATCTTTGTACCACATTACGTTTTAAAGGCGGTACTTACGCTGCTTTGATGGGCTACTTAAATCGGTTTTCTGTTGATCTTGATTTTGATTATATTGACGACATGATCAATTTACCAAAAGCTAGAGCGAATATTGAAACACTAGCTCAACAACTTGAATTAAACATTAAAGATCAAAGCCAAAATCACTTACAATATTTTTTTCAATATCAAGCAGATAATCATAAACGTAATACTTTAAAACTCGAAGCCTATGCTCCAGCACCCAAAGCCAATGAATATATACCGGTGTATTTTCCTGAAATTGATCGCACGTTACAATGTGAAACAATTGAAACTATGTTTGCTAATAAACTAGCAGCCGTGTTGGGAAGATATCGTAAACATAAACGTATTGCCGGCAGGGATATTTTTGATGTTAGCCAGTTTTTCCAACAGAAATTTCATTATAAACCAGAAATATTATTAGAAATTTATCCAGAATTCACTATTAAAGAATATTTTGCTAAAATCATTACCTTAATAAAAACACAGGTTTCCCAAAAGATAATTGATGAAAATCTTAATATGCTGTTATCTCCTCTACAATTTCAATTATTAAGAAAAACTATCAAACAAACCACATTAGATTATTTACAACAAGAATACGCTAAATTTTAGCAAAAATTATTCCTGAACTTCATTAAATTATCATAATCAACGCACAGACAAAGATTCTGCTGTGTAGGTAATGTTTTTTGGTAGAATAGTTAAACTTTTAGTGTGACTGGCCTGCACGTAACCAGCGTCAATGGCTTTGATGTTATTTTTAGAGCAAATAGCCAAAACGGCTTGAACATTATCTGGAGCAATGTATAAGGCAAAGCCGGTTCCCATATTAAATGTTCCATACATTTCTTTGTCATTCAGGCTGGATTTTTCTTGAATAAAATTAAATATTGGTAATGGTTCGAATATATTTTCAAGCACATAGGCAAATGGTTCAACTGCTCGCATAATTTTTCTTAAACCGTGG
>Ga0172379_10005590_pt1 | contig 17469 bp, 13 predicted proteins | sample GrowelOW334metaG_FD_119756 | JGI IMG/M metagenome (GOLD analysis project Ga0172379, IMG submission 119756) | Groundwater microbial communities from an aquifer near a municipal landfill in Southern Ontario, Canada - Groundwater well OW334 metaG | ecosystem: Environmental > Aquatic > Deep... | reverse complement strand
GCTGTAGTTAGGTTGCAGGGCACGGAACAGGTTCGGCCGCTATTAGTAAAATATTTAAATAGATTATCTGATTATTTATTTGTTTTGGCTCGGCAAGCCAATAAAGGCGGCCACGAAACCATGTGGTCGAGCCATAAGCAATAATTATATGAAGAAAAAAATTCTTTATTATGTCATAGGTTTGCTAGCTGCTGTGGGTGTGTTCTTATTAGGAATGTCTTATGGTTCTAGTGTATTAAAACCAATCGACTCGCAGGTTAATAAGGTAGATCAAGATGTACAGAGTGTGAACGTGCTAATAGATGATGGTAATAAAATTACCGGATTTACCACCACAGACACTACTCAGCAGGCTAATGCTTTGCAGGCTTTGCAGCAGGTAACTAGTGAGAACAATATCAAGTTGGATTTTGACGCCAGCTCGCCTATGGGTGCTTTTGTAAAACAGATAGGGGATAAAATAAATGGGCAAGGTGATAAGTATTGGCAGTACTGGGTAAATGATTCTCAGCCCATGGTGGCCGCAGATAAATACGAACTTGGTGGAGGAGAAACAATCCTGTGGACCTTCCGTAAGTCAGCACTTTAGTTAAATTAATTAACCCGTCATCCTCGCGTAAGCGGGGATCCAGGTGATTTCCATTTCCTATCATGAAACGTAACCTAATCATCAGCACCATTTTAATAGCTCTAATCTTTGTCTCCCGCCTAGTACCACACACTTGGAATGTAGTGCCAGTGGCAGCAGCCGCACTTTTGGCCGGAGCAATACTACCGCGCCAGTGGGCTTTAAGCGTGCCAATATTAGGAATGCTATTAAGTGATTTAGTAATAGGTTTTTATCATGTGCCAGTAATGCTCACAGTGTATGGATGTTTTGCTATGAGTGTATTTTTAGGCGCGTGGGTAAAAGATATGAAGCCAATCAAAATACTAAGCACAACACTCGCGTCATCAACTTTATTTTTTCTAGCTACCAATTTTGCGGTGTGGGCGAGTGCTGATTGGTATGAGAAATCTTGGAGCGGGCTAGCACTATGTTACGCTTTAGCTATTCCATTTTTTAGGAATACAATGTTAGGGGATTTATTTTTTACTAGTGTGTTATTTAGTGTGTGGGCGTATAAAGGTGTAGTTTATTTTAGAAGTGTTATAACTCAAAAAGTCCAGTTAGTTTGATGTGGTCTTATATCTAAAGATTATATTTATGAGTGCAAATATTACAGAAATACAGGCTATGATTAATGATAGAAATATGTCGGTGTCCACATTGCTTAGAGAAGCTAAAATACTTGCCTCTAATCTAAAACAAATTGATTTTATTAATTGGATTGACAAAGAACTTAATGGTTATAATGAAGATGATAAGGTTCCTGAATATCGTGTAATAAGTGGTATTCCTCAAGGTTATAATCCATACAGAGGTTGGATACCATATGTTCATACTGATTCTAAAAGTCAAGAAATTATTTCAACAAGAGGAATAGGACAGTCTATAGGTCAACTTGAGGAAGTTATAAAGAATGAAAAAGGTTCTTTAGTTATTAAATATCCTCCTGATATTGAAGCAAAATTAAGAAAAGGCGTTGGGTTTGATGTTGATATTCAACTTGCAATAAATAAGGCAGCAGTAGTTGGCATCCTTGAACATGTTCGAAATACTATTTTGGACTGGACTATTAAGCTTAAAGGTGCGGGTATTTCCGAGACAGTTTCTTCTTTTTCACAAAAAAATGTAGCAGAAGTAAGTGAGATAAAACCAAAATATCATATTGATCACATTGAAAATTTTACAGGAAATATTGGCGAGAAAAATGATTTTAAGTCATTTTCTGGTCAGTTAATTTCACAAGAAACTTTTTGGACAAAATTTTTTTGGTATGTACTTGTTGCTTTAGTGGTTTTAATTATTGGAAATGTTTTTAGTGCATTAATTTTGAAATATTTTTTATAATTTGTTTCTTAGTCTTAAATTAGTTAACAAATAAATTTAGTGAGACCTACACACCAAATTATGTCTATCAAAGATACAGCGAAAACTATACTTTGTTTCGGCGACTCAAATACTTGGGGTGCTAGACCTGATAGTGATGAGCGTTATCCTCGCAGTGTTCGCTGGCCATCCGTTTTACAAAAATTACTTAGCGATGATTATGAAGTGATTAATGAAGGTTTAGTTGGAAGAACATTAGTGGCAAATGATCCAGCTAAGCCATATAGAACTGGCGTTACACACCTTACTGCGCTTCTTAAGACTCATGAACCAGTTGATTTGATTATCATTATGCTTGGCACAAACGATGTTAAAGTAATGTATAATCTTAGTGATGATGACATTGCTGAACACCTTGAACAAACTATAAAATTAATTCGTGAGGAAAAAGAAAGTTTACCAATTATAGTTGTGTGTCCACCAGCTCCGGTAACTCCCAAAGAAGGTGAAATAGACTCAAGAATGGCACGAGCGCCAGAAATATTTAAAATTTTACCAAAGTTATTTAAAGAAGTGTCCGAAAAGAGTGGTTGTATATTTTTGAACGCTGGAGATTATATAAGTTCTAGTTATGTTGATGGATATCATTTAGATGCAGAGGCTCATGTAAAGTTGGCAAGTGCAATAAGAGACATTATTAAAACAATAAAATTTTAGAATCGAAATTATTAATATTTTTTAAACTATGAAAAAATTATTATTTTTTCTACCAGTTTTACTCCTCATAGGAGCGGGGTGTAGTACAGCCACGCCACGAACCGCATCACAAACTTCAACTTCAATTAATCAAGGCGAAGTAAAAGAGTTTGTCATGCAGTCTTATTATTCACCAGAGAAGAAGGCGGCTGCTTTTTCTCTTAAAGAAATGGTGGTTAAAAAGGGTGATCGGGTACGAGTAAAAGTGACTGATACTTTTGGTATGCATAACTTTGTGATTGATGAATATGGTATTAGCCAAGAAACTCCCTTAAACCAGGAAACAGTGATTGAATTTACAGCTGACAAGGCTGGCGAATTCGTGTACTATTGTTCCAAGCCCGGTCACCGCGCTTCTGGTCAATGGGGCACCTTGAAAGTAACAGAATAGATAAAAAAGTTTTAGTTCCTTTTACAAAAGTTAAGCCAAGCAACCAGGGAAGTCCGGTGTAAGTCCGGCGCAGTCCCGCTACGGTAAGTTTTATCCTCCTCCGGAGGACAGGACAAGCCCGATTACTGGTGTTGGCTTCATTAACTCTTCCTTCGCGAGAAAGGAGAGGGTAGGTATTAGTATTATTATGCTAGTTGTACTATCCCCGTTCTCGCGAACGGGGATTTTGATTTAATTTTAAAATAAATATTTTATCCTGCCGACCTGTCGTAGGCCTAGCTAACAACGCGGCACACAAATTAGCGTTAAACGAGTCGCGTGTTTCGGTCCTCGTGTGGATAGCGCGAGTAGCTAATTTGGGTAGCGTTGTCTAGGCCGAAGACCGAGGCGGCGACTCTTACGCCACTTCTCTAGAGAAGTGGCAAAAACAAATTATTAAATTAAGTTTAAATTTCTAATTCTTTATTATTTTATGAAAAAGATTTTTATAACCTTCCTAACTTTAATACTCCTAGTACCACCTATAGTAACCCAAGCTGATGTGCCTGGCGCTGTGACTTATTTAAAGCAGCAAAGCCAAGATGAGTGGATTACTATGGCACTAGTAGCTGCTGGCGAAACAAATATAAATAAAGTTCCTTTGCAAACTTTCAGCGGCACTTTGTCTACGGATTATGCTAAGCGTATTTTGGCCATAGTAGCTGTGGGAGAAAACCCAACTACTTTTACTGGGACAGATGTAGTGCAGGGTTTAGAAACTTTTGTAAATAGCGGACAAATTGGTGATGTTAATTTATTAAATGATGATGCTTGGGGTTTGTTAGCTTTAAAGTCTGCGGGGGTAGGTGATAGCGATGCTGGTGTGGTGGCGGCTAAGAATTATTTATTAACTCACCAGAATTCTGATGGAGGGTGGGGCTATTCTTTAACTTCTGGTTCCGACACCAATGACACTGCTGCAGTTTTGATGACCTTGGGAGAAGTGGGGATAAACTCTGGCACGCAAGTTGAGGCGGCTATGGCATATTTACATCAAGCACAAAATTCTGACGGCGGATTTGCTTATACGGCTGGCAGTAGTTCTGATTCTGGTTCCACATCTTGGGTGTGGAGTGCTCTTAAAAAATTAAACCAGCCAGTATCATCTTGGACCAAAGGTAGTAATACGCCCAATATTTTTTTAGAAAGTTTGCAAATGCCAGACGGCTCTTACAAATGGCAAGCTAGCGATACAGCTGGTTCGCCAGTGATGACAGCTTATAGTGTTATTGCTTTAAGCGGTGCTTGGTATCCAGTGAAATCCCCAACCCAAACAGGTAGTAATTTAGTTTCTCTACGCATTGAGGGATCAAGTAATACTTTGTGCCAAGCTCAAGTGGCTGCCACCACAGCTTTGGATTTAGTAGCAGCTGCCGCTACCGTATGTAATTATATTTATCATATACAAACTACTGCCTATGGACCTTATTTAGATAAGATAGGTAGTGATCAAGCTGCTGGTGAAACAGGTTGGCTTTATTTGGTGAATTACAAACAAGCCTCAGTAGGTGCTGGTGACTATCGCCTAAAAGCCGGTGACGAAGTATTGTGGTATTACGGCGCTTTTACTTGGAAGCCATTAAAATTAAGCGTCACGCCAGAAGAAGTTGCGGCTGGCGCGAGTATTAATATAGTAACCACATCATTTGATGAAGCAAGTAGTAGTTGGGTGCCAGAAAAAGGTGTGTCAGTGAGTGGGGCGGGCAGTCCTTTAACAACCAATGATCAAGGCCAAGCCAGTTTTAATTTAGCGGGCTCTACTAATTTAAGTTTGCTAGGTGAAAAAACAGGGTTTATTAGGTCAGCCAGAAAAGTGGTGCGTTTGTCAGGTGCCAGTGATAGTCAGACAGTAAATTTGGATGTTATGATTGAACCTGGCACCTCAGATGATGGTGGTAGTAAAGCCAGCTTTACTGTTTCGGCTACTAATTTGAGTTTAGGTAGTTTAAAACCAGGGCAAATTGTAGAACGCGAAGTGGTGCTGACTAATACCAGTCAAGCTAATTTGTATTTTGAAGCTCAAGTTTCAGGTGATGATGTATTTAATAAATATTTACAATTAAATCGTCAGGCCTGGGATAGTTGGCAAGCGCAAATTGCCAGCGCCAAAAATTTATCAGTGGCCGTACGTTTACCTTTACCTAGCAATACGAAAGACACTGGCCACAAAACTGGTAAATTAGTTTTTTGGGCTGCAGCTAAGTAAATTATTTTTGTCATTCCCATGAAAATGGGAATCTAGACATATATAATTTTGGATTCCCGCCTACGCGGGAATGACATAGCATAATCATTGTTAGACAAATAAATTAAATAATAAATTTATGTATAAATGTATAGTGCTGTTAGTAGTAAGTTTATTAATACCGCAATTGGTGTTAGCAGTTGGTATTGGCGTGCAGCCAACGTCGTTAAATTTATCTGCCAATGCCCAAGGTGAGGCGAGTGGAAAAATTACTATTTCTAATCCTTCAGCCGAGCCTGGTTTGTTTACAGTATCGGCTGATGATCTAGCCAGCCAGTTTAGTTTCAATCCGACCGAAGTTAGGCTAGAGGCGCAAGAATCAAAAGTGATAAATGTAATTTTTCATTCTAAACAAGCCGGACGATGGGCAACAAATTTATCAGTTGTGGGTTACCCCTTAGACACCAGATCTTTTAATGCTGGCTCAGGTTTAAAAGTACCAATTAATTTGACAGTAGAAAAAGTTTCTGGTTCAGTATTATTGATTTATATTATAATTGGCGCGAGCTTAGTATTATTGATAGGTTTTTTAATTTTTAAATATTGGCGTAGGCGTAGTTTGTGGTATCGTTTATCGCACCCATTATTACGTAAGATTCGTGGCCCTTTTTCGTTTTAGTATGGGGATGGTATAATAGTAAATAAGCAGCAAGAAGTAAGAAGTAGGTATTAAGGAACAAAAAAGTTAAATTTTTGAATCATAAATAAAATATTCTTTCTTCTTTCTCCTTACTTCTAACTACTAAATTTTTATCTTACTATTATGCGTCTTGATCCATCCTTAGACCAATCAAACCAATCCCAGGATTTAAAAGCTTTATTAGAAGAGAACCTGCGTTACGCCAAAGCTATTTACGATAATACAGAAAAAGCCAAGAAGTATATAATGTGGAGCCAGATTTTAGGCTGGGCGAAAGTGATTATTATTGCCGTACCTTTAGTATTAGCTTTTTTCTATTTACAACCTATAGTTAAGCAAGCTGTACAAACCTTAGCTCCAGCTGCTACTTCAGGCGGCAGCGGTTCGGTGCTAGATTTACTTAAAGAATATCAACAGCTCCGCCAAGCTGGAAAATTGGATGAACTATTAAAATAAAATTTACTCTTATTTATCTGCCTCTGGCAGACTCAAACCTCTTACTCTTTACTTTTAAATTTATTCTTATGTTCACTGAAGAATATACTCCTCCATCTCACCATCATTCTCATAAATCATCCCACTTTTATTCTAGTGGTGGTTTTTTAATCATTCTAGTGGTGGTTTCTATGTTGGCCGGTGTAGTGGGTGGTGCCGGAGCAGTTTTATGGATCAATCAGTCTGTTAATAATAGTGGTAGTAAAAATACTAATTTTTTATCTACCTTAGGTGGCTCTAAAAATTCTACTGTTAAAGTAGAAGAAGAGTCGGCCACTACTTTAGTTGTCAAACAGGTGTCGCCTTCCGTAGTTAGTATTATTGTTTCTAAAGATTTATCTAAATTTTATAATTCCACTGGTACTTCACCTTTTGATAGTTTATTAAATCCCGGCTTTCCTTTTAATTTCTTTTTTAATGGTTTACAACCGCAGCTACCTCAAAGTCAACCTAAATCACAGGGCAAGCAACAAATTGGTGGTGGTACAGGATTTGTGATTAATCAAGCTAAGGGTTTGATACTTACCAATAAACATGTAGTGGATGATACGGAAGCTGATTACACCGTGCTTACCAACGACGGTCGTAAGTTTGATGCTCGTGTGGTAGCGCGCGATTCGGTAAATGATATGGCTTTGGTGCAAATACAAGATCATAGTTTGCCTAGCTTAGCTTTGGGCGATTCAGAAACAGTAGCCATTGGTCAAACTGTAATTGCCATTGGTAATGCTTTGGGCGAATATCGTAATACAGTTACCAAAGGCGTAATCTCAGGGATAGGGCGCAATGTAGTAGCTGGTGACGGTAGGGGATCTTCAGAATCTTTGGAAGGTGTGTTTCAAACTGATGCGGCTATTAACCCTGGTAATTCTGGGGGTCCATTGGTAAATTTGCAGGGTCAGGTTATAGGTATAAATACCGCGGTTAATAAAGAAGGGCAGTTGATAGGCTTTGCTATTCCAGTCAATGAGGCTAAGCGCATGATAGAGTCTTATGATAAGTACGGCCGTATTGTTAGACCTTATTTGGGTATTAGGTATGTCATAGTTACTCCAGAGTTAGCCAAAGCCAATAAATTAGAAGTGGATTATGGTGCTTTGATAAGTCGCGGACAAACTGCCGAAGATTTAGCTGTTATCCCGGGTAGTCCAGCTGATAAGGCGGGTTTGGTAGAAAATGATATTATTTTGCAAGCCAATGGACAAAAAATAGACACCGAACATTCTTTAGTGAAAGTTTTGGCCAAATTTGCGCCTGGCGATGTAGTAAAGTTGCAAGTTTATCACCGAGGTGAGAAAAAAGATGTTAGTGTGAAGCTGGAAGAGTTTAAGGAGTGAGGTTTAGTTAAGAGTAAGAGATTTGAGTAAGAGTTTGTTCAGGTGGAGTAGATAAGTGAGAAATAACAAAATAGATTTTAAAAGACCAAGAGCTGCAGCTCTTGGTCTTTTAAGTTAAGGTTGTTTTTATTATTGCGGTTCAATCAAAACTCTTACTCTTACTCCGGTCTCTTACTAAATCATCTAACTATTTCAAAACTATAACTTCAGTAGCAATTAAATTACGTGAGCCTTGTTTGGTACCAACCACACTAACATCATCGTCTTTTTTTAAATTTTGTAAAGTAGTTCCTTTGGAAGTAGAAATAACTTTGGGAAATCCTCCTTTAGTAGGCAGGGATAGCGAAGTGGTTTCTTCTGTCATTTTTGTTTTGTCATTTACTAATACTTCATAAGTTGATCCAGTTTTGTTAGCTTCGTTTAAAGTAAAACCAGTAGAGCTAACTTTAGCAATCTTACCATTCAGGTGAATAAGGGCGGCAGCTGGTGGCTCATTTATTTCTTCATTGATATTGTTATCAGAATTAATGTTACCGTCATTATCAATCGTGTTGTTTATTGGTTGGTTAGCAACTGGTGTATTAGCAAGATTATTTCCTGGCCGTTCTTTTAACCCAGTGACATTACCAAAATTATAACTAGCATAGCCTACTACTATCATAGCAGCTATGGCTATTATGAAAGCAAAAGTGAGTGTGCGATTACTAACAATAGTATCAGACATAAAGACGAAGTAAAAAGTTAAAAGGAAAAGTTAAAAGTTAAAGTTATTTTTTGAGTTTTAAAAAATTGGATTTGTCTAGGATTTAGAAATTAGGAATTAGAAATTCGGATTTAGATATTTATAATATTTTTATTTCTGTCTCCAATAAACTTTAACCTCTTACTCAAACCTCTTGCTTATTATCAGTATAAACTATTATCTAAAACTTTAAAAATATTTCATTAAGACATTATATATAAAATTTATCAAATGGGTCTTGCCAAGATGCTTTTTTTGTGCTATAATACTATTATACTGCTGAATATACGTATTATGCAAAACCCCAGTATTAAAGCAGACATAAAACAAAAACAAAATCTCTATCCTGTATTAAGTTATAGCACCAGAGTTTTTTTGGCTTTGATTTTAGCCCTTCCCGTTATATGGTTTAGTACCATTGCAGCGGTAAGGGCTTTTACTTGTTCAGCAGATTCTTCTTGGTGCGACCCAGCCGGTGCTCCGCCGGGTAGTAATTTACCCGGACCAGTGTGGTTGCAAACTAGTGGTTCAGTGGAACAAGTTGGTTCAATAAATATTGCCGGCGACATAACATCTGGTAGTGGGGGATTTAATTCAGCTACTTATGGAGTTACTAGTTATTCAAAAGCTCATAGTAGTGCTATTGGTATATTTGGTTCAACTCCCAGCGCCACAGCCGATTCTAATTTACTAGGAAAAGAAAATGAAGTAAGTGCTGGTATTGCCGGCGTAGGTAAGAGTACTGGCGGCACTCTAAATTCTTGGGCTGGATTTTTTGGTGATCCGACTACATCTTCTAAAGCTGGTGATGGCAATGTATTTGCGAAAAAATTCTGTTTACCACCCAGCACTAGCGGTAGTGCAAATTTACCAGCCGATTGTATTGACTCTTGGGCAGCGCAAGGTGGCGGTGATTTATGGAGTGTGATTTCTGGTAATGATATAAAAAAGAAAACCAAAGAAGGGGTAGTAGTAATTGGTGCCGACAGCGCTGGTAACTATCCTACAGGGACTAAATTGGCAGTGGCTGGTTTAGGCAACAACGGTTCACGTGTTTATTTAAATAGTTCTAGTGGTAATCCAGAAATAGATTTGCAACTATCCAACGATATTGCCAAAGGAGTTTTTGATGATCACTGGGGAATTTACGCAGATGTGGTTAGTAGAGATTTAAAATTTTGGAGTAAGCCCAGTGCTACTGATGACCCTGATGTTAAGGGTAGAAATACTTTTAGTTTGCGGGCAGACGGAGTAATGGTTTTTGGTGGTTATTCTGTGGTGCAAATAAATCTTGGGGTATTGTTTGCTGGCGCAGGTACAGGCTCAATAATAAGTTCTGAAACTACACCACAGATAAATTACGTTAAAAGTGACACTGGTACATCTGGCACAAATTCTTCAATTTATATAGCTGGTACTACTATTAAGCTTACAGCTACGCCAACTGGTATTTATGTGCTTGATAATTGGAGTGGCGTTACTTGTAACGAAGGTCAAACTTCAAATACGTGTACCTTTATAGCGCCAGGACAAGATACTATTGTTACGGCAAAAATTGACATAGTCCTACCGTCTGTAACTACTTTGGCCGCTATTAATATTGGAGCCACGAGTGCGACCTTGAGATCTTTGGTGGATCCTAGAGGTAATACAGGAGTAGGTAATTATTTTAGATATGGTAAAGATGCAGACTATAAAGTATGTAATACAACTAGTATGGCTAGACAGGGCTCACCTTCGCCTATTAGTAGCACCCAAGAGATTACCGCAACAGTTCCAGATCTATCACCGAATACAAAATATAATTATTGTCCATTATCTAACGTAGGTTCAAGTTATGCTTATGGCACTATGATGAGTTTCACCACAGGTTCACTTAGTAATTATACTGTTACTGTGACCAAAGCCGGTTCTGGCTTGGCGGCCGGAACTGTTACTAGTAGTCCGTCTGGCATTAATTGTGGCTCTGGTTCTGGTTGTTCATTTACTAAAACAGAAGGTACCTCAATAACTCTCACAGAGACTACCACTAGTGCAGCTGTATTTGCTGGTTGGAGCGGCGTCACTTGTAGCGAAGGCCAAAGTTCAAATACTTGTACGTTTACTCTTTTAGCCAATACTAATATTACTGCTAATTTCACTACAGCTTATACTATTACCTTAAACAAAACAGGCGCTGGTGCTGCGGCGGCAGTAGTCACTAGTAATGCGGGTGGAATTAATTGTGGTTCTACTTGTACAAGCTCACTTATAACAACAGGCACTTCAGTTATCTTGACTGAAAATCCTAACGGCGGAACCTTTACTGCTTGGAGCGGCGTCACTTGTAGTGAAGGTCAAGGTTCAAATACTTGTACGTTTAATATCACTAGCAACCCAACAATAACTGCCAACTTTAATGCTCCAGCCAATCAATACACTGTAGCTGTAAGTAAGGGTGGTACTGGTGCGGCCTATGGTGTAGTCACTGGCACTGGTGGAATTAATTGTGGCTCTACTTGTTCTAGCTCGTTTATTACTGGCGGTAGTTCTGTTACCTTAACTGCCAATCCAGTTGGTTCAACCTTTGCAGGTTGGTCAGGCGGAACCAGCAACGCAGCCTCGTGTAATGGTAGTACTAACGTAACTTGTTCATTTGTTATTGGTTCCAACTCAACCATAAATGCTAACTTTACCATTGTGCAATACACTCTAACAACTAGTACTTCAGGAACAAATGGTGGCACAGGTACTATCACTAGCAGTCCCGCTGGAATTAATTGTGGTTCTACTTGTTCAAAGGCTTATGATTATGGCACTTCTGTAATTTTGACAGCTACTCCAGCGTCGGGTGCAAGTTTTAGTGGTTGGGCAGGGGCTTGTGCCAGTTTTGGTACTACCACAACTTGTACTCTTAATATGACAGCAGCCAGATCAACTACAGCTACCTTTACTAAGGCTATAGGCACTGGTTAGTATCAATCTAAAAATATGAATCTTATTTACGACAATTCTAATCAATTACCCCAACTGCCTCAGCAGCCAGTTTTAACGAGGCGGCCTTTTGTAAATTGGATTTTTTTGTCAGTGGCTATAGTTGTAATAGCTGTTGTATATTTGTGGCAAAGTAATTTAGTGCAGCTACCAGAAGGTGTGGACATTAGTGGTTTGTTGGTGTCGCCAGTGCAAGCCCAAACATCTTGTTCAGCTGTAGATCCAGCCCCTCCAGCTTCTGGCCAGGGTGCGATATATTACAATAGTTGTTCCAAAAATTTTAGAGCTTATACGGATAATAGTTGGAAAGATTTAGGCTCACAATGGCGTCAGTATGCTGACTTTGATGGCGCTACAACTAGTGATGGTAAAATTAAAGAGCATATAACTAATACTAATACAGGAAATGTTTATATTTCTACAGCCCTAGGGGTTGGAGTAAATGGTATAGGTGAGAAAGTTTCCGATAATTGGAGTGCTATTAATTTGTTAAATAATACTGATAATCTTATTTATGGAGCCATAGACTCTACTTCTAATGCAACTGCTTCTTTGTTAAAGTTAGAGTTATTTTCTACCACACCGAAAAATATTTTAAAGGTAAATGCCAGCGGTGTTGTTACCATAGGTAGCACTGGATTTGGTAAATTAATTACACCAGAAATTTGTATAGGCGATGAAACTAATTGTGATATTAGTGGGAGTGATGGTGCTAGTAAACCACAAGAAGATGCTTATTGGTCAGCACCAGATCGTAATAATTTTAAGATAGCTGAAAGTAAAAGGCAAGATTATATTATAAATAGTAATCATATTGACGGTATAGATGAAAATGGTGGCGACGTTCATATTACTCACAATCTTCAGGTTAATGGTGATATTTTGTTAGAACCGTACAATAAAAGTGAAATTAAGGGTTGGCAGAGTCTTGATGTTTTGCCTAGAGCCATTGGTGGAAATATTGATTATATTTGGACTGATGTTTATAATAGTCGTGGCGGTTTGGCACTTACTCAGTTTGTTGATAGTGGAGATCAGATTACTTATACAGACAATGGAACTAGTACAGAGATGACTTATTTAGTAGTGACAGCAGACGAAGGAAAGATTGTGGTTGTAAGAGACAATACACAAAATACATCCTCGATTCCTATATTGGACAAAACTACAACTGGTGCTGGTCAGGATCATTGGCAAATTTCAGGCTATGAGAGCACTAGACATTTTAATGCAGTATGTAGCATTGGCAGTGAGCAAAGTACGTCGAATGCCAAATCTTACAGGCTTATAGCAGTGGGCAATGATGGTGTGCTGTCGGAATATTACATGAATAATAGTGGAGTTTGGACCTGGGATAACAAAGCATATTCGTTTCAAGGTGAGGGCGGTGTTACAAAAACAGTAAATTTTAATGCTATATTTTGTAAAACATACCAACAAAAGGGTGGTATAATTGAGCAATATTCTACATTTGAAGCTTATATAGTGGGAGATAAAGGAGCTATTGTTCGTTACTCAGGTAGCGTAGGAGTGGCCGGCTCTTTTTACCCAGTACAGAATCCATGTAATTTATCGCCGGTAAAATGTGATACGCAAATAAATCACGGAGGTGATTTAAAGGCTATTTGGGCTACTAAGTATCTTGAGAGCAGTCAAACTAGGTATTATGCTGTGGGTACTTCAAATGGAGGAAAAAATAGGGTTTATTATTGGAACCAAAATACTACCACTCAAGCTGGAGTCAAATTTTTAACTGATTCTTCAATCAATTCAATTAATTTGAATACGGTTAGAGGTACAGACGGTTTGTGTGATGGCTGTAGTTCTAAGGAAGTGTGGGCAGCTGGGAACAATGGTTTACTCATTCAGATAATTGATCAGCAGAGTGATGCGTTTGGTAATCTTGTAAATTTAGAACCACCCAAAATAAATTTAATAAAAAATGCTGGCGCGCCTACTTATTTTTATAATATAACTGGCATACTTCCTAGCAAAGAAATAGTATTAGTTTCTTTAGAAACAGCCGATGGTGCTCAGCCTATTACTATGATGGCTAAGTATTTTCAAGTGTCAAAATTAGCAGAGCAGTATAACCCTTACGATTGGCCTATTATTGGGTTTTCTAATAAGGTTCTAAGTAATCTTAAAACTATTTCCGGTGTAGCTAAAAGTAAAGCTAATGGTAATACTAATCAATTTCGTGTCCTTGGTGTTGGGGGAAAGGATTCAGCTTTATTTGATGCCAATGTTATTAGATACAGCAAAAATTCAGACGGTGATTTTGTTATGTTAACTGCTGTTCAAAAAACTTCTTCTAATTGGACTAGTCGTTCAGTAAGTGCAGCGGTGCAGCTATATAGTGCTTGGCAGCCTACAGATCAGAAAGAATTAATGGGTAGTTATTCTTTTGTTGGTGGTGGAGCTGGTTATATTAAAAATGGAGAGGGCTCAAGCAGTCCAATAAATGTTCGTTTGATTCAGGATGAGAAATTAAAGACCGATGTAGTTGGGATATGGGGGTATCGCAAGGATGGTCTTGCAATACCTTATGATGTTTATGCTGTGACCAAAAATATACCAACAGCAAGTTCTGCTGGGCATATATTGCACTATGATTCTTCGGCTATAGATTTTTCATCCGTTAAGGATGTTGGTTATGGTTTTAATAGTATAGCTGGTAGTACCAATGGAAGTATTATTGTGGCCGTGGGTAATAGTGGTAAGTTATATTATTGTAGTGGTACTAATGATTGTAGCGATGGACTCTTTTGGACTGAGCCCACATTAGCTCCAGGATCAGCTACATTATCGGGGGATTTAACTAATGTTTGGGTTGGAGAATCAGGTGGTGTACCAGTTGCTTATATTACTTCAAGTAATAAGACAATTTATAGATGTACTTTTTCTGGTAGTATAAGTTGTGCGACTAGTTCATTTAGTCCAGCTCCTGACCGTGCCATGTATGCTGTATGGGGCAGTGGGTCTAATGTTTGGGCAGCTGGCGGAGATCAAATTTATAAAACCACTACAGATAGTAATGTGTGGGGTAAGGTAAGTTTATCCATTCCGAATAATATTAATTTAAATAGTATTTCTGGTACGAGTGATTTAGTTTTCTTTGGTGGAGATAAAGGCAGAATAATCTATACAGAAAATGCAAATGGTACTTTATCAAATTTAAAAACTGATACATTGATAGCCAGTAGTGATAAAAACGCCCAAGCCACATTTAAGTCTATGTCTGGTTATGGCTGGGTGGATGATACAGGCGTTGCCCATGGTTCAGTTTGGGCAGTGAGCGACGGTTCTTTGGCTGTAAAGTATGAAGAGGGTAGCCAATCAATTTCTGGTGATTTAAAGGTTGCTAGAAATAGGTGGGGAGGTATTCCGATTGATAAACTAAAAAATGTATTTAGCCCGGCTAAACCTGTAGAATGTGATGATGGAGAGTTTGTAACAGGTGTGGAATTCTATGAAGTGAGTATTGCTGGGACGCCATATAAATTGGTTAATAAATTTCGTTGTAGAAAGTTGTAGGGTGGTTTAGAAATAAGGAGGAAGAAGAAAGAAGTAAAAAATATTTTAGTAAAAAAATAAACCCCGCGGATTCCCGTGGGGTTTTTAATATTAATTGATGTGCCGTTGGCACTACTATTTTATTAAGATCATTTTTTTGACCTCAGTAAATGCGTTGGCAGTTAAACGGTAAACATATATACCGCTTGAGAGATTTGTAGCGTCGAATTTGATACTCTTCTCTCCAGCAGACTGCTGTTCATTGACTAACGTTGCCACTTCTTGACCAAGCATATTATAGACTGTCAGCGTTACATATGACGTCGCTGGCAGAGAGTAGTTGATCATAGTGGCCGGATTAAACGGATTCGGATAATTCTGTTCCAACCGGAATTCTTTTGGCGTCATTGCGAGCTCAGGCGAAGCAATCTCATTCGGAGGAGAAGGCGGTAATTCGTTCGTCGGTACTATATGTATTGTACCTTTTTTTAAACCACTAGCCGCTGCGGTCATAACAAATTGTCCACTTTCACTGACCTTAACCCAATAACCTTTTCCTGGGTATAAGGTATCCGATGTTTGATACCTATTTTGGTAGCTGAAGAATTGTGAGGAAACCAAACTAGGTGGATCAACTGTGACATCGCCGGCTGCTATTGGAGAAGTTATCGCACCAATCAGATTCCAACCCGTTGTTACACTGACAGTATCAGACAAAATGCCATTACCTATTGCAATGGCAGTGGTCTGTTGGGTGGGAAATTTAACCCAATATCCTACACCAGGAACAAGAGTGTCAATTTCTTGATAACCAGTTTCGGTGTAAGCATAAGCCGGTGATGTTGCTAGTGGAAAAATATTACTTACTGTACCGACCAGACAACTGAATACTGGTAGTGACACTAAGTTCCAACGTGTATTGTTGGAGAGTAGTACTACTGCTGGAGCATATTCTCCAAATACTAAGGTGGTATCCAAGCTTCCTGGTCCTATCACCACTGTGAAAGTATCAGGCGCTATTGGTACAGTTTGTGTCCAGCAAGACTTGGTTTCCGCGTACACATAATACGTACCAAAGGGCACTTGCGGTCCGTTGAATGTCCAATGTCCTACATTGTCAGTGATAGCAGAATCAACTAGTAGTTTTCCTCCGCCACCATTATCGCGGCTAAGAAATATTTTCCAATCAGGAAGTAGAATTTCTCCCTCATCAATCATTTGATTTTGGTTGGTATCAGCGCCGACCCAACCATGAATATTACCGTAATCACCAAATGATTGAATGATGACTTTCGATGCGGTGTAGGTCATTTGGTCTATATAGAATTCTGTGAATCCACTTTGTCCATCAGCAAATCCTATTTGCATACGCACTGATTCAGCCAAGCATGTTGTTGTGCCAAAATTTCCACCACCAGATTGCCAAATAGAACCCTCATAAATATCGGCATTATCTCCAGGGATTTCACCTTCGGTATTACTAATGAAGAAATTTTTCAAGTTGGTTTGGACCCCGGAAGTATTTATATACTTCCATATCCAATACCCAAATGTATTAGGCACGATTAGTGGTTGGGGGGTAGGGAATTGGATCCGCATATTAGCACTTGGACTTTCACTCCACATTCTTACTCTTAATGAGTAGACGCCTTCATGGTGCACCTGTGTGCTGAAGGCAATGTCGAATGAGTCTACCGCATTAAAATGTGATGCAGTAAATGGTGCCGGCACCGGACTGAGTGCCACTTGCGCTTGAGCGCTAATTGCCATAAACAGTACGGCAATTACTAAGACGATTAAGTTGTTAAAGGATTTCATGTTGTGCTCCTTTCTGAGCATTGTTGAACAAAATTGTTTTGGTATTTATTTTTTTAGCTCCAGGATGAATTTTTCATCTCAGAACCAAACAAATAAATTTTAAAATAGTTATTTTGTTTTTTAATTTTTATCTTTTTACTTTTATTTATCTACCTTCGGCAGACTCAAACCTCTTACTCTCACCCTATTTACTATAGGCCACTAGCTATTTGCCACCCCTTTTTCTCCTTACTTCTTTCTTCCAGCTTCTAATACTAATATACCACTTTTAACTATATATTGTACTCCTAAATATCTATTTTGTCAAGGGTTGCTAGAAGGCACAAAATATGCTATAATTAGTGTATTATGTGGCCATATTATAAGCAGGAAAATACCTATTTTCACTATTTTACTGCTGTAGTAGTGGCTATTTTTTTATTATTGGGTTGGGCCACCAAAATTCAGGCTACTAGTACGCCTACACCAGATTATACGCCTCCGGTTGTAACATCATTATCAAATTCTCCAATTTCGCCTAACTCTCTTCAAACAGTCACCTTTACTGCTACAGCCACGGATAATGTAGGTGTAACAGCTATAGG
>Ga0172379_10005589_pt1 | contig 17470 bp, 19 predicted proteins | sample GrowelOW334metaG_FD_119756 | JGI IMG/M metagenome (GOLD analysis project Ga0172379, IMG submission 119756) | Groundwater microbial communities from an aquifer near a municipal landfill in Southern Ontario, Canada - Groundwater well OW334 metaG | ecosystem: Environmental > Aquatic > Deep... | reverse complement strand
CTGGAAAAAAGAATGAATTATTATTGTTTTTAATAATTTCTAATTGCTAACTTTTAATTGCTAAATATCTTATATGAAAATCGGAATCATCGGCAGCATGCAAATGACGGAGCGCATGCTTGAGTTGCGAGATAATCTCAATATGCTTGGTCATGAGGCGTTCGTGACCAATTTTGCAAGCAGTTTTGTTGGAAAGACCGATGAAGAAAAAGAACGTATTAAAATCGAACAGAAAAATAATCAAGATGCCATTCGAGAATTTTGGAATCTTATGCAAGGTGCAGACGCTGTTTTGGTTGCGAATTATGATAAAAACGGCATTGTAAACTACATTGGCGGCAACGCTTTGATGGAAATCGGTTTCGCGCACGTCTTAAATCAAAAAATATTCTTGCTCAATCCGATTCCGGAAATTCCTTTTTACAAAACCGAAATCGAGGCTGTGAAGCCAGTAATAATCAATGGGGATTTGACGATGGTAAAATAAGCAAACGTTTTATGGCCCTCGAAGCAACTCACATGCGATTCGCGTTTGATCTGAAAGACAAATATCAGGTCAAAGATTTGCAAAAGTATATTTCCGGTTCGATTTATCCGGACAGTCGTTATTTATCTAAAATTGATCGTGTTCTGACTCATCCAAAAGATCGCATGGAGTGGGATATCGCTAATTTGGATGATTTTAAAAAAGGTTGGCATAGCCATCTGATTTGCGACAGGATTCAGTTGCAGCTCATTATGGAAAGTAAACCGGAGATTTTTGTGGGAGAAATTAGACATGGTGATCAGGCTTGGTTATATTCAACAGCAATAAAAGCATTACAAGAAATAGATATTGTTAAAAGTTTTGATGTTGTGTCTTATCTTCCATGTTTGAACTACATCGAAACTCCGAATGGTGAAGATGCCAACACTTTGAGGGAGTATAACCAGATTTTTATTCGTGAATATGCCGATCCAAAATCATTCGGCACAAAAAATATTGACCGTATCGGACGGACTTTTGGCATGAATGATGAGGTTGTTGATCAGATAAGCCGTCATGTTTTATTGAATCAACAAGACCCTGATGTTTTAAGGCTTCTAAAAAATATTTACAATCAAATGTTAAATAGAGCTTTAAATCTAAATATCTGGCCGTAAATATGAAATCCGTCGTCATCTGCGGTAGTAGTCGTTTTGCAGCCGAAATGAGGGAGTTTGCAAAGAAACTGAAAGATTTGGGCGTGGTGGTTTTTGAGCCGCATTTGTATCGTTCGTCGGGCGGCAATTGGGAGGAGATTAAGGATTTTGACAAAAAGTTTGTGGCTCTGGGTTTGACGCATGATCATTTTTATAAAATCTGCATGGCTGATGTTGTTTACGTTTTTAATAAAGACGGTTATGCCGGCAACAGCACAACTTTGGAAATCGGTTACGCCGTTGCCATGAACAAGGCTATCTACGCCTTTGACGGCGGCGACGAAGAAATTTGCCGCAAAGTTCTTTTTAGCAGTATCGTCAAAGAACCGGAGGAGTTGGTTAAGTTATTATGATGCGACGATTATGTTCCCTAACGGAAAATATAAACATTACAGCGGTAAAGAATACGAAATAGTCGGCATTGCCAAACACAGCGAAACGCTGGAGGAGATGGTTGTGTATCGTGCGCTTTACGGCGAACATCAAATCTGGGTCAGACCGCTGGGCATGTTTTTGGAAGATGTCGAGATCGACGGCAAGTTGGTGCCGAGGTTTGAGCATATCGGCGAGTGACATATTATCCGTCGTCCGACATGCCGCATGCCACTTTTCGTCCGGCGTTACACGTTTCGCATTTCGCGTTATACTGTCCCTGTATGACAAGTCCCCAAAGATTTCCCAAAGGCCTGGATCCAAAACCGGAGCATAAGCGTAAACGAACAAGAGTGCGTCTTGATGGCGATGAGGATATGTCTCAAACAGAGCCGGCGCCTCCTCTCCGTGAGAGTTCGTTTATGTTGCCGCCAAAACCCGTTGAGGCTAAGCCGGCAAACATTGAATCAGGAATCAGATTAAGGCCGATGTTTGATCCTTCCGTCAAACACCGAAACGAAGCGCGTGCTGCAATTATGGCGCTGGAAGACGTCGATTTTGACGAAGAGGGAATGGATTGGGAAGTGCGTTTGCAGATGACAAAGCTGATTAATTTTATTGCAGAAAGCGAATTTCCGGAGGATCTGGTAAAACAAACCGCAAGAGCCAATGATCTGATGCTTGAATTTTTGCCAAACTCTTATCAGGACGGTTCAAAAGAAATCCCGCCAATTGATCGCGGAAACATAAAAAAAATTATTTGGAAGGCGGAAAGGATAATCAACGACAAAAAATAAATATGTTCGGACACTTGATTTATTCTTACAATCACTTGGACGACGCCCGGATTCAGCAGGAAATTTCGCGCAGTCTGTATTCGACGAAGTTTAACGGTGTGAAAGTCGTCCACGCTCACAATGGAAAAGCGTCTTTCGGCTATAAAAAATATTTGGAAGATGTTTTGATAAAACGCAGGAATCTCGGGCATTTCGAAGGCGCTGCGGATTTGATTGATTCCGGCATGGATTGGTTTATTAAGAATAAGATTAAAAGTTTGCGTTATGTGATGGTTATCGCTGCGGACACTTGGTGCTTAAACGTAAATTGGATTGAGGGTCTTATAAAAGAGATGGAAGCCAAAGGTCAAGTCGTCGCATGTTCATCCTGGGGTCACGTAAAAGCACCGGAAAAACCAACGGGATTTTCGACAGATTTTTTTATCGTTGATTTGGAATGGGCACGAGCGTCAAAAGTATTTCCTTTGAATTACAAGAAATTCAAAAATAGCTTTCAAGATGTCTTTCTGCTTAATTGGTCATTGCCAATCGTCGAAGCGTGTTTTCAATACAGATACGCGCGTTATTTCATGCAAGTTTATAAAGACAATGACGTTTGGATGAACCGTAACAAATTTTGGCGGCGCATATCCGAACGCGAACCGGTGCATGTAAACGGCGATCGTTTTTCGGATTGGCCAAAAATCGGGCTTTATACCAGCACCGAGCCTTTGACTAAACAAAAAGCGCTTAAAGCGTTAAAAATCAACTTGGGAAAATATTCCGACAAGTTGCTTAAAGCAAAAGATTTGAGCTACTATAACAATCATAAATAACTTAATAACTCTTGTAAGTTGTTAGTTGTCAGTTAATCATATGTCATTTTTTGAAAAAATCACGGGCGCGTTTGGAAGATCAAAAAACGAAAGTCCGCGCGAACAGCATGCGACGCGGGTGGAAGGGCGAGAAGCGAAAAAACAATTTGAAAACGCGGACACATTGCCTGCAAAAGATTTGGAAGAGGCTTGGAATGCAAAGATGCAATCTCAAGCTGAAGATCAGGCTAGGCTCGATGACGTAAGAAAAAGAATGGCTGATTTAAAAGTTTCGCAAAGCATGTGGCAATCCGCGGGCAGCAAAGAGGCTTATGTGCGCGAAGCGGAAAAGTCTGCGGCGGAATGGCGTGAGAGATTGGAAAGAGAAAAAGAAATAGAGAGAACTCAGCTTGAGCAACAAAGAGCCAAGCAAGTGGAAGGGTTGAAGTCTAAGTCGGTAATAACAGGGATTGATCTGGCATTGCAGCAAGAAGAAGAACGCCAAGCCGAGGAGCGCGCAAAACGTCAACGGTTGGGTTTAAATTGACCATTTGGCAAATATCTTTCGCTTGGTCCGTGATAGTCTTATCTCACCAGGTTGACATCTCTTGTCTAAAAGACATCGATTGGCTATACTTTTGCCGATTATGTCTAAACCGTCTTCTTCCGCTCATACCGGAGTATCCCGCGTTTCCGTAAAAAGGCGCGTGGCCCTTATCATCTTATTGACAGCCGTCGCCGGTTCGTTAACTTATCCCGCCCCGGCAAACTGGGTTATCGATCAAACGAATAGCGCTTTGCATACGCATTTCGGCCACATCGAGAAGCCTTTTGTTTTAGGCCTTGATCTGCAAGGCGGTACGCATCTTGAATACGAAGCGGATGTTAGCCATCTCTCAACGGACAAACATGCATCGGCTTTGGACGGCGTGCGTGATGTTATCGAGCGCCGCGTAAATTCCATGGGCGTCTCGGAACCTTTGATACAAACCACTCGTTCTGGTCAGTCGTGGCGCGTGGCGGTTGATCTTGCCGGCGTCAAAGACGTGAACCAGGCGATTAAGATGATTGGAGAAACTCCGATTTTGGAATTTAAGGAACAAGATAACGGTCCGCAAAGAACTTTAACTGCGGATGAACAAAAAGAGATTACGGATTCTGCAGCTGAAGCAAAAACAAAGTCGGATGCTTTTTTAGCTGAGGCTTTAAAGGATCCCGCGTCTTTTGAGAGCATGGTCCGCGCTTCGACTGATAATTTGGCAGCAAAAGATCAAGGCGGAGATCTGGGTTTTATAAAAGACATGCCTGAGTATGCAGACATCTACAACGCCGTGCAGGACGCACAAGTTGGATCGGTATTGGATAAAGTCGTCGACATGCCGGCAGGGGATGCGGTTGTTAAAGTTGAAGAAAAGAAAAATACGGGAGAAGAAGTTCAGGCCAGACACCTCTTGATCCAGTGGACGGGTGCTTCGCAAGCTCCGACCTCTACAACCAGAACAAAAGAAGAGGATTTGGCGAAGATTCAAGAAATTCAAAAAGAGGTCAACGCTGGCAATTTTGCAGGCTTGGCAAAAAAGTATTCCGAAGAACCCGGCGCGGACGCATCGGGCGGTGATTTGGGTTGGTTTGCACCGGGTGTGATGGTAAAGCCTTTTGAAGATGCTGCATTTGCCATGAAAGACGGTCAAGTCTCCGATCCGATTGAAACTGATTTTGGCTATCACTTGATTTTACGCGAAGCTTCGCGCCGCGTGCAGGATGTGCGAGTTCGCGTCGCTATGTTCCCCAAGATTCAAGAAACCGACATCATTCCGCCGTCAGACGGATGGAAGGCGACGGATCTGACAGGCAAACAGCTATCGTCCGCTTTTGTTGATTTTGATCAGCGAACAGGCGCTGCTGAAGTCAGTCTTCAATTTAACGACGAAGGGTCAAAACTTTTTGCAGATATTACAAAGCGCAACGTCGGCCAGCCGGTTGCTATCTTTTTGGATGGTGAGCCGATCAGCGTACCGACTGTGCAGACTGAAATTCTTGGAGGCAAAGCGGTTATTACCGGCAACTTTAGCGTGAATGAGGCCAAGGTTTTGGCGCAACGTTTGCAGGCCGGCGCACTTCCTGTGCCGATCAAGCTTATTGCGCAGCAATCGGTCGGTCCGATGCTTGGCGCGGATTCAGTGCGCGCCTCGCTTCTGGCGGGACTTTGGGGACTTCTGCTCGTTTCGCTGTTCATGTTGATATTGTATCGTTTGCCGGGCCTGATCGCAGTTGTTGCTTTGGGAATTTATGCTTTGATTTCATTGGCTATCTTTAAACTCTTACCGGTAACTCTTTCACTTGCCGGCATCGCGGGTTTCATCTTGTCCATCGGTATGGCAGTAGATGCAAACGTTCTGATTTTTGAGCGCCTGAAAGAAGAATTGAAAACAGGCAAAGCTTATTCAAACGCCATGGAAGAGGCATTTAAGCGCGCTTGGTTATCCATCCGCGACGGCAATGTCACATCTTTGATTTCAACGGTCGTTTTGTACTGGTTCACATCTTCCATAATCCGCGGCTTTGCATTGACTTTGGGCATAGGTGTCATCATATCCATGTTCACCGCCATTACGATCACGCGCAACCTCATGCGTTTGGTATTTACGCCAGAAGTCGTCACCAAACTAGGCTGGCTGGTTTTCGCACCGAAAAAGATTGAAGATAAATAAATTCATTAATTTAATTTGGCATTTGTGATTTGGCATTCGTAATTAAACAAAGTATGAATATTGTAAAATATCGTTGGCTCTGGTACTTGATTTCGTTCGTGTTGGTGGGCTCAAGTATCGCATTCCTTGCTATCTTCGGACTCAAGCAAGGCATTGATTTTGCCGGCGGCTCATTGCTTGTCGTGCGTTTTGCGGGCGAACGTCCGTCTACGGGCGACGCGGAAAAGAGCGTAGCGAGTTTGAATTTGGGAGGCATCGTCATTCAGCCCGTTGGCGATACTGACATGAGTTTTAGGCTTAAGGACATGGATGAAGAGATGCATCAGCAGTTTATCCGGCAGATGAAGCAAACTTACGGCGACATAACAGAATTGCGTTTTGATTCCATCGGACCGGTTATCGGACAAGAGTTGAGGTCAAAATCAATCATCGCTTTGATTATCGTTTTCATCGCGATTTTGCTTTACATCGCTTACGCTTTTCGCAAAGTCTCCGTACCTATCAAATCATGGAAGTACGGTGCGATCACGGCTTTTACGGCGTTTCATGATGTCATTGTCCCGGTCGGACTTTTTGCCTTGCTTGGCAAGGTTCACGGACTTGAGATCGGGACGTCATTTGTCGCTGCTGTTTTAACGGTCATGGGCTTTTCGATTCACGACACGATTGTTGTTTTGGACCGCGTACGTGAAAACCTGCAAAGAACCACCGGAGTTTTTGAGAACATCGTCAACACATCTTTGTTGCAGACCATTGTTCGTTCGCTTAACACGACTATTTCCACGTTGCTGGCATTGGTCGCCGTTTACTTTTTTGGCGGCGATTCAATCAAAGATTTTTCGCTGGCTTTGATTGTCGGCATCGCAACGGGCGCTTACTCCTCGATTTTTATCGCAGCTCCGTTGCTTATCACCTGGCACAAGTTTGATCTCAAGCGCAAAGCAGCGCGAAAGTAGATTCCCCGATTTGCCGCGACGCGACAAATGTCCCCCTTACCAAAGGGGGATTTTGTTTTCGACGTCCCATTTGTAAGGGGACAGCTTGCATGCGAAGCATGTAAGCAGGGGATCTCCGCGTTGCACTGTAAAACCATTTTAGAGTGTGCTAATATATCCGCATGGGAGATTTATTAAGTTTTGATTTTAACGTATTTCTTGCCAGCGCCGGAACCAGTCCTTTTTGGGCGATGGTTTATTTATTAGCGCATGGCGGCTGGATATTGTTTGTCATCGCTTTTTTATGGATGTTTGAGCATGGCTGGTTGGAGTGGCGGCAAACTTTGCACATGCGCGCTAAAGAGTGGATTTGCTTGGCGATTGAAATTCCAAAAAATTCAGAAAAAGATCCCGGGCAGGCTTTGCGCGGCATAGAAAACATATTTGCACATTTGGCCGGTGCTCACTCAAGCCTGTCTTGGACGGAGAAATGGATTAGGGGGACGATACAGGATCAAATTTCTTTGGAGATTGTCAGCACGGAAGGGCATATCCAATTCGTCGTTTTTACAACGCGCAAGTTTCGAGATTTGGTCGAAGCCTCCATCTACGCGCAATATCCCGAAGCGCAGATTGCGGAAATAGAGGATTACGCAAAAAGAATTCCCTCACATTATCCCGATCGCGAGTGGGATCTTTGTGGCACGGAAATGATACCTACGACATCTGATTTGTACCCTATCAAAACTTACCCGCTTTTTGAACATCAGATGAGCGGAGAGTTGAAAGATCCTCTTTCTGCGCTGCTCGAGGGTATGGCGTTGCTTGGCCCCGGCGAACATGCTTGGTTTCAGTTGATATTGATTCCGATCGAACAAAGGGCTTATCGTACAAAGGGAGAGGCTTTAGTTAAAAAATTAAAAGGCGAAAAAGAAGTCGCAAAAGTCACGTTGGCAGAAAAGATTTTGTTCGCGACTTTTAATTTGTTTATTGCATTGGCAAATGGCTTGATTGGAACGGCGCCCGGTCCTGCCAAAAAAGATGAAAACATGTTTGCAGCAAGAATTTTTAATTTGACTCCCGGCGAACGCAAAGTTTTGGAAGGAGTTGAAAATAAAATTTCCAAAATCGCATATTTGTGCAAAATCAGATATATCTACGCAGGTAAGAAAGCCGTCTTCAAAAAACCTCGAGCTGTCAACTCTTTTATCGGCTTCATGAAGCAGATGAACACAAACGACATGCTGGCGTTAAAACCGGAGCGTAAAAAGATAGCGCCAAGCGGTGCGTTTTGGTTTTTTAAAGAACAGCGCAACAACCTTCATAAAAACAGGCTGATAAAACACTTTCGAGAGCGTGCACCTTGGGATGGTATGCCTCCTTACTATCTAAATACGGAAGAGCTGGCAACTTATTGGCATTTCCCGCATACTTTCCAGGTAAGAACACCGCAACTTAAAAAACGCGAGTCCAAAACAGTTGAGCCACCGTATAACCTGCCAACGATATAACCAATCAATAACATTGCCCTTTGTCATCTCGAGCGAAGTCCGACGGAGCCGAGAGATCTCAATACTAAAACAACAAAGCAACTGTGTTGTTTAGCGATGAGATTTCTCCACTTCGCTTTAACGCTCCGGTCGAAATGACAAACGAAGATTGAGTTTAGCTGTTGTTATGTCCATCGAGTATAATCATGATCATGAAAACGAAATAACGTTGTTCGCCGAGACCAATTTTAGGAATCAGCGAAGGCGTTTTGGTATTAAAACGGATGATAGGCGTAAACACGTCTATATCATCGGAAAGACCGGCATGGGAAAAACCGTGTTGCAAGAAAACATGATCATGTCGGATATCATGGCCGGCCACGGAGTATGCTACATCGATCCGCACGGCGATACGGCGGAAAAACTTTTGGATTATATTCCATCAAATCGCATAAACGATGTCGTCTACTTCAATCCGGCGGACATGTATTTTCCTGTTGGATTTAATATTTTGGAAACGGTCGGCGACAATCAAAAACATCTTGTTGCCAGCGGTTTGATGGGTGTCTTTAAAAAGATTTGGCCGGACGTTTGGAGTCCGCGCATGGAATATATCTTGCTAAACTGCGTCTTGGCGCTGTTAGACTATCCGGGCGCGACATTGCTCGGCATCAACCGTCTTTTGGTTGACGCTGATTATCGAACGCGAGTTACGGCTAAAATCAGAGATCCAATCGTAAAAACTTTTTGGGTCGCGGAGTTTGCATCTTGGAGTGAAAAGTATGCGACGGAAGCTATTGCGCCAATTCAAAACAAAGTCGGTCAATTTTTGTCGGCGTCAATCATCCGCAATATTGTCGCCCAAGTCAAATCTACAATCGACATTCGCGACGTGATGGATAACGGAAAGATCTTGATCGTCAATCTTTCGAAAGGCAGAATCGGCGAAGAGAACATGCGGCTTTTGGGAGGTATGATGATTTCGCGCATTCAAATGGCGGCAATGGAGCGCGTTGATTTGCCGGAAGATGAGCGTAAAGATTTTTATCTGTCTGTCGACGAGTTTCAAAACTTTGCAAACGAATCTTTTGCTTCAATTCTTTCCGAAGCTCGAAAGTATCGTCTTGCTTTGACGGTCGCGCATCAATACATCGAACAATTGACGGAGGAGGTCCGGGCGGCTGTAATCGGCAACGCCGGAACGATTTTGGCTTTCCGTATCGGAGGTACGGATGCGTCTTTTCTTGAGCAAGAATTTTCGCCGACGTTTACGCCGGAAGATCTGGTCAATCTGCCAAAGTTTACGATCTATCTTAAATTGATGGTTGATGGTGTCGCTACAACGCCTTTTTCTGCCACGACCTTGCCGCCGATGGCGATCTTTACGGGCAATGCGCAAAAAGTCATCTCTGTCTCGCGCGAAAGGTATGCCGTGCCTAGGTCAACGATTGAGGAAAAAGTTTTGCGTTGGAGCGGCATGGAGGCGGCTTCGTCGATTCGAGTCACTCCCGAAGAAATCGCGGAGGCCAAGGCGAAACTCGGCGGTACGCCAGCGTCAATGATTGGGGATCAGGCGACAGACCCGCCGCAAACTTCGTATGCAGGCGAACGCAGCGACAGACAACAGACGACAGGTGCGGATGAGGAGGAATTGGTGCCGGATACGCGCGAACATAAATCGCCTTTGCTGCAAAACATGTCGCAAGAAGATCTGGATGGACGCGAAGAGCAGGGGAATATGGTTGAATATTTAAGAATCTCGCCTGAAAGATTAAAATCCATCGTAAAACCGCCGAGCGGCGGTCAGGGTAAAAAAGATAAACCCAAATTTACTCATACTTGCGACCGTTGCGGCAAGGTTTGGGACATGCCCATACAACTCGACACCAGCCGTCCGATTTACTGCGCGGAGTGCATGCCGATTGTGCGCGAAGAACGAAAGACCAAAGGCAAGGTCGTCAAACTCGCTCCGGAACCCGAGGCAGCCGAACGCCAAAAACAGTCCGAAAGACCGCAGGATAGATCCGCCAAACCAAAAGAGCAACCGAACAGACCGAGGATTGTCGGAGATTTTAATTTGAAGGAAGGGAAACCAGACGGCAGACAACAGACTACAGACAACAGGAATGACAGACGTGGGACGATTGGGACGAGCGACGCGGGACGATCAGGTGGACTCATGGCCCAGTTGCAAAAAATCAAAGGCAAGGCACTCGAAACCAGCAAATCAAAAATAGAAAAAATGGCTGACGGTGATTTGCATGAGCAGGACAGTCAACAAGCGGAGATGAGGGGGAGTTATCGTACAACGTACCAAGTACAACGTACAACGTCGGTCCCGGAGGCTGAACGCGGTACGTCGGAGGAAGACGCTCCGGAACGCGTTGAGAACGTTGAAGCGCGCGTTGAGGACGCCCCTCCTCGTACGCTTACCGTCTTCAAATCATCCTCAAGTTCTCGCGCTTCCACCGAGTATCCCGCTGCGCCGATGAGTTCTGGGATGATGAATCCTCTGGATAAGCGCATCGCAAAAGATGGCCGCAAAGACGCCGCCGGCCAGCATCCACCGCAACAGCCATCTTCCGGAACATTAAGACCGGGACAGAGGGTAACGTTCTGACTTCTCCGTCATTGCGAGCGGAGTTGGACTTAGCGTGGCAATCTCCCCTCTGTCATCCCGACCGCAACGGAGTGAAGTGGAGGGATCCCTTTCATAACCGCAGAACTGTTAAATAAGGGATTCCTCGGCTGCGCGCCATGAGCAGGGCGCTTCGCTCGGAATGACAAAAAAATAGTTTATTAGTTTTTTGAGTAAAATATGTCCGATCGCGTAACTTTCAAAGCCTTCGACGGCGTCACAATCGTCGGAGAATGGTATCCCGTGCCCACAACCGTCGGCGTGGCGATTTTGCTGCACATGATGCCCATGGACAGACGCTCTTGGGCGCCGTTTCAGCAAGTCCTTGCTAAGTACAGCATCGCGTCTTTGGCCATCGATATGCGCGGTCACGGTGAGAGCGTTACGACAGAAGGAAGTGAGAAACTTGATTACAAAAAATTTGATGATATTCAACATCAGCAATGCGTTAACGATGCTCAAGCCGCGGTAGACTGGCTTACCCACAAAAAATATGATATCGACCGCATAATGCTTGTCGGCGCTTCAATCGGCGCAAATATCACTCTGCGGGAGGTTCAGCAAGAGCCTCGCCTCGGCGGAGTTGTTTTATTGTCTCCCGGCAACAACCGCGGCATGAATGCCGCAGAAGACGCGCTGTACGTCAAAGCCCACATGGCCTTATGGGCCGCAGGTTCCGACGGTGACGATCCGGAGGCTTACGAAGCCGCTCATCGCGTTGTGGAAGTCGCCGCCGCATCGCGCAAAATGTTCGTCCCCTACAAAAACGCCGGCCACGGCATCCATTTGTTCACGTCCGATCCCAAGCTCATGGACAGCCTGGCACAATGGATGCAGGAATCTTTTCAGGTGCCGATGTAGTTTTGCTTGGTCTGTGCTTTTGTGGTAAATTTAGGCATAAAGTTATGCCTAACAAGCGTTTAAGCCCACCAAAAACCATGCAGGCTTTGTTTTGGTCGTCCGATGTCAAGTCACTGAATTTACAGAAAGATAAAGATGTCATCGTACACAGGATACTGTCATATGGTTCATTGAATGACCTGAGGTGGTTATTGAGGCATTATTCCAAAAAAACCGTGAAAAGCGTTTTTTTATCCAAACCTAAAAAATATTACACATTGTCAGCTTTTAATTTTGTCAATAAGCATTTATTACAGACAGGCGCACGGCTGGACAAGAAAAAATATGTTAAAAATTTACACTGAAATACTGGATGAAAATCGAAAAAAAATACTGCCTTTGCTCTCAAAATTGCCTAAAGGCGGAGTTTTGGGCGGCGGCACGGCGCTGGCTTCGCAAATAGGTCACCGCATATCTTACGACTTTGATTTTTTTTATTCAAAACCCATCCCAAAAAATTGGCTGATTAAAATTAAAAAGTTGTTTGGAGATGATTTGATTCGTGCGGCAGTCGATACATCCGATGAGCTGACGGTTTTGATCAAGCCTGATATTAAAATCACATTGCTTTTTTATCCTTTTACATCGCAGCTTAAACCTCGTGTTTGGAAGAATATTAAATTGATGAGATTGGAAGATATCGCTTCCGCCAAAGCCTATGCCGTAGGTAGGCGCGGAGTTTGGCGTGATTATGTTGATTTGTATTTTTTATTGCGCGATCATTTGTCCTTGGCGGAAATAATCAAACAATCGGAGCGTCGCTTTAAAGGCATTTTTGATGCGCGTATGTTTTTGGAACAATTGACTTATGAAGGCGATTTGGAAGATCAAATCGTGCAGTTCACCGGTGAAAAAATAAATAAAAAAACAGTCATGGATTTTATGAAGATGGCCGTAAGCGATTTTACGCGTAAGATGTAGTTGGCAGGCGATATAATTGAGCTATACCTTTTTTCGCCTAAGTGGCAAGATGTGGATGACTATGCGAAGTGTTTTCGCATAGAAACGAGTTATGTGAAATTTTCAAAAATCCTTTCCCGTAAACAAGATTTGTGCTAAAAACAATTTGATATTATTTTCTTTTATGAAATACCTGATAATCAATGCTGATGACTTCGGATATAGCAAAATATTTAATGCTTCTATTTTAGCGTTGGTTAAAAATGGATTAATTTCTTCTACGACTGTGATGGTGAATTGGATAAATGATGAACAAGCTGATCAAATTAGCGAGCTTTCGACGCTAACAAAATCTCATAACTTGAGCGTCGGACTTCATTTAGAGTTTTCTGATGATAATTTCAAGCCCGAGATAGAAAGGCAGTACGGAAGATTTTTTTCTATTTTTGGATTTAAGCCGAGTCATATTGATTTACACAAATCTACTTTCTTAAAAGAATCTCATTCTGCAATCATGGAATTTTGTAAGGAGAAAAATCTTCCTTGCCGAAATCACAAGATTGGCGTTGTTGATGTGGTGAAAACTCAAAATGAAGTCCTAAGTGGAACCGGAATGAGTTTTGATGAATTAAAAACGACTGTTGAAAATTTCAAGGATGGTGAAAGTTATGAGATTTTGTTTCACCCTGGTTCGTATGACCCGAATTGCAAATCTAGCCTGAACAAGGAACGCGAACTTGATGTGAAAAAAATCGAAGAAATTAATCCATTTTTAAAAGAAAATAATATCAAATTAATCAGCTACATTGATTTAGTTTCGATGTAATACCACGAGGATTTTTGAAAACATCAGATAACAACGCATATCTGGCTCCAAAATTTTTCATTTATTTGAATTAATAAGGAGTGAAAAATTTTCTCGACCCAAATTTTCATCCCTTATTTTTGATGAAGGTTTAGGCGGAGATAATTAAACAAAGCATTGTCTGAAATTAAAAGTTTATCCTGCTAAGTCGGGGTGAAAACTTCAGATGATGCGTAAACGTTATATGAAATAACAATACATTCTTTCCGCCACTATCGTGGCGGTTGGAAATCAGGGCAATTTTTCTTCGCTGTTTACAAACAAAAAAAGCCCCTTCTTCTGAACACCAGTCTTTGATGTACAAAAGAAGGGGTGGGGCGCGGCTCTTTGTAGAACCAACGCCCCGGACGATTCGTTGACTTCTTGCGAAACGCATCGTCACAACCCCTTGGACCTATCGAAAGGTCCGCCGTCCGCCCTCGTGCCCGCGCTTGGGCGCAGACAGCTCATTCTCGTTGGGCTCCTCCTCGCCGCAGTCCAGGGCAGCGACCTTGCGGAGCTGCGCCTCGGGAACCTCGTCGCGGTGGAACGCCATGTAGTGCACGCAGAGGGAGTTGGTCTGCTCACCATTGGGCAGGGTGTAGTCGGTGTTGTCGCTGAACACCCCGCAGGCGCAGACGTGCATACCGCGGTAGCGCGGGCCCGACTGACCCTTGCGGTAGGCGGCGACCATCTTGCGTGTGAGTTCGTCGATGACGGGCTCGGCGGACGTGGTGGCGGACGGCTCGATGTACAGGATTCCTTGATCGGTGATCATGGGAGTAACCTCCATTTTGTGGTGACGATGCTGTCAACGAACACCTGTTTCGGGCTCGTCGACAACAACAGGGTTGTGAACAAAAAAGCCACTGAACACAGGACGCGTAATCATGGCATATAAAATCTACTATGTCAAGAGTCACGTCTTACGACATCGGTTACAGGCGAACTTTTATAATCTCAAGCAAATACTTTATTCAATATGATCAAATATCCTGAAAATGATAAGCGAATTGAAGAAGCTATTAAGTTTCTGGTTTTTGCAATTCATGAATCCGGAAAAAATCCTAAACCAGTAATTCTACATAGTATTAGGATCGGGCTTCATCTTTACAAACTTGATTACGATAAAGATATTGTGATCGCAGCCATTTTGCATGACATAATTGAAGATACCGGTACAAAAATTGAAGACGTTGAAGCCAAATTTGGTAATAAAATTGCTGCGCTGGTTGAAGTAAACAGCTTTGACGAAAATATTGAAGATAAGACAGAAAGATACAAAGAAAATTTTGAGCGTTGTCGTAAAGCTGGAAAAGATGCTTTAATCATCAGAGCTGTTGATTTTTTTGACAATGCTGATTATTATCATCTTGCTTCAACTAAAGAATTGACAAAATGGCTGCTTGAAAAATTGAAGTACTTTATTGATAATTCCAAAGACGAGCTAAAGAATGAAGCCGTCTATGGTGAACTAGTTAAGAAATTTAAGAGGATTGCAAAAACCTTATTATAATGTAGTTCGCCCTTCGCCCAGCGCTTAGGGAAAGCTGTTCTACCTCTCCACCTCATTCCGCTCACTCTCATATAACAAGGGATAAAAGGAAAATTGCTCGGCTTGCAATTCCCCCAAATTTTCTCCAGTTCGCTATGAATACTTCTTTATCTTAAAAAAATGAAATTAGATCTTGAACCAGCAATAAAAAGGCTTGATTTGTTAGCCCCTCCAGTAAGTCACACGATTCAAAACTGGACCGGCTCAACTTCAGTTAGTGATATATGGGTTGCAGAAATTGATCCAAAGTATATGGATGGTGTTGATTTATGTAAGCATTATGGTATTGATCAGGAAAATGGCGCCAATTGTGTTATTATTGAAGCTGTACGTGGCACAGAAAAGACTCTGGCAGCCTGTTTGATTCCAGTAAATTGTACCAAGGCAGATTTTAATAGTATTGTAAGAAAGCATTTGAATGCTCGCCGTGTTTCACTTGCATCTTTGGATGATGTGTTAAAGATAACTAAAATGGAATATGGAAGCATAACTGTCGTTGGGCTACCAGAGTCTTGGCCTATACTTATTGACCCGAGCGTTGCCTCATTAAACAGAGTGATAATTGGAGCAGGCCTTCAAAAGTCTAAGCTTTCATTGCCAGGCAAAGCGCTGCTTGAGCTTCCAAATGCTTACATTCTGGAGGGGCTATGTAAATCTTTCAGCTAGTAACCGGAAATACAATATTTATATCCGATAACAAAGAATATCTGGCTCAAAAATTTCTTACTTTTATTTTTTTACATTTCCGCTACGCTACAATAAACTTCAGATATTCGGAAACGTTACCCAAACCGCGCTATTGAAATAGAAGGCTAAAATTGTTAAAATAGAATCATCTGAAAGCGAAGGTTTGCGCTATAAGCAACGGCGCGGCTTCGCGTAATCAGATACGTTGGGAGAAATTTTACTTAAATATTTTTTTTAAATATGAATCCGGAAAAATTTCAATCAATCGATGTAGGTCAAAATGAAGCTGTTAAAAAAACTTTAGCGAATTTGGAAAAGTCGCGAAATGCTTGGTCTAATCATATTCCGGCAATAGATATATCGACAGGACATTTCAAAGTGCGACATGTATGGTTTCAAAATATACTTTTCGATATAGCTGATGCAGAAAAATTACACGAACAGGGGGTGATTGAAATTTCTCCTCAGTTGCAGTTGCGGATAGAACAATTTATAAAACATGTTGATACTGATGAGTTTAAAAATAGAATGACCACCAAGGAAGACATGGATGCGGGCGATAGTATATTAGACGAACTTATAGAGATATTAAAAAGTAAAATTTAAGTAAAACTCGCTCCTTTTAAATGAACAAATTTTATTTATAATTAAAAAAATATGGAGTTAATTGATTCAATCATTGTCGCATTGTTTTTCGCTATCATCCTCATTATCGGCGTTATCGATAGAAAAAAGATTACGCTGGAAGATTATTGGGTAAATAGCAGGAAAACCAAAACTTTCTTTTTGGTAGCCACGGTGTTATCCACTTTTATTGGAGTCGGAGCAATCATCGGCACTGCGGGTATAGCCTTTGATGGCGGAGGATTAATCGCGTTAGCCATACCTTTTTCGTTTCTATTTTATTTGATGCTATACGCCAAATTCATCGCACCAAAAATTAAAGAATTCGGAGATCGGCATCAAGCTTATACGTTACCGGATTATTTTGCGGTCAGATATTCAAAAAAAGCTGGAATAGCCGCCTCGGTTATAAATTTAATCAGTTATGCTTTGTCTTTGGCTTTACAATTTGTAGGCATGGGCATATTCGTCAGCGCTTTAACCGGCTTTGACCCGAATCTCGCTACAATAGTTGGCGCTTTAATTATTATTATCTATAGCACGGTCGGCGGATTAAAGGCGGACATTAGAACTGACATTTTTCAATTTATTATCATGCTCGGTCTCATACTTGTTTTCTTGCCCGTCGTGATTGTGAAAGGTGGTGGATTGGCCGCTTTATCGTCATTACCTTCAGCCTTTCTGTTGGGAACGAATTTCGCGCCGTCTTATGTGATAGTTATGGCATTTTTGTTCATCGGTCTTGTTACCTTTACCTTTTCTGATTTATGGCAGAGAGCATATGCCGGAGCTTCCGCCAAAATCGTAAAAAAGGCCGCTTATATTTCGGGGACGTTTGCTTTTCTTTTTATGCTGATGGCCGTGCTATTAGGAATCTACGGTCACATCTTAACTCCAACTGCCACCTCAAATACTATTATTTCTGATCTGATGAGTTTAATCTTGCCAGCTGGACTTTATGGTTTGGTTTTAATCGGTTTTTTTGCGGCTATCATGTCATCGGCAGATACGGTTTTATTGATTACCAGCATGACGCTGGTG
>Ga0172379_10005588_pt1 | contig 17474 bp, 25 predicted proteins | sample GrowelOW334metaG_FD_119756 | JGI IMG/M metagenome (GOLD analysis project Ga0172379, IMG submission 119756) | Groundwater microbial communities from an aquifer near a municipal landfill in Southern Ontario, Canada - Groundwater well OW334 metaG | ecosystem: Environmental > Aquatic > Deep... | reverse complement strand
TCTTTTCCGCAATTCGGACAAGTCGGATTCCTTCCGCCATTTTCTGCAATAATTCTATCTGTTTCATCCCAATATCCCATTTTATTCTCCTTCTGGAAAATGATTCGGGCAATAAGGCCTTTCGTCTTTGTATTTAAGATAGCGGTGAATAACCACCCTGTTGCAAACAGAACACCTCTTTCCCATTCCGTTTATTAAAACGGCTCTGTCGTCAAGACAAGGATCCTGGCTTCCCCATGGGTTTGGTGAACTTAACGGTTCATTTGGGGTCGGCTTTCTATTTAAGTATCCCATGTCGCTCTCCCTTTTGGCTAAAAAATTGTCAAAGACCAAAACAACAATAATTTTATATTATATTTTAAAAAATGCAAGACAAATAATAAAAAAATTGGAAGCGTGGCCTCCAATTTTTTAATGAAATTAAATATAAAATGTTATCTTTTTGCCCTTCGTCGCTTCGCTCCTCAGGACCTGCGCCTCTCGCAAAGCTATGGGGTCTGCGGCTAACGCTTGGACCACTGTGGAGCTTTTCTGGCTCTTTTTAATCCGAATTTCTTTCTTTCTCTCATTCTTGGATCCCTTGTTAAATACCCTGCTTTTCTCAATCGCTTTCTAAAATTTTGATTAAAATCAACCAAAACCCTGGCTGTTCCGTGCCTTATTGCTTCAGCTTGCGCGTGGCGTCCTCCGCCTTTTACTATTACTGTGACTAAAAATTTATCAAGGCATTTCATCTTTTTCATTGAAGAGATGGCTGTTTGCTGATCTTCTGGCAAAGGAAAATAATCCTGATAAGATTTATCGTTCACCAAAAACTCTTTATTACCTCTTGTAAAAAGTCTGATTCTGGCAACCGCTGTTTTTCTTCTTCCGATTGCCTCAAAATAACGTTCCGGCTTCCCGGATTCTTCTTTTATTTTAGCCGCAATTTCCCTTGAAAGCGCTTCGTCTCCTGCGTCTTCTTGTTGGACTAAAAAAGTATCTGGTTCCTTTTTTTCTATTATAGGTTTTTTAACCGTTATTTTTGGCATAAAAATTTATTTTATAACTTTCACCGGCAGCATCTCTCTCAGCGAGGTCTGTGCATAGTGATTTTATTAACCATTATTCAAAGCGCAACCTTTTAATCTGTCTTGATCTTAATTTATTTTTTGTAAGCATCCCCCAAACGGCCATTTTTAAAATTTCAGACGTACCCTTTTTGTTATAAACTTCTTTCATGGTGGCCTGTTTCAAACCCCCCAAGTATCCTGTGTGGCGATAATAAATTTTATCGTTAAATTTATTTCCGGTAAATTTAAGCTTTTCTATATTTTTAATAATTACAAAACCGCCATCGTCTTTATATGGTACAAAGTCTGGTTTTTGCTTTCCTCTTAGCAAAACTGCAATTTCTGTCGCCAATCTGCCCAAAACTTTTCCGTCTGCATCAATTATGTGTTTTTCTCTTGTCATGTTTCTGGTATAAATTTATTTTATTAACTCGATTATTACCATCTTTGCTCCATCAGAGTTGCGCGGACCGAGCCTCATAATTCTGGTATATCCGCCTTGTCTTTGGTTATATCTGGGGGCAATTTCTTTAATTATTTTCTTTACCATTTTGGGAGTCAAAGATTGCGCTAATATTCTTCGATTTGAAATCTCATCTTTTTTTGCCCTGGTAATCATTTTTTCAGCAACAACTCTTAATTCTTTAGCTTTGGCTTCTGTTGTTTTTATTTTTTCGTACAAAAAAAGATTGTTCGCCAATATTCTTAATAGCGCCTTTCTTGGTCCTTTTTTTCTAGATAATTTTCTTCCTTTATTAAGCTTGCGCATTTTTCTTAAAACTTGAAACTTAAATCCTGAATTTATATTTTCAAGATTTATGCTTTAATATTATTCTGATTTTATTTCTAATCCTAACTTTTTAAGCTTTCTTTTTATCTCTGTTATTGCTTTATCTCCCATTCCGTCTAAATTTTTAAGGCTTTCTTCTGATTTTCTTAAAATTCCGCCTACTGTTTTAATATTATTTTTTAATAAGGCGTTCAAGGTTCTGCCGGTTAATTTTAAGTCTTCAACATTCATTTTAGATATATCCTGGCCCTCTTCTTCTTTTTGTTTTTTTTCTTTTGGCTCTTCTTTTTCGCTTTTGCTTTCAAAGATTATATTAAAATGTTTTATAAGTATATCGCAGGCTTCAAAAAACGCTTCTTCTGGGGTAACTGTTCCATCAGTTTCTATTTCTATACTGAGCTTATCAAAGTCTGTTCTGTCTCCCACGCGCATATTCTCAACTTGAAAATTAACATTTTTAATAGGGGTAAAAATAGCGTCAAGTGAAATTGCTCCTATCTCTGACTTTGTTTGTGTAGGTCCTGCTCCCTTTTTTGATTTTCTTTGGTCTCTTGGCTCATATCCTATGCCTTTTTCAATTTGAATTTCTATACTAAGCTCTGTTTTTTTATCTGTTATAGTGGCAATATGAATGTCCGGATTAGCAAGTTCCACCTGAGGAGATAATTTAAAGTCAGATCCTTTAACATCTTTTTCTCCGTTGACATTTAAGTTTACTTTTTGAACATCTCCTTCGTAAATTTTAAATCTTAAATTTTTTAAATTTAAAAGAATCATTATAACGTCTTCCAATACGCCGGGAATTGTTGAGAATTCGTGCGAGACTCCCTTGATTTTTACTTCTGTTACAGCGACTCCCTCCAAAGAAGACAACAAAACCCTCCTTAGGGCATTGCCAATAGTAGCTCCATATCCTGGGTAAAGATTTTCAATCTCAAAAGCTACTTGATTTTTTCCCTTTTTGATTATTTTTGGCGGTAAAGGAAGAGAAATCATATGCGAACAAAGTGAGCACCTCGCCCTTTAAGCCTTAGCTAAAAAGACGAGCTGAACAAATTAATTATTATTAATAAAAATTATATTACCACGTCCAACCGCATAGAGGACGAGGTTTTCGCCCCGCTTTACGGGACTCAAAATTACCTTGAATAAAATTCAAAAACTAAAGAAATCTCCGCTGGCGGATTAACCTCTTCTAAACTTGGCTCTCCGGCGGACTGGCCTTCAAATTTTTCTTTATCAAGCTTTAACCATAATGGAGCTTCTTTCTTTTTCAGCTGAGGTAAAAGATCTTTCAAAATCAACTTTTTCTTTTTTGTTTCTTTTATAGAAATAACATCTCCTTTCTTAACCGAATAAGACGGTATGTTAATTGGCTTGCCGTTTACTAAAAAATAGCTATGCGTTACCATCTGCCGAGCTTGCGGCCTAGAATTGGCAAACCCCAAACGAAAAATAACATTATCCAATCTTTTTTCTAATTTTTTAATAAGTTCCTCTGCTACGTTTTCTACTTTGCCAATTTTTCCGAGCGTTTCTTTAACGTATTTTTTAAACTGCTTTTCTGAAAGGCCGTACCAATTTTTAAGGGTTTGTTTTTCCTCAAGCGATTTTTTATATTCTGAAGGCGTTCCCTTTTTTCTCTTTTTCTGGGGGCCAGAAATATAAGCCCTTCTTATCATGGCGCATTTTTGTGAAAAACAACGATCCCCTTTTAAAAAGAGTTTTTGTCCGAGCCTTCTACAAGTTTTGCATTGATTATTTCTCATTTTTCTTTATGATTTTAAACACGCCTTACTTTCTTTGGCCTGCATCCGTTATGGGGAATTGGAGTTACGTCCTTAATAGAAATAACGTTTATTCCTTGGTTTACCAATGTTCTGACAGCTGATTCGCGGCCAGCTCCCACCCCTCTTATTAAAACTTCTACTTTTTCTACGTTTATTTTTTTACAAATATTAGCTATGGCTTCTGCAACTCTGGAAGCGGCAAAAGACGTTGCCTTTTTAGCTCCTTTAAAACCGACCGACCCGGCTGATTTCCATGCTAAAACCTGACCATTAGAATTGGCAAGGGTTATCAATGTATTATTATAAGAAGAAGATACGTATATTTTACAATCGCGAACATTTGTCGCAGTGGATTTTACTTTTGCATCTTTTTTAACGGCTTGGTCCACTTTTTCTCCTTCTTTTATTAAATCCTCTTGATTTGTTTCTATAATATGTTTTTTTCCCATAATACTTTTAACACTTTAAATTTTCATTAGGTTGGAGATTGCGGCGGCTTGCGTCCCGATCCGATTGTTTTTCTTACATTTCCTCTCACTGTTCTTGTATTGGTTTTTGTTCTTTGACCTCTTACGGGCAATCCCTTAATGTGGCGCAATCCTCTCCATGATCCGATGTCTTTTAATCTTTTAATATTAATCATAACCTGCCTTCTTAAATCTCCTTCTATTTTATGATTTTTTTCGATAACCTCCTTTAAATCGTTAACCTCTTGCGGAGTTAAATCTTTTGCTAATTTATTTAAATCAATATTTGTTTGTTTTAATGCTTTTTTACTCAAAGATCTGCCTATACCGTAAATATAGGTCAAAGAAATTTCTATTCTTTTGTTTTCAGGAATATTTATCCCTGCAATACGTGGCATTTTTCGTTAATTTAAAATGATAAATTTATTATTTAAAATTACCCCTGTCGCTGTTTATGCTTTGGATTTTTTTTACAAATAACATAAATACATCCTCTTCTTTTGACGATTTTACAATCTTTACAAATTTTTTTAATTGATGGTCTTACCTTCACAGCGCTTATAAGCAGGGCGAATAATATCATAACCGAGCACTCAACCGTTGAGTGCTCGGTAAAACTCGCCGATACTCTTTTATTTTAATCTATAAACAATTCTTCCCTTCTCTTCGTCATAGGGGGTCATTTCAACAGTTACTTTATCGCCGGGTAAAATGGTTATTTTATTCATTCTCATTTTTCCGGAAAGAAAACCCAAAATTTCTTTTCCATCATCTAAGACTAACTTAAAAAAAGTGTTTGGTAAAGCTTCCTTTACTCTTCCTTCCCTTCTGATAATATCCTTAGAATTTTTACTGTTTTTATTGTCGTCTGTAATCATCTCTCTTATAATTTACAATGATAACAAATAAAACCCTGATAGTCAAGTCTTCACCCCTTCTTTTAATAGCATATAATATTAATCTTTAAAAAGCGGGCGCTAATGGTTTTTTTATAAAAAAAATATTATCTATAAGATAAAGACTTAAGCACCAAAACTATTATTCGAACTTTAACTCCACATCAATGGCTTTTTGGTTTTTCGGAGACTTCATAACCCAAAAAGGCCAAAAATTAACTTTAACTTTAGACACCTTGTCTCCCAAGCTGCTATTAATCGTTTCGTTTATCTGTTCTCCCGTTTTTCTTCTTAATAAATACGTCAAAGAATTTTTATCTATGTCGGGATATATTTTAGCAGAAAATTCTATGTTAAGTGTAATCTTGCCCCCCTCAATGTCAACTACTTCCGTGGTATAGGTTATATTGAAACTTTCTTCCAATAAGTTTTTAGACTCCGGTATTTTTGAAATAATATAATCTTTGGCAAATTTATCTAAATCTGATCCTTTAAACACCAAACTGCTCACCCTTGCTTTAGCGCTATAATTAAATTTATCAATTATTACCCCGGCTTTTGTATCGCTTGACCCAGATAGTATTTGCGACGAAATTGCGTTATCTATCAAAATATAGTCTGAAGAAATTTTGCTTTTTAAAGAGCTTTCTATGTCTGCCGAAAGCTTATCGGCTAAGGCGTCTTTTGCAGACTGGATATCATCTTCTGTAACCTTTTTTACCGCGCCGGCAAAACCTCCGCTCATTTGTTCTTTTGACTGAGCATATATGCAATAATAATAAACTGTGCCCACAAACTTTGGCACGGAAAAATTAGCGGGTTTTATATTGTAGCTCTCTCCCCCTTCCGCAGCTTCAACCATTACATCAACCGATCCGGGGATTATTTTTCCTCCGCTTTTTACGCCAGCCGGAATCGTGGCTTTTGATAATATTTTAAAATATTTATTGGAATCAGAAATAAAATGCGTTCCGACTTTTAATATAACGGGTTTCAAAAAGTCGCACTTATTATAAATTGTGACAATGCCTCCCGACTTTCCTTCGTTTGAGGCATTACCGGTCGCCAAAAATTCTTGAGTATAATCCATTTCGTCTTGCAGGTATTCAGCTGGAATACTTTTATTATTCAAATCAACCAAATCAACAGATTTGTCCGCGGTTATTGTTTCTTTAAAACTTAAATCTTCGGTCTTGGGCCAAATATCCACCTCGGCTTTGGGCAATTTAAAAAATAAGTACACAATCAATATTGCTAAAAATATTCCGGCCACTGCCAGTGCCTTTAACAAAAAGTTGTCGTTTTTTTTACGGCGTTGAGGCGATTTCTTTTGCTCTTTATCTGGGCGCCTTGAAATTGGAACGGGCTTTTTATTGTATTCTTTCGGTTTATATTCATTTAAGTCGTTTTCTGAATCTTCTTCTTTTAAAATATCTTCTATTTCTTTTTCAGACTGACTAATCGTCTGGATAATAGTTTTAGGAGGTTTAATATCAAATATTTTTTTGCTCACATTTTTGAAACTTAAAGCTCAGAACTTAAGACCCTTCGACAAATAGAGTATTTTAGGTTTTAAGTTTCGGGCTTTAAATTTTATTTTTTATTCTAATACGGCCCTGATCCTCCTCACTCCCGATGAAGAAGATTCCTCTTTTTGTATTTTAAAATGCCCCAAAATTCCCGTTCTATCAACATGAGGCCCCCCGCAAATTTCTCTGCTTATTATTCCTTCGCCCGAACCGACGGTGTAAACTTTAACCATTTTACCATATTTTGATTCAAATGCGCCCGTGGCTTTTATTTCTTTTGCCCTTTCTAAAGACATCTCCTCAAATGTTATATGAAGATCTTTTTTTATTATATCATTTACAAACTGTTCTGTCTTGTCTATTTGTTCTTTTGTCATTTTTCCGCCGTATGAAAAATCAAACCTTAGTCTTTCTGCTGTGATATTGCTTCCTTTTTGACCAACCTCTTCTCCTAAAATTTTTCTCAAACCAGCCAGCATTATATGCGCTGCAGTATGCAGTTTTGTGGTTTCTAAACTTGCATCAGCTAATCCGCCCTTAAACATTCCGGCTGAAGCAGTTCTAGACAAATCCTGATGCTTTTCTAATTCTTTTTTAAATTCTTCAATGTCAATATTTAGCCCTTTCTCTTTTGCTAATTCCTCTGTCATCTCAACTGGAAACCCATAGGATTGATAAAGATTAAAGGCATCTTTACCAGACACCATATTCAATTTTTCAAATTCTTTTAATCCATTATCCAATGTTTTTTCAAATTTTTCCTCTTCTGTTTCAATCTGTCGCATAATAAATTCTTCCTCGATTTTTATTTCAGAATAAAAATCTCCATAGACTTCCACAACAGCAGAATAAATTTTAACCATAAAACTTTCGTTGATTCCTAATTGCTTCCCGTATCTTATGGCTCTTCTTATTAATCTTCTTAAAATATATCCTCTACCCAAATTAGACGGCTCAACCCCGGAAGCCAGAAGAAAAACAGAAGCTTTAATATGGTCTGCAATAATTCTAAATGATTTTTTATTTTCTTTAAATTGCTTTCCGCTAATTTCTTCAATTTTTTTAATAATGGGTAAAAATAAATCTGTTTCATAAACATTATCTTTCCCATTTAAAACCGCTAATGTTCTTTCCAAACCCATTCCGGTATCAACATTTTTTTGTTTTGCTTCAAGATAATTTCCGTTTTCATCTTTTATATATTGCATAAAAACATCATTCCAAATCTCAACCCAGTTTTTATCTTTTGCATCAAAAATTTCCGGTGACGGAACATCGTTTAGTTTCCAATAAAACATTTCTGTATCCGGACCGCAAGGTCCTGTTTGGCCGGCCGGACCCCACCAATTATCTTCTTTCGGCAAAAAAGCAATTCTTTCTTTTTTAATTCCACAATCAAGCCAAATTTTTGCCGATTCTTCATCTTTCGGTGCATCAATATCGCCGACAAAACAGGAAACCGCCAGCCTTTCTAAAGGGATTTCCAGTTCTTCGGTTAAAAATTTAAAAGACCACTTTATTATGTCTTCTTTCCAATAATCACCCAAAGACCAATTTCCTAACATTTCAAAAAATGTTAAATGGGTATCGTCGCCAACATTATCAATATCCACGGTTCTTATACATTTTTGAATACTAGCTAATTTTTTTCCAGCAGGATGTTTTTCGCCCAATAAAAAAGGCACTAAAGGATGCATCCCCGCTGTTGTAAATAAAACTGTCGGATCATTTTCCGGAACCAAAGAAGCTGAGGGAATTATTTTATGCCCTCTTTTTTCAAAAAAATCCAAAAATTTTGTCCTCAATTCTGAAGAATTCATTACTATATTTTACATCAAAAATATTCTTTTCGCAACGTACAAAAAAAGCGCCGTACCCGTAGGCCGTGCGCAATTTGGAAAAATGTGCCGAATTAATTAAGTGGCGTTAGACCATTCGCGTAATGATTCTTCCCTGACCTTCGCCTCTGCCTCCGCTTCTTTTTTTTGCTCACGGAGGTCGTTCAACACATTGATAAAAAAGAAATCTATTTCTTCGTCGACGAGTTCTAAACACCTCGTCTGCCACGCCACGATAATCGCGTCGTGATTTTTTGGAATCTTTGTCGCCATTATCAATCGACCCAGCCAAGCAAGGTCATCAGAGAAAGTAGTTTCTTCTCTAATTTGGTCCACGATTGTTTCGTGGAATGGACGCCGTACTTTTTTTTCTGTCTTTCCTGACGTACACATGTTTCTTCTCCTGAATGTGCTAAGTCGCCACAAATGCCCTCGTGGCAAAGGGTATCGGAACACAATTCCGATAATAATTAATTATATCATTATAAAATAAAAAAGTCAAGCTTTTGCTCGCTCTTAAAAAACACCTGTTTTATTTTGTAAAATTGGCTACGTATATCTGTCTGCCACCACGGACGCGGCAAACGACTGAGGTTTTATTCTTGGTTCAAAGCCATTGCTTCGTATTAATCCCACCACCTCCTTTACCATTTCTTTTGTTTTCCCCTGCTCCCCCACATCGGCGTGGATATATTGAAACTGATAATTAAAAGTTGGCGTGGCTTTACCAAATTCTTTTTCTAAAGTTTCTCTTAAAGATAAGGCTAATTCGCAAGACAAATAAACTTCCTGTAAAATTCTATTTTTCCAATTAATGTTAGCAAACCTTTTCAAAAAATTATCCGGATAATGCATTCTTTTTAAAAAAAATCTTCCACCGGCTCCGGTTCTTAATACAACAATAGCTATCGGAAAAAACGGTTTATCTGAAGACGGAGAGTCGCACCCAACAACAATATCATAAAAAAATTCAGGCTGTTCCTGAATATAGTTATAAATTTCTTTTATAACTTCGCTAAGTTTCAAATCGCCTTTACTGGGGCTGAAAAAATGCCCATTGTTTATTATTTCATCATTCATGATAATTTACTATGGCAAAAAAATAATGATGTGTCAATTACCCTGCAGATTTGATTATTTTTATAAATTCTTCTGCGTTTAAAGAGGCTCCGCCAACTAATAATCCGCCAACTCCTGTTTCTTTTATATAGGCTCCCGAGTTTTCACTTTTTACACTGCCGCCATAAAGAATTCTTAAATTATCTGCTGTTTGCCTATTATATATGCCGGCAACTATTTTCCTGATATATAAAACAGAACTCATTGTTTCATTTACAGAACAATTATTTCCGGTTCCAATAGACCAAACCGGCTCATAGGCAACAACCATCTTTTTTACTTCTTCTTTTGAAACTCCCTTCAACCCCTCTTTCAACTGGCTTTCTAAAATATTTATTTTTTTTCCGGCATCTTTTTCTTCTGCTGTTTCGCCGACGCAAAAAATAACTTTTAGGCCGGCCGCCAATGCCTTTTTTATTTTTTTGTTAATAACCTCGTCTGTTTCTTTAAAATATTTTCTGCGCTCCGAGTGGCCTATAATTACATATTCTACTCCCAAATCTTTCAGCATTACGGCGGAAACTTCTCCTGTAAAAGCTCCTTTTTCTTCAAAATAAACATTTTGCGCTCCCAGGGATATGCCTTTTAATAAATTTAAATATAAAAAAGGCGGACATAAAACAACTTCCGTATTTTTAATTTGTTTAATTCCTTTTTTAACTTTATCAAAAAGCGCCTTGGCTTCTTTTTGATTTTTGGGGTTCATCTTCCAATTTCCCACAATTAATGGTTTCATATTTTTTTATAATTAATTATTAAGATTTATTATTAATTCATATTATCATAAAAAAACAAAAATATAAAAAACCCTGAACGACTGAAGTCGAACAGGGCATTAATATGATAATTTACGGGGCGCATACTGCTAGGAAGCGCCTATGGTTTTTTCAATTATTTTTTTCATGAAATCAAGGTCTTGCTGTTCGTATCTTCCGTGATGACCACATATCGAAATCCCTTTAGAAAAATGACCCATAGTGCCCCAGACGATATCAAAGTTTCCTTTGTGAACCGCAATGCTGCTATTGAGACCAGAATGAGAAAAAAAATCTTTTTTCCGCTTTGATAAAAGTTTTGGAAAAGCGCGAAGACAATCTTGCGGACCGTCAAACGCATCAGAGATGTCTAATATAAGACCCCACATTTCTTCGTCTGATTTTACGCTACAATCGATAAAGCAGGCATATCCATCCCCCGAAAAAATATACTGAAGATTTTTCATCGCAAAACTCCTTCGCTTTTAAAGAACAAAAAATTTCTTACGATTACGAATATATAATATAATTAAATCTCTGTCAACACTTTGGGGCCTTTTTTGGTTATTGCGATTGTGTGCTCAAAATGAGCTGTTAAAGAATTATCTTTAGACGAAAATCCATAACCGTCTTTAGATTTTTTAATGTGATAGTCTTTTCCCGCTATTACCATTGGCTCTATACAAATTACCATGCCTTCTAAAAGTTTTTCGCCATGGCCTCTTTTGCCGAAATTAGGAATTGCCGGATCTTCGTGAATATCTTTTCCAATGCCGTGCCCGCATAAATCTCTAATCACCGAAAAGCCCTGACTTTCAATATATCTTTGAACAGTATTCCCGATGTCTCCTGTAGTGTTTCCTATTTTTGTTTTTTTAATTCCTCTTTTTAAGGCCTTTCTGGTAACTAAAATAAGCCGTTTTGCTTCATAAGAAGTTTTTCCAATAGCTATGGTTTCAGCCATGTCTGTGTGATAACCTTTATAAAAAGCGCCGAGGTCTAAACAGACAACGTCGCCTTCTTTTAAAACTCTGCTTGAAGGAAAGCAATGAACAACCTCTTCATTTATTGAGATGCATACAGAATGAGGAAAGCCGTGATATCCTTTAAAAGATGGCTTTGCTCCATGCTTTAAAATAAGGGCCTCTGCGGCCCTGTCTAAATCAATCGTGGCAACTCCCGGCTTTGCCATCTTTTCTATTTCTTTCAAAACATTTGCCAAAATATTGCCGCCCTCTCGCATTATAGCTATTTCTTCCGGAGATTTAATGGTAATCATCTACAAATTTAAAATATTATTTTATTGCTTCTAATACATCTTTGTGAACGTCTGCTACTGTCTGTTCGCCGTTCACTTTTTTGACGTGAATGCCCTCTTTATCAATACGGCTTATCACAGGATATGTCTGGTCAGCAAAAACCTTCAACCGATTTTTTATGGTTTCAGGGTCGTCAAGGCCTTTTCTTCTGACAAGTTTTGATCCGTCTAGGGGACAATTATCAAGACTTTCTGTTTCTTTGTTAAATAAAATTGAATGCCTGATTAGTTCGCAAATCCGCCTGTGCGAATTTCTAAAAATTGTTGTTTCAGCTGAAATTTCAAGCAAAACAAATTTTATGTTTTCTTTTTCGTAAAGATTTTTTAAAAGAGGTATTTCTTTTTCTGCCTCATAAACAGTTCTGGGCGAGCCGGAAAAGATAATAGATTTTCCCATTTCTGCTAACTCGTTTATTTTTTCTACCATTAAATTCACCACAAAAGGCGGGCTGTTAAGCTCGCCTGCCCCCCAGCGTTTCTTTTCGTCTTCAACTTTAAAACTTTGACCGTCTACATTAAAAACCTTATCCGGGCTTTCGTTTTCAAAACACGCCTCTATAATTTTGCTTGATTCAAAGTGATAATATCCCAATTTATCGGCTAAAAGTTCAGCTTGAGTTCCCTTGCCGGCCCCCGGCGGACCAAACAATATAATAACTTGTTTCATTGTTATTAAAAATTATTAAAAATTTGCTTTTTAATCTACTGGTTAAAAAGTGTCATATTCTCTCATTTGAAGCTGAGAGTTTATTTGGCGCATTGTGTCTAAAACAACGCTTACAACTATTAATAAAGAAGTGCCTCCTATTAAAAAGGAAAATCCCGCAACTCCGGTAGCTCCGGCAACAATAGACGGTAAAACAGCTATTAATCCTAAAAATATTGCTCCGGTAAATAAAACTCTGTTTAAAATATGTTTTAAAAAATCCGTAGTGTGTCTGCCCGGTCTTACTCCCGGGATAAATCCTCCCATTTTTTGAAGGTTGTCTGCAATGGTTTTAGGATCAAACGTAACTGCTGTATAAAAATAAGTAAATAAAATAACTAATGTAAAATAAAATATTCCATTAACCCATGGATTGCCAAAAAAATTACCTACGGTTGTAGCAACAGTGCCCACCATCCCCGGCTGTCCGCCTAAAAAACTGGCTATCATTCCCGGAAATAAAAGGATAGAGAGGGCAAAAATAATAGGAATAACTCCGGCCGGATTAACGTTTAGCGGCAAATAGGTTGAAAATCCTCCATACATTTTAGCGCCCCTAACTCTTTTTGCATAAGAAATGGGTATGTTCCTGCGCGCTTCGGTAATCAAAACCACTCCGGCAATTATAATTACTGCCAGAATAAAAAATATCAAATAAGAGGGAATTTTTGACGGGTCCCAGCTCACAAATGTTTGGAATATACTTATAGGAAGATTAGCCACAATTCCGGCAAAAATTAAAAGTGAAATGCCGTTTCCCATTCCCTGTTCTGAAATAATCTCGCCAAGCCACATTAAAAACATTGCGCCGGCCGCAATGGTTAATATGGAGCTTAATAAAATTGCCGGAGTAAGGCCGGTAATAATTCCCTGCCTCTGAAACACAGTTAACATTCCATATCCCTCAAAAAGGGCCAAAGGAATGGCCAACATTCTTGAATACTGGTTAAATTTTTGACGGCCGGCCTCTCCTTCTTCTTTATATATTCTTTCTAGCGCCGGAAAAATCATTGTAAGCAATTGCAAAATAATCGTAGCTGTAATATACGGCCCAAGCCCAAGCAAAACAATTGAGAAATTACTTAAAGCTCCGCCTGAAAATATATTTAAAAGACCGAAAACTTGATTTTCGGAAAAAAACTTTCTTAAATTTTCCGTTCCGATTCCCGGAATAGGGATGTTGGCGGCAACCCTAAAAACAACCAAAAGAAAAACTATAAAAATAATCTTATTTCTTAACTCTTTATTTTTAAAAATAAATAATATCTTGTCGTACCACATAATTTATGAACGAAGTGAATAAATTATCCTGACATTTAGATTGATATATAGCTTTTCATTATCTAAATGGAAGGATTACGTTAATTGAACGAAGTGAATAAATTATCCGCTTTTTATTTTATAGTGCCACCGGCTTTTTCTATGGCTTCCTTGGCGCTTTTTGAAACTTTACAATTTTCAACAATTATTTTCTTTGTTAAATTTCCATTTCCTAAAATTTTAACACCGGGGGTCTTTCCTTTTATTGTATTAATGATTCCTTTTTTAATTAAATTCTCGGGGTTTATTGTTTCTCCTGCTTTAGAAAATTTTTCCAAAACATTAAGGTTAACAATCACCGAAAAATCTTCCAAAACAAAACGCCTGTATCCTTTTAATTTAGGATATCTTTTAATCAATTCTCTTATAATTGGCACCATTTTTCTACCGGCCCTTGAGCTTTGCCCCTTAATTCCTTTTCCGGAATAAGTGCCCTTTTTTCCTCCTCTTCCAATTCTTTTTTTGCCTTTATTTTTATGTTTTGGTTTTAATTCGTGTAGTTGCATAATATCAAAACTTGATTTATTCTTTAATTTTTACTCTTTAACTTTTTTAACGCCTCCATTGTTGCTCTGGCATTATTAAGCTTATTTTTTGAACCAGAAAGAATTTTTGATGAAATATTTTTAATACCAGCTAAGTCGCAAATCGTTCTTACCGCCCCGCCGGCAACCAAACCTCTTCCTTTTTTCTGGGGCTTTAATAATATCCTTGCAGGACCTACTTTTGCTTGAACTTCATGGGCAATGGTTTCGTTTACAATTACAATACTAACCAAATTTTTTCTGGCTCTTCTTGTTGCTTTTTCTATCGCCTGCGACACATCTTTTCCCTTATCTATACCTATGCCAATTTTTCCTTTTTTGTCTCCCGCTACCACAACTGCCCTAAAACTCATACGCTTGCCCCCGCCTGTAACCCTAACAACCCTGGCAAGGTCTAAAAGCTTTGATTCAATGTCATCTTTAACGGCGTTTCTGTCACCACGCCCGCCAAAACCATGTCTGCCGACTTTTACAAAGCCGCCTGTTTTTTCTAATTTTCCTTTTGTTTCTTCTATTTTATCTTTTTGCTCTACCATTTTACAAATTTTTAATTTTTAATTTTAAATTAAAACACAAGTCCTCCCTCCCGAGCTCCATCTGCTATCGCCTTTACCCTGCCGTGAAAAACAATTCCTCCTCTGTCAAAAACGACCTTCTCAATTGATTTTGCAATTGATTTTTTGGCAATTATTTTTCCTACCTCAAAAGCAATATTTATTTTTCTGCCGGATTTTTCTTTTCCCTCAAATTTTGTTTCTTTAATTTCTTTATCCGACGCAGACAACAAAACCTCCGCTTTGTCATCGTTTATAATCTGTGCATAAATATGCTTATGAGATCTAAAAACAAAAAGCCTTGGTCTTTCCTGCGAACCATGAATTCTTGATCTTATTTTTTTGTGGCGCCTTTGTCTTTTTAATTGTTTAACTGATGCCATAATTGCTGCTAAGTTATATTATTTAAAACTGTTTTATTTTTTTGTTGCAACTACTTTTTTACCTTCTTTTCTTCTAATTTTTTCCCCTTGATATCTTATCCCCTTTCCTTTGTATGGTTCTGATTTCTTAACCTTTCTGATTATCGCCGCTATTTGGCCAACTTTTTCTTTATCTATACCGGAAACCGTGAGCAAATTTTTTTCAACTAAAAAATTAATCCCTTCCGGTTTTTTTATTCTAACCGGATTAGTAAACCCAACATTTAAAACTAAATTTTCTCCATCTACAATTGCTTTATATCCGATCCCTTCTATCTCTAATTTTTTTTCAAACCCCTGGCTCACTCCAACGGTCATATTAAAAATAAGCGCCCTATATAAACCCCAAAGCCTTCTGGCTTTTTTTGACAAATTTTCTTTCTGAGGAAAAACTAAAATTTCGTTATCTTTTATTTCCGCCTTAATCTCACGAAGCAATTCTATTTTTAATTCTCCCTTAGGACCTAAAACCTTGAGGTTTTGACCCTCAATTTCCACTTTCACGTTTTCCGGTATTTTAATTAATTTTTTACCTATTCTTGACATTTATCGGGTTAAATAAAATCCTTCGGGATTTTAATTTTGCTTTCAGCAAAATTATTTATCGGATTAAATAAAATCCCGAAGGATTTTAATTTTTGGCAAATGCCAAAAATTATTTAACCCGATGAATCCGATGAACTATTTATTTTTAATTTAATTTTACCAAATTTCTAATAAAATCTCTCCTCCTATTTTCGTTTTTCTTGCTTCTTTATTTGTCATTAATCCTTTTGATGTTGAAATTATTGATATTCCGTATCCTCCGCGAATTTTTTTTAATTCCGAATATTCTGAATAAATTCTTTGGCCCGGTTTAGAAATTCTTCTCAATCCTAAAATTGCAGAAACGTTATTATTGTATTTTAAAGTTATTTTTATTATCTTGTTTTTTTCCTTGGTATTTTTCTTAGCTTCTTCTAAAAATCCCTCTTTAGATAAAATATTGGCAATTTCGTATTTTATCCTTGAAAAAGGAACCGAAACCTCCTCTTTTTGCAAAGCTGTTGCGTTTCTTATTCTATTTAACATGTCTGTAATTGGATCGGTCATTTTTTTCTTGAAACTTGAAACTTAAAACTTAAAACATTTCAATTGGGTTTTAAATTTTAGGTTTTAAATTTTATGATTTTACCAGCTGCTTTTTTTGACTCCCGGGATTTCGCCCTTGTTGGCCAATTCCCTAAAACATATTCTACAAAGGCCGAAGCTTCTCATATATCCCCTTCTTCTTCCGCATTTAAAACAGCGCCTTATGGTTCTTGAGGGATATTTCGGTTTATTTTTTGCTTTTGCTATTTGTGATGTTTTCGCCATACTTTTAATTTTAAACTTTGACTATTTAGCTTTTATTGGTAATCCTAATAACTTATACAATTCCAATCCTTCTTCTTTAGATTTAGCATTAGTTACAACCGTTATCTCTAAACCAAAAATAGTTTTTTCTTTTTCTGTAAAAATTTCCGGGAAAAAAATATGTTCCCTAAGGCCAATGTTAAGGTTTCCTCTTTTGTCTATTGATTTTGGATCAAGACCTTTAAAGTCATGAGACCTGGGCAAAGACAAATAAATCAATCTTTCTAAAAAATCCCACATTTTTTTCTTTCTTAGCGTTACAGTCACGGCGATTTCCAGCCCTTCCCTGAGTTTAAATCCGGCAATTGATTTTTTTGATTTTACTAACTTTGTTTTCTGGCCTGCAATCAAAGACAAATCCTGCATAACTGCAACTTGCACCTTTTCCCTTTCTCCGGAAGTTTTACTAACAACGTTTTTGCCAAAGGAGCTGTTTATCACAACTTTTCTGATAGAAGGTACAGCCATTACGTTTTTGTATCCGAATATTTTCATCATTCCCGGTATGGCTTCTTTTTTATATTTTTCTTTTAATCTTAACATTTTTTAGATTTTATAGTTTATATTTCCTGCAGACATTTTTTACAAATTCTCTGTTTTTTTTCTCCTTCAATTTTATATCCCACTCTTGCCGCTTTGCCGCATTTAGGACAAATTATTTTAACATTAGAAATGTTTAAAGATGCCGGTATTTCAATAATCTGGCCCTTTTCTCCGCTTTTTTTCGGTCTTGCGTGCTTTTTTCTTAAATTAATTCCTTCTATTAAAAGGCTCCTCTCTTTTGGAAGAGATTTAAATACTTTCCCCGTTCTGCCTCTGTCTTTGCCGGCTGTTATTAAAACATTGTCGCCTTTTTTTATTTTCATAAAACTTAACTTTATTTCAATTTTAATCTATAAAAGCTCTTTGGCCATCATAGCGATTTTATCAAATCCTTTTTCTTTTAATTCTCTGGCTGTCGGTCCGAAAACTCTGCCT
>Ga0172379_10005587_pt1 | contig 17474 bp, 16 predicted proteins | sample GrowelOW334metaG_FD_119756 | JGI IMG/M metagenome (GOLD analysis project Ga0172379, IMG submission 119756) | Groundwater microbial communities from an aquifer near a municipal landfill in Southern Ontario, Canada - Groundwater well OW334 metaG | ecosystem: Environmental > Aquatic > Deep... | reverse complement strand
TTTCCCATAATTATATTTTATTTTCTTTTGCCTTAGGCAAATCCAATTTAATATGAAGTTCTTTAAGTTGTTTTTCTTCTACGGTTCCGGGGGCGCCCATCATAACGTCTTCGGCTGAACCATTTTTTGGAAAGGCAATTACTTCGCGAATGTTGGGTTCGTTTTCAAGTAGCATTAACATTCGGTCAATTCCCGGAGCAAAACCGCCGTGTGGTGGCGCGCCAAACTCAAAAGCGCGAATCATGGCGCCAAATTTTTCATCCACAGTTTCTTTACTGTAACCCACCAGTTCAAAAGCTTTGTACATTATTTCCGGGTTGTAGTTACGAATAGCGCCACTGGAAAGCTCCAGGCCATTGGCAATAATATCGTATTGGTAAGCACGAATGGTTAATGGGTCTTGTTCGTTTAAAGCTTTTAAGCCACCTTGAGGCATAGAGAAAGGATTGTGCATAAAATCCAATTTGCCTTCTTTGTTTAACTCGTACATTGGGAAATCGGTAATCCAGGCCCAAGCCACAATGGACGGATCTTTTAAGCCAAACACATCGCCGAGCTTGTCGCGAAGTTTGCCTAAGATCTTATTGACCACATCTTTATGGTCAGCGCCAAAGAAAATTATATCACCGGTTTGGGCTTTGGTTTTGGCAATAATGGCTTGTTTTTCTTCTTCCGAAAGGAATTTTAAAATTGGGGATTTAATTCCATCTTCAGCCATAATAATATACGCAAGACCACCGGCACCTTCTTTCTTTACCATTTCAGTAAGTTCGTCAATTTGAGAACGGGTCAGTTTTACGCCATCCGCACAACAAATAGCTTTTATAACGCCACCGTTTTTTATGGCATTACCAAACACGGAAAATTGCGTGGCGCGCAGGTCCTCGGTGAGATCCACCATCTTCATATCAAAACGCAAATCCGGCCGGTCAGATCCATAAGTTTCCATAGCCTCCAAATAGGGGAGGCGGGGAAAAGGTTTTTGTAAACATTTTTTGCCGGCAAAATTTTCCGTCAGCTCAACAAATAACGGTTCCATTTCTTGGAATACCACTTCATCAATATCCGCAAACGCGATTTCCAAGTCCAACTGATAAAATTCTCCTGGGGATCGGTCAGCCCTTGGGTCTTCATCGCGAAAACACGGAGCAATTTGAAAATATTTCGGTACCCCGCCGGTCATGAGTAACTGCTTAAATTGTTGAGGGGCTTGGGGGAGGGCGTAGAACTTTCCCGGATGCAATCGGGAGGGGACTAAAAAGTCGCGCGCGCCTTCCGGGGAAGAAGAAGTTAAGATTGGTGTAGAGATTTCTATAAATCCTTTGCTGTCCATCCAGTCGCGAATATTTTTTATCATTTTATGGCGGCGAATCAGCATGCGTTGCATTTTTTCGCGGCGCAAATCCAAAAAGCGATATTTAAGTCTTAAGTCCTCGTTAGATAAGGTTTCTTCGCCATGCCCGTGAGCCACCTGAAAAGGCAAGGCTTTGGCAGTGTTTAAAACTGTGAGTTTAGAAACAATTATTTCAATGGTGCCGGTCGGAATATTTTTATTGACCAATTCCGGGGCGCGGTCAATTACTTTGCCGACCGCGGTAATGACAAATTCATCCCGGCAAATATTGGCTGTTTCAAAAGCCTCTTTAGCCTCCGGGTGGACTGTTAGCTGTACCAGTCCCGTGTGGTCCCTTAAGTCAATAAAAATAACGCCTCCGTGGTCACGGCGGGAATTTACCCAGCCGGAAACAGAAACGTCGCTTCCCACCAGTTTGGTGGCGTGTAAAGATAATGTTCGTTGCATAATGTCTTTGGCTGTAACCGATAGACAGTCGGCACAGCGTTAATAATTTCTTTTTATATTTTACCCTAAAATTGCGATTTTGGCAAAAATATTTGTTGACTTTTTGCGGGTACAAGAGTAATTTATTTACGGGCCGTACTAGCACAGGAGCTGTGTCTCCGATGCTGTTGGCCTTGGGTTCCGGTAAGGAGGATATTTATCGACTAAGCCCTGAAGCGCTCAACATTACCACTATGCGGTTTTTAACCGCCGCTTGCCCCAGAAGTTTTGGGGTCGAAGAACCATCCGTCCGCAAAAATTTAAACTGACAGTACAAACCAGCTCGGGCTCAAAAAGCCCGGGTTGCAATCATATTTTTATATCCCCACCAACACAACGCCAATGTGATTTTGACGTAGGGGTTATACGAATCGGTTTGCGGAGCCGATTCACTCAACGAAGCCTGCTGTTTGTTGGTCAGCAGGCTTTTTCATTTGTGTTATCTTAAAATATTTTTTATACTATTATTAGTAATAACTAATCAGGAAGTAGAAACAAAAATGTTAAAAAAGATAGTACTAGACTTAGAAACCCATCCAGCCTTCGTCCCGATTGTCATCGGGACTACGGCGAACTTGTTTTTTTATCGAATGGCTTACGGAACCGGAGGACTGTATGCTTAAAAAAATTGTTCTGGACCTTGAAACTCAGAAATCTTTTCAGGAAGTCGGCGGGCGGGGGAAAAATCATTTGTTAAAAATTTCGGTCTGCGGAATTTACGATTACTCCACAGATAAATATTCCACTTTTGAAGAACACGAATTGCCGAAATTGGCGCCAATATTGCAAACCGCCGACCAGATAATTGGATTTAATATAAAAGATTTTGACTTTGAAGTGTTGCGTCCGTATTTAAATTTTGATATTTTTAAAATTCCCTACCTGGACATTCTGGAAGAAATAGAAAAAGTTATTGGCCACCGGATAAAGCTGGAATTGGTAGCTCAAGGAACATTGGGAACCGGAAAGTCCGGTAATGGCCTGGAAGCAATTTTGTATTATAAAAATGGCCGGTTTGATTTGCTAAAAAAATACTGTTTAGATGATGTCAAAATTACTAAACAAGTTTATGATTATGCCTTAAATAACGGTAAATTATTGTATAAAGATTTTTTTAAGACTAAAGAAATAGCTCTTAAATTTGTTGATGCTGTACCCCGTAGTGGGGTGATGCACCAAGCACCACTATTCTAAAATTAACCTAATTATTCTAATTAACCTAATTGACCTAAAATTCTGCAAGAATTTAAATTAGGATTTATTTTACCTGCCCGCCATGCTGACATATTTCTTTTCCTTTAAATTTTCATTTAATTAAAAGCGTTTCATTAATGCCAATTATCCAAGCAGGCAAGTGCAGGCGGGGAATAATTAGAGCAATTAGGTAATTAAAAATTTGCAGATCAAAAAAAACATAATTTTTGCAACTATAATACTTGGCTTTATTTTAGGTTTGGTTCTACTTATTGATCAGGTCTTTTCCGGTAGTTTAATTCTGCCCCAAGTGTTTTCTATCGGTCAGCTTAGTGTCCATTACTATGGCTTAACCATGGCGCTGGCCGTGGGGGCAGGGTTTTATTTAGCTATAAAAAGGGCGGAAGATTTCGGAATCACTAAAACTTGGGCGGAAGATTTTTTATTTTGGATAATTGTCGGCGGATTTATAGGCGCCAGATTCTACCACGTTCTTTCGTCGTTTGAGTATTATCTACAAAACCCGGTTGATATTTTTAAAGTTTGGAACGGTGGCCTCTCTATCTACGGCGCCCTCCTGGGTGGCCTTTTTGTAATTTGGTTTTTTGCAGATAAAATCCTACATCTTAAATCAAATATCTTAAATCTGCTAGACTGGCTCACCCCCTCTCTCCTCCTTGGCCAAATCATTGGGCGGTTTGGCAATCTGTTTAATTATGAAGCCTACGGTTACCCGACAAATCTACCATGGAAAATGTTTGTACCGGAACAATTTAGGCCGGAAGTTTTTGTTACCGCAAGTTATTTCCACCCGTTTTTTCTGTATGAGGTTTTGGGGAATGTTTTAATTTTAGGCTTACTTTTGTATTATGGGGCGAGGGAAACCGGAAAAGCGCGAATTTTTAGCAAAGCGGGGGCACTTTTCTTTTCCTACATTTTATTGTATAATAGTTTGAGGTTTTGTTTAGAGTTTTTTAGAATTGATAGCACTTTCATTGGGGTTTTAAGACTAAATGCCGTTACTAGTTTAGCTTTGGTCTTACTATCCGCTGGTGGGCTTCTCGCCTTAAACTATAAATGCTCCAAAGACATAAATTAATTTCATTTTGCATTGGGCTGGTTTTCTTAATCGTCCTGCAAAAATTTGCTACTCCGCAGCCGATTTTTCGGTTTTTACTGCCGGCTTTTTTGATTTATGCCCTGGCGGTATTTTTTTATAACCGGTGGTATTTAAAACAGATTCAAAAATATAGTATTTGGACCAGCTTAAGAATTATGCTACTGTTGGCTTCGGCATTCGGACTTTTTTTAATTATTCCCACGGAAGGTTTTCGGGGGTTGTATTTAATTATTACCGTCGGTTTAATTTCTTTAGGGGAAATAATTTTGGGGAAGGAAGGGGAAAATATTTTATTAAACGAAACCTTAATTATTGCTTTCGGTTTATTTTTAACCTTCTCCGCTTTTTATCAGTATATTCCGGCCTATAGCGTAATTTATGCCATTGGGATATTTGTTAGTTCGGCTTTGTTGGCGCGGTCTTTTTACGAGTTGCTCCCGCAAGCCGGATATGCCAAGCTGGTTGGCTCTGTGACTTTAGGTCTTTTTTGCACTGAAATTTTTTGGGCTTTAAATTTCTTGCCGTTTCATTTTAGCATTCAGGGGGTATTATTGTTCAATATTTTTTATTTGTGCTTAATTTTAAATTATTACCATCAGTTTCATAATTTAAATCTAAAAAAAATTCAATTTCACTTGCTGTTAATAGCAGCTTGTAGCGCGGTAGTGCTGTTATTCACCCCATGGAATATAATCCAATAACGAAAAATTAACTATAACAAGAACTATAACTATAAAGGTATGCCCAGTAATACAACTTTCAATACGTTCTTTTATGGTAAAGTCTTTGATAGGTGCAAAATCTAAATAGATTTATTGGGTAATGTAATAATTTAATAATAAGAATAAAAGAACCTCAAACGCCTTGATTATTGCCAAAAATAAAATTAGGCCACAGAATATATACAGAAGATTAATTAACCACAAACGTTTTTTAAGACGTTTGCAATTGAAAGTTGATATACTGGGATGAATAAAAAAAAGATTACTGTATTAATAATTGTTTGTGTGCTGACCGGCTGGGTGTTTAATGTGCTTATGGGAAGGTTTTTGACCGCTAAACTTTCAACCTGGCCTGTTTTGAATCGTATGCAACTTTTAAGTCCACAAGCGCCGATAGTTATTAATAATAAAGAAACTATTCGGGTTAGCGATAGCGGTGATGTAACATTAGCCGTGGCCGGAATTAAATCTAAAACCAGTACCGTGGTTCTGGTTACCCCCGGCCAGGTTCAAGTGCTGGGTAGCGCCATTAATTTAACCAGTAACGGAGACTTCGTTACCGGTAACGCTACTTTTTTAAAATCCGTAGGAGATTTTTACGTGGTGTTAAATGACGGGCGCTCAGCGAAAATAACCGCCCAGGAAAAAGATGCGGCAACCGCATTGGTTTATTTTAAAGCTTCGCTAGATAATGTGCCGACGGCAAATTTTGGCAACTCAAGCGAGCTGGCGCCCGGCGATAAAGTGGTCTTGGTGCAAAAATCCTTGCAAAATTTTTATAATAAAGCATATTTAACCACGGTAGTAGGAGCACAAAAGGACATTGCCGGTACTATTTTTAATAGTGACTTTCTCAAGCGGGGTTTTTCAGCCGGTTCAGATGAGGCATGGATTAGCGGAGAAGTGGCTGTAAATGCGAATGGAGAAGTTGTGGGAATTTATAATGGGTTGTGGTTGGTTTCTTCTGATGTTTTAAAACAGTCATTGTCATTGTATTTAAGCAGCCCAAATAAAATTTCCCGGCCGGCCTTTGGTTTTAGCTACGTAGCTGTCACCCCGGTGGAAAATTAATTGGTCGGCGTAACTGAAGTGTTAAAAATTTCTGAAGTGGAAAATGTATCGGCCGCGCATAATGCCGGTCTGCTTGTAGGGGATGTAATTGTGCAAATTGACAACCGGCAAACCAACGCAGAAGTTTTGCCGGAAGAAATTCTCCAGCAATACAAGCCAAATGATAAAATCACTCTGAAAGTTTCTAGAAAATCTCAAATAATTAATTTAACAATAATCCCGAGCGAATTAAAATAATATGGATATTATAAAAATTGAAACTCAAGACGCGAAAAAAGTTAAAACCCTTGATGTTCAAGGTCAGGAAAACGGCTGGCTAATGGAGTTGTATAAAGATAAAGAAACCGGGACAAAAACAGAGGCCTACCTGACGGCGGCATTGCCCGGGGCTTTTAAGGGTTATCATTTGCATCGCGTTCGCGCCGCCAGATATGTGGCTTTAAAAGGGAAAATGAAAATTACCACCTACAGTCAACAAGATGGCCAATGGATAAAAACCGAAACTGTATTGGATGCTGACGCGCCAAAACGGATGTTCATTCCAAAAAATGTAGCCACTGGTTTAGAAAACATCGGCACCGAAGAAGCTTGGCTAATTAATTATCCGGACCCGGCGTATGACCCAAGTCTGAAAGATGAACAAGTGGAATATACGCAAGAAGAGCTGGAAGCGGGTATTGTTAAATAACGTACGAGATAATGATAGGAAAATGGAAAAAAATAAATAGTAAAGTGGTATATAAATCCCCGCGGTTTAATATTCATGAAGACGCGGTTATTTTGCCGGATGGCTCTAAGGGTAAATATTTTTACCGAAAAAGCGGTGCCGGGGTGGCGATTATCCCTTTTGATGGAAAAAAGATCTACCTGGTAAACCAGTTTAGGTATGTAATTGGCCGGCGCCTCTGGGAGTTGCCGATTGGTAAAGCGGAGAGCAAAAATTATTTAGCTCAAGCGAAAAAAGAGCTCAAAGAAGAAACCGGATTTTACGCCAAAACTTGGAAGTATTTGGGAATGTTTTATCCAACCCCCGGAAGCGGCGATTCCCAAGGGAGAGTATTTTTTGCTCAAAATCTGGTAACGGGCCAGCATAATCGGGAACCGGGCGAGAGCGATATGATAATGAAAGGGTTTACTTTTCAAGAGCTAGAAAAAATGATTGTTAATGGCCGGATAATTGATGCCTGGACTATTTCGGCACTTTATATGTATAAGCTAAAATTTAAAATATGAGTAAAATTTTAATAACCGGCGGGGCTGGATTTATTGGTTCCAACTTTGTTCATTATTGGGTAAAAAAATATTCCGGCGACGAAATTGTTGTCTTGGATAAGCTTACCTATGCCGGGAACTTAGCCAACCTGGAAGCGGTTAAAGATAACATTACTTTTATTAAAGGTGATATTTGCAATGCGGAGGTGGTAAGTAAGGCAATGTCCGGCGTAGACACTGTAGTGCATTTTGCCGCCGAGTCCCATGTGGACCGCTCAATAATCGGCCCCGAAGAATTTGTGCGTACAAATGTTTTAGGTACGCAGGTACTATTGGAAGCGGCCAAAAAAAATCAGGTAAGGCACTTTCACCATGTTTCCACCGACGAGGTCTTTGGGCAAATTGCTTTGGATTCAGCAGAAAAATGGACGGAAAATTCCCCCTACTTACCCCGCAGTCCTTACTCGGCTTCCAAAGCCGGCAGTGATCATTTAGTGCGAGCTTATTTTAGTACTTACGGACTACCGATCACCATCACCAATTGTTCCAATAATTTTGGACCCTACCATTTTCCGGAAAAGTTTATTCCATTGGCGATTACCAATCTTTTGGAAGGAAAAAAAATTCCAGTCTACACTCCCGGCAATCAAGTAAGGGATTGGTTGTATGTTCAAGATCATTGTAGCGCCATTGATTTGGTGCTCAAAAAGGGGAAGCCCGGCGAAACTTATTTAGTGGGCGCGGACCATAAAGAATATACCAACTTGGAAGTGGCAAAAATGATAATCAAACTAATGGGGTTTGGCGAAGAGATGCTGGAAATTGTCGGCGACCGGCCCGGTCACGATGTAAAATATGCCATTAATTCCGGAAAAATCAGAACTGAATTGGGCTGGAAACCGGAACATGATTTTGAAGACTACTTAAATCAAACTATTGAGTGGTATAAAAATAATTCACTTTGGTGGCAGAACGTGAAGTCCGGTGATTACCAAAAATATTACGAACAAAATTATTCTGCAAAATAATAATGGAAAATCAAGTTTTAATTTTAGGTAGTAAGGGGATGCTCGGGGGGCAATTGATCAAGGTTTTTGGTAGAGGAGCAATCGGCTGGGACAGAGAAGATATTGATGTCACAGATACAGTAAATCTTAAATCAAAAATCTTAAATCTTAAATCCGCGCCCCAAGCCGTTATAAATTGTGTCGCTTATAACGATGTTGACGGCGCTGAAAAAGATCCGTTCTTGGCAGGTAAGTTAAATCGGCAAGCCCCTAGGGAATTAGCGCAAATCTGTAAAGATTTAAGTATCCCTTTAGTACATTTTTCCACTAATTACGTTTTTGACGGCGAAAAAGGGGAATATGCGGAAAAGGATTTGCCTCATCCGCAATCGGTTTATGGAGAAACAAAGTTTCAAGGAGAGCTGGAAATAGTTAAAAATACCAACCGATATTATATTATTCGGACTTCGGTGTTGTTTGGTTTAAGTGGTGAAAGCAAATTGGCCAAGAAAAGTTTTGTGGACCTAATGCTATCTTTAAGTGAGAAGCAAAACACCATTAAAGTGGTGGCGGATGAAATAAATAGTCTGACCTTTGCGCCGGATTTAGCTCAGGCAGTTAAAAAATTATTGGATGACAAAAAAGATTTTGGGGTATACCATATAACTAATAGTGGGCAGGCCAGCTGGTTTGATTTTGCCCAGGAGATATTCCGCATTTTAAATAAACAGATAGTTTTGGAACCGGTATCAGCTGTTGAATTTAAAAGAACCGCAAAACGGCCAAAAAAAGCGGTTTTATTGAATACTAAATTGCCCTCAATGAGATCATGGCAAGAAGCTTTGAGAGAATTTCTAAATAATTAAACATCGATTTTACGAAGTACGAAAGAGTACGAACGTACGAAGGGTTAGTTAGTACGCTCATACTTTGTTTCGTAAGTTCGTAAAAGTTCGTAATTCGTAAATATTATGAAAGGCATTATTCTCTCCGGCGGGAACGGCACCAGGCTTTATCCGCTGACTAAAATTACTTCCAAGCAGTTGTTGCCGGTTTATAACAAACCCATGGTTTTTTATCCGCTGAATACTTTACTGAAAGCCGGGATAACGGAAATCTTAATTATTGTGGCCCCGGATTATGCTGATCAGTATAAAAAATTATTGGGGGACGGCAGTGAATTTGGCGCTAAATTTTCTTATATTATTCAAAGTAAGCCTGAAGGTCTGGCGCAGGCTTTTATTTTAGGCCAAGAATTTATTGGAACCGATAGTGTGTGTATGATCTTGGGAGATAATATTTTTGAAGATGATTTCTCAGAAAAAATTAAAAATTTTTCCGGTGGAGGTCAAGTGTTTGCCAAAAAAGTTTCTGATCCGGAGCGGTTTGGCGTGGTTAAGTTTGACGAAGAGATGCGCGCTATCCAAATAGAAGAAAAGCCAAAAACCCATATTTCCGATTATGCCATTACGGGGTTATATGTTTATGACAATCGCGTAATTGAGATTGCCAAAGCAGTTATTCCGTCCGCTCGCGGAGAGTTGGAAATTACCGAATTGCATAATTGGTACTTACAGCAAGGTGAGTTAAATGTGGATATTGTACAAGGGCAGTGGTTTGATGCCGGGACTTTTGAATCTTTGCATCAGGCCTCGGTTATGGAATATAAAAAATCATTAGATACTTAAGAACCTATTTTAAAAATCCTTCGGGCTGCAATTCCATAATTTTGGCGGCTTGTCCCAAAAAACTTTTCCGCTTAACTCAGGTTAAACATCAAAATTTATTTGGGCCCAATCCGCTCAAAATTATGGAATTTCGCCTACAAATTATTTTTAAAACAGGTTCCAAATAAATAACATGCATCTTAAAACGCAAAAAATTATTTCTTCATTCTTGCTAAGCCTGGTGGTGATTTTAGGCTTTCAAGCGTTAATTTATATTTTAAATTTGAACCAACCGGGCTTATTCTTTAAAAGCGCCGGGTATATTTGGGCGTATTTAATTTTACATATTGCTTTAATATATGATTTGCATTTTAAAGACCGGGGCGGTTGGCAACGGGCCGTCAAAAAGCATCAGAATGTTATAAGTATCGCCAGTCGGAGTTCCAAAATATTTTTTTCTGCCCTTGCCGATAGGGTTGCTCATTTAAGAAAAATAGCTTTTTTACGTCATTGGGTTAATTATTTAATTTTACCCAGCGTGGTCTTTTGGGGAACTGTCGGCGTTTTGTTTGTTAATTTTGGATATTTAAAAGTTCAAGAAATTACCGCCGTCCTGTCCTCAGTGACCATAATATTAAATTTTTGGTTTTTACGTGAGGTGGTGGTGCGCGAAGAAGAAGTCGTTGGCTCCGATATTTTTATTACTCTATCCGTGGTAAAAATTTACGCAGTAACTTTAGCTTTTGCTTCCAGTTTGGCCCTGGTTAGACATTATTGTTTAAGCCCGAAGTATTTCGCGGTGGGAATTTTTACGCTGACCTTCTTACTTATTTATCAGGCGCTGTTTCAGCATAAATTAGTCAGTACAAAAAACCTAAGCATTAGTTTAGGGATTGGTTTTATTTTAGGATTGGCCGGTTATTTTTTGGTAATTTTTTGGGGGTTTAACTATTTTACCGGAGCGGTATTTTTAGCGGTGTTTTATAATTTGCTTTGGGGTATATTCCACTACAGTTTGGATAAAGCCCTAAATTTTAAAGTTTTTGTGGAAATTGCGGTTATTAGTTTGTTACTTGCATCAATGGTCTTTAGCGTAACAAATTTTAAAGCTCGTTTGCTTGACGGCTGTCAGTATAAGATTTTCTAAAAGAAATAAAAAGTTTATAGCCAGTACATAAAGGCAATAACAATTATGGAAATCAACAAGACTGCCAAGTTGTTGAATTTTTTATCTAATGAGCCGAGTTTTTTTTCTACCGCAGATTTTAAATCTGAAAGCATTAACAACAACAAAGCCACGCCACAAATTAAAATTAAGTAGCGGTTAATATTGTAGCTGTTGGTTTTTGTTTCCGGACTTTGTCCAACAAGAGCGGAAAAGCTTTCTTCCAGTGAGGAAATTGGCGTCTGAGTGGGCGCGGAAGAGCTGGCGACTATTTCCGGTGTTTGGTTTAAAGTAAAGTTGGGTTCGCTTTTCTGGTTTGTCGCCAAGGTTTCTGCTTGTCTGGGGGCAATCGGCGGAAAATTATCTGTTGCCGGCGGTGGGGTTGGAATAGTTACTGGCGTGGGCTGTGGAGTTGTCGGGACAATTTTTGGCACGACCGGCGTCTCTGGTTTTATGGTAACAGGGGGCGGGGTGTTTATAATTTTTGGGGGAGTGGGAGTCTTTGGTAAGGCTTGGGCCCCAAAAGTGTTTGTAATCGCGGAATGGTACTGACCATTTTGCGTATTGCCAAAAGCCAATCCCATTCCCTGATCACGAAATCCTTCCTGAATAATATTAGCGCGGTGTGTTGGACTATTCATCCAAGCGGACATTAAACTCTCGGTATCATAAAATTCAATGGCTAAATTTTCCCCTAATTGCACATAGGGAGAATAACCGGCGGCTACAATTTTATCCCAAATATAGTGGCCATCAGGATCAACATGCGCAAAATAGTGTCTGGCCTGCATATCATCAGATTTACTTTGTGCGGCGCTACCGAGCTTGCTATTTGTGGAAAGAGTAACTAAATTCCTTAATGACCGTTCTTTATTTACCGCGTTTAAAATATTTTCCGGGCTTAAATCGGATGCTAAGGGCACATTTCTTGAAGGCCAGAAAAGAGCTAGTAAAAGTTTTGTCACAAGAAAAATTGCCAGTAGGAGTAGAAATCCCGGTCTTTTTAGCAGATTGCTGGATGTATTAAAATTGCTCTTATCCATGGTATTATTTAGGCTTGTGGAAACGTCATTTAGCTATAGTTTAGCATCTTTTATAGGACTTGACAAATTATATTAAGTATGTTAATATGTATAGTTAATACAATATTTATGACACAAGACAACCCTACAAAAAAATATCCGGTGACTACCGCCGAGGTTGCGAAGATGCTGGGGATTGGCCATATTTCTGACAATCTGCCTTTAGGTAGTGCTGTTAAAGCCTCCGATTTACCGGTTGCTGATTTGCCAGTGGTTGACTCTGCTGGCGCAGATTCGGCTCTTGGCCACACTGAAGTTAAATCTGAACCAGCTGGGCATTTTGCCGATGATTTATTGGCTAAAGAAGCCAATCAGCCGTTTTTAATTAAAGCCGGTAAAGCTGTTTTGCCTTACGCCGCTGTGTTTACAGTAGGTTTATTTTTGTATTTTTTCTTTTTTTCCTCAGTAAATTTTTCTACTATTTTTAAAGTTAAACAATTTTCTCCGGCAACGCCAAAAGATACGGCTGTACAACAGCTAGAAAAACAAGACCTAACCGCGTATCGGGCTTGGATAAGTAGCTACTATTATGACGTATCAGATGCGAAAATTCTTGACCCGGAGTTTGATAATTCCGGCAATGGGCTGACTAACTTTCAAAAATATTTGTTAAAATTAAACCCAAAATCATACGATACTTTAGGTTTAGGCATGGCTGACAGTCAGGCTTTGGCTAACGGGATTGATCCGGCTACCGGAAAACCGCTTAATGATGACAGAAAAGCCTTAATCGCAAAATATATAGATATGGAAGTCGTAAGTAACAGGTTAACTATTTCTAATATGCAAAACCCGGCCAGAGTAGCCGGAGCGGAAACCGGTATTCGTGGTAATACCATAAACCCGGGCAATTACGTAATTCCGTCAGCCTCCGCGAATAACAGTGTCAACAATAACAATAATACAGCTCCGGTTACCGGATCTGATATTTTAACTCCCAGCACTGACACGGAAGTTCAAGTAAATACGAATGTGGCCGGGCGCTTAGAAGTCCCATCGTTAAATATTAATGTGCCGATTATTTGGACCTCGGAGACAAAAAACTTTGATAAAGATTTACAAACCGGGGTTGTCCATTACCCAGGAACGGCTCTTCCCGGACAGATTGGAACCACTTATATTTCCGGGCACTCCAGTAATTATATTTGGGCAAAAGGGGATTACAACAAAATATTTTCTAAGCTAGGTGATTTAGCGGATAACACCTCATTCAAAATCACCGTAGTCCAGAAAAATGGTCGTGATGCAGTATTTCATTATGTAGTCACCGGCAGGAAAGAATATTCTGCTACCGACCAGGAGCAATTTAAGAATTCCGGCAAGTCTACGGTGGCCTTATCCACTTGTTGGCCGGTTGGGACCACAGCTAAAAGATTGGTTGTCTTTGGGGTAGTAACCCAGGTTGAGAAGTAAATTCGCCTTAAATAAAGGCTAAATTATTTAAAAATAGATATTGACAAAATCGCAAAAAAGTATTATAATTATAGGTTAATAAATAAACGAGTTATAAACTCTTAAATTCAAGGTATTAAATAAGCAATCGCTATTTGAACAATTTAAATAGCTTAAGGAGTATAAATATATGAATAATCTAATGAACATAATTAGAAAAATTGCCAAACCAGGACCTATAGCGTCCTTTTTGACTTTGGTTTTAATTAGCGCTGCTTTAATTATCGCGCCACAAAAAACCAACGTAGCCAAGTCGGAAAATTGTTCTAATGCTCCGGCTATCGCTACTTTGAATTTTTTCCCGGTTACCTGGGACAGCGTTGCGGGTTATGGCTGTACTGATTTTGCCCCGATCGCGGTTCGTAATTTAAATAATAATACCTACGGACAAAGTGACAGCGCGCAGGCCGGTGATGAGTTGTACGTCAGAATTTATGTTCACAATGGCGCTCAGCAAGGATTGGATCCTCAAGCCACTACTGCCTTAGGCGTTAATGGAATTGTAAATATTTCCGGGTCTTCTATTAGCACTACTTTTTCCGGCAGCCGTGGGACCGGTGGTTCAACTAATGTTGTTAGCGGTAGCGTAAATGTAAATATTCCCGCTGGCGCAAAATTAGAAACCGTCCCGGGTAGCGGACAATTTTTTGACTATCAGGCCAATCAGATTTCCGGTAATGATCATATGGTGAATGACTCCACCAGTTTTGACATGGGTGAGATGCAAGCCTGTTTTGAATTTTCTAAATTTTATCGGTTTAAGGTCAAAGTTATTGGCGGAGATGTAACCCCGCCTCCTGTACAAACCCCTTCCGGTAATATTACCGCTTCCGCTCCGGTTAAATTAACCGGCCAGTGTTTGTTCCAAAACACTGTTACTTGGTCTACTCAAAATGTAACTTCTGCCAGAGTTGACGTGACGGACTTAAAAGATAATGTTACCAATGTGATTGGTTACAACTTGAACGACACTACATCTGACACAGCTTGGATGCAACCAAACAGAACCTATCGATTTACTTTATATAATACTGCCAACGGTGACTCTAAGTTAGATTCTGCCGATGTTACCACTGCGGGTTGTGACGCTCCTCCGGTAAAAACTCCGTCCGGTACTATTACCGCTACACCAGCAGTAAAGATTAGTGGTATGTGTTTCTTTAGAACCACTGTCACTTGGACCACTCAAAATGTTACCACTGCGGTGGTAGAAGTTACCGACATGGCCGAAAATGTTACCAATGTTGTTGGTTATAATTTAAACGACACCACATCCGATACTTCTTGGATGCAACCAAACAGAACCTATCGTTTTACTTTATACAATACTTCAAATGGAAAAACCAAATTGGCTTCCGTTGATGTTACCACTGCGGGTTGTGACGCTCCTCCGGTTTGTGTGGCCAATACCAACTATTTCTTGAATGCCGCTACTCCGGTAAAGCAAGGTTCAAATTACTCTGTTAAATTGACTTGGGGTTCGGACGGTTCACACGGAATCAAATTAACTCAAGTGAATTCCAACGGTAGTGAATCTACCTTAACTACCGGCGCCAATAGTGGTTCCTTTACCACTTCTGCCAATTTGCAAGCCGGTAATACTTATACCTTCAAAATTTATGACACTAACCAGGATTGTGGAAAATTTTTAACCTCCACCCAGGTTGTAATTCAATCAAGCCCGAATCAGTTGGTTTGTTCTGCCGACAGCTCTTCTTATAACATTGGCCAACCGGCCACTTTTAGAGCTACTGGCGGGACCGCTCCTTATAATTGGACCGGTAACGGACAATCCTACACCGGTAGCGTATTTACTACTACTTATACCACTAGCGGTAACAAAAATGTGATTGTGTTTAGTAATGATGGTCAAACCGCTAATTGCAGCACATCTATAAACCAACCGGTTACGGAAAAAGGTTTGGTAAATTTGACTAAAGAAGTCAGAAATGGTGGGGGAAGTTTTGCTCATACCGCTTCTGCTAAGCAAAATGATGTCGTTGAATATCGCATTAAAGTCTGGGCTGGTAGCTCGGTTACTTTAACCAACGTAGTGGTCACCGATACTTTTGCCACCGGACTTTCTTATGTTGAAGGATCTTTAAAAGTTGACGGGCAAACACATTCCAGCGGATTAACTTCCGGCGGTTTGACTTTTGCTTCCGTTACTCAAACCCCGGTTGTTATTACTTACCAGGCAAAAGTCACTGTCAGTATGGGAAGCATTATTAATACTGCTCAAGCCAGCGCGCAAAACGCCAATAACGTGGCAAATGACCAGGCTATTGTTAACGTTACTTATGTTAACCCAGGTCAGCCAGCTTTGAGTATTACCAAGCAAGTTAAGAATGTTACTCAAAACATTGATTATAATTCTTCAGTATCCGCGAAAAAAGACGACACTGTAAAGTATCAGGTTGTCATAAAGAATGTTGGGCAAGCTACGGCAAAAAATGTCTTTTTTAACGACAGCAACCCGACGCAAGTCCAGCCACTGACTAACTTAAGCGTGTCCGGAACCTTTACCGGTGGAATTCCACAAGGTATTTCCTTAGGCGATTTAAGTGTTGGCGCCACGGTAACAATTACCTACCAAGGTATAGTCAAAGTGGATAGCGGAACTATTGTAAACATTGCCACTGTTTCAGCAGACAATGCCACCAGCCAGAATGCTTCGGCAACCGTCGCGGTCTCTACCGGGTCAAACAACAACAACGGCGGGTCTTACAATTACTGCGTAAATTATTCTTGTAATACCATAACCAATACCACTAATACAACAAACACCACAAATACAACAAATAATAATTATAGTTACGTCTATATTAATAGCACCGGTAATACAGTTCCGGCAAACCAATATAGCCAGCTTGGGGTTGCCAAGTCTGTCCGGTTAGCTAATAGTGGCGCTTTTCAAAATAGCGTTACAGTAAATAATAATGATACTGTGGAATTTGAAATTGTGGTTACTAATACTGGTAACCAAAACATCAACAATGTAAGGTTGACCGACAATTTGACTAACGGTTTGAGCATAGTATCCGGCACAGTTCGAGTAGACGGTTCCTATGTTTCCGACAGCAATTTGTACAGCGGAATGTATTTGGGCAGTTTGTCTGCCGGCGCTCAAAAACGCGTAAATTTCCAAGCCAGAGTTAACAACAATAATAATTCCAGCATTCAGAATATTGCCGTGGCTTCCGGCGACAATGCTTCTTCTGTCCAGGATGACGCTTGGGTGTTCGTTAATACCGGTTCCGTTCAAGACGGTAGTGTAAGTTTGACTTACAGCAAGAAAGCTTTCAACGAAACCAAGAATCAAGACGCCACCATTGGCGTTGCCTCTAAAGAAAATTATATTGTTTACACTTTAACCGCAACCAATAACGGGAATACCCCGGCTAATAACTTTATTATTACCGATGATCTGTCCCAGGTCCTGCCCTATGCAGATATTGCGGATAACGGTGGCGGTACAGTTAGCGGAAATGTAATTTCTTTCCCGGGCTTGACCGTGCCGGCTTACGGCGCAGTATCAAGAAGCTTTAAAGTCAGAGTGAAGTTTTCCTTGGCTGATAATTTGTCCTATGTGATGACAAATACGTACGGCAATAGCATTTCCGTCAGAATCAATACACCTCAGGTCTTAGGAGCTTTTGTTGCTCCGAAAACCGGAGCTGAAACCGGAGCCTTTGCCTTTTCCGGTTTGCTGACCGCAGCCACTGCCTTAATAAGGAGTAGAAAACAACTGTTAAAGCTTATTTTCACCTAATTGCAACTGTTAAAAAGGGGCCTCGCCGTGTTTCTGGCGGGGTTCCTTTTTTAATTACCAGGAAACCTCGGACGGAGGCCATATAGAAAGCAAGCGGGTATTAGCACGAAGCCGGAGTCCGAGGATGAATGGAACTACTCTTAGCAAAACCATCCCCGTTTTGCTAAGCT
>Ga0172379_10005586_pt1 | contig 17475 bp, 7 predicted proteins | sample GrowelOW334metaG_FD_119756 | JGI IMG/M metagenome (GOLD analysis project Ga0172379, IMG submission 119756) | Groundwater microbial communities from an aquifer near a municipal landfill in Southern Ontario, Canada - Groundwater well OW334 metaG | ecosystem: Environmental > Aquatic > Deep... | reverse complement strand
TACTCCTGCAGAGGGGTATCTATTTTGTCCTTGGGTTATCCTTTATTTCAGGCAGCATTTTGCTGATGAAAAGGCTTCCGCAATCCAAACTGCACACTTCCGTATCCTGGATCATGACACTCACCCTGGCAGCAGCAGGTCTCGCCGGAATTGTATCCCATGCCGGCAGCACTAAAAGCGATACCACCTTCAGGACGTCGATGATTGCGTTGAACGACAAGAATTTCTCGATACCGGTATTGAGTCTGGAAAACTGCGACCTGCAGATTCGGCATGATTCACGGACCATTGCAGTAACGGCAAAAACCACCCTCACGAATAAGACGGGTGGGGATATCTCCAAAACAGTTTTTTCCCTGAATCCCGGACTCACCCTTGAAAACCTCACGATCAACGGATCGAAGACAGTCTTTGACCGGCAAAAGCAATTGGTTTTTGTCACCTTACCTGCCGCGATCCTGCCAGGGCAGAGTGTACAGGCCGAGTTTGTTTACAAGGGCGCCATTGATGAGCGTGTGTGCAACCTGGATATCAAGGAAGAGCAGGCGGCTGAAAAATGGGGACCTGATTTCATTATTGCCATCCGAAAACGGTTTGCCATCCTGGAAAAGGAATATGTACTCTTAACCCCGGAATCAGCCTGGTATCCCAAACCGGGAGTCCTTCACGGTTCGACCATCTCGATTCTTCCAACATGGAATTTTACAAAATTCACCGCAACGGTTGAGACACAGAGCGGACTTCAGCCGATCATGCAGGGGAAGGTTGAAAATTCGGGTAAAACCTGGGTTTTTACTCCTGAAAATCCGCTTCCCGGTATGACCCTGATTATCGGACCGTATAAACCTATGAATTTACAGGCAGGTGGAATGGATTTCGAATTAGATCTGATCAAGGGCCATGATTATTTCTCCACGGTTCTCGATTCGATCTCGGATACCCTGCCCAAGTTCATCGGCGATATGAAACAGGATATTGAACGCCGGCTTGGATTAAAGTATGCTTATCCGCGGTTGCGCCTTGTGGAGGTTCCGGTGCAATTTTATGCCTATTCCAGGTTGTGGATTAAAAATCGTGATTTTTTACAGCCTGAAATGCTCCTTCTCCCGGAAAAGGGAAGTATGTTGTTGCGTGCCGGTTTCGGGATTGAACTTAAAAACACCATTCAGCGGACTAAGCAAAATGAGGAGTCGCTGACGGAAAAGGAGATTCAATTGCGCGTTCTGCGGAATTTTATCACAGAGAATTTCAGTCCGGGCGCTTCAGATAATCGTATGATGTTCAACATGGGTGGCCCGACGCAGTCCACCGATACGGATAAAAAGTTCTCAATTTTTCCAAACTTTTTCACTTTTGTCAACCACCTGGGATCCAATCAGTATCCGATACTGAATTCAGCCATCGAAGCTTATCTTACCAATACCGGGGACACCCAGATGGGTGGATTCGGGATGGGAGTGAGTGGTCTTAATGCTGCAGAACAAGCTAACGTTGAATTGCAGAAGAAGTCCTTTAAGAAGCTTCTGAGCACCGAAATGGATAATCTTGCCCTGAGGCAGGTCATCGATGCAAAAGGCAAGTATTTCTTCACTTACCTTGAAGCTATAGCCGGGTCGATTGATTTTATGCCGTTCATTTTAGATGAAATCGCAAAGACGCGTTATCAAACTCTTGATTTCGTGCAGTTCTCCAATGATTTTAGGGAAAAATTCCGGTTTAATGCAGATTCACTCGCTGCCCGGTGGTATGTCAGCGAGCAGCTGCCCGGCTACCTGATCGGGCATGTGCGCGTGGTAGAAGTGCAGCAGGATGATCGCACCCGTTACCAGCTGCTCTATGAGGTTTCAAATCCATCGAAAGAAGGTGGATTGCTTCAGATAACCCTGCGTTCCGGGGGCCGGGGTGGTATGGGCGGAGGCCGCCAGGGAGGCGGAGGGAGAGGTGGAGCCACTTTTGCATTGGCAGGCCGTAATGCCGCCACCGACAAGTTTTTGGTGGTCCCGGCAGGACAGGCACTACAGGTGGGTTACATACTCGATGAACAGCCCAGGGCCATGTCGGTCAATACCTTGATATCCACAAATCTCCCAAACAACATCGGTTATCCGTTCCCAAAACTGGAACAGATCAAAGGGTTTGAACCGACTGAAGGGATAAAACCCATTCCATTGATCCTGACCATGAGTGAACCGGGCGAAATAGTGGTAGACAATGAGGATGTCGGGTTCACCCTGGTTGGTGCAGCCAATGTTAGCCGGATGGTTAAATGGTTGAAGATCAATCAAAAAAATCCAGAGGTACCTTATGAGAGCATGCGTTCATGGAGGCCTCCGACCTTCTGGACACCGATCATACAATCAGGCTTTTATGGCGATTTCATCCGATCGGCTGTGTATGTCAAATCGGGTGAAGGTGACCTTTCCGTAGAATGGCGCACGCTGATACAAAAGCCCGGATTTTATGAAGTATATACCTATCTGAATCCGAACCTTGCCCGAATGGGAATGAGAGGCGGCGGTCCGGGCGGTGGCGGTGGACAGCGTCAGCAGGGCGGACCGGGTATGGGCGGTGGTATGCCGGAAATTACCGATGAATATCATTTTACCGTATTCCATTCAGAAGGTAAGGAGGATATCACGGTTGCGTTGAAAACGGCAGAGACCGGTTGGAATAAATTGGGATCATTTTATTTTGCCGCCGATACTGCAAAAGTTTCGATGACCGATAAGAATACAGGCCGGAATGTTGTTGCGGATGCCGTTAAATGGGTGAAGCAACAATAATCCGCGTAGGGGAGGAGCCGCGGCTCCTCCCATTTAACCAAATGAGGAGCCGCAGCTCCTCCCATTAAAAGGAACACAGAAGACAGAAACAACCTATATTAAATTATGAATAAGAAAGTGTTATTGTTTGCCCTGGGATTTGGCCTGTTATTTTCAGGCTCCCTGGGGGCGCAGCAGCTGATAAAGTTGCAGGATGCATTACTCATTGCATCAAAAAACAGTCCTGATATAAAGATTGTGCAGTTGAACCTGGTGCAAACCCAACAATTGCTCCTGGCTACCGAGGCATCTTATAAGGCTAATTTCAGGGTTAACTTGAATCCCCTTACTTACAGCAATGACCGGGTTTTCTATGCCCTTGACAACGAGTTTTATAACACCAAGAATTTGAAAAGTTCGGGAAATTTTAATATCTCCCAGAGGCTCCCATGGACCGATGGAACGGTCTCCCTGACCAATACGCTGTTCTGGCAGCAGAGCAGTATTGAGAAGTATTCGGATATTACCAGGAAGTTCAATAACAACGTCAGGTTGCAGTTCGATCAACCGTTATTTACGTATAATCGTATGAAGCTGGAATTGAACACTTTGCAATTGTCGTTTGAGAATTCCCAGTTGAATTACAATATTCAGATGCTGTCCCTAGAACGGTCGGTTACCCAGCAGTTTTATTCCGTGTATAACCAACAGGCAAGGCTGCAGATCTCACTTGAGGAATACAATAATCAGAAAATCAACTTCGAGATAATAAAAAACAAGGTTGAGGGAGGATTATCGAGACTTGAGGAGCTCTACCAGGCCGAACTCAACCTGGCATCGAGTAAATCCGCCTGGGAAAATGCAAAGGTGTCGCTGGATAATGCAAAAGACAATTTCAAAATGCTGATCGGGATGGATATCTTCAGTGATGTGAATGTCCTGGCTGATCCTGTTGTTGACTCGGTGCCGGTTAATCTTGACGAAGCGATCAAGCTGGCACTGGAAAACCGCATGGAGTTAAGGCAGCGGCAGATCAGCATTGAGAATGCCCAAGCCAGCCTGACTCAGACCATGGCTTTCAATGAATTCGCAGGGAACCTTTCACTTTCAGTCGGTCTTCTTGGCGACAATGAGAATTTCGGTAAAATCTTTGCCGCACCGAATGATAATGAGCAAATTGCCTTAAGCTTGCAAATCCCTATCTTCGACTGGGGTGAACGCAAGGCACGAATAAAAGCCTCACAAACCAGTATTGAGACACAACAGGTAAACTATGATGATCAGAAAAACACTATTATCCAGACGATCAGGCAGACCTACCGAAACCTTCAGAACCTGTTGAACCAGATTACCATTGCGGAACAAAACGTCCGCAACGCTCAGCTCACCTATGATATCAACCATGAGCGTTATGTAAACGGCGATCTCACCGGCATGGACCTGAACCTGTTCCAGAACCAGCTTTCCTCGAAGAAACTCGATCTGATCAATGCCCAGATCAATTATAAGCTCGAGATCCTCAATATAAAAATTCAATCCTTATATGATTGGGAAACCAAGACATCCATTGTACCAACCGATATTAAAAAAAAGTAAACTGATATGAAATCTCACCGAAACTCCCTCATTACCTTCCTGTTTTCCGGGTTAGCCATACTAGCGGTCAACGGTTGCAAGAACCAGCAGACGGATGCTGAAACTGAAGTTGCCGTTCCCGTGTCAGTCCTTGACATCAGGCCTTCATCGATCGAAGAATTTATTGAGACAAATGGAACAGTCTATCCAACCCGTGAGGTTGAATTGAAATCCGAAATGTCGGGTAAGTATATGCTGCAGAATAATCCACGCACGGGCCGGCCATGGACTCTCGGCGACAGGGTTTCGACCGGCAATGTGATCGTAAAATTTGAAGATGCCGAGTATGTCAATGCTATCCAGATCGATTCAAAAAAACTGAACCTTGACGTATCGGAAAATGAATATGAAAAGCAAAAATCACTGATGGATAAAGGGGGTGCCACCCTTCGTGAAATGAAAACCTCCGAGCAGGCACTCATTAATGCACGATATACCTATGCGGCAGCTGAATTGCAGATGGCCAAGATGGTGGTTAAAGCGCCTTTCGACGGGGTGATCGTTGACCTTCCCTTTTACACATCGGGAAATAAACTTGCCACCGGGCAATCTCTGGTTAAGATAATGGATTACAGAAAGTTGTATATGGAATTCCAGCTTCCCGAGAAGGATCTCAGGCATATCTCAGTCAACCAAAGGGTCAGGATACTTAACTATGCCTTGCCCGATGATACCCTGTATGGTATGATCAGCCAGCTATCACCGGCTATCAGTCCGGATACCCGTAATTTCAAAGGCGCACTTACCATTACCAATGATGACCTGAAACTAAGGCCGGGAAGTTATATCAAGGCTGAAATTATTACCGAGAAGAAAGACAGTACCATTGTTATTCCCAAGAGCATTATTGTATCGCGCCAGCGGGGAAAAACCGTGTTTGTCATTGATCAGAATACAGCCATGGAGCGGGTGATAACCACCGGATTGGAGAATCCCGACTCGGTTGAAATCATCAAAGGCTTGCTAATGAATGACCGGGTGGTTATTGAAGGATTTGAGACCCTGGCCAACCGATCAAAAGTTAAAATCGTCCGGTAGTCGGGCATATCCAAACTATCATGAGAAAGATTACCGAGTTTTCAGTCAGATACCCGGTTACAGTTACCATGTTTATCCTGGCAGTCATCCTGTTGGGTTACATATCATTTGGCAAACTGGGCACGGATCTGTTTCCGAAGCTGAACAATCCGAGGATTTACGTAGAGATCAAGGCGGGTGAGCGGCCACCGGAAGAGGTTGAGAAATTATTTGTCGATCCTATCGAATCAGTCTGTATCAGGCAGAGCCAGGTCATGGGCGTTTCCTCCGTAACCCGGGTGGGGATTGCACAGATCACGGTCGAATATGCATGGAACAAGGACATGGACGATGCTTTTCTGGAATTGCAGAAAGCCCTGGGCACCTATTCGCAGAACAGTGATATCACTTCACTGACCATCACCCAGCATGACCCGAACGAATCACCTGTGATGCTGGTGGCCATGCGCCATGAGACCATGACGGACATGGATGAGCTCCGGCAGATCGGGGAAAATTACCTGAGGAATGAATTGGTCAGGCTCGAGGGTGTTGCCGATGTTCAGATGGAAGGCCAGGAGCAGAAAGAGGTCCTAATCAGCACAAATCCTTATCTGTTAAATGCATTCGGCATTACCACTGCGGAGATAACCTCCCAGATTACCAACTATAACCGGAATGTATCAGGCGGATCCATTGTTGAAATGGGAACCCAGTATGTTATCAAGGGGGTGAGTGTATTTTCAAACCTGAATGACATATCCGAACTGATCGTCGGGTTTAAAACCGCCACTACAGCTACCACAGGAACGACTGCCACGACAACCACAGGAAACCGCGTTCCGGTTTTTCTGAAGGATGTGGCCGAGGTTGAATTCAAGAATAAGGACCCGGAGAATATTGTCAGGATTAACGGAGAGCGCGCGATCGGACTGGCCATTTTCAAGGAACCCAGTTTCAATACGGTGAAGGCCGTTGAGCAGCTCAAAGAGGAGTTTGTGACCCTCCAGAAATCTCTCCCCGGCTATTCTTTCCAGATCATTCAGGACCAGGGGACATTTATATCCACTGCCATTGGGGAGGTTGAATCCACTGCTTTGCTCGGGATCGCCCTGGCGGTTTTCATCCTGTTCGTTTTTTTGAGAAGAATAGGAACCACGCTCATCGCGAGTGTGGCCATACCAATTTCGATTATTGCCACTTTCAACCTGATGTATTTTAACGGGTTGACATTGAATATTATGACACTTGGAGGACTTGCCCTTGGGGCTGGGATGCTCGTAGATAATGCGATCGTGGTTCTTGAGAATATTTTCAGGAACCTCGAACGTGGCATGACCATCATGGAGGCCGCCATTACAGGAACCTCCCAGGTGGGAGGTGCCATTACAGCCTCCACCCTGACTACGGTTGTGGTGTTCCTTCCGATCGTCTATCTGCATGGGGCATCCGGTGAATTATTCAAAGATCAGGCATGGACCGTTGCATTTTCGCTGGTTTGTTCCCTGATCGTTGCCATTTTGGTCATACCGATGCTGTTTGCCCGGTTCATCAAGCCGGTGAGTGCTGCCAAACAGGTAAAAGCCATTGGTTTTAAATGGTATCCTGCCGTGCTCACTCAGTTTTTGCGTTTCAAATGGCTCATCATTGCAGGATCCTTGATTCTTATGGGAATAGCTGCCATGCTGATCAAGCCTATCGGAAGCGAGTTTATGCCAAGAACCGAAGCCAAAGAATTTTCAGTTGAGATCAGGCTGCCCGAAGGCACCCAGCTCACACGGACTGATATGGCAGTGAAAACGCTGGAGCAGATGGTTCGCGAAATGCTTGGCAAGGACCTGAAAAACATGTATGTGCGTGTCGGGCCATCAGCCAGCGCTTCAACCGATCAGTCGATCTTTGAGAGTGAGAATACCGCTTCCATGAAAATATCACTGGTGAATAAAGCGAGCCGGAAAACGGATGTCATACTTGCCGGCTTAGGCAAGCTTTTTGCTTCCATGCCCGAGATCGAATTCAGTTTTGTACAGGACGAGACTGCCCTTCAGGCAACATTGGGCACCGACGAAGCACCAGTCATGGTTGAGGTGGTCGGTAAGGATTTTGCTCAGATAGAGCGCCTGGCGAAGGAAGTGGAAGTGATCATGCAGTCGAATAACGATCTCTTTAACATAGAATCTTCGATCCAGCCGGGAGCTCCCGAAGTGGAACTGGTCATTGACCGTTACCGGGCCGGCATGTACAATATCACTATCGATCAGATTACCAGTCAGGTTACCCAGTTATTGACCGGTACCGCAGCCGGCAAGTTTGATTATAAAGGTGAGATGACCGAGATTCGTCTGAAATTGCCGGATGTTGACGTCAGCCAATTGCAGGATATAGCACTAAGAGTGGGTGCTAACACTATCAGGCTTGGGGATGTGGCTAATGTCAGGGAAGTTACGGCGCCGAAAGAGATTTTACGCACCAATCAGAACCGTGTCGGGCAGGTTTCTGCCCAGCTGAAATTGGGAAAACCGGTTGACCAGGCTATCCAGGGACTGGACCTGCAATTGAAACAGGTTGTTTTACCTCCGGGATATACGATTCGTCAGGCCGGTGAAGAACTCAAGCGCAAGGAGTCGATGAAAAACCTTGGTTTCGCCCTGGTTCTTTCGTTGATTCTGGTATATATGGTTCTCGCTTCGCAATTCGAATCCTTAGTGCATCCGTTTACTATCATGCTGACCATTCCGCTTGCAGGGGTTGGAACCGTATTCCTGTTCTTCTTCCTGGGAATGCCTTTTAACATGATGGCCTATATCGGAATCATCATGCTTGCGGGTATAGCGGTGAACAATGCCATCATACTCGTGGATGCCATAAATCATCTGAGGCTGGGAGGAATGAACCGGCACGATGCAATCGTTCAGGGCGGTCTGCAGAGAATCCGGCCGATATTGATGACCAGTCTGACAACCATTTTGGGACTGTTGCCCATGACAATCGGATTCGGGCAGAGTGTTTCGCTCCGGGCACCGATGGCACTGGCGGTTATCGGCGGCATGGTCACCAGTACGCTCCTGACCCTGATTGTTATACCTTGTTTTTATGAGGTACTGGACCGGCTGACCACGGGAAAAAAATATTCCAATGCACCAATTAGCTAAGGAGATCACCAGATGAGGTTTATCGTAACAAGGAAGGTTCTGATCTCGATGGTTTTTCTCGGGCTGACGATACTTGGGATTGTATCCTACAGTCAGTTGAAGATCGAGCTCTTCCCGAATGCAGAGGCGCCGTTCCTCGTGGTACAGGTGTCGTCACAAACGGAGGTCGACCCCGGCTATATGGAAAAACAGGCGGTAATTCCATTGGAAGGCGCTGTTGGCGGCCTTCCGGGGATTAAGGAACTGACGTCTACGGCCGCACAGCGGAGGGGAACCATCACGGTTGCCTATGAGCCCAAGACCAACCTGAAATATGCCCAGCTGAAGCTGCAGGAACGTATTGACGAGGTAAAGGTTACCCTTCCGTCTGAATTTACGGTAACGGTAATGAAGGTCGACCTTACGCAGGCGGCAAATCAGGTTATGGCGCTTGAAATCAGGGGAACGGGCGGGGCCAACCGTATCCGCCAGATTACCGATGAGAAGATCACCCCGCGAATGGAGAGTGTGGATGGTATCGCAGGAGTTACCGTTTTCGGAGGGCAGGAGAAAACCCTGGAGATCACCCTGAATAAGTCTGCCTGTGAAGCCTACGGTATCACTCCGTTCCAGGTACGAAATGCCATTGCGCAGAACGGGCGTGACCGGACTTTCGCCGGACGGGCTTTTGCCGGCAACAAGATGTATTTTGTTCATGTTACGGCAGAGTATGTTGATACACGCGAGATTGAGAATATAGTGATCAAGGAGGCCGGGCCGGTCCTGCTGAAGGATGTTGCCACTGTTTATTTTGGGGTCAAGGAGCAAACCTCCTATGCCCGGGTGAATGGCATGGAATCCGTCACCATGAATCTGGTATCCGACTCTCAGGTCAATATCATTGATGTTTCACATTCGGTAAAAACACTGGTTGATGAACTCAATAAAGAGTTCGGGCCGCTGGAAGTGGAGGTCAAGATTCAGGAGAATATGGCCGAAACTATGGAAACCAATATCGATCAGATTATCAATCTGGCGATTACGGGTGGTTTACTGGCTGTTTTCATTCTCTGGATTTTCCTGAAAAATATCAGGCTTGTTTTATCCATCGCATTGGCCATCCCGATATCGGTATATGTTGCCTTTAACTTTTTCTACGCCGCCGGAATTACCCTGAACAGCCTGACTCTGGTTGGCATGGCACTCGCCATCGGCATGCTGGTCGACAACAGCGTGGTGGTGCTGGAGAACGTGTATCGACATGCGTCGAAAGGAGAATTGCCTGATATTGCGGTAACGCACGGCACCACTGAGGTGTGGCGTTCCATAGTAGCATCGACATTAACCACGGTAACCGTTTTCCTGCCGTTCCTGTTTTCCGACAATTACCTGATCAGGATCCTGGGGGCAAATATCGGGATTTCGATTATTTCCACCCTGCTGGTGTCCATGCTGGTTGCCTTGATGCTGATCCCCATGCTTACCCATCTGATTTTGGTACGGCGACCGCATCAGGCCCCTCAGATTTTTGAAAAAATATCGCTCCATAAGCGTCTGATCCAGATTTATCTGTCGATTTTAAAATCCAGCATCCGCAATCCAGCGGTTACTATAATCGGTGCGATGGTCATTTTCTTTATCACCCTGATTGCAGCATTGACTTTTTCGAATAATAGTCTTAAGGAGGCTCAGACCAGGGAATTGAGAATCGCCATCACCATGCCGCAGGGAACGACGCTGGATGCCACCGACCTTGCTGTCAGGACCATGGAAGAGCGATTGATGGACCTTGCAGAAAAAGAGGATATTACAACGTCCACCCAGGAGGCTCAAGCCACAATCAGCGTTAAACTGGTTGAGGATTTTGAAAAGATTAAAAAGCGCAAATTGCCTGAAATCAAGGCTGATATTGAAAACAGGATCAGGAATATTCCCCAGGTGACTTATGAATTCCAGCAGTTCTCATCCAGTTCGGGCTTTTCCGGAGGCGGGGGAGGCGGTGGCGGCGCTACCGGTGCCGGGGGTCTGGAAAGCCTGATGGGCATTGGCACACAGCAGGAAAAAGTAATCATTAAGGGACAGAACTTCGATCTGATGAAAGCTGTTGCCGAAGATGTTAAATATTACCTGGATGAATTGACAACGATACAGCAATCCACGGTCGGAGTTCAGGATAATCGTCCCGAGGTACGGATGGCATTCAATACCCGCGAGATGGGTGAACGGAATGTTGCCCTGAACTCGGTGATGTCGGAATTAAGTTCATTCCCCACTGAAGTCAGTACAGGGGTTGTATTCAAGGAAGGTACCGAAGAATACGATATCCTGATCAAATATGACGAGGTGGTGGTTGATAAGAACAAAACCCGGACCATGGCTGACCTGCAGAGCATGGATGTACCTTCCAGCGACGGCAGCCGGCATCGTTTGACCGACCTTGCCAAGGTTTACTTTGCTTTCGGCATGGGTACGATCAACCGGTTAAACCAGGAAAAACAAATTCAGCTTACCTACCGGTTTGATGCTGAAACCAACGGATCCAAAGCTTTGCTGGAAGCCGCCCGTGCCGATGTCGATAATTTGGTGGGGAGCATGAAGATTCCGGCCGGTGTTGCCGTTGAAGTACAGCATGAAGTCAACCAGTTTCAGGATTTCTATTTCCTGCTTGCTGCGGCTTTCATTCTGATTTATATGATCATGGCTGCGGTTTTTGAATCCTTCAGTACACCTTTTGTGCTGCTGCTCTCGATCCCGCTAGCCGGTATCGGTTCCTTTCTGGCGATACTGTTTACGAAAACCTCTCTCATTAACGCCAATGTTTTAACCGGATTCATCATCTTGATTGGTATTGTCGTGAACAACGGGATTATCCTGATTGACTACACCAAAATTCTGCGCAAAAACGGTAATCGCAAGGTCAGGGCATTATTGGTGGCCGGTCTGGCCCGTTTGCGCCCGATTCTTATTACAGCGGGCACCACGGTTGTTGCTATGATTCCAATGGCTATGGGCCAGGGCGATTATGTGTCGTTGATTGGAACCCCGTTTGCCGTTACTGTGATCGGTGGATTAACGCTCAGTACTATTCTCACCCTGGTATTCATCCCCACTTTCTATTCGGGGCTCGAAAATGCGCTGGATTGGATGAAGGAGCAGAAGCTGAGCATTAAGCTGATCATGTACGGACTGATGATAGGACTTACCGTACTGGTCTATTTTGGTATAGAAGCCTTCTTATGGCAGGCGGTCACCTTTTTACTGATCATTATCGGTGTTCCGGCTTCCATCTGGTTTATTATGAACAGTTTGCGAAAAGCTAGCGATACCGCCATTCCATTGGATCAATCCATTGTTATCCGCATCCAGAACCTGGTCAAGATTTACGAACGCGACGGACGGTTTACCAGGCAATGGAAAGCCGGACTGGCGATCCGCAAACGCCTCGGGATGGAGAAGGAAATAAAGACCCTTAAGGATATGGATAATATCCTGTGGCAGTTACCGATTCTGGGATTTCTGATCTATTTCGTTTATTTCTTCCTCGAAGCCGGCTTCTGGATCTTTCTGCTGAGTATACCGGTTTATTTTATGATCATGGGCGTTTATGCACCGGTGAGAGCTTATCTGCGCTTTAAAAAGCCGGCAGGATTGGTAAACAGGCTTAATCAATTTATTTATGGTTTGATTTTCTGGGGCTTTCCTGCATTCAGTATCATTTTGTATCAAATACGGTGGCACAATGTAGCCCTGGATATTTTGATCGGATTGGTCTGGTATCTGGCACTGATCGTTTACACCACTTCAGAGCGGCTCGCCCGTGAGAAAGTGAATGTAAACCGCATCACCGGCCGGTTTGGAAGGATACGCAGGGGCTGGTACAGGATGGTTCAATCGATACCGGTTATTGGTAAAAAGAAGAAGCCATTCAAGGCCCTGAAAGGCGTATCGATGGAAATCGGACAGGGGATGTTCGGGTTGCTTGGTCCGAACGGCGCCGGTAAAACAACGCTGATGAGGATTGTATGCGGCATATTTGAGCAGAGCTACGGTAAGATTTGGATCAGTGGCGTGGACACCCAGGAAAAACGTGAGGAGCTGCAGGGTTTGATCGGCTATCTGCCACAGGAATTCGGTATGTATGAGAACATGACATCAGGCGAATACCTGAACTATCAGGGTATATTGAAAGGGCTGAAGAATCCCGAAGAACGTGAAAAGCGCGTTGATTTCGTTTTAAGTTCGGTTCACATGATCGAGCATAAAAATGAAAAAATCGGCAGTTACTCAGGCGGCATGAAGCAGCGTATCGGGATCGCCCAGATCCTGCTCCACCTGCCCAGGATACTGGTGGTGGATGAACCGACCGCAGGTCTCGATCCGCGCGAAAGGATCCGTTTCAGGAACCTGCTGGTGGAACTGGCACGCGAGCGGGTTGTCATCTTTTCAACGCATATCATCGAGGATATTTCGAGTTCCTGCAACCGGGTTGCCGTGCTCGATAAGGGAGACATGGTTTTCCTTGGCGCACCTGAGGAAATGTCCCTAACAGCGGTCGGACATGTATGGCAGGTTGAGGTAGACCTGACTGAGTTTGACCGGATATCGGAGCTGTACAAAATTGTTCACCACATGCGCGACGGGCAGAAAATCCGCGTGCGCCTGCTTGCTGAAACCAAGCCGTCGCCGGATGCCATACCCGTTCAGCCCCTGCTTGAGGATTCTTATTTATGGATGTTGAAAAAAGCGATCTGATATGAAAAGTAACCGAGTTGCCTTAATCTGGAACTGGATCTTCAATATGGTCCGATATAATCTCAAGATTATTTTCGCCAATAAGTTCATATGGTTCATGCTGGCCTCCCTGGCTTTTTTTGTGGGGATATTGCTGATTACGCTTTTCTCCAGGGGGAAGGTTGATACGGGGACCATTTACAACCTCCTCCTGTTTCCCGGTCTCCTCCTGGTTTTTTATCCCACTGTTTTCGGGATTCAGAATGATGAGGATACCCGGGTGCTGGAAATCCTGTTCGGAATTCCCGATTACCGCTATAAAGTATGGCTGGTCAGGCTTATCCTGATCTATTTCGTGGTATACCTGATCCTTGTTCTTCTGGGCATCTTCTGCTCCTGGGCCCTGCTGCCGTTCCCTGTTTTTAATATGGTATGGCACCTGATGTTCCCGATCTTTTTCATGGGTACGCTGGCGTTCCTCCTGTCCACCTTCATAAAGAACGGCATTGGAACGGGTGTCGTCATGATCATCATCGGGGTGTTTTTCCTCGCACTCATCGACCTGCTTGAAAAAAGCAAGTGGAACATTTTTCTCAATCCGTTCAGCATTCCTGACGGAATGAGTGAAAATGCCTGGAAATCGATCGTTCAGGACAACCGGATCATTTTGTTTGTGGGGATAGTCCTCGCGCTGCTCGGGGGGCTTACCAGCCTGCAGAAGAGGGAGCGGTTTATTTAAGAGGCTCCGCTTCGCTACGCTAATTATGCTCCCTTCGGTCGCTAATTATGCTCGCTGCGCTCGCTAATTGGTTCGGCTGCGCCTCACTAATTAGCTCGGCTATCGCCTCGCTAAATTTTGACCTCAGTGCTTTATTTAGTTCGCGAAGCGAACCAATTAGCGACCGAAGGGAGCCGATTAGCGAGCGCAGCGAGCATAATTAGCGGAGCGAAGCGGAGCATAATTAGCGAGGCGCAGCCGAACCTTTTACCTCGTATAATACCCGATCATCTCCCTGATCGTCTTCGTGCACACCGGGCAGAAAGGATCGCCCAGCCAGTTCATTTTGCATTTGGCCATCGGGCTGAAAATACCTTTCGCACTGTATAAACCGCCTTCGTATGCACCGAGGATGCCGTCAAATTCAGGCTTTCTCGGGGTGGGAACCGGAGTGCCCGGTTTAACCATCTTTTTCCATTTTTTGCTGAAATCAACCAGGTTGGTGACGTTGGGCTGGATCGGTTCAACGGTCATGTCGATATAATCCTGATAAGCCACATCGCTGGTGTAATACTCATCGGCCAGCCAGGTGAAAGTGTGCCCGAATTCGTGAACGAAAACGCCGATGGATTGTTTGTTGAAAGCCGTAAAACAGCCGTAATAATTGTAAACCCCGCCGCCGCCGTATTTTTCAGAATTGACGAGAATGATGATAATATCATACGGAACATTGGCTGCTACGTCACGGACCGATTTGATATCGTAGGTCATGTTGTAACGTTCACTGTCGAAAGTATAAAACCCGGTGCTGAAAAGTGTGTTCTTGTAGATTCCCTTACCGGGGATGTCAGTTCCCGATTCGATGGAAGGCGCTTCAACAAGCCAGCAATTGATTTGATCCTCGGCGGCCGTAAAGGGTGGAGTATCAAGGAGGCCTTTGGAAAAACTTTTTACTGCTTCACGGAATTTATCCATTTCACCTGCTGTGAATCCATCGGGTAAGAACACCACATCAATCTTGGTGGCAGGATCACCGGAGTCATGAACCATATAGGATTTGTATACGGGACCCGCTTCCCTGCTGATAAAATAACTTGACGGATCGATCTGGTATTCAAAGGTTTTAACCAGTTTTGTCTTGCGATCGCGGCTGTATAACTGAAGGGTCGCAGGTTTTTTCGGAAAAGGAATAAGAACGGTTTCATAGAAACATCTGGAGGTCAATTTCGCCTCGGCCGTTGATTGCCATTCACTGTATAAGCCGGCATATCCGCGAGAATAAATCAGCTTTTTACTCGCTTTATCATAGAGTTCTACCCGGTATTCACCCCACTGAAAGGGATCTAGCAGGTGAACCCGCGGGCCCGACCATTTGCCTTCCTGTTTCATCTGCTCGAAACCGATTTGTTCGGATGTCGCCGTACCGCAGCGGTTGTAATCAAACCGAAGGGTATTGTCGGTGAAATAATCTTCATACCGGATCTGGGCATTTAAACTCAGGGCGGTAAGAACCGTCAACATTAAAAATAACTTTTTCATAGGAGTGCTTTTTTGGTAATAACCAACGGTAAAGGTAAATTACATTGTATTTTTGCCAAAGTTAAAACCAATACTTTACAGCAGAATGGGAGATAATCTGATTTTATTGTTCAAACGTTTATCCGAATGGCTTGAAACCTGGGGCTTAACCGGTCCTTTTGGCCGGTTTTTACATCTGGCAATCCTTCTGGGTGTACTGTTTCTCGTGGGTTTTGTGATCGACCGGCTCAGCAGGGGCCTCATTAAACTGGTTATACACCGGATCGTTAAACGGACGGAGACCCCTTATGATGATATCTTAATGGAAAAGGGCGTTTTCCGGAGAATCGCGCATTTCGTGCCGGCAGTAGTGGTTTACTATATGCTTCCGCATGTTATTAACGGAGTTTATTTCGTGGATAACGTTGAACAGGACAAGGCCCTGAAGGCATTCATTATCCTGACACAAAGGGCAACTTCCATTTATATGATCATCGTCGGGACCTCGGTCTTTCTGACCGCCCTAAAGGCCCTGAACGAGATATATACTCATCTCGACGTATCAGGCCGGGTCCCGATCAACGGGTATATCCAGGTCGTTAAATTTATCATCTTGCTGATTTGCACCATCTGGATACTCTCCGAAGTATTCGGTTTTCAATTAAAGGGATTCTTTACAGGCCTGGGGGCCTTTATGGCCGTTCTGGTCATTGTGTTTCGGGATACATTACTCGGATTGATGGCTTCTATCCAGCTGTCAGTCAATAAGATGGTCCGAGTTGGGGATTGGGTTACCATACCTTCAAGAAATGCTGACGGGACGATTCTGGATATCACGGTAAATACGGTCAAGGTTGAGAACTGGGATAAGACGATTACCACCATGCCTACCTATTCACTGGTATCCGAGTCGGTCCAGAACTGGCGCGGAATGGAGGAATCCAATGGCAGGCGCATCAAGCGGTTCGTTAATATCGATATGGGCACGGTACATATCTGTTCTGATGAATTGCTGGAAAAGCTGGAGAATATCCACCTGATTTCGGATTATGTGAAAACGAAAAGAGAGGAATTGTCTGCTCTAAACAAAAAATACCCGAATGCCGATGCCTCCGTTGCCAACGGAATCCGGTTGACCAACCTTGGGGTTTTCCGCAAATACCTGGAATGCTTCCTGAAAGAACACCCGGATATTCAGCATGAGATGACTACCATGGTTCGCCAACTGCAGCCCACCGACCGTGGAATTCCGATTGAGATTTATGGTTTCACCAGCGAAAAAGCATGGGAGATCTATGAAAATATCCAATCAGATATTTTTGACCATGTCCTGGCAGTGATTCCTGAATTCGAGCTCCGTGTATTCCAGAACCCGACCGGCGCCGATTTTAAACAATTAGCCCGGGCTATAGATTGATATGGTCATTGAACGTAAATACCTGGTTAATCAGATACTCTGGCCGGATTTGCAGAATCCTGTCAATGCCAATCGGCGATTGGCGATCAATCCAATAAACCAATGGCAATGAACTCACCCCTGTCTCCCGTCTCCCGACTATCGTCTACCGTCCACCGTCCACCGTCCACCGTCCACCGTCTACCGTCTATCGTCTTCTTTCTCCTGTCTATCATCGTTCTTCTCTCTTCCTGCCTTAGCCTCCGTCCGGTGGCTAAAAAGGTTACCTCACAGCTTTTACTCTATAATCCCGGCAAGGTGATTCTCCATCCGCAGTATAGAGTTTACCATTCCTCCGAAACCGAAAGCATGGTGTTCTTTAAGCTGCTGACAAGCGAAGTGGTTTTCAATCAGGCTAATCCGCAGGTAAAAAACCAGGCCAAGCTCCGGGTAATATATACCTTGTACAGTTCGCTGGCCAACAATGAGGTGGCCCAGCGCGATACACAACAATTTTTTATCGACAAGGAATCGGTTACCGATCAGATTCTGGGATCCATCAAAGTG
>Ga0172379_10005585_pt1 | contig 17475 bp, 16 predicted proteins | sample GrowelOW334metaG_FD_119756 | JGI IMG/M metagenome (GOLD analysis project Ga0172379, IMG submission 119756) | Groundwater microbial communities from an aquifer near a municipal landfill in Southern Ontario, Canada - Groundwater well OW334 metaG | ecosystem: Environmental > Aquatic > Deep... | reverse complement strand
TGTCCAGTTCGTAGTCCTGAAGGTCCAAACATTGGTCTAGTCACTTACCTCTCTCTCTACACTCGTATCAACGAATTTGGTTTCCTTGAGTCACCATATCGCAAAGTTACTGGAGTTAAACGTGGTAGTAAAACTGTCATGAATGTTAGCAAAGATATTACTTATCTCCCACCAGACGATGAGCAAAACTACTACATAACTCACGCCGGTATCGAGATGTCTGACAAGGGTGACATCGTCCCAGAATGGGTCCCTGCTCGTTACCAAGGCAACTTCATCGAAGTTCCAGTTGAACAAGTTCAGTACATTGACGTTATTCCACGTCAAGTGGTAGGTACTTCCGCTTCCCTTATTCCTTTCATTGCTCATGATGAAGCCAACCGTGCTCTCATGGGCACTCACATGCAGTGTCAAGCCGTACCTCTCATTCATCCTCAATCACCTATCGTTGGAACTGGTATGGAAGGAGCTGTGGCTGAGTCCATGGGCTGGGTCGTCAGAGCTAGTCATCCAGGGACCGTCATTTCCGTTGACGCTAACTCTATCGTCCTCGAACTCGACAAAGAAACGACAGCCAAAGCCAAAGCCCACTTTGCTTCCAGTCAGACTGAACACGTTTCCCTTGACCGCAATCATCTCACCTATTCCTTGATCAAATTCCATCGTACTGCAGGTTCTACTTGCTACAACCAAAAACCAGTGGTAAAAGTCGGTGACAAAATTAAAAAAGGTGACCTTCTCATCGACGGCCCTGCCGCTGATGGTGGTGAGCTCTCCCTCGGCCGTAACCTCGTCATCGCCTATGCCTCCTTCATGGGTCTTGGATACGAAGATGCTATCATCATTTCCGACAAACTCGTCAAAGAAGATGTCTTAACTTCTATTCACATCAATGAGTATGAAGCCGACATCATGGATACGAAGCTCGGCGCCGAAGAACTAACTCGCGATATCCCGAACGTTTCAGAAAACGATCTCCGCAACCTCGGTGACGATGGTATCGTCTTCGTCGGAGCCGAAGTAACCGGCAACGACATCCTCGTTGGCAAAATCGCTCCCAAGGGTGAAACCGAACTAACCGCCGAAGAGAGATTGCTCCGCGCCATCTTTGGCGAAAAAGCTCGCGAAGTTAGAGATACCTCCCTCCGCATGAGTAATGGTGAATCAGGTACTGTCATTGAAGTAAGCACCTTAGACCGCGAAGAGGGTGACGAACTCGATCCAGGTGTTCTCAAGACTGTTACCATCAAAGTCGCTCAAATTCGCAAAGTCACGGTTGGTGACAAGCTAGCAGGGCGACACGGCAACAAGGGCGTCATCTCCCGCATTATCCCTGCTGCCGATATGCCCTACCTTGAAGACGGTACTCCCGTAGATATCATCATTTCACCTCTTTCTGTCCTAGCTCGTATGAACTTGGGGCAACTCCTTGAAGCTCATCTAGGTTGGGCAGCTGGTAAACTCGGCTACAAAGTCGCTCTTCCAGTCTTTGAACCTCTCAAGGAATCCGTCATCGAAGAACAACTCAAGAAAGCCGGGTTGCCCACGAACGGCAAAGCTATCCTTTATGATGGTCGCACTGGTCTACCTTTTGACAATCCTACCACTGTTGGTATCGGCTACATCTTGAAACTCATCCACATGGTTGAAGACAAGACTCACGCTCGCTCAACGGGACCATACTCCCTAGTTACTCAACAACCACTTGGCGGTAAGGCCCAAATGGGTGGACAGCGTCTCGGAGAAATGGAAGTCTGGGCCCTCGAAGCCCATCGTGCCGCTCACGTCCTTCAAGAAATGCTCACCATCAAATCAGACGACCTCGTTGGTCGTGCTAAAGCCTTCGAAGCTATCGTCAAGGGTACTCCTATTCCCGAGTCCACCGTTCCAGAGTCATTCAAAGTCTTGCTTAAAGAGCTCAACTCGCTGGGACTAGACGTCATTCCAGTGGACCCTAAAGAAGTCTTGGTAGCTGACGAGAGTATCGAAGAAATTGAAAAAGACAAAGTCATTTTAGCCGATGATGCCTCAGGTCTTCCTGATGACTCAGTTGTCGCTGACGACGCTGCTACTATTATCACTGCCTCAGACGATGACAACGATGACGACGATCTAGGCGATGTCGAAGAACCATCCGATGAAGAGCTGAAACAAACCGAAGGGGAGGCATAGTCCATGACAAAAAATATATTAGACTTTAAAGGTCTTAAGATTTCCATCGCTTCTCCAGACACTATCAGAGAGTGGTCATTTGGTGAAGTCACAAAACCTGAAACCATCAACTATCGCACCCTCAAACCAGAAAAAGATGGTCTTTTCTGTGAGCGTATTTTTGGACCAACCAAAGACTACGAATGTTACTGTGGTAAATACAAACGCATCCGCTACCGAGGTATTGTCTGTGACAAATGTGGCGTCGAAGTTACCCAAGCTAGAGTCCGTCGTGAACGCATGGGTCACATCAATCTCGCGGCTCCTGTCGCCCATATCTGGTACTTCAAAGGAGCTCCAAGTAAACTCAGCCTCCTCATGAACGTTGCTCCTAAAGCTCTCTCCGCCGTTGTTTACTTCGCTAAATATCTCGTCCTGGCTGTCGACAAAGACGAGAAAGCTAAAGTTGTTGAGTCATTAAATACTCAGCACGCTGAAGCACTTGCCCAAATTGAAGAAACCATCAAAGCAGACATGCAAAAAGTCAAAGACGGTTTGGGTGACAAACCCACCGAGCGTCAAACCGCTAGTGCCAAAAAGACAATCGAACATCTCCGTGAGAATCTCGTCCTCGACAAAGACTCTTTGACCGAGATCTACAAAACTGTCATCAGTATGGCCAAACGCATTGTTCCAGGAACAGTGATGGCCGAAGATGAATATTTGCAGCTTGACGAATACAACGCTATCTCTCACCTCAAAGTTGGGATGGGTGCCGAAGCTATTCTCGACTATCTCCAGACTATTGATATTCAAAAACTTTCCAAAGAAATTCGTCTCGAACTCAAAGAAGAGGGTGCCGCTAGTATTCGTCGCACCAAGCTCTCTAAACGACTTAAAGTTGTCAATGGTTTAAAGAACGCTGGTTTGTCCCCTTCGTGGATGGTCCTCAAAGTCCTTCCCGTCTTACCTCCAGAACTTCGTCCTATGGTTCAACTCTCAGGTGGCCGCTTTGCCAGTTCTGATCTCAACGATCTCTATCGCCGCGTCATTAACCGCAATAACCGCTTGAAACACTTGATCGACCTTGGTGCTCCAGAAATCATTTTGCGCAACGAGAAACGCATGCTCCAAGAAGCTGTTGACTCGCTCATCGACGCTTCTCAAGCCAAGACCACTAGGCGCCGCGTCGTCAAACCCTTGCGGTCTCTCTCTGACATGTTGTCAGGTAAACAGGGTCGTTTTCGCCAGAACTTGCTCGGGAAACGCGTCGACTATTCGGGGCGTTCCGTTATCGTCGTGGGTCCAGAACTCAAACTCTCTGAGTGTGGTATCCCCAAAGACATGGCTCTCGAAATGTTTAAACCATACGTTCTTCGCGAACTCATTGCCGAAGGCACCGCTCCTAACGTCAAGTCCGCCAAGCACGCCATCGAACGCAAAGAGCCTCTAGTTTTTGACATTCTCGAACGCATCACCAAGAATCACCCAGTGCTGCTCAACCGTGCTCCAACCCTTCACAAACTCGGTATCCAAGCTTTCTACCCAGTTCTCATCGAAGGCAACGCCATCCAGCTCCACCCCTGTGTCTGTGCTGGATACAACGCTGACTTTGATGGTGACCAGATGGCTATTCACGTCCCACTGTCTGAAACTGCCATCGAAGATGCCCGCACCAAGATGATGGCTAAGAACAACCTGCTTAAGCCTGCTAACGGTAGCCCAATCACCGTTCCTAACAAGGAAATGGCTCTTGGTTGTTACTACTTAACCAGTTTCAACCCAGACTTAAAACTCGGCGATGCTATCTATGGTGATGACAACCAAGCTTACGCTGCCCGTGAAGCCGGGGAGATCGATCTAAGACAGCCCATCAGTGTTCGTGTCAGTGGCAAAATCATCATCTCCTCAGTTGGTCGTTTGATCTTCAATGGGGCTCTTCCTGTTGAACTCCGCTTCATCAACGAAGCCATAAACGCCAAAAAGATCACCGATATTATCCGCGAAGCCATCCGTCTCTTAGACAATGACTCCGTTGCTGACCTTGTCGACAAAATCAAATCTATGGGCTTCCAGTATCTCACCACTTCAGGACTATCCGTAGCGGTGGGTGATAACATCATGATCCCCGAAAAAGCTGGCATGATCAAAGAAGCTGACTCTCGTGTCAACGAAATCTTAGAGACTTTCAACCAGGGTCTTATCACCGAAGAAGAAAAACGCCGACTCTCCTTTGAAGTCTGGATGGAAACCACTGAAAGTATTGCTACCGCTACCTGGGAGAAATTTGACGAGCGCAATGCTGTCAAGATCATTATTGATTCAGGTGGTACTCGTGCTAGCCGCGACCAGGTCAAACAGCTTAGTGCTATGCGTGGACTCGTCGTTGATCCACTAGGTAAGATCGTCGAGATGCCTACCAAGTCCAACTTCCGCGAAGGTCTTTCGATCTTCGAATATGTGACTTCTTCCCGTGGCTCACGCAAAGGTCTAACTGACTCAGCGCTCAAAACTGCTGACGCTGGTTATCTTACTCGTCGCTTGGTTGATGTTAGTCACACCTCGATTATCCGCGAAGCTGACTGTGGCAGTACCGAGTATCTCGAGATTCCTATGTCTGGCGTTCGTGGCAAACACTTCGTCAAACGCGTACTAGGTAGAGTCATTGGCAAAACCGTTAAGAGTCCAAAGACCAAAGCAGTCATCATTAAGAAAGACGAGATCATTGATGACATGATTGCTGATCTGCTCTTTGAGTCAGGTGTCGAAAGTATCGAAATTCGCTCACCGCTAACCTGTAAAGCTCGTTATGGTCTCTGTGCTCAGTGTTATGGTTGGGACTTTGGTACTCGTAAGCTAGTTGAGCTTGGCAGCCCAGTTGGCGTTATCGCTGCTCAGTCTATCGGTGAACCAGGTACTCAGCTTACTATGCGCGTTAAGCACTCGGGAGGTATCGTAGGTTTGGACGTTACCCAAGGTCTTCCCCGCGTCGAAGAGCTCTTTGAGGCCCGTAATCCCAAAATTGCCTCACCCCTAGCTGGCATCGCCGGTAAAGTTGAAGTAGTTGAAGCCGCCGATGGCAACAAAGTCATCATTACTTCAACCAGCAACTCCGATGTTAAAGAAGAGCACTTTGTGGGAGCGACACTTGCGCTTGCTGTTAAAGACAAGGATCTTATCGCAGCTGGTATGCCACTAGCCAGTGGTCCTCAGAATATCCAAGAAGTTCTCCGGGTTCGCGGTATCCGTGAAGCTCAAACCTATTTGATTGGCGAGATCCAAGCTGTCTACGAATCACAAGGAATCCCCATTTCCGACAAACACTTCGAAGTGGTTGTCCGCGAAATGACGAGCAAGGTCAAGATCGAAGACTCTGGCGATACCGCGCTCATTGGTGGAGAAATTGTCGACCGCTTCGCTTTTGACACAGGCAATGACTCTACCCTCGCTGAAGGTGGCGAGCCCGCTACCGCTGCCGCTGTTATGCTTGGTGTCACTCGTGCTGCTCTCCACACCCACTCCTGGCTCTCAGCCGCTTCATTCGAACAGACAACTAATGTCTTGTCCGAGGCAGCCTTAGAAGGTAAAGAAGATCCCTTGTTTGGTCTCAAAGAAAACGTTATCATCGGTCGACTTATTCCTACAGAACCAGAGAGGGCTGTGATACAATAGCAAACACTTATGCCAACAGTTAATCAATTAGTCCGTTTTGGGCGCAAAACCAAAAACAAAAAGAAAAAGGGTTCAGCTCTGCGCAAAGGCTACAACGCCACCAAACGTAAATCAGTCGAGTATGCTTCACCTCAGAAACGTGGTGTCTGTATCATCGTCAAAACCATGACTCCTAAGAAGCCTAACTCAGCCCTGCGTAAGGTCGCTCGTGTCAGGCTTTCAAACAAACAAGAAGTCACTGCCTATATCATGGGTGAAGGCCACAACTTGGCTGAGCACTCAGTGGTTCTCGTCCGCGGTGGCCGTGTCAAAGATTTACCCGGCGTCAAATACCACATCGTTCGTGGTAAATACGATACTGCCGGTGTCGACAAACGCAAGACCTCTCGTTCTAAATATGGTACCAAGAGACCTAAAAAATAAGGATTAAATATGCGCGCCAAAGCAGCTAACATCAAAAGAGTCGAAGGGGATGTCAAATATAATTCCCTCGAAGTCGCCAAAATCATCAATCGCGCCATGAAAGACGGCAAAAAGATCGTCGCTGAGAAACAGGTCTACAAAGCCATGGATATTATCGCCGAGAAGACTGGCCAAAAAGCACTAGACGTTTTAATGACTGCCTTAAACAACATCAAGCCCAAGACCGAAGTTCGTAGTCGCCGCATCGGTGGTGCTGCTTACCAAGTTCCTATGCCGGTCTCTCCTCGCCGCCAGTTCTCTATGTCTATCCGCTGGCTCATCGAGTTCTCCAACAAACGCTCTAACTCCGAGTATCACACCTACGGTGAAAAGCTCGCTGCCGAGATCATGGATGCCTACAACAACCAAGGTGCCACCATCAAGAAACGCGATGATGTCCATCGTATGGCAGATGCCAACAAGGCCTTCGCACACTTCAGATGGTAACTGTCTTTCTAGTTTCTCTGCTCGGGGAGTAGAAATTGATACTTAGCAACAAGAAAATCAAATATTTTACAGATTATTTATTCCCAATAAGCGGTTTAATTTATTTTGCTGGATATCTAGTTATTAATGGATATTATTCAGCCTTTCACTTTGCCAGTATAGAGGTACTTAACGCAAGATTTTTGTTAGCCGGAATAGTAGTCACATTTTTTCTATCGGTATGCACATTTATATCATGGTATGTCTATAAAAGAGCAAGAAGAAACTTTCAGTTAATAGATATAAATAAAAATAAAATATCTCTTCCTTTAATGCTAGTCTTAGTACTGCATGAATTAATTGACGCGGTAGCATCTATCGCCCTAATGGTAGTCCTGATTTCATCAACATTAATTACATATATACCTGGAGCAATAAAAAACTTTGATAACAACATTGTCTTTTCTAGACACGATTTTCTAGCTAATATCATAAACAGAATGCTTCCAAGGCTATCAGACAGTATTAGGTCAGGAATTTGGTGGCAGATAATACTTACAGTCGCATTAGTTGGAATTCCATACATTTTATTCAATGTAGCTCCGAGAATCAAAAGAAGACTCTCAAAGCATAAAACAAAAAAACCAATATATGGATTAACTACAGGAAGGATAATATTGACAATATTCATATTGTCTTATCTTCCTCAAATTTTGTGGATAGTGCTACCAAGTAGTATGCCCAATTTTGTCATTAGCATGGATAATGTATCAGAGCAAGTTCTATCTATAGCTATTCTTGGGAAATGGCTATTTCTTCGGATTATATTATTTACAACCATTCTTGCGTGTTTCCCAAAAATATTGACTAAATCCAAAGATAGAATCGCTGAGAAAGTATGGGAAAATATGTCATTGCTTACTACCACATTTGTAGGAGTAATACTAATCAGCATTATAGATTTTGGGAACACTATATATCCAAAGATTCCCCCTGAACTTGGTGGTATACAGCCTAAAAAAATCCAACAAATATATTCAAAAGATGGAGAAAAGTTGCCTGATTTAAGTAATATTTATCTCATTGATGTTACTCCAAAAGAACTATTATTAGTATCAGAAATCGCTGGTGAAAATCAAAAACTCTCAATTAATAGAGATCAAATATCGACAATCATTTATAGATAGACAGATATTAAGTAATGATTTCGTGTTTTCTCAATTTTTCCATCAAAATCTCATAAAACTTCAAGATCAAGATAAAGTGTGAGGATTGGTTCGATGGTTCGAACCATTAGACTATTTCTGCACCACCGAAAGTATTAACCCCACCACCACCGACACGACAATCAACATACTCATCCCAATAGATCCTATTATCCCGATCGTCGACAGGAGCCATAGGATAAAGAATACCCACAACATCTGGCGGAAAGGGGAGCCAATACTCATCCCGAGCCAGATCAAAATTCCAATGATGAGTAGTCGCTGAATTGTCAGAGAATATCCAAGAATCGAAAAAACGGGAAAATGTGGCATCGTCATCCACGGAATATAATAATCCCCAAAAGCCACAAAACCACTACGATTGCGATAATCTCTGCCATATCTCCAATTATAGCATCATTAATTAGTGATATAATGATTTAAATCATTATATCACTCAATATTTCGCAACTTTTCCATCAGTAAAGCATAAAACCTGAGGTTGTGGATCGTGGCGAGGCGCAGGACTCGCTCGTCGCGGGATCTCCACATAGTCGCAAACTCCGCTCTCGTTATCGTCGTGCAAAGCTCGCAGTCGCAGGCACTTGAGACGGGGATGTTCTCCTCGAGATGCTTAGCTTGCCGCGGGTTATAAAACTCATAAAAACCATCTTTTTGTACGTTAATTTTATCCATCGACTCTGCCGTATAGACATAGAGCCGCCCGTGGCGCGCATCGCGGGTAGGGAGCACACAATCAAATATCTGGTATCCCAGTTTTACGCACTGCACAATATCATCTGGTTTCCCTATCCCTAGTCCGTAGAGCACGCTGTCTTTGGGTAGATTGTCTGCCATCAACTTCGCTGTTGCAGTATCAAACTTCCCGTCTTTCATCGGCCACCCACCGTATCCGTACCCGTCAAACCCGATTTCCACCAGTTCTTTAATACTTCGCATCCGCAAGTCATCAAAGTAAGCTCCTTGTACCACTCCGATCAAATATGGTCGATTATTCTCTGTAAGTCCCAGTCGCTCGCATTCTGCTAGGTAGGTTGTTTTGCACCTCTTCGCCCACAACGTCGTACGCTCTACGCTCACGACAGCTTCCTCGTGTGTTGCATCGGGTGGGGTAAAGTCATCGAGCACCACCATCAAATCTGTCTGCATCGCCATCTGATACCGTATGGAGTCTTCTGGGGAGAAATGATGTTTAACGCCATCTATCGTAAACGTTACGCCCTCATCCGTCACGGTACTATTGCCTCCTCCCTTTTTCGCGATCGACATCACTTGGAATCCGCCCGAGTCCGAGATCATTGCGCCGTCCCAGCCAAGGTATTTGTGGATCCCATCTGCAGTTTCGGTTTTTTCCGTTCCAATCAAACGTAGTAGATGAAAAGTATTTACGAGTATCCCAGGTAATCCTACTTTCTTCACATCCTCTAAGCTCAGCTGACGTACCTCTCCCCGTGTGGCGTCAGGGAAGAATAGGGGGTAGGGGAGCGTCATCCCATCCAGCTTTCTAAATTTATCTTGCATGTCTTGTGATTATACCTTCAACCATTTCATTCCGTTGAATCGATTCATCGGAATATCACATACCCGGTATGTGATATTCTCGCCCAACCCAGACAGAGTTTGACAAATCCTCTCTCTCTCGATAATCCTCCTTAGTTTTACTTATAAGGAGGAATATGACTGAAAAAATAAATTTAGATACAGTATGGTCAGGGATAATAGAGCAATCAGGAGCATCAAAGGAAAATATTGAGCAGGCGCATAATCAAATATTTTCTCAATTAGAAAAAGACAGGGATATGTTCGCATTTGACCAAACTAAAGCGGTAGTCAGTGCGGGAGGTCTCGCATCAGTGATTGAGTGGATTGATGCAACAGACATGATTGCAGAAGAAAAACTCCAGAGAGCTAAATATTTTGTTGACCAAGTTCGCATCGCAGAATCACGCGAAGCAGCTCAAAGCACTGATCCAAGTAGGGTATTGGCGAGGATAACTGAGGCCTTATCGAAATTAAGTCAGGAACGTAATCAATAGCTTAATCTGGCATATTCCCAAACTCACTCGACTAGGGTACAATACACTTTGCCTCATTTTGTGAGTCAATTATTTAAAAACAGTTTTCTTTCTCTGTATTTGAAAATTGTAAATTGTAAATTGGTATTTGAATCATATGGCCATCGTCAAAACTCAAGATCGACAGCTTGCAATGGACAAAATCCGCAATATCGGCATCATCGCTCACATCGACGCTGGCAAAACCACAACGAGTGAACGTATTCTTTTCTACACGGGCAAGTCCTACAAGATCGGCGACATCGACGAGGGCAACACCCAGATGGACTGGATGGAGCAAGAGAAAGAACGCGGTATCACTATCGTCTCTGCTGCCACTACCACTTTCTGGACTCCCAAACTCCCCAAATCACTTTTTTCTGATCAGCATCGCATCAACCTGATTGACACCCCAGGACACGTGGACTTTACCGCTGAAGTTGAGCGTTCACTCCGCGTGCTTGATGGTGGAGTGACTGTGCTCGACGCCGAAGAAGGCGTGCAGTCCCAGTCCGAAACCGTTTGGCGCCAAGCTGATAAGTACAAAGTTCCTCGCATCTGCTTCGTCAACAAAATGGACAAAATGGGTGCTGACTTCAAACACACCTTAAAAGACGTCGAAGAAAAACTCGGTGCCAAGACTGCTATCGTCACTTATCCCATCGGTGCCGAGAACTCTTTCAAGGGCGTTGTCATGCTTCTTGAAGAGCAATCCGTCATCTGGCAGGGCGATGAGACCGGCGCCAAGTACGTTGTAGGGGAAATCCCCGCTGACATGAAGGAAGAAGTGGCCCGTGAACGCGCTAGACTCATCGAACAAATCTGTGAAACTGATGATATTCTCCTTGAGAAATATCTAAACGGTGAAGTCCCAACTCTCGTTGAACTGAAAAAAGCTCTCCGCGCTGCCACCATCGCCTACAAACTCGTGCCTATGTATTGTGGAACTAGTCTCCGCAACAAGGGTGTCCAACCACTCCTTGACGGCATCGTCGACTATTTACCTTCTCCACTTGACGTTCCTCCTGCCGAAGGTAAAGTGCCCAATACCGATGAGGTGGCCATTCGCAAGCCAGATATTAACGAACCCTTTGCTGGATTATCCTTCAAGATCCAAGCCGATCCCCACATTGGCAAGCTTACTTACCTCCGTGTTTACTCCGGCAAAATCACCTCAGGATCTTATATCTACAACGCTACTCGTGACAAAACTGAGCGCGTTGGTCGCCTCGTCCTCATGCACGCCAATGACCGCGAAGAAATTCCGTATGCCGTCGCCGGAGAAATTGTCGGGGTTGTCGGTATGAAAGATACCAGAACCGGCGATACCCTCTGTGTCCCAGAACACCCAGTTATCCTTGAAGGCATCACTTTTGCTGAACCAGTTATTAGTCTATCTATTGAACCAAAGACCAAAGTCGACCAAGAAAAGATGGGTATGGCTCTAGCTAGATTAGCCGAAGAAGATCCTACCTTCAAGATCCGCACTAACCAGGAAACCGGTCAGACCCTGATCGCTGGTATGGGAGAACTTCACCTTGAAATCATCGTCGATCGCATGAAACGCGAGTTCAACGTCGACGCTAACGTCGGTAACCCCCAAGTTGCCTACCGCGAAACCATTACCAAAGATGCTGAAGCTGAAGGTAAATACATCAAGCAGTCGGGTGGTCGTGGTCAATATGGTCACTGTTACCTTCGCATCAAGCCTCTTCCACGTGGTGAAGGAGTCAAATTCGTCAACGCTATCGTTGGTGGTGTCATTCCCAAAGAGTTTATCGCCCCTGTAGAAAAAGGTGTCCGCGAGGCCCTCGAAAACGGCATCATTGCCGGATTCAACTTGGTTGATATCGAGGTCACGCTCTACGATGGATCCTTCCACGATGTCGACTCTAGTGAAATTGCCTTCAAGATCGCAGGAAGTATGGCTATTCAATCAGCAGTAAAGCAAGCTGCCCCCATCATCTTAGAGCCTATCATGAAGCTCGAGATCACCACCCCCGAAGAATTTATGGGTGACGTGATTGGTGATATCTCTTCTAAACGTGGTCAGGTTCTAGGGACCAGCCAGCGTGGTAACGTTCGCGTTATTAACGCCATTGTTCCCTTGTCTGAGCTGTCTCGCTATGTTACAATACTTAGAAGCATGACCCAGGGTCGAGCCAATTCGTACATGGAAATGAGCCATTACGATCCCGTCCCCAGTAATATTGCTGACAAAATTATTAATAAGGAAAACAAATAAGGAGAAGCTTATATGGCAGACGCCGTCAAATACGTTCGTACTAAACCACATATTAACATTGGAACTATTGGTCACGTCGATCATGGCAAGACTACCCTTACCGCCGCCATCACCAGTATGCTCGCCAAAAAAGGCCTAGCTACTGCCAAGTCATACGCCGATATCGACTCTGCTCCCGAAGAAAGACAACGCGGTGTTACCATCAACCTTTCTCATCAAGAATACGAAACCGCGACTCGTCACTACGCTCACATCGATGCTCCAGGACACGCTGACTACATCAAGAACATGATCACCGGTGCCGCCCAAATGGATGGTGCCATCCTCGTCGTTGCCGCCACTGACGGTCCTATGCCGCAGACCAGAGAGCACATTCTCTTGGCTCACCAAGTCAACGTTCCTAAACTAGTCGTGGCTCTCAACAAGTGCGACATGGTTGATGACGCTGAACTTCTTGACCTAGTCGAGATGGAAATCCGCGATCTCTTGACCAAATACCATTACCCAGGAGACGAAATCCCGATCGTTCGCATTTCAGCCCTCAAAGCTCTTGAAGGTGACGCTACCTGGGAAGCTAAGATCCAGGAACTCATGGACAAAGTTGACGAGTACATCCCAACCCCAGAACGCCCACTCGACAAACCATTCCTTATGCCTGTCGAAGATGTCTTCTCCATCAAAGGTCGCGGCACTGTCGCTACCGGCAAGATTGACCGCGGCGTCTGTAAAGTCGGCGAGGAAATGGAAGTCATCGGTATGGGTAAAGACAAGAAAACTGTCATTACCGGTGTCGAAATGTTCCGCAAACAACTCGAGCAAGGTCAAGCTGGCGACAACGTCGGACTACTTCTTCGCGGCGTAGAAAAAGACGATATCGAACGCGGTCAAGTTATTGCCAAACCTGGCAGTATCAAACCACACACCGATTTCGAAGCCGAAGTCTATGTTCTTACCAAAGAAGAAGGCGGACGTCACACTCCGTTCTTCTCAGGATACAAACCTCAGTTCTACCTCCGCACTACCGACGTGACTGGTGACATCAAACTCCCAGAAGGCGTTGAGATGGTTATGCCTGGCGACAACGCCAAGATGACTGTTTCTTTGATCGTCCCTGTCGCTATGGAAGAAGGCTTGAACTTCGCTATCCGCGAAGGTGGCAAGACTGTAGGAGCCGGTGTCATCACCAAAATCTTGGCTGACACAAAGAAGTAAACTTGGTATATAATAAGCGCTCATGAGTTTCCCTCATAGAGCAAGATAAGGAGTCCTGCATCAGCAAGACTCCTTATCTAATAGTTAAATAGGAAAAAATATATGGCCGCAACAAATAGAATCAGAGTCAAACTCAAATCATTTGATCACCGTGTCATCGACGAGGCCGCTCAAAAGATTGTAGATACTGCCATCGCCACCGGTGCTAGTATCATTGGCCCCGTTCCTCTCCCAACCCGTCGCAAACTCATGGTTGTCCTAACCTCTCCACACGTCGACAAAAACGCCCGCGAACATTTCCAGATTTTGACCCACAAACGTTTGATTGATATCGAAAAGCCTACTGGCAAAACCATTGATGCTCTTATGCACCTAGAACTTCCCGCTGGAGTGGGTATCGAAGTCAAGATGTAAGCACATCAATGATTAAAAATAATTAAAATAGTGCGAAATCCCGCCGAAGCTCAAAGAGCGAAGGAGGATAAGTACCTTGAGAAATATATGACAAAAGTAATATACGGTAAAAAAATAGCGATGGGAGAAGCCTATATTGGCGAAACTCGTCGCGGCGTCACCAAAATTGCCCTATCTCCCATGACCATTTCACAGCTCAAGACCGTCGAGAAAGATGGCTATGCTGCTCTACAAGTTGGTTTTGGCAAACCCAAAAAACACACGAAAAGAACTGTAAACAAAAACCGTGAAATCACTTTCGAAGAAGGCATGGAGAAGGGCTCTGTCATCAACCCCAAAGACGTCGTTTCTGTTGGTTCTATCTGCAACATCCAGGGCACCTCTAAAGGTAAAGGTTTTGCTGGCGTCGTTAAACGCTGGAACTTTGCCGGAGGTCCTCGTACTCACGGTCAATCAGATCGGCTTCGTGCACCAGGAAGTATTGGTCAAGGTACTACCCCAGGCCGCGTTCACAAAGGCAAAAAGATGCCTGGTCGCATGGGTTCAGATACTGTCACAGTCAAAAAATCCATTATTGTTTCATTTAATGAAGCCGATAATACCATTTGGGTAACCGGGCCAGTCCCGGGGAGCCGTCACTCCCTCGTTCGTCTCACCGTTATGGACCAAAAAGACCTTGGTATCTTATCCTATATCACTGGTGGCGTGCCCGTCAAAATAATCGAACCAATTGTCGAAACTACAAAAGAGTCGAAGGAATAATATGAACATCAAAGTTTTTGATATCAACGGGAAAGAATTAAAACCTTGGACAATCGAAGAGAGTTCTTTCGGCAAAGCCAACACTGCTATTCTTTCCCAAGCACTTCGTGTCTACACCAGTAACTCTCACCAAAAAACCAGTAAGGTTAAAACTCGTGGTGAAGTCCAAGGTAGCACCAGAAAAATCTATCGCCAAAAAGGCACTGGTAATGCTCGCCACGGCGCCAAATACGCTCCAATCTTTGTGGGTGGTGGTATTGCCCACGGTCCAAAGGGGGTCCGCCCAGAAAACATGATCCTGCCTAAAGATATGCGTCGTCGCGCCCTGGCTGCCGCTATGCAGGTCAAGCTCTCGGCCGGTTCAATTTCGGGTCTCTCCGGTGTCAAAGATTTCGCTGGCAAAACTTCCTCCGCTGTTAAACTCTTATCTATCGCCGCCACCCATCCCAAGAACTCTGTCCTCGTGGTTACAGATGGCAAGGCTTCTCCTCTCTACCTCTCTATCTCTAATCTCCAGGGAGTTACTATGAAACGCGCTGCTCTCGTCAATGCCTACGATCTTATCGCCGCTAACCACTTAATCGTTACCAAAAAAGCTCTCTCCACCATCACCACCAGGGCTATGGCCATGAAAGGGGTTAAAACTGTATGACCACTATAATTCGTCCCGTCATCACCGAAAAGTCCATGCTGCCAGCTGGTCGCGGACTCTATACTTTTGAAGTCTTGCTCGGAGCCACCAAATCTCAAGTCAAACAGGCAATTAACGTTGCTTTTAACGTTCGCGTCACTAGTATTAACGCTCTCCGTCGCCACGTGCCTGGAAAAGGAACAGGGTCCAAACGCTTAATGGGCAACGCCAGTCAACAAAAGTATGCCACCGTCCGACTAAGCAAAGGTCAGTCAATTGATTTATTTGATCTTAAGGAAAGCAAATAATATGTTAAAAGCCAAACGACCTACTTCAGCAGGGCGTCGTCATCAAGTCGATTTTGACCGTGGTTTAACAGCTACGAGTCCAGAAAAATCTTTGACCATCGCCAAAAAACAACACTCTGGCCGCAATGCTCATGGTCACGTGACCACGAGACATCGCGGTGGTGGCGAAAAGCAGCGCATCCGTCTCATCGACTACAAACGCAACAAACCTGGCGTAGAAGCTCGTGTAGTCTCCATTGAATACGATCCAAATCGCTCTGGAAACATCGCCCTTCTCTATTACCGCGATGGTGAGAAGCGCTATATCTTGTGTCCTGACACTCTCGCAGTTGACACTCTTATTGTTGCAGGGCCAGATGTAGAGCCAAAAATCGGTAACTGTCTACCTCTCAAAAAAATCCCTATCGGTACCCCCATTCACAACCTTGAACTAAAAAGTGGTCGTGGCGGCCAGATCGTCAGATCTGCTGGTACTTCAGCTATGATTCAGTCTAAAGAAGGTGAATTTGTTACCGTCAAGTTGCCGTCAGGTGAAGTAAGATTGATTAAAGGTGAATGTTTTGCTACAATCGGCCAGGTCTCAAATCTGGAACACAAGAACCGCAAAATCGGAAAAGCCGGGCGTAAAAGACACATGGGCTGGCGTCCAAGTGTGCGTGGTATTGCCCAGCATCCAGGGAGCCATCCTCATGGTGGTGGAGAGGGTAGATCTGGTATTGGTATGCCAGGACCAAAAACTCCATGGGGCAAACCAGCCATGGGTTACAAGACTCGTAACAAGAAAAAGAACTCTAACAAATATATTATTAAAGACAGGAGAGTAAAATAAATGAGCCGCAGTGCCGCCAAGGGTCCATTCATCAACGCTAAGCTCTTGGCCAAGGTCATGAAAGCTGGTGTCTCTGGTACCAAAATGCCTATCAAGACCTGGGCACGCGATTGTACCATTCCTCCAGAATTCGTCGGCTTTACCTTCCTTGTCCACAACGGCAAAATCCACAAAGAAGTCTTCGTTTCCGAAGGCATGGTTGGTCACAAACTAGGAGAATTTTCTCCCACTCGTACCTTCCGTGGTCACGGCAAGATCGTTAAACGCACACTAACTAAGACATAAACTATGAAAACCATACAGCGCTACATCAGAACCAGTCCACGCAAGCTACGCCTTGTCGCTGATGCTGTGCGCGCGCTTTCTCCAGAACAAGCTCTTCTACATCTCAAATTTACCAGTAAAGCTGCGGCTCTCCCCATGTATAAAGCCATCAAACAGGCAGTTTCAAATGCTAAAGAACAAGCAGGTCTCGCTGTGGGTAAACTAGCTTTCAAGACCATCGATATCATGGATGGTCCAACCTACAAAAGATTCCAACCAGTTTCTCGTGGAATGGCTCATTCCATCATGAAACGTACCAGTCATATTCGCGTTGAGCTCAAGGAGGTTAACAATGGGCCAAAAAGTTAACCCTCTCAGTTTTAGACTCGGAGTTCTCTACAAATCCTCTTCCACTTGGTTTGCCTCGAAAAAGGATTACCAGACTCTTGTGCTTTCTGATATCAAAATCAAACAATTTGTCTTCAAGCGTTTGGCTCTTGCTGGGATCGTCGCGGTAGAAATTGAGCGCTCTATCAACACCATCAAGATTATTATTCACGCTGGTCGTCCCGGTGTTATTATTGGTCGCGGCGGCTCAAGTCTCGAGATTCTCAAAAAAGAACTAGAAACTTATCTCAAATCAATCGGTGCCAGTAACTCCCTCAAGTTTCAACTTGAAGTCAAAGAAGTTAAAAACCCCGACCTCTCCGCCAAACTTATCGGAGAGCGTATCTCTGAGCAGCTCATCAAGCGTTACCCTCATCGTCGCGCCATCTCCCAGGCCCAAGAGCGCGCCATGGCCGCTGGAGCCAAGGGTAT
>Ga0172379_10005584_pt1 | contig 17479 bp, 11 predicted proteins | sample GrowelOW334metaG_FD_119756 | JGI IMG/M metagenome (GOLD analysis project Ga0172379, IMG submission 119756) | Groundwater microbial communities from an aquifer near a municipal landfill in Southern Ontario, Canada - Groundwater well OW334 metaG | ecosystem: Environmental > Aquatic > Deep... | reverse complement strand
GGTGTAGGTTACGTTTTGGTTACCACCAACGGTCGTTGGGTCTGCTACCTTAGCAATGCCCAATTCTGGGGCGCTGATGACCGTTGTGGTCACCGTGCTGGTGTCGCACTTCTGACGGCGCAGGTCTTCCCCAGTGGAGAAGAATGGTTCGCCTTCAGCAATTGCACCAAGGCCACAGATGTTGCCGGTGTTGCTGATGATCGTGCCCTTATCGAGCGGGCTGTTCACCTTCACGGTCATAGTCACCGAACCGTTAGCCGCCGGATCAAAGGTGCCTAGGCTCCAGCGAACCGTGGTCCCATCAAGGATGCCACCATTATCCGCACTCACGAACGTGGTGTTCGTTGGCAGCGCATCGAAGAGCTTCACTTCCACGGGGGTGTTGCCGGTCACGCTCCAGTTGAGCGTGTAGGTGAGGTTCGTGCCCGCCTCAACACTCTCTTTGTCTACAGACTTCGTGATATCCACATTGAACTCGTTGTGGCGGTTCCAGAAGTCGTAGCTCTGGGATTCGCCATAGCCAGTACCGGATTGCACGAATACCGTGTGGTAGTAGTTCGGATCATTCGGCGATTCCTGCACCCAACCGTACTTGAGTACTTCAGAAACCATGTATGTACCCGGCAGGAGGTTGGTGAACTCGTAGTAACCATCGGTCCATTCACCGGCACCGGTAACCACGCAGTTTTGCTGCTGGGAGACTTCACGTTGATCATCGAGTTGCTGTTTGACCAAGCAAATGGTCCAGCCGTCGAGTAGGTTCTCGTGCGTGTCGTACTTGTAGCCAGTGATGCGGCCGTACTGGTAGTTGCCGAAGTTGTAGCTCTGGAACTCGCCGTAGCCAGTGCCAGAGGTAACCACAACTTCGTACTCGTCGCCTGGCATGGTTTGCTTCCAACCATTCTTGCCCTGCTCGTACACGTCGTACGTTCCGGCCTCAAGGCCAGTGAACTCGTAGTAGCCGTCTTCCCATTCGCCAGACCCAGTCACTACGCAGTCTTCAAGCTCTTCAGAGCAGATTGTCCAGCCGTCGAGCGCTGGTTCGCCTTCATCCCAGTAGCCGTCGCCATCAATATCGTTAAACTTATAGCCAGAGATGCGGCCGTACTGATAGTTCCCGAAGTTCACGGTGACGTCCTGGTTGTAGACCACGGTGGTATTCACCGGGTTACCCGTGGTGTTAAGCCAGCCATCTTTTACCACCTCGGCAACCGCGTAGTCACCGGTGGGCAGATTGCTGAAGCTGTATGCGCCGTTGGCATCGGTCGTCGCAGTGTCCAAGAGGTTGTCGCCCTGGAAGAGTTTGATGGTCCAGTTTGGCAGTACAGGTTCGTCCTTCTCCCACACGCCGTTGCCGTTGAGGTCGTTGAACTTGTTGCCAACTATGTCGCCGGTCTTGCGGACGTTGAATGCCACACAGTAGTAGGTGGGCTGGGTTTTGCCTGCTTCCCCAAGCTGCAGGTTGTCGATGTACTCGTAGTTATCGTAGTTGAGCACATCTTTGTTGCAGTAGAACTCCGCGCTCACCTTCTTACTGTTCGTGTCGTACGAACCGTCGAAGGGAATATATTGGTCGTTCCAGGATTCGCGCAGCCAGATTTTGTTTTCCTGTAGCGTCGGAATCTCTGTGGAGACAGTTCCGTTCTGGTCGGTTGAACCGAACGAGTACCAGCTGCCGTTTTCACCCATATTGTTGCCAGGGTTGGCAATTGGGTCCCAGCCCCACTGGAAGGTCCAGTCGCTGGCAAACCAGCAATCACCTTCGCTGCTGTTCACGTAGTTCTGGGCAGTGGCAGCGGTAATGTCTGGACCAACAGGGGACTTGCGGCCCCAGTCCGGAAGGTCAGTCTCGTTCTGGCAGATGATCTTCGTGGCCACAATCTTCACCGGTGCACGCTTCCAGTTGATAAACGTCACTTCGACGTTACGACCCGACTCGGCATCAAATTCGCCGATGGTCTTGCTGGAATTGTCATCGCTCCAGTTGGGGACTGTGATGTTGTCCGAGAGTAAGGCTTGGTACTCGTTGCTGTTGAAGATTTCCTTCACTTCATATTCACCGTAGCTAAGGTTTGTCCAGGTAGCCACACCATTTTGGTCTGTGTGCTTAGTAAAATCACCACATGTTTGAGGTGTACATGGATGACCATTCTTCCAGAGTTGTATTTCCCAGTTTTGACCAGGTGTCTGGTCGCCCGTGGTGTTCAGTAGGGCATCGCCATCCAGGTATTTCTTCACAGTCAGGTCAAAGCCCTTGAAGTTGAAGAAGTCCTTGTGCTCCACGTCGCCGGACGAGATGTTCACGTTGTAGCCCGTGAGTTGCGGGTACACGGCAAACCAGCCAGTCGCGAGCTGCTCGGTGACAGTGTAGTTACCAGCGGTTAGGCCTGTGAACTCGTACTTACCGTTCTGGTCAGTTACCACGCAGTTCTGGCCGTTCAAGCAGATGGTCCAACCCGGCAGAGCAATGTCTGATCCGTGGTCGTAGTTGCCGTCGGCATTTTTATCATTGAACTTGTAACCCCAGATTTTGCCGAGTTCAAAGTTCCCGAAATCCTTGCCAGTAACCGATTGGTTAATAGTAAGGTTTATTGTGTACTCGGTGCTCACTGGAGCAGTTTGCAACCAGCCACTCTTATTCACTTCCCGCACCGTGTAGCTGCCAGGTGTGAGGTTGGCAAATTCGTAGTAGCCATCAGACCAGGCGCCATTGCCAGTAACCACCTTTGGCTCGCCCGCGTTCCACTGGTCGTTACCATTCATGTCCAGGTAGATTTCCCAGCCGTTCAGGTAATCCTCGCCTGCATTCCTCGTGCCGTTGCCATTGTCATCCTCGAACTTCTTACCGCTAATGCTGGATGACTTCTGCTTGTTCACGAAGGTGTACGAGGCTTGGCCGTTGCTGGCGACAGTTATAGTCTTTGGATTTGTGCTTGTGGTTACGTAATTACTGTTTGCTGTTTCGGTGAAGGTGTAAGAACCAGGATTAACCGTAAGTACTTTTGGCGTACCTTCGGCAATGTTGAAGTTACCCGCACCACTAGTTACACCAAAGATAGTTGTATCGGCAATGTCATTGCCAGCGTTGTCACGGACATCCTTGTAAATAGTGATGGTGGCTTTCTTCTGCTTGTTCGTTACAGTCAGGTGCGTGGTTTGCCCCTTTGTAATCGTCACCTGGGCGCCGGTAGTATTCACGTCAGTGTCGGCGCTGTAGCTTACGAAGGTGTAGTCACCGTCAGGATTCTCCACCACTGTGTAGGTCCCCGTCGGCAGGCTGCTGTAGGTTGCGTCCGTACCTTCGGCAATGGTTTTTTGGTCGGCACTGTTGAGCAGAACGCTAAACGCGTGCGTGTCGGCTACTTCACCACCGTCAGGATTAAGTACATTCTTGTGCACAATCAACGTACCCGTGTCGCGGGTGTTGGTGAACGTGCAGGTGCCGCCTTGGGTTGTTACCGTAAGTGTGGCAACACCAGCCGCAGTTGGGGTGGCGGCGCAGATTCCGGAAATGCCTGTGTTGGTGTAGCCATCCGGGCCACTCTCGGTTACCTGGTAGGTGCCAGTGGGGAGCGTGACCGAATCGCCACTCTTGTAGGTGTTGTTCCCAAGGTGGAATGTCCAATCAGCTGGGGTGGCAGTGCCGCCAACGACAAGCTTCTCAAATGTTACGTTACCCGTATCGCGGGTGTTGTGGAATTCGCAGGTAGCTTGCTGACCGGCAACCACATTCACGTCCGTGCACGTTGTTGAAACTTGGTGGTAATCAGCAATGGTGCTCTCTGTGACGGTGTAGGCACCGGCTGCAAGATTTTCAAACACTACGTAGTCCTGGCCCGTGGCAGGGGACTTGGTTTCCGCACCGAGAGTAAAGCTCCATTGATCTGGCGTGGCATCACCCGCGTCTACAACTTTTGTCACTTTAAGTGAGCCAGTGCACGGCGCTGAAAAGTGAGAAGTGACCTCATTTGACCAAATGCCATTTGGAAATTGATCAGAGTAGACAATACCCTTGTTGGTAATGTCGAGCTCTTCGCAGGATTTGAGTTCGCGGACGTTCACCTTAAACTTCACCCATTCGCTTTCGCCAGGTGTAAGTGTTCCGGCGTTCCAACTCAACATGGTGCCGTTGAATCCAGGATTATCCGGTCCGAATTTGTCAGGATTGGCCGTGTAGCCAAAGTTCACGTCCGAGCTTTCAGCGTGCCAGCTTGCGTAGGTGGTATTTGCAGGAATTGTGTCATCAATCCGAACGCCACCGCCGGTGCAGTTTGTCTGTCCAATATTCTGGACGTCGAGCTTGTAGGTGATAGTGTTCGTCTCTTGGTCAACAGCGTATACCGATTTGGTTATTGAGAGATTGCACCCGCAGCTTGGTCCGCCAACCGTAGGAAATGAGAAGTATTCGGTTCCGCCTTTAATAAGCGCAAAGATAGTGCCGGTGTTCGGGTAAGCATGCATAAAGGTTACGGTGACCGTAAGCGGTAGTGCAGAATCACTGATATCTTCAATTTTGATGATACCGCCAGTAACTGGGACGTACGTACCAGAAGATGACGTTACGCTTTTAATGTCAGTGCTGCCCCAGCAGCCATCCAGTTTTACGTGGCTGATTTCCTGGCCGTTTGCTGGTTTTGAACCAGTAACCGTCCAGACATAGGTGTCTGAAACTGCGCCAATTGCAGGTGAGGTGAGGGCAACATTGTAGCCCGTTGCCGCCACTGCCTGTTTGGGTGTTATTACCGCGCCAACGAGCCCGGTATTTAATACCACCGCTAGGGTGGAGATAATGTTCAGGGTCTTCCAAGCTCGACGCTTGATGACCCTTGGCTTAAGGAAGTTTGGCTTTCCCGCTGACTTCCAGGAAACGTGGAATTTCGTCATATGATTGACGGTTAAGAAAGTAAAAAAATGCGAAATAAAGGTGCCTGGTAATGGCAATTAAATTTTTTACTAAAAAAATGGCTAATATTAGCCAAATTTGATGGGTGTTGCTGGACTGAAATTCCCGTAGAAATGCAATTGTCCATGGGTATTATTTCCGGAATTTCCCCCTCCAGGAAAACTTCAGTTAAACGTGCTAATACACTGGAGCAATAGTAATAATTTGTCAAGTTATTAGAACATAATGATTGTATTTGTCAAATATTGTTCTACCGGTTCTGCATGGTGTATTCTGTACGCAACAAGGGGATGAACTCATTCATCCAAATTTCTATGACTACAAAAGAACCAACAAATCTAGAGATTATTGAAGATTTACATGAAACAGTTCAAGCTCTCGCTACTCATATGGACCAGCGATTTTCGAGTATTGAACAACGAATGGTCACAAAGGACTATTTAGATGATAGAATAAGCAGTTTACGTGGAGAATTGGTTGTTTTAACCCGTCGGGAAGATGCGAAACTTGCCTCGCTTGTGGAAGAGCTTTATAGCGAAGAGTCGCTTTCAGCTGCTGGCAGAAAGACGGTTTTGGGCATGGAGCCTTTTGCTAGGAGGGTTTGAGGAGAAAATTATATACTAAAAAGCCCCCATAATTGGGGGCTTTTTGAAGATCTACAGGAAATCTTAAAGAATCGAGTCCTTTGCGGCCTTTGCGACGCGGAACTTAACCACGGTTTTGGCCGGGATCTGAATCTCTGCGCCAGTGGCAGGGTTTCGGCCCTTGCGCGCTGCGCGGTGCTTCTTGAGCAGTTTGCCCAAGCCTGGAAGGGTGATTTCACCCTTTTTTGCCTCGGCATACGCCGTGCTTACAATCAGGTCCCAGAGAGCTGTGACCTCTTTCTTGCTGTGTCCGGACTTCTCCGCCAAGAGGGCGATGAAGGCAGACTTGCTCATGCCTTTTGCCATGGTTTCATGGGGTTAGGAGCGAATGATGCAAAGACTATAGCATATTCCTAAGGAAATTGCAGGATTTTATGCAATAGGCCTATTTTTCCTATGTATTTAGCCATTTTTTAGCTTTTCCGTTGGATTTATCCACAGCCAAAAACTGCCTATTTTTCTTTATTTATGCTTTTTTCATAAAATCTTTGACCCACATCGAACCGACCCCTACAATATGTATATGTCGAAAAACAATCCCGCTGATTTACTAACTCGCGGAGTAGCCGACCTCATAGTCCGGAAGGATTTAGAGAAACTTTTACAGAGCGGAAAAAAGTTACGGATAAAACACGGTGTAGACCCAACCAAACCGGACCTGCATTTGGGTCACGCGGTTATTTATCGAAAGCTTAGGCAGTTTCAGGACATGGGGCATACGATTATTTTCTTAGTCGGTGACTTTACCGCACGTTTCGGTGACCCTACAGACAAGGCAAAGTCTCGTAACCTGCGCACGAAAACTGAAGTTGAAGAGGCAGCGCAGTCGTACATTGACCAGGTTGGCAGGATTTTAGACAAGAAGAAACTGGAAGTTCGGCGTAACAGTGAGTGGTACGAAGGTATGAAGGCTGAAGAACTTCTCCGCATCATGAGCCACTTTACTGTTTCCAGGATGTTGGAACGGGACATGTTTGAAAAAAGACGAAAGGCCGGAGAGGAGATTGGTCTTCACGAACCGGTTTATCCAGTGTTGCAAGCATATGATTCGGTCATGCTGCAGTCTGATTTGACGGTCATTGGCACCGATCAAACTTTTAATGAACTTCAGGCACGGCCGCTGCAGGAATTTTTTGGTCAGAAACCGCAGCAAGTTATGACTATGCAACTCCTAGTTGGTACTGATGGCAAGCAGAAGATGAGTAAGACACTTGGTAATGCCATTCGATTGCTAGATACGCCAGAAGACACGTTTGGAAAAATTATGTCTATCCCAGACGCTGCAATGCCAGGTTACGCCGAACTGCTGACTGATCTTGAACCAAAAGAATTCTTTGAACCAAAAAATCCTCGAGCGGCAAAAGCAAAACTCGCAGAAGAAATTGTGAAAGAATTTCATGGAGAAAAAGCATCAACTACTGCGGCCAAGAACTTTGAAAAAGTCATAACAAATAAAGAAGTACCAGAAGAAATGTTAGAAATAGCATTTGAGGCTGACCAGTCTGTTGCACAAGTTCTTGCTAAAGTTTTTAATACGTCAACATCAGCAATGCGTTCGGCAATTGAACAAGGGGGAGTAGCTTTCAATGGCAAGGCGTTAGAGAATCCAAACGAACCGGCTAAACCGGGTGTCTACAAAAAGGGCAAGCGCCATTACGTGAAGTTGAAAAAGAAAAAGTAAATTACGCAAACAAAAATTTTATGACAATCAAAACCGTGCAATGGAATATTGGCGGTGGGAAGATTCGGAAACCCGATAGTTCAGTAGAAGGCCCGTACAACGAAGAAGGATTAGAGCATGTCATTGGCATTCTTGCACCGCAAAATGCCGATATTATTACGTTGCAAGAAACTCACGCAAAAGATGACAAAGTGCAAGCTGAATATATTGCAAAAGCCCTGGGATTATCACATGTGGTCAATGACATCTACAACGATTCTCATCTAGAAGCGGGACAAGGTTTAGGTCAGGCGATTTTGTCGCGTTTCCCCCTTGACCACCATACGTTTAAGTTTTTACAGAATCCAAACTATACGGCAGTGCGCCCTAATGGTGAAAAATGGGTTTCCCATAATAAAGGCGTAACTCGTTGTGAGGTAAAACTTTCAGAAAATAACTTCCTGGAAGTAGTCACAACGCACTTCATACCGTTTGGTAAGTTTTTTATCGATCCGCTAGGTAATGATCAGGCGGCGCTGCGCAAACACCTTCAGGAGTCCATTACACCCAAAAATTCCACTTACTTACTTCAAGGAGATATAAATTTAAATAATAGAAGCGCAAGAGAATTTCTTCCGTTACTTTTCACTCTAGGGGTGGAGGAGGTAGAGTTGCAAACTCCCACAACGCCAGACGATAAATGGTATGATCATGTGCTTTACCGCGGGTTAGAACATGTTAAGTCATTGGTGCTAACCAGTGCCTTAACTGATCATTTACCGGTAGTTTCAGAATTTACCATAGCCGATTAAGGAGCTATAGTTGAAAAAGAAATAGACATCTGGTAGCCTTCGAAAGTCTGTGGGTCGGTACCGAAGTGGGTCCCGCACATGCGGGACGGGCGCGACCCATCGGAAGCGCCCCGGACAAACGGGGACGCAAATTTATAAAACGATTTATTTGTTTGGTGGGTGGATACCGAAGTGGTCAAACGGGGCAGACTGTAAATCTGCTGGCCTTGCGCCTTCGTAGGTTCGATCCCTACTCCACCCACCAAACAAATAGAATCTAATTATGTAACTGTTCCGCCAAAGGCGGATCCGGCTCTGCCGGAAAATCTGCTGGCCTTGCGCCTTCGTCCCGCATGTGCGGGACCCGGCCCACCAACCAGTTTATGTTTGATAGAGGGTTGACAAAACCGCGCTTTTTTCGTACGGTAGGTGAGCCTACGTTAACAAGACGACTGCCCTTCGCAAGAGGGGAGGAAAGTCCGAACACCCCTCACGTAAGTGAGGAAAAGGAGAGTTGCTAACGGCAACCGGGAGTAAGACATCCAAAGAGTCCTCGCGAGTTTTTGGATGGACCAAGCCTAGGGATAGTGTCCCGCGCGAGCGGGATTTCTAAAGGTGATCGAAAGGTCATCTGTGGAAGCAACAGAAAGCATACCGCCGATGGCTTCGCTGAAAAGCGAGGAACAGGTAAGGGTGAAACCGTAGGGTAAGAGCCTACGATGGTGACTTGTGAGAGTTACCGTGGTAAACCCTCTCCGGTGCAAGGCCAAGTAGGTTCTCCGCTTCTGGCGGGGGACGGGTTGGCTGCAAGAGGCGTGCAGCAATGTACGTCCTAGAGAGATAGTCGTTACGCAGTACCCCTCGATGAACTCGGGGTGCTGCGCACAGAATTCGGCTTATCAGTTAACGTGGGCACTAGTGAACATCACCAAAGTGTGGTGTTCACTTTACTCAATACGTCATGAGGCGATTAGACATTATTACTGCTGCCATATCTGTACCACTAGACTTTGCCATGGTGCTTCTGGCGGCACTTGCGGCTTACAGTTTGCGTTTTAGCGGATCCATTGCAACTCTTAGGCCGGCGATTGCGGAATTGCCGTTTCGGGATTTTGTTATGCTCTCCCTGGCCATATCTTTACTATGGGTGTTGTGTATGGCGATTGCGGGTTTGTACACATTGCGCCATCGGCAGGCCATAGGAGAAGTTGGCAGGATTATCCTGGCATCTTCTGCCGCAGTAACTACGATAATTATTACAATCTTTTTCCGGCGCGAGCTATTCTCCTCACGTTTTATTGTGTTGGCCGGCTGGCTTTTGGCCATTCTTTTTATTACCGTCGCCCGACTTTTAGTGCGCGGCATTGTAGGAATGCTCAAGCGGCGCGGAATTGGTTTGCAAAAATTAATTGTTATTGGCTCGGGGAATATAGCCGACCAGATAATTACCGATCTTTACACCGGTCGCCGGGAAGGTTATCTACTGGTTGGACGAATTCCAGAGTTCGGTGCAGATTGGCAAAAGCAGCTTGATGCAATGATTGCCGAGAAACAACCAGATGCCTTGATATTGGCTAGCGCATCATTACCGCAAGCAGACTTATTGACGATATTAAATATTAGTGAGCAGCAACATTTGGATTTTGCATATGTTGCTGATTTGTTTGCCACGCACGCCGGCCACTTGGAAGTGCGGACAATGTTTGGCCAGCCGGTTGTAGAAGTTAAGCGCACCAAGCTGGATGGCTGGGGCAGGATATGGAAGCGGGCCTTTGATATTTTTGTATCAACAGTTCTTTTGTTTATTCTCCTCCCTTTCTTTATTATCTTTGCAATATTAATAGTTCTAGATTCGCGTGGCCCGGTTTTTGCGCGTCTGGTTCGTATCGGTGAACGCGAGCGCCAGTTTACCCTTATAAAATTCCGTTCAATGATCCAGAACGCCCACGCCCTAAAGCCTACGCTTATGGATAAGAACGAGCGGGGTGATGGGCCGCTTTTCAAGATGGCACATGACCCGCGAGTTACGCGCATCGGCCGGTTTTTGCGCCGAACCAGTATTGATGAGTTACCGCAGCTATGGAATGTTTTACGCGGGCAAATGAGTTTAGTGGGGCCGCGGCCGCACGAACCAGAAGAAGTGGCGCGCTACCAACCGTGGCACAAGAAGCTCCTCACCATTAAACCGGGCATGACCGGCATGGCCCAAGTTAGCGGCCGTTCCAGTTTATCGTTTGATGATGAGGCGCGCCTCGACATTGCTTATTTAGAGAACTGGTCGTTTGCAACTGATCTTATGGTTCTTATTCGCACCCCGCGCGTTGTTATCTCGCATCGAGCTGCGGTATAAAAATATGCGCGTTGCCCTTGTACACGAATATTTAAACCAGCTTGGTGGCGCCGAACGCGTGCTAGAGGCTTTGCACGAGCTTTATCCTAAAGCAACAGTTCATACCTTAGTTCATGATCGGGCAAAGGTGGGGGATACGTTTAAAGACTGGAACATAGTCACCTCGATTATCGAGCGACTGCCCGGCGGCAAGAAACGTTACAAGTGGTATCTCTTGGCCATGCCGGCGGCTATAGAGAGTTTTAATTTTAATGGTTACGATGTAGTAATTTCTGATGCGTCGGCTTTTGCAAAGGGCATTATCGTACCGCCGGGTACGCTGCACATCTGTTATTGCCACACGCCAACGCGCTATCTGTGGAGCGATGCGCACACTTATCCAAACGAAGTTCGAGTACCAAGGCTGGTGCGCAAGGTTTTGCCTTTTGCACTCAATTATCTGCGCACCTGGGACAGACAGGCCGCCGACCGCGTGGATCTTTTTATTGCCAACTCCAAATTTGTGGCTCAGCGCATCCACAAATATTACCGCCGGACGGCAACTGTTATTTATCCGCCGGTTGATACATCCAAATTCAGCATCGCTCCCGAGTTAGGCAACTACTACGTCATGATGGGCCGGCTGCGGCCTTATAAAAAATTCGATCTAGCAATACAGGCATTTAATGCTCTCAACATCCCGCTAAAGATAATTGGCGTAGGCGAAGAAGAAGCAGCGCTACGTAAACTAGCCAAGCCTAATATTGAATTTTTGGGCTATGACGTGGATCGCTCGGCAGTAATGTCCCGCGCTCTTGGCTTTATAAACCCGCAAGTGGAAGATTTTGGTATAGCACCGGTGGAAGCCATGGCTTGCGGCCGACCAGTTATTGCCTACCGAGCCGGTGGGGCGCTGGAGACCGTTATTGAAGGTAAGACTGGTGCGTTTTTTGACGAGCAGACCTGGGAGTCGCTAGCCGACACCATTATTCGCCTAAAACCTAAGCAGTTTAACCCGCAGACAATCCGGCAGCACGCGCAAACCTTTGATAGCACGGTATTTAAGAAAAACATCGCCGATTTCGTCGACAAAGCCTATGCCCAGTACCGCAGTACTGGCCGCGTAGACACCCTTTCGAACCCGTAGTAAACTCACGCCTATGCAGTTTCTCGAAACCATTTCCATTGCCTGGCGCTACCGTTGGCTTATTCTGGCGGTAATTCTTATCCCGACAGTTTTGGGCATTGTTTTTGCAGCCTCGCGGCCGGTCTCTTATACCACCTCTATTGCCTTTACCGTCAACCGCATAAACAAGCAGGATGTAAAGGAGTACCAGTATGATGGGTATTATGCCCTGCAGGCGTCTGACCTGTTTTCGGAAACCGTGGTGAGTTGGTTCTTAACGCCGTCGGTAATTGTCGAAATGTATGATGCAGCGGGCGTGCCGGCAAATGTCAGCGATCTTTCTAGCCTTACCGCCAGGTTCAAGATAAAAAAGTATTCCTCGCAGAACCTCGGTGTTACTTTTACGTCTTTCTCTCAAACCGATGCCGAGAAGTTGGCTGCAGCTGTGGTGAAGACCGTGGAGCTTAAAGCCTCGCAGCTTAACCAGTCTGCAGACCGCAAAGCCCTCTTTGAAGTCGTAGGTTCTAAACCGGTCACGGTGGAGCGCAGCCGTCAGGTGCCACTGGTTGGCATAGTCGGTTTCATCCTTGGTGTGTTCTTAGCCACGTTAATTACTGGTCTGTTGGGTGCACTTCGTGGGCACCGGCAGGCAGGTACCGCGCAGTAAATATTTTTCCATGCGCCTTGGCATAGACCTGCGCTGCATGACCGAGGGCGAAGCGGGCGGTATTGCCGTCTACGCCCGGGAGCTGGTTAGCCGTTTAGGAAAACTATTTCCGTCAGATTCCTGCGTTGGGATAACCACCGGTTTAACGTCGTCAACATTGACGGATGGTTTTCCGGTTCGGCATTTGCGATTACCGAACAAGATTTTAAACACCTCGCTCATTACTTTCCGTTGGCCGCATTTGGACCAGTCGGTTAATGCAGATGTGTTTTTTGCCCCAACATTAAAATATCTTGGCTTACGGCCAGGCACGCCACTTGTTTTAACATTGCACGACCTTTCTTTTATAGAGCACCCCGAGTATTTTACTTTCCGCCAGCGTCTATGGCATTATGGTCTGCACGTAAATTGGTTATTGCGGCGGGCGACGAGAATTATTTCTGTCTCGCAACACACCGCTGATGATGCGCGCCGTCTTTTCCCGTTCACGGCAGAAAAGTTAAGGGTCATTCATTCCGGCGCCGATCATGTACCGCCCAGCCCGCACGCGGCACTGCCCAATCTTCCACCAAAGTATCTTCTTGCCTTTGCTCCGAAGGAAGCGCGGAAAAATATTGCCAATCTTCGCCAAGCGCATTCTTTGGCTTTTAAACAGCATGGCATACCTTTGGTGCTTGTCGGTTCCGGTGCCGGGCAACCGTCGGCCGGGATTATTCCAATTCCATACCTTACCAATGACGAACGTTGGCGGGCAGTGGCAAATGCCCAGGCCTTTATTTATCCATCAGTGTATGAAGGCTTTGGCTTTCCACCGCTAGAAGCCATGATTCTGGGCGTACCGGTTATTGCCAGCCAGGTAACCAGTATTCCAGAAGTCGTTGGTGAAGCTGCGTTGCTCGTGGATCCGTGGGACCCGCAGGATATTGCTCGGGCCATGACGACTATGGTTAAGGATGCAGAACTTCGAGGCCAATATATTGCCCGCGGTAATGAACACGCACGAAACTTTACTTGGGAAAACTGCGCCAAACAAACCGCCGCCGTAATTCAAGAAGCATATGCGCATCGGCATTGACGCCAGATTTTACGGCAGCCTGGGCAAAGGTCTCGGTCGTTACACCGAGCGCCTAATAACGCATTTGGAACAACTGGCGCCAGAGGATGAGTTTGTGGTTTTTCTGCGGCAAGAAAATTGGGAGCACTATAAACCAGCTAGTCCTCGGTTTACCAAACAGCTTGCCGATTTTCGGTGGTACAGCGTGGCGGAACAGCGGCAGATGCCCCGGTTGGTTCGATCTGCGGGCATTGACCTAATGCACTACCCGCACTTTAACGTGCCGCTCCTTTCACCAAAACCGTTTATTGTCACTATCCACGATTTAATCCTGACACATTTTCCCACGCGACGGGCAACGACATTGGGCCCGCTTACCTACTGGATAAAGCAAATGGCTTACCGCATTACTTTAAGCCGGGCGGTTTCGCATGCGGCGCACATTCTAACCGTGTCCAACTTTACCAAGCAGGATATCCAGCAATATTTTGGCTATGACCCCAAGAAAATTACCGTCACCTATGAAGCTGTAGATTCTTTTCCAAAGTCAGATGCCGATGATTCAGCGCTCGTCCAAAATGCCGGAATTTCTGGTCGGTATCTGCTTTATGTTGGCAATGCTTACCCGCACAAGAACCTGGAGCAGTTCATTTCGTTGCTTAAGGCCTTGCCGCCCAAGTATGCCGATCTTTCGCTTGTGGTGGTATGCAAACCCGACTACTTTTTAGACCGTTTCCGAAACCAGGTGCGAGAAGCGGGGCTAGAATCCCGCGTAATTTTTCCTGGATATGTAGACGATGCAACATTAGGGGCTTTGTACCGGAAAGCCCACGCTTATGTGTTTCCCAGTCTTTACGAAGGTTTCGGTTTGCCGCCATTGGAAGCAATGGCCCAAGGTACGCCAGTTATTTCATCTAATGCCGCCTGCATGCCAGAGGTGCTGGGTAACGCGGCAATATACTTCAACCCCAAAGACGTGCATGGTATGCTAGCCGCGTTGGATAGGCTGGATGATTTAACTTTCCGCCAAGCGCAAATCCTTGCTGGTAAGCAGTGGATTAAGCGCTACTCCTGGCGCGCTCTCGCCGAGCAGACATTGGCGGTGTACCATAAGGTTTCCCCCCACAAACCATGAACAAGCAGTACCAACAAGACGATATTCCCGAGGAAAATGTCCTCGACTTACGCGCCCGTCCGAGCAAGGCTGCAGCGAGTGAACCGCGGCAAAAAAAGGCGCGCCATGTGGATTTTCTTTCAATTGTAGAAAACAGCGAGCAGGCAGTAACAAGGAAGTTTCAGGGGTTTTTTCACCACAAAGATAAACCCGAAGCAGAAATACCAGAACCGCCGGCCTCAACAGTAAAAAGTTCTGCAAAACTTCCGCCACCCCCGCGGAACGGTCGCGGTTTTCAAATTGCCATTGGCCCGGCAGTAAGGTTTGCGCTCGTCGCCATTTTGTTAACCGCTGGGGTAATTGGTGCACGCGTAGTTGGAAATGTACAAAAAGCTAAAGGCGAAGTTCTGGGCACTTCCGCACAAGCCTTGCAACAATTAATCGCCGCCGGGTCTGCCGCGCAAGGTTTACAATTTGGTACTAGCAAAGACAACCTTCAGGCCGCGCATGACGCTTTTGCCACAGCCGAACTTCAGTTAATGAATGTGGCAGGCGTTTTAAAAAATATTCCCGGCGCTGGCCAAGTTAAGCGCGCGCAAGCTTTGCTTGAAGCCGGCCAGGCCATTACCGATGCCGCCACAAAACTGGCGACGAGCGCCGAAGTTCTAACATCACCCAGTACTGCTACTCCACTGCTAGCCGTGGTTGAGCAATTCCGCACATCACTCGGGCCGGCTGTGGCAGACCTTGATAAGGCCGCATCACTTTTACAAACCGTGGAACCTAATGATCTGCCAGAGGAGTATCGTCAAACATTTGCCGACATTCAAGGCCAACTACCAAGCTTGCAGTTCCAGTTCCAACGGTTGCAGCACCTAGGCACGTTCCTGAATAGTTTTCTTGGCGCCGACGGGGTAGGCCATCGTTATCTTTTTACTTTCCAAAACACCAACGAACTGCGACCCACCGGCGGGTTCTTAGGCAGTCTGGCAATTGTGGATGTTGTTGATGGGGCAATTATAAAAGTTGAAGTGCCATCTGGCGGCGTTTATGACCTAAGCGGTCAGACGGCTTTGCGTTTAATTGCGCCAGAACCAATCCAGCTGGTGCAGGCTAACTGGAATTTGCAGGATGCCAACTGGTTCCCGGACTTTGCCACTTCGGCTAAAAAAATATTACAGTTCTACGATAGCGCTGGTGCACCCTCGGTGGATGGCATTGTAGCTATGACGCCGGCAGTTTTGCAATCATTCCTGGAACTTACCGGGCCAGTGGAAGTGCCAGAAGTTAAAGAAACTTTTACTGCCGATAACCTGGTAACCAAACTTCAGGAAGTTATTAAGGATTCGGAAAAAGCAGACTACACAAAACCCAAGTTGGTTATGGGTTATCTCACGCCAAAAATACTGGCGCGCGCCTTAACCCTGCCGCAGGATCAACTGTGGTTGCTATTGGGTACCATGCAGCAGCATCTTATCAGCCGTGATATCCAGTTCTATTTCACTGATAGCCAACAAGAGCAGTTAACCCGCGAACTTGGTTGGGCAGGGGAGTTGCGGAATTCTACGCGTGATTTTTTGGCCATTAACCGGGCTAACCTCGGTGGCGGCAAGACCGACGGCGTAATAGAAGAAGTGGACAGCCACGATGTAACAATTTCTGCCGACGGCACAATAACCGATACACTAACTATAATCCGCAAGCACAACGGCGTGGCGCATGATAAATTCACCGGCGATCGTAATGTGGTTTATCTTCGAACCTATGTTCCGCAGGGAAGCACCTTCTTAAACGCCACCGGCTTTGAGAAGATTGATCCTAAGCGTTTTCGAGCACCATCTGTCGACCGCACGCCAGACCCAGATATAGTTAAATTGGACGCCGGGGCAATTACCGATGAAACTTCTGGCACACGCATTAGCACCGAAGCCGGGCATACAGTGTTTGGTAACTGGTTGGGTGTGGGCCCAGGAGAAATTACCAAAGCAACAATAACGTACACTTTGCCATTTAAACTCAAAGTTGGCGGCCTTTTTGGAAAGAGCGACACCTATAGTCTTCTTACGCAAATGCAGGCTGGTACGCGCATAGGTTTTTCTTCCACCTTGCATGTTCCTGATGCTTGGCAAACCACTTGGCAGGGCAGCACCTCTAATGTCTTTGTGCAGGAAGGCGACGGTTACCGCATGAGTGCTTTCCTCGACCGCGACCAGTATTACGGTTTGGTGTTTAAGAAGAAGTAATATCTCGAGAGTAGAAAACCTAGCGCAGGCCGCCGTGCCTGCGGCTTTCTATAATCGCCATTGCGAGTCCCGCGTCTGCGGGAAGAAGCAATCCTGTGTTTCGTGTCATGCCGAACTTGTTTCGGCATCTCTTTGGAAAATAGAGAGATCCTGAAACGAGTTCAGGATGACAACTGTAAAGGAAATATTACCTAAAAATGGCTAATCCTAGCCCTTTTGGCTAACCTTAGCCATTTTAGGTATTGACACCAATAGCTAGGCCGTGTATACTCCTTTGTTACGTTAAAAATCTAATCATTTCCTATTCGTCTTGTTTGCCGAAAGAGAGAGCGGCCAGCAGGACCAAGCCCAGAATTAATATTGGGCTTTACCTACAGGTGCTCTCTCAACAGAGGACCTGAAAATTGTGTTTAGCGATATGGAGGGGGTTGTTCGTCCGCAAGGATGAGCAAGCGAGATGTGAGGGAGCGGTATCGCGTGGGGTTTACTCCATAAAGACACCTAACCCTCGTTGGAGTGCGGGCTTCGGCCCAAAGCACTCTACGTCTCACCTCCAGATCGTTACTCGCAATTCCTCATGTATCTTGACAATTCTTTTTATCAACTTGGAGGCGAATTTACGAAGGAGCGGTATCGCGCAAGGTCTACTTTGCAAAGACACTCAACCTTCACTCGGGCGTGGGCTTCGGCCCAAAACGTCTTTACCATGAAACGGAGCGCAAGCGACTGGTTCATGGCCCTCACCTCCAGATTGATAAAAGGAAAGATGTTGTAAAGGAGTGTTAAAAATGGGAATATTCGCATTTATTCTCAAGGCTGGTGGCGCCGTTGTACTTTTCATGGTTGGCTTTGCTTGGCTGACCGGAACAATGAATCCCCAGTTCGGTTTAGGTGAGGCTATTGCGACGGTTGTAACCGCAATCGTTGCTTTGGTCGTAGGGGTTCCCT
>Ga0172379_10005583_pt1 | contig 17481 bp, 15 predicted proteins | sample GrowelOW334metaG_FD_119756 | JGI IMG/M metagenome (GOLD analysis project Ga0172379, IMG submission 119756) | Groundwater microbial communities from an aquifer near a municipal landfill in Southern Ontario, Canada - Groundwater well OW334 metaG | ecosystem: Environmental > Aquatic > Deep... | reverse complement strand
GTGCCAACGAGCTATTTTATTAAAAGATGGATACGTTATTAAGGACGCTCCTGTTGAAGAAACTATTCATGAATATCTAAAAGACAATTCGGTTGTATCTGCAGAAATCAAATTAGATCAGCGTAAAGATCGACAAGGTAATGGTAAAATAAAAATAACTCAAATAAGATTTGAAAATTTTTCAAGTGAAGCTATATCAATTCTACGTACCGGACAAGACGTTCGCATCATTTTTAACTATGAAACAGACGCTACCTTTAGCACTGTTCATGATGTGATTGTTTCATTTCCAATTATGAATCAATTTGGAGAAACATTTCTAAATATGATAAATCTTGCAACTGGAAACGTGTTTAAGACTATCCCGTCTAAGGGGCAATTTATTTTAGAATGGCATAATTTGCCATTAATGCCTGGCACCTACTATTTTAATACATTTGTCTCAGCAAGCAATGTAATTACTGATTGGATTATCGATGCTGGTTGTTTTGAAGTTGAATATGGTGATTTCTTTGGTTCTGGTCAACTACCCCCTGAAGGTCAAGGAAATGTTTTACTCAAACATGATTGGCTAGTGCGTGATTTATAAAATCAATTTTTAATTTGTAATGTTAAAAAAATGTGTGGCATTTCCGGATTAATTACTAATCATCCACTTACAACCACTGAGCGTGTTAAAGCTAAACAACTTAATGTTTATCTACAACATCGTGGGCCAGACGGAGAAGGATGGCATGAAGGCAAAACTTGCTTACTTGGTATGCGCCGTTTAAGTATTATTGATGTAGCTGGAGGCAACCAACCTTTATATAATGAAAATAAAACCATCGTGCTGTTATTTAATGGTGAAATCTATAATTATGTAGAATTACGCCAAGAATTAATGAATAAAGGCCACGTGTTTCGTACAAAAAGTGATGGAGAAACTATTTGTCATTTATATGAAGAAAAGGGCATTACTTGCATTAATGCGTTACGTGGTATGTTCGCTATAACTCTTTTTGATATTACTGCCAATACTATTTATCTCATTCGTGACCGCTTAGGTGAAAAACCTATTTATTATACAAAAGATAATTCAGTCCTCATTTATGCCTCTGAATTTAAAGCGCTAAAATCTATAACAGCTTCTTCTAACTGGTCAATTAATCCAGCTGCGATTGATCTTTTTTTGCATTATCAATATATACCAGAACCCACTACAATGGTTAATGAGGTACATAAGATACCGGCCGCTCATTATCTTAAAATCGATTTAAATACTTTAGAAACTTCATTACAGCGCTACTGGGATTTAAATGCTGCTGCACCAATTACTAGCTCAAATCCAGCCGAATTAGTAAAACAAGAATTACTCACCATTGGTAATATTATTGGTCGATCGGATGTGCCAATTGGCATTGCTTTATCAGGGGGAGTTGATTCTTCTGCTGTGGCTGCTTTGGTAAAATATCATAATAGTAATAAAGATATTACTCATGCCTTTACCGTTGGCTATACCGGTCGACCAGCTACCGATGAACGTCAACATGCAAAAAAATTTGCGAAACAATTAGGAATTAAGTTACATGAAATAGAAATAGCAACACCCCAGTTTGTGCAAGACTTTCCACGTTTGATTGCCGCGATGGATGATCCAATTAGTGATATTGCAGCATATAGCATAGATCAAATAATGCAAACAGCCCATGATCAAGGCATTAAAGTAATGCTTAATGGTGTTGGTGGAGACGAATTTTTTTGGGGATACCAATGGATTGCTGATGGAGTAGCTAAGACATTAGCACAAATTAAAACTGGTCAACAACATGAACTAATATCTTACCAAGCTCATCCTGATTTTAAATATGCTCAACAACGTATACCTGGTATTTTAAAATCGGCCATCAAAGCTAAAATTCCAAAGCATACGAGTGATCATTTTTTTTCCCTGTCTAATACAAATAATATTCCCATACAAGCTATTTCTGCTCTTTGTACTACCTGGTTATACCCTGACATTATTGCTCTAGGAGATCGTTTAAGCATGGCTCATAGTATAGAATTACGTTCACCTTTTTTGGATCATAAATTAGTTGAATTAGTGCTTGGTTTAAATAAAACTCAACCAGACTTATGGCAACAACCTAGTAAACAATTACTAAAAAAAGCTATGGCTACATTAATACCAACTGAAATATTGTCCAGACCAAAACAAGGCTTTACACCACCTTCTGCTGAATGGTATATTGCCGTTGTTAAACGATATAGCAAATTACTTTTAAATGGTTACTTAATAAAACATGATATTATTAGTTGGCTCGGATATTTTAAATTAATTACACCACATAATCAACAACAAATTGTTTTTCTTTATAAATGTATTGTTTTGGAAATATGGTGTCGAATAAATTTAGCTCATCAATCTATAAATTCAATATGATTTATACTGTAATTGCAGTACATGACCGTAAACACTTTACCGAACGCTGCTTGAAAGCGTTGCAACAACAAACAATTAAAGATATCCAAGTTGTTATTATTGATGATGGTTCTACTGATGGAACAGCCGAGATGGTGAAACGCATCTACCCTACAGCAAAAATTATTCGCAGCGATGGTAATTGGTGGTGGACTGGATCCATGCGTCATGGCATTGATTATGTATTAAGTGTAGCCAAGCCTAATGATTTTGTACTCTGTGCTAATAATGATCAAATAGCTGAACCAAATGCTCTTGAAATACTATTAAATACTAGCATAAACAATCATCGTGCTATTGTTGGATCAGCTTCAAGAAAGCTTGATCATAAAAACCATATCTATGATTCTGCTTATACCATTAATTGGAGTACTTTTAAGTATATCCCCATACCGGTGTTAAAACATGGTTATTATAGTGGAAATATTGATGTGCTCACTTGTCGTTTTACAATTGTACCTATTGAATTTTTTAAACAAAATAATTTTGATGATATCAATTTCCCGCATTACTTTGGAGATTATGATTTATTTTTACAAGCTAAACGTTTAGACTATAAACTGGTATTGTCTTATGATGCAATAATATATGATATTGGTGGAATCTCTGGATTAGACCGCACAACCAAACAAATAACATTAAAACAACTATATATTAACATGTTTTATATTCGTTCACATAATAACGTGATTTTTAGTTTGCGTTATTATTGGAAAAATTGTCCAAAATTATTTTACAAACTAAAATATTCAATTGCCTTATTTTGCTATTATTGTTATCTATTCTTTAAAGCCATAGTTTTCACTTTGTTAAAAATATAGACATGCTATTAAAAAAAATTGCACTACTAATAAAAGAACATAAGTATATTATTTGTTTATGTGTCATAGCCAGCGCTTTTTTATTATGGCTAAATCCTTTAATTTGGCCAGTTAATGATGAATACCTTTACGCTGATATTGGTAAAGCTATTCATAAAAGTTTAACTACTCAACAAATTCTATTAAGCGATATCAATACAGAACATACCCCATTATTAACTTTTTTAGTAGCTGGTTATACTGGGCTAACTAGCAGTAATTCCATTTGGGAATTGCGCTTTATTTCAATTATCTTTGCTGTAGCTTCAATTATTATTTATTACTGTATTTTTTTAAAAATTGGTTTTAAAAAATTAACCGCCATAGCAACGTTGAGTTTATTATTTTTAATTACTGATTTTTGGATATATGCTGTACGCTTAACTTTAGTGATGCCGTCTGTATTTTGTTACAGCTTGTTGTTGTACTTATTATTAAACAATGCTTCGAAAATTAAAGTTGGTATTACTGTTTTCATTTTATTTCTTTTTAATGAATATTATTTTTACTTAGCGTTTGGCTTATTAATAGTCTATTCCATTTTTAATATTTTATTACCAAGCAAACAATCTAGACGTGCTAGAATTTGGCAAGCCATACATCTTATCTTAATTACTGCCGTTCCTACTACTATAATGATATTTTTTTTACTAGATTTCAATCTTTTACCCTACCCACGTTTACTAGAAAATAGTCTAAAAGAATTATTTAGTGACTCTTTTTTATTGATTCACAAGCAAATAGCTATTTGGTTAGCTCCTGTTATTGAAAGAATAAATATCTCATACACAGATATCGGATCAACTATAACTACTAGCACACCTATTATTGATAAAGTTAATCAAATATCAACAACTGGTAATATCATATCTAATAATATTATTAATTCTCCTATTCAAGAACGAACTACTGGTATAATTAATAAATTGACTTACAACTTTTCTGATACTTATCTTCATCCTTTAATTCTAGTATTTGCTTCTTTTGGATTATTACAGCGTATAAAATTTATTTGGCAACAACATTGTCGTTTAGAGCTTGTGAGAACAGATTTAATCATGTTTTTACTGACTGCTTTATTTGTTTTTTTTAACATTCAACAAGGGGGTACTGAGCATGGTTTTCGCATCTTAATGCCAATGATACCTGGTTTATTATATTTTACCTATCATGGTTTAAAAAGAACATTATATTACAAATGTAGATCAACTGAATATGCGCTATTAGCTATATTATTTATTGGTCAAATGGCGATCTATTATTATCATGTGCATGATTACCAATATAAAAATGTATTAGGCAATATTAGTTTATTAGTAAAATTAATACAATATAAATCAATTATATTTATTTCTATATTTGGTATTGCATTTGTATTTATTTTACTGTATTATCGTTTACACTTGCGTTATAAACCCGCCCTATTAGCCTTGCTAATAATTGGTTTTTGGGGTTTAAAGTTTATTCCTTATTATCAAAGTAATCAACTTAATACTCAATATTTTGGTTATGAACACGGTTTTTCGGATGCTAGACCATATTTAGAATCTATTAAAGATGAGAAAATAATTACTAATCTTTATTATCATAAATCATATTATTTAAGTGATAATATTTTTGTGCCTAATGCTGGTGCCGCTCCTACTATTAGAACATTTTCCAAAATTTACCAAAATAATAATTATAATTTAGGTGAACATTTTGAATCGAATGTAATACCACAAGCAGCTAATGATGGAGCTGGTTATGTTTTTGTTTTTCAAGAATTCTATGGTAAAGAATACACAGAGAGTCTACAAAACTTTCTACAACAATATCAGCCTTATCTTACGCCTATTAAAGTCAAAACCATACAAAACAATTACCAATGGGGTTTATATCGTTTTGATTATGAATTATTCAATAAAAAATCTATTTGATTAATACTCTTACACTTGTTTTAAACGATACCACTCCACTGTCTGCTTAATTCCATCTTCCAATGAAACCTTTGCCTCCCAACCCAACTTTTTTAACCTGCTTACATCTAACAACTTTTGTGGTGTCCCATCTGGCTTAGTAGCATCATAAACAATAGCACCATTATAACCAATAATATTTTTAATTAACTTGCCTAATTCACCAATAGTAATATCTTTTCCTGTACCAATATTTACAATCTCTGAACCATCATACTGTTGCATTAAATACACTACCGCCTCCGCTAAATCATCCACATATAAAAACTCACGTTTTGGTGTGCCCGTGCCCCACATGGTTACTGTTGGTGTATTATTTAATTTTGCTTCATAAAACTTACGAATCAGTGCCGGTAATACGTGGGAATTTTTTAAATCGAAATTATCACCAGGACCATATAAATTAGTAGGCATTACTGAAATATAATTTGTACCATATTGCTTATTAAAAGCCTGACACATTTTTATACCGGCAATTTTAGCCAAAGCATACCATTCGTTAGTGGGCTCTAACGCTCCGGTTAACAAATACTCTTCTTTAATAGGCTGCGGACACAATTTTGGATAAATACAGCTGCTGCCTAAAAATAATAATTTCTTTACCTTAGTTTGGTAAGCCGCAAAAATAATATTGTTTTGAATTTGAATGTTTTGATAAATAAAATCGGCTGGATACGTATCGTTAGCATAAATTCCACCTACTTTAGCGGCCGCTAAAAACACATACTCTGGTTTTTCTTGTTGAAAAAATTCCTGCACCGCTGCTTGGTTTAATAAATCTAATTCTTTATGCGTACGTAATATAAAATTAGTATAACCTAATTGTTCTAATTTTCGCTTGATAGCTCCACCTACCAAACCACGATGTCCAGCAATATATATTTTGGCTTGTTTATCCATAAAAAATAATAATTATAGTATTAGCTAGCTAAATGACCTTTTTCTTTTGCGTAATAATTATAATCCGCCTCGGCCATTATTTTCACTAGATCATGAAATTTAACTTTTGGTTCCCAGCCTAATTTTTGCTTGGCTTTGGAATAATCACCTATTAATAAATCCACTTCGGTTGGACGATAATACCTTGGATCTATATTTACAATTTCATTACCGGTATTTTTATCAAAGCCTTTTTCTTTGTCTTTACTGCCTTCCCAAACAATCTCCATGCCTAATTCTTTGCCGGCCACTTCTACAAATTCCCGCACCGTATGTGTTTCATTAGTAGCCACTACATAATCATCGGATTTTTCCTGTTGCATCATTAACCACATGGCTTCTACATAATCTGGCGCATAGCCCCAATCACGTTTGGCATCCATGTTTCCTAAATATAATTTTTTATCAATGCCTAATTTAATTTTAGCTAACGCGCGAGTAATTTTTCGTGTTACGAAGGTTTCGCCGCGCCGAGGTGATTCGTGATTAAACAAAATACCATTACAGGCGAACATATTATAAGCTTCGCGATAATTTTTGGTAATCCAATAAGAGTACACTTTGGCTACCGCGTAAGGTGATCGCGGATAAAACGGTGTGGTTTCATTTTGCGGCACGGCCTGCACTAACCCAAACATTTCTGAACTGGAAGCCTGATAAAACTTCGCCGGAACCTCAGCATCACGCATAGCATCAAGTATTTTTAGTGTTCCCAAGCCAGTTATTAATCCCGTATATTCCGGAATATCAAAACTAACCCGCACATGGCTTTGCGCCCCTAAATTATAAATTTCATCCGGCTTAATTTCACGTAATAATCTACTAAGATTACTGCCATCACTTAAATCACTGTAATGTAAAAATAAACGCACGTTATTAACGTGCCGATCTTGATAAAGATGATCTATCCTACCGGTATTAAATGTACTGGCACGTCTTATAGTGCCGTGTACCTCATAACCCTTATTTAATAATAACTCTGCTAAGTAAGAGCCATCTTGACCAGATATACCAATAATAAGCGCTCGTTTCATAAATGATTATTTATTAATAATTTGATTAAACTGTTCTAGTGTTTTTTCTCTTACTTTGTTTTCTAATCTTTTATTTAACTTTGTTACCGCTAAATAATTATAAAAACTTAAAAATAGCACAATTACAAATGCTATAATAGAAAATAAGTCAAAGGCTCGAATAATGCCTAAGCGTTCGGTAACAAAATTAAAACGATCTGGTAAAATAGTAGCGGCAATCAAGCCGAACCACAACATTTCCCACAAAACAAATTGATAACGACTAAGCGTTTTTCTTTTGTAATGTAAAAAAGATAAATAAGCCATGAAAAAACCAAATACCAATGCAATAATTTGAATATTAGTCATAATAATTTCCACTTTAAAATTTGAAAAAATATTTTAACACCGTCCAGCGCTGTAGTACCTTTATAGCTATCATGATAAATTGTATCAATGTCCACCTCGGTATATTGTAGCTCATGTTGGCTCATGCGCACAATTATTTCTGTTTCCACTTCATAGCCATTACTCTTCCAACGCAACATCTTGTAAGCCTGGCTAGTAAAGGCTCGAAAACCAGATTGCGTATCGTGTACTAACACATGAAACAATAAATTAATCATTACGGATAACGCTTTATTACCCATTAACATCATGAACGGCATACGGTTATTAAATTGCCTCACTCCAAACACTACATCCACTTGGTTATTTTGATTATTAAACGCCTTAATAAAACTGGGAATGCTTTTAGGATCGTGCTGGCTATCGGCGTCCAAACAAACAATGTAATCAGCACCGGCTTGTACTGCGGCATCACAACCCGTTTTTAAAGCCGCGCCTTTACCTAAATTAATTTCATGTCGTAACACAATTATATTAGGTGCTAAATGTTTTAATTGCTCATAGGTATTATCCTGTGAACCATCGTCTACTACTAATACTTGATCTACAAAATTTTTCACTTTTTGTGCTACAGTTAGTACAGTTTTGCATTCATTATAGGCCGGAATAACCGCTATTGTTTTCATGGGTTTAAAAAATAATAACCCGTAAAGTAAACCATATATCAACAAAAAAAGCAAGCCTCATTTACAAGCCATAGAAAGACCACTATGATAACTTAAACATGATTACACAACCCCACAAAAAACCTGTTGTTACAACTATTTTATTAGGCATTGCTTGTCTTATCGCCTGTGTTATTGGAATTATTCCTATTTACTTTAATAAATTCCCATTAACCACTCCAGATGCCGGTGGATTAGCTTGTGCCGCTGATACTTTGGCAAAAACTCATCAATTCACTGGTTACAGAACAACCACAATGAATTTTGCCATTTGTTGGACAAAACAAACCTATCCGGCCGTACAATATTTCAACGCCATCTTACTACGATTTATTGCCTTGCCAAGCTGGCAACTGGTTCCTATAGCTACTTTGTTAATGTATCTTGGCTGTGTAATAAGTATGTTTTTTATTGGCAAAATATTAACCAAATCAAATTGGTACGGTTGTATCACTGCTATATTAGCTAGCGCGTCCCCGGCTTTATTACGACCTTTAATTTTGACTCCACAAAATGTGTATGGTTATTTTTTAATGCTTATCTTGTTGCTAATTTTTAGTATTGCATCAACCAAGAACGCCCGCTGGTGGTTACTGACAATTCCAATTGCCGGTTTATTAGCTTTTACGCATACGTTATCATTTGGTATTGCAGTTTTTGTTTTTGTGCCCTGGTTTATTCTGTTCTTTTTAGATGCTTGGCTCTGGCGTATAGTACTTATTTTACTACCAGCTATGGCTGTTTATTTTAACGAACAATACCATTTTTTGCCGGTTACCATTAAAGAAGCTTGGTCATTATTCAATAGCTCTTACAGTGGTTACGATCATCCACTATGGGATCATCCGGCTATTTGGGGATACATTATTACCGCTTTAGCTGCTGTTGGTATAGCATTATCTACCAAACTACATTATAAAATAAAATCATTATTAATCATGCTAATTGTAGTGCCTGTATTATTAGGGCACTTATCATTCATTGGCATACAGCTACTTCCGGAACGATTTGTTCCATTTACCTGGATTGGTTTAGTGATATTTGCTGGTATTGGTTTAGCTAATATTCAAGAACAGTTACGCTTACCTAAAACGCTCTGGGTAACTATATTAATAGTACTAGCCAGCGCGCAAATTACTCATGCCGTAGTATTTATTAAAGATGATGTCGATGGTTGGAGCGCTAGATTTCGACCACATCCAGAATTTATTGAAGCTGTACAATGGCTAAATACTCAACCGGATAAAGGCGCGTTGTTAGGCATTATGGCTGTATCGAATAGAGAAATTTCATTCGCGCCATTGTGGTACGATGGTATGATTGAAAATTATCCGTGGTATAATTTGGATCATAAAAACATTAAAAATTTTCAAGCTAACAGCTCTTTATATAAACCAATTTTGGCTGATCCAACTAATTCAGAATATCAGCGTATCAAAACATTATTCACGCTCATTAACACCCCGAATGACCCAAGCTTACCTACTGCTTTAACTGGTTATAATCTAACATATTTTATCTTACCAAAAACTTCTCAAGCTTATAAAATTTGGCAAAAAGAACGCTCTGTTCCATTTGACTTAATTTATGAAAATGAAAAATACATTATCTATGCGCTTAAATAATTCCAATAAAATAATTAATATTTTATTATATAGTATTTTAGGTTGTTGCTTAATTAGCGCTATAGCGATTTTTATTTTAGCGTTAACGCACGATACTACGTTATTAGGCGACCCTTATTATGAAGATAAAATTTTAGCACCGCAACGGGCTTTAGTGCCTTGGCTAATGACCATAATTAGTGTAGGATTAGCGTTGTTATTATTAATAGTTAAGCGTTTATATAAAAAATAAATAAGTTTATGCGTATTCTCGTTACCGGCGGAGCCGGATTCATTGCCTCTCATATTACTGCTGCTTATATTAAATTAGGCCATAAAGTAGTGGTGGTTGATAGTATGCACCATGGTTTTAAACAGAATATTAACCCAAAAGCTAAGTTTTATCAGGCAGATATTCGTGATCTAACAGCTATTCGCAAGATTATGCAGACAGAAAAACCGGAAATTATTAACCATCATGCCGCTATTGCGGAAGTAGTAAAATCGGTTACCGACCCTATTCCAACTTTGGAAGTGAACGTACAAGGCACGGTAAACTTGTTGTTGACGGGCATGGAAATTAAGATTAAAAAGTTTATCTTCGCTTCTACCGGTGGCGCTATTTATGGAGATCCGGGCAAATACCCCATTTCTGAACGAGTAAACCCTGAACCACTTTCACCATATGGTTTATCAAAATTATTAGGCGAAAAGTGTATTGAATATTATGCTCGAGTTGGAAAATTTAATTACACTATTTTTCGTTACCCAAATGTGTATGGTCCACGACAAGACCCACATGGTGAGGCTGGTGTGGTAGCAATATTTAGCGAGAAAATTCGCCAGAATGTTAATCCAACTATATATGGAGATGGCTCAAAAACGCGCGACTATACTTATGTGGCTGATATTGTACAGGCTAACGTAATTGGTTTAAAAAAAGGAGATCATTTAACCGTAAATTTAGGCTTAGGTAAAGAAATAAGTGACCAAATGGTTTACGATACCATTAGTGCTAATTTTAAACATGCGCCAACGGCTAAATACAAAGCCGTGCGTACCGGTGAAGCACTGCGCTCGTGTTTAAATGCTCGCAAAGCTAGGGCTATCTTAAACTGGAAACCAAAGTATAATTTTAAGGAAGGGATTAAGGAATATTTAAAAATTACCTCTCCCTCTTTCCCTCTCCTAATAGGAGAGGGATGTCTCGAGCGTAAGTCGAGAGACAGGGTGAGGTAGGATATTATGAACATATTAATCACCGGCGGCGCTGGATTTATTGGCTCACACGTTGTAGAAACGCTACAAGCTGAACATGATTTAGTAGTCATTGATGATCTAAACAATTATTATGATCCACAATATAAATTAGCTAATTTAAAACTTTATCCAAATGTACCGTTCTATCAAATAGATATTTGTAATAAAAATAAATTAGAAACTGTTTTTAAAGAACATCAATTTGATTGCATTGTTCACTTGGCGGCACGAGCCGGCATTCGGCCATCATTATTACAACCAAAATTATATGAAGACGTTAATGTAGTAGGCACTAAGAATCTGGCTGAATTAGCTGTGCGTTATGGCATTTCTCAATTGGTATTTGGTTCATCTTCTTCTGTATATGGCGATAACCCAAATCGACCTTATGTAGAAACGGACACTACCGGCCAGCCAATTTCACCCTATGCCACTACCAAATTAACGGCTGAACAGCTACTAAAACAGTTTGCTGATAAAGAAAAATTAAAAGTGACCTGTTTGCGTTTTTTCACAGTATACGGCGAACGTGGTCGGCCGGATATGGCGCCTTATTTATTTACCGAAGCTATTTTAAAACATCAGCCAATTAAAAAATTTGGTGACGGTTCTTCTAGCCGAGATTACACTTATGTGAACGATATTGTACAAGGCATTGTAGCGGCTATAAAAAACCCGTTTAATTATGAGCTTATTAATTTAGGCAATAATAAATCTGTTACATTAAATGAGTTTATTGAGACTATTGCACAGCTTAGTGGCGAACAGGCTATTATTGAACAAGCGCCTGAACAAACTGGCGATGTAAAACATACCTGTGCTAATATTAGCAAAGCACAAAAATTATTAAATTATCAACCACAAACTTCGTTTACTGAGGGTATGCAAAATTTTATTACCTGGTTTAGAAAATATCGTTTATGAATAAATATTTAGCTGTTTTAGGTAATACTCCGGAATTATCCGCTTTAGAGTTGATTACGCTTTATAATAATATTACTTGGCAACACGGCTCGATTGCTCAATTAGATACATTGCCAGACATAGATCAATTAGGTGGCACTATAAAAACAGCTAAAATCATTGGCCAGATTGACCGTAGTTTAGCCGGCATTGAACAACTAAAAGATTACTTAGCTCAATTACAGTTACCGGATAAAAAATTACACTTTGGTTTTAGTGTGTACGCGGCCGATAACCAAGTTACACCTGAAGTGGTAACACATTATGCTAAAAAAATTAAGCCGATTGGTATTGCCTGGAAAAAAGACTTGCGTGTAAATGGTTCAGTGCGTTTAGTGGAAAGTTTGGAGCCGGCTTTATCTTCTGTAATTGTAAAAAAAGAACATTTACTCGATCAGCAAACCGATTTTATTATTGCCATTTATAAAAAACATATTATACTTGGCCAAACCTTAACCGTGCAACCATTCGAAGAATATGCCCAACGCGATTACGGTCGCCCGCAACGCGATCACTTTTCTGGCATGCTTCCGCCAAAAGTAGCGAAAATGATGGTAAATATTGTTCAACCTCAACCAGCTGAAACATTGTTAGATCCGTTCTGTGGTTCTGGTACGGTATTACAAGAAGCTCTATTATTAGGGCATAAAAACATTATTGGATCAGATATTTCTAAAAAATGCATTGAAGATTCCGCTAATAATTTAGCTTGGTTAAAACTACCTAATGTGCCGTTACATCTTAGTGATATATTGCAATTATCTAATATATTACCGGTTAATTCTATTAACTGCATTGTTAGTGAAGGTTATTTAGGTCCCGTGCACCCCAACAAAACCGAAAAAATTCATCGCCAATTAACCAAATTTTACCAAGATGTATTTACAGTATTACCAAAACTCTTAGCGCCCAACGCACGCTTAGTAATAGCACTGCCCGCTTGGCGCCGGTTTGATGGCATGCTAACTTTGCCGTTGCAAAACGTGTTACAGCAAAATCATTTTGAACCATTTCATGAGCCGATTTTTTACGGCCGCGCTCATGCCCAAGTGGTCAGACACATTTATTTTTTACGATACAATTAAATCCTACCTCTATCCCCAACCCTTTCCCCTATTAAGGGGAAAGGGAGTAATTTATCGTTTTTTTTATATAAATTAATTTGTTGCGCACTAGTTTCAATACCATTTAATTGCCACTGACCAATTAATTCAAATTGCTGAAAAATAACATCATTATTCTGTTCAGCTGTTGCAATATCTTTTAAATTAGCTGCCCATAATTTTGGCCCTTGTTCGCCGGTTTTGGTAATCACATAATCGGCTTGAGGTAATACATCTCGCCACGCCGGATTGCGCAATTTACTACTCAATGAAAAATTAAGCTTTATATTACCATGCAACGCCGTGTAATATTGTATTTGCGTAGCCGTTAAAAAAATACTATTCGGCACTACCGCTACTTTAGCTGAACCTATATTAGCTAGTTCTTGAGCAACTAACATTAATGTTGTGTGATACTGCGTAGGATACGTAAACCCATAATACACTTGTTTAGGAGTAATTTTTTGATAACCGTAGGCATGAGAAAATGGTAACAGTCTTGTGCCCCAAGATGTATCGAACCAAATACAAAACATCAGAATCACTGAGAATACTGAAATAATTACTGAGAACACCCACCTACGCTTAAGCTTCAGTGAGTAAGCTGAAAATAAATAACTAAAACAACTCATACTGCAAAGAGCTAGCGCCGGATACAACGGCATTAAATAACGAATCTCTTTTGAATAAATAAACGTGAAGATTAAATATGGTATTATCAACCAACTAACTAATAGCCAAAAATAACAACGTTTTATTTTTTTAAAACAAATAATCACACCAGTTAAAAATATTAGAGTTAGTGGCCAAATAATGCCTTGCGTAATAGATCGTGCATAAAATAACAAACTTTTTAAACGTAACAAATTCTCGTGTGGCACAGAAAACACATTATTGCGCGTAGCCTCGGCAATATCTAAAATGATGTTGGTGTGCAACCAATACCAAGGCATGGTCAACACCAAAATAATGCCTAATGCCAGACTAATATTTTTTATATTAATGTTATTTCGTTTTGATAATAATACAATAAACGCTGGCCCCACTATAAAAAACACTCCTGTCCATTTGGTTAATAATACCGCTACCACTAGTAATGAAAAAACAATAGTTTCCCGGCGTTTAGCAAAATGATTCGTTTGTAATAATACCGCCATACTAGCTGTTACTAAGGCCGTTAACGGAAAATCAAGATCATAAATTCTGCTAAAATGTGCTACCAATGGATAACACATGGTTAACGCTGTTGCGCCTAACGCTAAATATTTATTTTTATAAATCGTGTTACCAATACTGTAAATAGAAATCATTAATATTATTACCCATAACAATAACGAATACTGTGGAATATCTGGATAATAACCAACTAATAAAAAAATAATTCCCGTAACCAGATAAGTAAATGGTGGATAAATGGTATCTTGTTTTAAAATACTTAACAATTTACCATCCTGTAACCAATGAGCCATTTGCACACTACGAAACGAATGGCCAGCCATATCTGATAATGGCGGACTTTGGTCTTGATAAATCCAAATACAATTCGTGACCATGATGATCATGATCAACGTGATTAACAAGATGAATGGAAAATTAAATTTACGCATGATGAAACACCATTACGTCTCCATCGTGCACCATGTAATTCTTTCCTTCCATGCGTAACCAGCCTTTATCTCTAGCCTGTGCCCACCCTTTGGCCTCTAATAATTTATCCCAAGCAATTACTTCCGCCCGAATGAATTTCTGTTCAAAATCGGTGTGAATCACTCCGGCGGCTCGAGGCGCTAAATCGCCTTGGTGAATCGTCCAAGCTTTAGTTTCATCTTCGCCGGTAGTAAAATAAGATATTAAATTAAGTAGTTTGTAACTAGCCACAATTAATTTTTCTAACCCAGTTTCTTTCATCCCTAATTCCTGCATCATCATTTTAGCATCTTCATCTGGCAATTCTGCTAATTCGGCTTCAATTTTAGCTGAAATTTCCACTGCATCATGGCCAAAATTCTGCGAAGCCTTCGGCGTAGCAGATTCATCCACATTCACCACATACAACATGGGTTTTCTGGTTAACAAATTTAACACTTTAACAAATGGCTCTTCTAATTCCGGATCCAGCGTAACCGTACTGGCTAACTGGCCGGCTTCTAACACAGTAATAATTTTTTTCAGCACCACTTGTTCACGAATCGCCTCTTTATCATTGCCGCGCACTTTTTTATCTACCTTGTCTAAATGTTTTTTTAATAATTCCAGATCGGCCATGATTAATTCTAAATTAATCACCTCAACATCGCTTTTTGGATCCACTTTGCCATGCACATGAATAACATTCCCATCGCTAAATTCGCGCACCACTTGCACAATGGCATCTACATTTCGAATATTGCTTAAAAACTTGTTGCCCAATCCTTCACCTTTATGTGCACCCGCTACCAGCCCGGCAATATCCACAAACTCAATCGCGGCCGGAATCGTTTTGGCTGATTTTGATAACACACTTAATTTATTAATCCGTTCATCCGGCACCGGTACCACCCCAATATTAGGATCAATCGTACAAAACGGATAATTACTCGCCTCCACCTGAATTTTGGTCAGCGCTTTAAATAACGTTGATTTTCCTACGTTGGGCAGACCAACAATGCCTATTTGTAATGCCATGAAATTTAGCCTAACTCCGGATACAACGGAAATTTAGCGGTTAAAGCTAGTACCTGTTGCTTTATTTCAGCCTTCACTGCCGCATTGTCGTGATTTTTTAAGGTTTTCACAATTAAATCAGCAATTACTTCCATTTCCGGTTCTTTCATGCCACGAGTAGTGGTAGGAGCCGAACCTAACCGAATACCAGATGGATCAGTTGGTTTACGCGAATCATCTGGAATCATATTCATGTTTAAAGTAATTTTCACTTCATCTAAAACTGTTTGAGCGATTTTTCCAGCTATACCCAATGGTGTAACATCAGCCAACACTAAATGATTTTCAGTAGTACCAAACATAATTTTCATACCAGCCGCTTGCAATTTATTACACAATACTTTAGCATTCTTTTTTACTTGTCTGGCATAATCTTTAAATTCCGGCTTGAGTGCTTCACCCAAAGCCACTGCTAAAGCCGCTATTTGATGATCGTGCGGACCACCTTGTAAACCTGGAAACACTGCCTTGTTAATAGCTTGAGCATATTTTTCTTTACACATAATCATGCCGCCTCTGGGTCCGCGTAAAGTTTTATGCGTAGTGGTAGTCACTACGTCAAATATCGGCACTGGATTATTAAATTCACCTCCAGCAATTAAGCCAGCCACATGCGCTACGTCAGCCATAGTTATAGCGCCCACTTCATCGGCAATCGCTTGAAACTTTTTATAATCCAAATCACGCGAATAAGCTGAATAACCGGCTAAAATAAGTTTGGGCTTATGCTCCAAAGCCATGGCTCGTAAATTATCATAATCAATTGTGCCATCTGGCGCCGTTTTATAACGCACAAAGTTGTAAATCTTAGCTGATAATGTAACCGGATGCCCATGGGTTAAATGGCCACCATGCGATAAATCCATGCCTAAAACCGTATCGCCTGGTTTTAACAAAGCTGAATAAGCCGCTAAATTAGCCGGCGCCCCAGATAACGGCTGAACATTAACATGCTCCGCGCCAAAAATTTGTTTAGCTCGGTCAATGGCCAATTGCTCGATTTTATCAATCCACTCATTGCCGCCGTAATAGCGCTTGCCCGGATATCCTTCGGAATATTTATTGGTACAAATACTGCCTAAAGCTTCTAGCACTGGCACAGAAACAAAATTTTCAGAGGGAATTAGTTCGATATTCTCTCTCTGACGCTTAAGCTCTTCTTGGATATAACCGGCCAATTCCGGATCTTGTTGTCTAAGATGTTCGAGCATGGGATTAATAAGTTAATGATTATTTAATTACAAATATTGTAGCATAGATAAATATCCAGGCAACCGATTTTATGTGATATTAAAAATAACGAAGTATACTATCTATATTGAATCATCTTCATTCTCATGAAATAATGCTCGCCAATCTCCAGTAACATTAATACTCCGAAAACCTTCAAATTGTCCTGTTAAGGCATGATTATGTAAACTAGAATGAAATTTGTTATCTATAAAAATTTGTAAACGATTGTTAAAAGCTCTCTGAATATTTAAAGCTGCTTTTTTATATTGTTTATTAAATCGTTTACTAAAGTTGATTTGCATATTTCTGCT
>Ga0172379_10005582_pt1 | contig 17481 bp, 12 predicted proteins | sample GrowelOW334metaG_FD_119756 | JGI IMG/M metagenome (GOLD analysis project Ga0172379, IMG submission 119756) | Groundwater microbial communities from an aquifer near a municipal landfill in Southern Ontario, Canada - Groundwater well OW334 metaG | ecosystem: Environmental > Aquatic > Deep... | reverse complement strand
TCGAGCCCCGGATGGGAAAACTTTGGAATCGTCACGATTGCCCCCTCAACTAAGAATTGCACTGGTTTTCATAGTTGGCAAGAGCATTTCGAAATTTATGACGATGTTTTGCCTATTGAAACGAGCGGTTCGATTGGGGAAATGAAAAAGGTATCAGGCGATCCTTCTGACCATCAAAGCGGCAAATCCCTTGCTCTTTTTTTCCCCAAGTCGCTGCATCTCGGCGGGCTTTATTCTCTCGAAGCGGGCAATGGTCGTCGCGCTGGCGACAATCACGATCGCGGCTCCCATTTTGGCCGCCCTCTTCAGGAATTCCCAGGCGGGCGATATCGAGTCATACTCGGGGATTTCGTCGGGATGCCAAAGAATCGCATCGAACATCGCGTCGCGGGCCTGGCCGATATCGATCGACTGGAGGGGAAGGAATTCAGGGGTCGGCCCTCCAGACGCCTCGATGTTGGCCTTAGTCGCCCGAAGCGAAAGGAGATCGCGCGACGCCGCGTGAATCCTTGCCGGACCGAGCGCCTTGCCTGCCCAAAGGGCAGCGAGGCCTATGCCTGGTTCCGCAATGAGGAAATCCCTGACAAGGCTTCCCGCGCAGGCTCGCTCAAGGGCTTCCACCGCGAGGCTGGTCGCGAAACTCGTCGTGTCGAATTCGGGAAGGCCCCAGTACCCTTCGGCGTGGACTGAGTATCGCCCCAGTCTTCTCGAGGCTGAGGAACGACGGTAGGGGAGCAGGCGATCGCCCTCGGGACCGCCATCCGCTGGACGCTGAGCGGGCGCAAGCTCGGGCGGCTCCGCGGGGCTTCCCGCCTCCGCCTTCTTTTCCAGGAGGAATACGGTATGGCTTTTCGCGATCGTTTTTTTCACGAGGATCATGCCCGAGGAAGCGCACCACTCGTCGGCGAAACCGGCGAGCGTGTTGACGATGACAAAGCCAAGCCTGCCCCCTGGATTGAGCAACTTGCTGGAACAGATTTCGATGAAGCGTGATAGGATCGTGGGTCCGGCCTTGGCTGGCAGGTTGGATACGATGAAGTCGTATGGTCCCAGAGGATCGTCATCGCCGAGCAGCCCCGGAGCGATGATCGTATCCTTCAGCCTCTCCTCGTTTTCCTTATGCTTGGGGGCGCGTTTTAAAAGGGCTTCGACAGGGTTCCCTTCAAGGTCGAGCCGCTTCGCGGGGATGCCGTTCCTCCAGCAATTCCTCTCGGAAAAGGCGCAAGCCAGGATATCCCTGTCGCGCATAACGACTTTGGCCCCCGGGCACGAAGCCGCGAGCGATATGCCAAGTATGCCCACGCCGCAACCAGCGTCGAGGATGGACCCGGCCTTCGCGAGTAGTTCGTCGTGGGCGATTTCCTTGAGAAGGAGCCTCGTGCCCGTATCGATGGCGAAGGAGGAAAATAGGGCGTGGGAGAGGTCGAAGCCAAGTCTCGCGCCTCGGTAGGCGAAGTCCACCGTCTTATTGACGAGGGGCTTGAGGTCAATCATGTGAAGATCTCCTCGCCTGGGCGAAGGCATGGACGGATCGGGGAACGATCAGTTGTTGACGCGCTCCACGTAATCGTTCGTCTCGGTGTTCACGAGTATTCTCTCGCCCTGCTTTATGAAGAGGGGAACGCGGACGACGAGTCCCGTCTCCGTGGTGATCGGCTTGGTGGCTCCTGAAACGGTATCGCCCTTTATATAGTTTTCGCTTTCAACGACGGTAAAAATCATTTTATAGGGAATTTTGATGTCGATGGCCTCGTTTTCCCACATGACGAGCGTGTAGGTTTCGCCTTCCTTGAGGTAGGGCTTCTTGTCCGCGTGGATCGTCATGGAAACGCCGAACTGCTCAAACGTTTCGTTGTTCATGAACATGTAGCTCTCGCCGTCGGAATATTGATACTGGCAGTCGGTAAGGTCAACCTGGGCGTCCTCGACGAAATCGGCGGTCTTTATGGTCTGGGTAATGACGTTGCCCGATTTCAGGCTCTTTGCTTTTACGCGCGCGAAGGCCGATCCCTTGCCGGGGCTCACGAATTCCCTATCGACCACAATGTGGGGATTGCCATTTATGAGAAGGCAGGTTCCAAGATTGATATCGCCGCCGCGAACCATGGTAATGTCCTTTTACTGTCCGCCCCGAAAGGCAGGACAATACGAATATGAAGGATAGAGGCTGGAAAACGCCACCGTATTTCGCATTTATTGTAGTGCAAAAATGAGTTTTATGTAAAGACGCGAACGCGATCCTTCCCTAGCTGGCTTGTCTAGGCGCCGTAGGAGGAAAATGAGGCGAAGGGAAAGGGGATCGCCTCGTCGATATCGCCAAGGCCGAGCAGGACCATCGCCAAGCGATCAAAGCCCACGGCCACTCCGGAGCAAGGCGGGAAATTGGCGAAGATTTCAGGGTAGTCCGGATCAATCCGGTGAGGGACGAGACTTTGGAGCTTTTTGGAGCCCTGGGAGGCGAAGTAGGCTTCCACGGCCCGCGGCTTTCCCATTTCAGTGAAGCAATTCGCTATTTCGATGCCTCGTACATAGAGTTCCCAGCGCTCCTTGTAGGGCTTGCCCGGTATGTCCGCCGCGAGGCATTCGATTCCGGTCGGATATTCATCGAGTATGAGGGGCTTATCGGTGGGAAGCGCGGGCTCCACGAGGGAAAGGAAAATGACATTGAAGGCTTCTTCCCAGGTCGCCGCTTCGCTTACGAGGAGATTTTTCGACTTCGCCGCTTCGATGATCGCCTCCGTTTCTCCCAGACGCCCAAGCTCAAGCCCGGCGAGATCGGAAAAAGCCTCAGCCATGGTGATTCGCCGGAAAGGCGGTTTCGCGATGGAGGGAGTATCCGCGGTCGCGAGCGTCGCGAAAAGCTCCTCGGTGAGCGCGATGTTGTCCCGGCTATTCGCGCCGACCGTATAGTACTCCAGCATGGTGAATTCCGGATTGTGGATCCTGCTCAGGGATTCGGCGTTTCGGTATGATTTGCAGAGCTGGAATACGCTCGAGCCCGTCGAGGCTATGATCCGCTTCATCCATATTTCCGGGGATGGAACGAGATACAGCGGGTATCCAGCCTTGTAGGGGTGCACGAAATTCGTCGCGAAAGCCTCGAGGCAGGATTCCGGGATGAGGGTGGGCGAGAGAGCCGGCGTGTCGGTTTCCAGGTATTGGCGGGACAGGAAGAAATCCCTGGTGAGGCTGACGAGCCTCGACCGGGCTCGCATGGTTTCGATATTCATGGGTTCTTTCCTTTAATGGCCATGAGCGCGTTGCGCCTGAAGGCGGCGATCGACATCCAGCCCATTCCCAGAGCCGTGGCCGAAAGATCGCGCCGAATCCTTCCATCATCGTTTTCCAGGAAATACGCCGCGGGAAGGTCGGGACCGAGCCGTCCTATATCGGTGGATGCGCAAGGATCGGGAATAAAGTGGGGGCAGGCCTCGAGGCAGCTGTCGCAGCCATACAGCCTATTGTCCCAGGAGGCTTCAACATCGGCGGGCAGTTCGCCTTCGATGGCCGTCCAATGCTGGATGCAGCGTTCCCTTTCGTAGCGCCCCCCTCCCTGGCCGAGAGCGCCGGTCGGGCAGGCGTCAACGCAACGCGCGCAATCTCCGCACTGACCCCGCTCCGATGCCCGCGCCGATGCCGGCGCCGAGAGGCGAGGCGGCCCCGCTTCGATCTCAACAGGGCAAAGCAGGAGGCCGAGCACAACCGCTGAAGAATGAGCCGGCGCTCCTTCCGCTTTGCCGCGGGCTGAGGAGGCGATCACGATGCCATTTTTGCCGATCCATCCCAAACCCGCTTTTTCGGCTAAGGGCTTTTCCGGCAAGCCCGAATTGACAAGCCTATGCCAGGTCCTGGCCGGCGGGAGCGGAATTCCCATCGCCGCTGAAGCTTCAATCGTCCTTTCGACCGCGACGCGCATTCGTTCCGACAATTCCTTGTACCAATGCGCCCTCGCGAACCTGGCTATCCGGACTTTGGCCGCGGGAAAGCCCGAGGGGGCGCCCCCACCCCGCTCGGGGATTCCCTCGCATCCAAAAGCGGACCATTCCGGAGGCGCATAATTCCCTTCCCCGTACCTGAGCGCCGTTACGATGATGGATTTTGTTTTCAGCGCGCCATATTTGCTCATCATCGGTTCTGGAACCTTGCGTTCCTCGAGCGCTTCCATGAAGGATTGGCGGCTGAGAAAAGCGAACCCATAGACACCGAGGGCAAGAAGTTCGTCCTCGAAATGCTCGCGCAGAAATGAGGGAAGCTCGGCGCTCATACCCGCATCAAGGAAGGGGAAAACGGGCCGTCAAAGCCAAAACCTCAGCTTTGACGCGCGCGATGACGGCGGGATTTCCTTTCGATGCGAGGACATCCATGATGAAACCGGCGATCGTCTCGATTTCAGCCCGCCCCATGCCCCGGGTTGTCACCGCTGGCGTTCCCACCCTAATGCCGGATGTCACGAAAGGGCTCTTCTGATCGAAGGGGATCCCGTTTTTGTTCACGGTGATGTTGGCTTCATCGAGCCATTTTTCCGCATCCCTTCCGGTGATGCCCAGAGGGCTTAGGTCGACGAGCATGAGATGATTGTCGGTGCCGCCCGAGACGATTCTCGCCCCGCCAGCCTCCAGCGCATGTGAAAGCGCGGCGGCGTTCGCGATGACCCTATCGATATATTCGGCGAACGCGGGCATTTGCGCTTCCTTGAGCGCGACCGCCTTTCCCGCTATCACATGCATGAGCGGACCGCCCTGGATGCCAGGCATGATGCTTCCGTCGATGAGCTCCGACCATTTCTTGAGTCCATCTCCTTTCGCGGTCTTGATGCCTCGGTTGTTTTCCTTGTCGCGACCTACAAAAATCATGCCTCCGCGCGGGCCGCGCAGAGTCTTGTGCGTCGTCGTCGTCGTAAAATCTGCTATGGCGATAGGACTCGGATGTCGCCCGACGGCGACCAGGCCGGCGATATGGGCCATATCCACCATGAGGTAGGCTCCCACTTCGTCGGCGATGCGCCTGAAAGCATCGAAGTCGATGATCCGCGAGTAGGCGGATGCGCCCGCTATGATGATTTTGGGTTTATATTCGCGAGCGAGCTGGGCGACCTGCTCGTAGTCGATGGTCTCGGTTTCGCGCTTTACCCCATACCGCGCGACCTTGTAGAGTTTTCCCGAAAAAGAAACGGGAGCTCCATGGGTAAGATGCCCGCCATGGGCTAAATCCATGCCGAGAATCGTATCGCCTGGATTGATCGCGGCGAAGAGAACCCCCATATTCGCCTGGCTTCCAGAATGGGGCTGGACATTGGCGTGATCGGCGCCGAAGAGCGCCTTGGCCCTATCCCTCGCCAGATTTTCAGCCATGTCCACGAATTCGCAGCCGCCGTAGTAGCGTTTGCCTGGATACCCCTCGGCATATTTGTTGGTGAGCACGGACCCGACCGCTTCGAGAACGGGACGGGAGGTATAGTTTTCGCTGGCGATCAACTCGAGCTTGTCCCGCTGACGGGACATCTCAAGCTTCATCGCCGACCATAATTCCGGATCGAAGGATTCAATCGTTGCCATAGCGCGCTCCTCGAAAGATCTGGCCTGAATTGGCCGCAAGTATACCGCATCAAATATACTTCTGCCATGGCCGGCGCGGGGCCTAAAAAACGCCCGTAATTTCAATTTCCTGCCAGGTACTTGTATAGGCAGCGCCGAGGGATTCCTCGAATAGGGTCTGGAAGGACCAGGAAGCCTTGGCCCTTTGCATATCTGATCCGCCAAGGAGAGGCGCTACATTCGCCAAGCCTCTCGATAGGGCGATATGGCGATTGTCGAGGGCCCCGAAATAGTGGGCGGGATCATCGAGACCGGCGTCGAATCCGGATGGGCGCGAGCCAAGAGCCAATACGGGATCAAAGGGTATCCACCCCACCGCGGGCAAGTAGTATTCCATCCAGAAATGCGGAATGCTGACATTGTCCTTCCTGGCCAAAAAGCCAGAAATGGGGACGGCGGGCAGGCCGGCGGCCCTGAAAAGAGCGGCCGCTAGGAGCGCGTAGGCCCTTGTCCCCGCGAAGCCTTCCTTCAAGGCCACTTGCGGCGTATCCCTCGCTCCCGATTGCGGCTTCCATCGCATGTTTTTCGCGAGCCAGGACGCGATGAGAGAAGCCTTTTTCTGAAGATTCCTCTCTTTCCCGATGATCTTGGCGGCCAGGGACGCGAGGTCCTTCGACGCGGAGGGCACAAGGCTATCCTCGTTCACGTAGGGCAGCAAAAAATTAGGAATCCTTCCTCCCGGGAATGAATCCTTGAAGCCGCCCAAATCGGTTTCCACGCTATGGATGGTTACCAGGGCAGTTCTCGTGACGGTCGTATCGGTCGTTGGAAAATCGGACAACTTGAATACCGCCACCCTGCCATAATCGCTCATGAAAGGCTCGGGCGTTTCTTCCTGGATCCCGTCGAGGTTTTGCGAAAAGGTGCTGGGGGGGTTGGGCATGTACAATACGAGGGTTCCCGCCAGGTTAGGCTTTTGCCTTTGTATCCTCACCTTGAACGCGAGGGAATAGACCGCGGGGTCGAAGAGGTATTTTGCTCCCGAACCCTGCTTCACGCGAAACGTGAAGGGTTCCGAATCTCCCTGGGGGGTGCTTACGATAATGGTTCCCGAACCGGCTCCTTCGGGAACCCGCACCGATATCCGCTTGTCATCCCAGCTTTCATACATGGACAGGGGATCCTCGGGCTCGATAAAGCTGGAATCCATGGGCATGCCAGCCGCCTTTTCGCCATCGATGAGGCTTCCCGGCTCCTTTCCCGCCGTATCGCGGGAAAAGCGGACTCGGCTGAATTGCACATTGGACCCGAAGTTGATGCCTTCGATTTCCACGAGAGAGCCGATCGAGGCCTCGGCGGGGCTTATCGCCCTGATCGCGGGCCCGCTCGCCGCCTGGGAAGCGTTCTGCGGCTTCACCGGCAGGTTTGCCGAACTTATGACGATGTCAGGATTGCTCGTTCCGAATAAGGTGGCAACCTGGAGGATTCCCGAATCCAGGGACAGGGGAAGAAGCAACTCTATCTTCTTGGGAGACCATGAGATATATGATGTTTGGGTAAGCGGCGTGGAATCGAGAAGCACGCGATTGTCACCGCGGCTTTTTCCGAAATTCTGGCCCTGGATGGTGATCGTGCCGCCGGGAGCGAAGGCAATGGGATCGATGGAAGCGATGCGTGGAGCGTTGAGCAGCCAATAGGCCGATAGCGCGAACACCAGGGATGCGAGAAGGACACCCGCAGCCCGTCCGCGTCCCGCTCGCTTCTTCGCCGCCTGCATGCGCATATCGGACATCACATCATTGCTTGGGCTGCCTGTCGACCCGAATTTCGACAGCGATAGGAGCGCCCGTTTTGGCGTCGACGCCGAGCGGATAAAAATAAAGCCTCGATCCCAGAGGCAAGCTCAGGGACTGGACCGTTGTCTTGAACGAGACAGAGTCATCGGGCATTTTGACCCAGACCTGCCCCTGCACGATCAAATCGACAATGGTGGCCCGCAAGGCTATCGGGAGTATCTGGAAGAGCACGACGACGTTTTTGCCGACCAGCCTGACATCGAGGGGAGCGGCAAAGGGCACGACCCTCTCAAGCGCTTCGCCCCAGACGATATCCTTCGCTCCCTCGGCGGAAGGCGGCGAAGCCTTGGGCGCGGCGGCGGCGCCTTGCGGAATGTTCGCTTGAGTCCCGCCGCTATCCGCGCTTTTCGTCTGAAGCCCATGGATCATCGCGGGCGTGAGGGAAAAAGCCGAGCGAATCTTGAAGAGCAGCTCCACCGCATCGCCATTTTGGGATTTCGGGACAGGGATGGGACTGGGGGTGGCCTGCTTCAGCGGCGTTTGTTCGGGCTTGGCGGGAGAGGGAGTTTGGGCATCCAGCACCAAACCGGAGCATAGAAAGAGCAATAAAAGAGGATACCGCAAAAAACGCGCCATCCCAAAGGGCATGTCGCGGTTCACGGTGAGAGGCTCCCGCTGGAAGAAGTGGTCACTTCTTGAATGACCGGTTCAGGGGAAGACGCGATGACGGGATTACCCAGCTGGCTGAAGACCGATTCCTGCGGCATTTCGATCATGATGGGTTGAACGGTGGATTGCTTCATGTATTGAGCCATCATCTCGAGCGTCGCCGATTGCGGGGAGATTATTTTCGAGGCTGATGCCATTGTACGCCCCGAGTTGCCCAAGGGCGCGAAAATGCCAAGACTCATGCCGACGAGGAGCACGAGAGCAAGAACGCCAGCGGCCAAAAAGGGCATTGGCATCGGGACGCGATCAGACCAGAGGCGGCGAAGCCTATCCAGGAGATCCGGCTTTGCGGCTGATGGCTTGGGAATGAAATCGATCGAAGCGGCAATCCGCGCTTTAGCCGCGGCGAGAGCTTCGAGTTCAGCTGAATCCTCGATTGTCAGGAGGCTCGCCTTCAGAGACCGCAAAGCTTCGACTTTTTTCGAGCAATGCCGGCACTCCGCGATATGCGACTCCATCCTTCCCTTCCACGGATCGGGGACTTCCTCGTCCACCAAGGCAGACAAAAGCGCATCATCTGGACACATTGCCATCCTCCCGGCTCATTCGCGCGAGAAGGGCTTCCCTGGCGCGGAAAGCCCGTACTTTAACGTTGCCTTCGCTGATGCCAAGTATCTTGCCAATCTCTCGGTAACTCATTCCGCCATATTCCTTGAGTATGAGAACCATTTTCAGCTTCTCGGGAAGGGAATCGAGCAGCCGTTTCATCTCTTCGGCCGTTTCCTTCCTGAGGACTTCATCCTCAACGGATTGCTGAACCCCTGCTTCGGTACCCGTCTCCTTGATGGAGAGGGACCCCGCTTCTACCTCTTCGACGGGGGAGGCTTCGCTTCTCCACCATTTTTCATATGCCCGGGTTTCCCTGCCCTTGCGCTTGGCATAATTGATCGCCCCATTTTTCACAACCCGGATAAGCCAGTACTTCGCGTCGTTCCGCGTCGGGAAAACCATATTCTTCTCGACGAGCTTGCCAAAAGCATCGTGAACCACGTCCTCGGCCGCTTCTGTGGAATTGGTGATCCGGAACGCGATCCTGAGCAGCATGTCGGAGTTCGATTCATAGAGCGAGCGAAAATCGAGGCCATCGTGCTGCTTACCTGAAGATAACAATGTTCTTTCCTTGTTGTTACGGGGATACGTCTATTGCATTTTCCACGTGGTGCCGGCGGGTCCATCCTCAAGGCTTATGCCCATCTCTTTCAAGGTCGCGCGGATGGCGTCCGCCGCGGCCCAATTCTTCGCCTTTTTAGCTGCCGTCCGCTCGGCGACGAGACCATCGATGCGGGCGACCAGCGCCTTGTCGAGCGGGATCTCGGACTTGCGCGCGGCGGCGAGACCCAGGCCGAGCACCGTATCCATGTCCAGAGCCGCCGCCAGCGCGTGGCTGGCTGGAATGCTCGGATCCCTCACGAGCTGCCATAGTTCCGCGAGCGCGCGTGGCACGGCGAGATCGTCCGCGAGACTATCCTCGAAACGCTGAAGCCTTTCTGCGGCGGCCGGCACGAACTCGGTTTTGTTGGGGAGATCGGCCCCCGCGGATTTTTCCCTCAGATCGAGGATTTTCTCGATCAGAGCCTTCCGGGAAGCTTTGGACTGCTCCATGCTTTCCCAGGAGAAGGTGAGCTGGCTTCGGTAATGCCCGCCCAGGCAGAAGTAGCGATAGTCGAGAGGATCGATATCGCCATCGACAAGGCTCTGCAAGGTGACGAAACTTCCCTTCGACTTGGACATCTTCCCTTTGTCCATGATAAGAAACTCGGCGTGGAGCCAGTAGTTTACCCACTTCTTGCCTGTAGCCGCCTCCGATTGGGCAATCTCGTTGGTATGATGCACCGGCACATGGTCGATGCCGCCAGCGTGGATGTCGAAGGATTCGCCGAGGTATTTCATGCTCATAGCGGAGCATTCGATGTGCCAGCCGGGGTATCCCCTACCCCAGGGGCTGTCCCAAATAAGGGCTTGGTTCTCAAATTTCGATTTCGTGAACCAGAGTACGAAATCATGGGGATTTTTCTTGTTTTCATCCACCTCGATGCGAGCGCCCGCCCTGAGATCGTCCATTCTGAGATTGGCAAGCTCGCCGTACTTGGGGAATTTCGTCACGTCGAAATAGAGATTGCCGCCGGCCATATAGGTAAAGCCGTTCGCTTCGATGCGCTTGATCAGCTCGATCATGTCCTGGACATGCTCCGTGGCTTTGCAGACCACGGTCGGGCGTTCTATCCCAAGCTTGCCCGCATCGGCGAAAAAGGCGTCGGTATAGAATTTGGCGATTTGAAGCACGGTTTCGCCGCGCTCTTTCGCGGTCTTTACCATCTTATCCTCGCCGGTGTCATCGTCGCCGGACAAGTGCCCGACATCGGTGACGTTCATCACGTGCGTCACCTCATAGCCAAAGCGCCTCAATGTCTTGACGAGAATGTCCTCGAATATATAGGTGCGAAGGTTGCCGATATGGGCATAGTTGTAAACCGTCGGCCCGCAGCCATAAAAGCCGACTTTCCCGCGCTGGAGAGGCGTGAATTCCTGCGTGGCATGACCCATCGTATTGAAAAGCTTGAGAACAGGCATAGGGATATCCTCCGGCGACGGGCTTGAAATTAGGCCGCGCAGTCGTCACTATTGATAATGACCATGAAAAACCTATGGCAAATCGCCCAAAAAATCAATATACCGCCAAAAAGAATTAAATATAGTGAGCCAATGGCTCCCCATACGACATTCGGCATAGGCGGACCCGCCGATATTTTTATCGAAATCGCTTCCGCGGCCGAATTGGCCAGGGTCATCGCGACGCTGAACCAAGAAGGCATGCCCCGATTCACGCTTGGGGGAGGCGCCAACATCCTGGTGAGTGACAAGGGCATACGGGGAGCGGTCCTCGATCTGGGCGGGCTAGACTGGGCAAGCAGGGCGGGCGACAAAATCGGCGCTGGCGCTGGCATCAGCGTGGATCGGCTTTGCGAGCAGGCGCTCGCATTCGAATTGGAAGGGCTTGAAAACTTCTATGGCATGCCCGGAAGCCTTGGAGGCGCCCTCTACATGAATGCCCGCTGTTATGAAAAGGACTTTTCCGAATTCGTCGAAACCATCACGGCCGTTTCCCCTTCGGGCGACGCGGAAACCATACGGCCCCAGCCTGGCCAATGGTCCTATAAAAAATCCCCTTTTCAGCCAGAAGGAGAATGGCCGGGCTGGATCATCGCGGGCGCGACGTTTAAGCTCGTTCCCGGAAAAGCCGAGCATATCGCCGGCATCATGCGTTCACGCAAGCTCGACAGGATAGCCAAAGGACATTACCGGATGCCCTCCGCCGGCTCGATGTTCAAGAACAACCGGGACTTTGGGAAACCTACGGGGCTTATTCTGGATAGTCTTGGCTTGAAGGGCGCGAGGATCGGCGGCGCGGCTATATCCCCCTGGCACGCCAATATCTTCATCAACGCGGGGGATGCCAGCGCGCGCGACATGGAGGCTCTCATACGAATGGCGCAGGAAAGGGCGTTCTCGGCCTATGGCTTCCGCCTTGAGCCCGAAGTCCTTTTCGTTGGCGAATTCTGAACGCTCCATTTCGTGCGGAGGCTCATTATATCCTTGCGTTCGCTCATCATGCCAATTACACTAAAATCATATGAACTCGATGAATGAACCTGCCGGCATCTTCGCCCTGATCATGGCGATCGCCGTAGTATCTCCCTACTTGTCGGATTTCATGGGCGTGCCGGTGGTGGCGTCCATGACCCTGATCGGCGTCCTGCTTGGCCCCCAGGTGTCAGGGATTCTTGAGCCGACCATCCTCATTCAGTTTATAGGTTCGCTTGGCATGATTTACGTATTTTTCTCCGCCGCGACCGAGGTGAATCTTGGCATTCTCAGAAAGCGCACAAAATCCGTGCTTATCTTCGGCTTCCTCACCTTTTTCATCCCCTTCTTTTTCGGTCTCGCTTTTGGACTCATCCTCTTCGGCCAGAGACTTCTGTCCGCTCTCCTCCTTGGAGCCTTTTTCGCGTCTTCAGGCTCGCTGATCATCCAGCCCCTGCTTCGCACCGAGCTTATGAGCAGGGAGTCGGCGGAGGTTGGGCGAGGCGGCGCTGGGCTCTCGAGAATAATGGTCGCTATCGTTATATTCATTTCGAGCATTGTATTCCCCGAAGGAGGAACCTGGCCGGCGATCAAGACGGTGGGGCTTTGGGCAGTCTATTTCGGCGGGCTCTATTTCCTATTGCCGCGTTTCGCGTCCCTGATTATCCGAAAGACCAGATTGCAGGGGAGCATCGACGCGGTCTTTATCCTATTCCTCCTATTCGCCAGCGCCGCCTTAGGCTTATTCGCTGGAGTGCCCGGCTATATTGGCGCTTTCTACGCAGGCTTGTTGATGGCCCCGGTTTTTTCCTCATCCAAGTCCATCTCTTCCAGGATTGACCTGCTCGGCGATTCGCTTTTTCTCCCCTTTCTTCTCGTCTTCATCGGCGCCTCAGCCGATTTCAGCAAGATCCCGTCGCTCCCGCTTTCTCTCGCGCTCATCGCGGGTTCGGCGATCGTGGGTCTCGGCTCGAAATTCCTTGCCGCCTTCTTCGCCGGCAAATTGCTGAAGTATTCCCGAGCCGATCGTGGCCTCCTCTTCGGCTTTTCCTCATCCTTCGCCGCCTTTTCCCTTGCCGTCGCCTCGGTCGCCGGAAGCTCGGGCTTTTTCGACCAGCCCCTCGTGAGCGGAGCCATCATACTCGTTATCGTCTCGAGCAGCATCGCCTCGCTCACCACGCGCAATTCGGGTTCATCGATACTGCTCAAAAAAACCCAAGGCCAGGAGCATACGCCCCGAGCGGGGGAGCGCATCATGGTAGCGCTCTCCAAACCTGGGAGCGCTCACTACCTCATGGACCTGGGGATAGCGCTTCATGGCCAGGATTCCCGTTCGCCGCTCTTTCCTCTCGCCATCATCTCCGATACGGAATCCGAGGGCGAATCCCGGCAACACGCGGAGACGATGCTCGCGGCCGCGATCATGCAGGGAGTATCATCGCAGATTTCCGTTATTCCCGTATCGCGAATCGAAATGAACGTCGCGAGGGGAATTCTCGATAGCGCCGACGAACAAAGCGCCGATACGATCATCGTGGGCTGGAACAAGCCGCCCCGGCTGGCGAACGCTTTTTTTGGCTCAGTCATCGACCAAATCGTCAACGGCGGCAATCAAATGGTGCTCGTGGTCCGAGCCGTCGCTCCCTTCAACGCGGCCCATATCATTGTCATCGTGCCCTCCCTTTGCGATCACCATCCTGGTTTCGCGAGAGCGGCGATGGCGCTCAACGCTCTGGTGAAAAAGAGCCAGGCGAAATTGCATCTCATCGCGCTTGAAGGACAAAGCGCCGCTTTGGCCCGAGCCTTCAAGGAAGCCGGCTATTCCGCCCAAATGCAAATGGTAGAGCTGGAATCCTGGAAGGAAATCGGCAGAGCGATGAAGCAACTGCCACCCGCCCCGCACTTTTTCGTCCTCCTTAGCGCCCGCCCTTCGGAACCTTCCTGGCATCCGGCGATAGAACGGCTCCCCCACAGGATAGGCGAGGAATTCCCCGACTCGAATCTTCTCATGATCTATCTCGCCAGCTCTGAGGCTCGGCCTGAAAAAGCCGAGGCTGAACCGGACAAGGTCGCGCCTCCTGTCGTCGATGGAAGCGACAAGACAATGAGCCAGGCAAAAGCGAATCCTTCCGCGCGCATTCTCCAGGAAGCCATCGCCCAGGGGAACATCAGAGTGAACATGGCTCATTCCGCGATCGCCGATGGCATATTCGAGCTCGTTTCTTCGGCTTTCCCCTTTGACAGGAAGCAATCGAGCAGGCTAGGCACCAGACTCACGGAGATCGTGCAGCGCCAGCCCATAGAGATCGAGCCTGGTGTCGTTCTCATCCATGACCGCGTTGAGGGAATCACCAACCCTGTCGTTTGCCTCGGCGTGCACCGCCAAGGATTCAGAATCTCTCTCCTCGAAAAGCCTGTTAAGATTCTTGTCATTATTTTCGTTCCAGAGAGCGAAAGCCCCGAAGATCACCTGGCCTTCTTGGGAAATATCGCCCATTTGTTCAAGGATATGAATTTAGCGCTCCGCCTTCTCGAAGCCGACGCTCCGGAGGATCTTCTCAAATAGATCCTTGCCGCGCCAATAAAAAGAGGTCGCCCCGCGGGGCGACCTCTTCGCTTTTCCATGCCAAGGCCGCGGCATTAACCGCGGCGGCGGCTCACTGGTTCTTGATGAGCACGAACTCCACGCGTCTGTTCTTCCACCTATTCTCCACATCCAAGAAGCTCACCACGGGCTCGCTTGAACCCAAGCCCTCAACGCTCAGCCTTCTCGCGTCCACGCCATTCCCGATGAGCATCGTGCGGACGAGCTCGGCCCTTCCGGTCGAAAGCGGTATCAACTCCTTGGTTTCCTCGTTCTGGATCCTCGTGGCCGAATATCCCAACATCTTGCCAACATTATTGGCATGGCCTTCGATGCGGATCCTGTAATCCGGGAATTTGTTAAGTATTTGGGCTATCCTGGCCACTACCTTCTCGTTTCGGGCGACGATATCCGACGAGAGTCCGACGAAATCGGCGTAATTAGCCCTGAAAACGATCGATGGCACCTTAATCTTGAGCCTGTCCCCATCGCGAATCACGAGCACGTCGACGGCGATAATGCCCGAAACCGTCGTGCTGTTGCCGAGGGCATCCCTGGCCACGAATTTGAAGGGGTAGTCGGTCGCCGACTCTACCAGTTCGCCCTTGGGCGATTTCCCATCCCATACGATCTTGGCGGGCGGCTTGCCCTTCCCGCTCCAATCGATAAAGAGCCTCTCCGAACCCACGGCATTGGGATTGCTCGATTCTACGATGGCTGTCTCATATACCTCAAGTTTCCAGTCAACAATGCCGGCCGCTCCATCCACATTGATGCCGAAGGTTAAGCGATCGCCAACCCCGTCGTCATCGGGACTGAAGTATTCCGGATCGACGCTGATATCGACGGCGGGCGGATCCACATCGACCAGGACCATCTGGCTCGTCGCCTGCGCGACATCGCCCTTGGCGTATTTCACGACTAGTTTTCCGATATAATCGCCTTGGACAACTTGCCCCTGCAAATCGCGGCCATCCCATACCAGGCGCGCCGGGACTTCAGAGTCCGAGCCGCCGAAGTAACTCTTTTCCACGCCCTTTCTGTCCACGAGGGAGAAGCGCCAGGATTCTATGCCTTCCCTCCTCTCGACGACGATCGTGAAGGAAACATCGTCGCGCACCCCATCGCCGTTGGGCGACATACCTGTATCGGAGGCGGTGACATAAACCTTCGGCTTTGTGCCGTCTACCGTTATGCCATCGATTTTCGCCGAAGCGGCATTGCCCGCCAGATCGGTCGCGCTCACTTCGTAGCGATAGACTCCATCACGCACGATGGCTCCCGACGAATCCTTGCCATCCCAAACGAAGCTTCTCGCCTCCGACTTCCATGACCATGTTCGAACGACAGCGCCCGCGGCGTTCTTGAGGCGGCCTGTCCAATCGTCTCCGATGGAGGAATTCTGTTCGATCGAGATGGTATCCTTGTTGCCGTCGCCATTGGGCGAGAAGAGAAGCGGCGATGCGGATGCCGAAATCTTGGGACCAACCGTATCGAGGAGGACGGCTTGGCTCGCCATCGAGAAAGCATCGTCGTTGTTGTAAAGAATCCTCAATGTCGCCTGGTATTTCCCATCGGGCGCGAGAATGCCGGAATCGGTTCTGCCATCCCAAGCATACTGGTCCTTCATGTCGGTTGAACCGCGCCAGGCTTTCACTGGATTGGCTTGGCGATTGCCCGCCGCGTCGAGGGCATAGATCGCTATCTCGTATTCTTTGATCGCCTGGGTCTTCGACGCCTGGATGTTGATGTAGAGTGCGTCCTTCACGCCATCGCCGTTGGGGCTGAAGGCCTTTTGATCGACATCGAACCTGACTGTCTTTCGAGCCGCGTCGACCTCGATGGGAAGCCGTTGCGAAACAAAGCTGTTGTCGGCTTGGTCAATCGATCTGAGTTCATAGAAGTACATTCCGTCGGGAACGATGCTTCCCGCCTGGTTTTTCCCGTCCCATGTCACTGTGCTCAGTTGCTTGTCCCATGACCAGCTGCGTACGATCTTTTCGGCAGCGGAGATGATCTGGCCCTGCCAGACATCGCCCGGCACCGCGTCCTGCAGAATGTCGACCGTATCCGATCGGCCATCGCCATTGGGCGAGAAGATCGCGGAGGACAAGCGAACCGTCGCCTGAGGAGGTATCCGGTCGATCACGAAGGGACCCACCTCGCTGGAAAGCGAGTCGTCGTTCAGATAACGCACCGCAAGGCGAGCGCGGTACGCCCCGTCGGGAGCCGGTATGCCGGAATCGGTCACGCCGTCCCACTGATATTGCGTCCTTATATCGCTCGCGCCCTTCCAGCTCTTGACGGGCAGGGCTGCCCCTCCCGTGCCTTCCTGAACGATGAGCAGCTCGAAATTCTTTATTCGTTCAGGATACTGGGCTCTCACGCCAAAGGTTATGGCATCACGTTTCCCGTCCCCGTTCGGGCTGAAGGCGAGCGTATCGGCGTCCAAGCGAACCGCCTTCTTTTCGGTTTCGACCGCGATGACGATATCCGGGCTAACCGTTTTATTGCCCGCGCCATCGATCGATTCGGCGCTGTAGCGATAGCTGCCATCGCGCACGACGGATCCGGTGTCATCGCGTCCATCCCATATGAAGCCTTGAGCTTCGTTTTGCCAGGCATAACTTTTCACCACCCGGCCATCCGACGCCTTAATCGTTCCCGTCCAATCATCGCCGGCCATCGAGGTCTGCCTGATCTCGACGTTATCTGATCGACCGTCGCCGTTGGGCGATATGATGTCGAGGGAAGCGCTCACGCTTATTTTCGGGAAAACCCTGTCCAGGAGGAAGGTCGGGGCCGAAGCGTCTATTTCATCGCCATTCAGGTAATTCACCGTCAAGCTCGCCGCGTATCTGCCATCGGGAGCCTGGACGCCCGAATCGGTTTCGCCCTTCCACGTCACTTTCTGGGGGACCGGCCCGTTGCCCTTCCAAACGCGGACGGCGTTCATGGCCATGGGTCCTTCCTGGGCGACGATCCGCAACTCATAGCTTTTCACTCGCTCGGGAGCCTGCACGATGGCGCCTAGGGTCAATTCATCGCGAAGTCCATCGCCGTTGGGGCTGAAGGCCCGCTGATCGAGATCGAGCCGAACCGCCTTCTTTTCCGTCTCAACGCTGATAGGGAGTTTCCCTGAGGAATAGCTGTTGCCGCCCGCGTCGCTCGACGCAAGCTCGTAATAGTAAAGGCCATCGGCAACGATGCTTCCCGTCGAATCTTTTCCATCCCAAACAAGGGATTCAAGCTGGCC
>Ga0172379_10005581_pt1 | contig 17484 bp, 16 predicted proteins | sample GrowelOW334metaG_FD_119756 | JGI IMG/M metagenome (GOLD analysis project Ga0172379, IMG submission 119756) | Groundwater microbial communities from an aquifer near a municipal landfill in Southern Ontario, Canada - Groundwater well OW334 metaG | ecosystem: Environmental > Aquatic > Deep... | reverse complement strand
TCGTCTTGGGACGAGCCCATCGGCATGCTGTTGCGGGATGACTTCAAGGATGTGTGGTTTTCTTCTGCCGCCTCTTTCTACAAGCAGAAACGCTTTGCTCCCCAGGAATGCGACGGCTGTACGTCCTTCGTGGCCTGCCAGGGAGCCTGTCCCCTCTATTGGCGCTACGCAGGCACGGGCGAGTTGAACACCGATGCCAAGCTTCTCGATTCACATGACGGTACGGGCCCCCAGACAACCACTCCGACAAGCGCTCCAACCGCCGATCCGGTGGAGTCCATTCAGGAAAGGAGTTTCCCATGATCCCTGTCAGTGTCAATTTTCGCATTCCCGGCTTGGGTTCCGATTCCCGGCTCGTGCTGTTTGCCGGTGTTGCCTTGGTGGGCATCGCGGTCCAGATACTGGTTCCAGGGGCTTTCGTCGCTGGTTTGGTGCTCGTTGCCCTGCCCCTGGTTTTTCTGACGGCAAAGCCTTGGACGAACAAGCCAAAGGACTTGGGCGAGGAGGATTGGCAACCCGCCGGCATTCCGGAACTTGACCGCCTGGCAGATGCGTTCCGGTCGGCACGGAAAATAAAGATTCCTTTTTGGTACAAACCAGGCTCGGGGATACCGCTCACCATCGTTCTGGGCGTGCTGACACTATTTAGCGCAGTCGTGGACGCCCGCGCCTCCCAGGTGTTCCTTAACGCGCTCTTGCTGCTCTGGCCCAGTCTCCATTTTCTGCGAATCCGAATCTGGGTTCCGGCGAACCTGCAAATGTCCATGACTTGCATGCAGCACGCGCTTTCAGTCAAGCTTCCGGAAGAAATCGTCGTGACGCCCTATCTGCGTCTGGACCGGGATGCCCAGGGCCTGCGCATACCTGAAGACGTACGCCTCATGATAGAGCCGCGACGGAAAAAGGACGACCTCGTGGGCATTCAGTTGCAGGCGGCCATAAATTCCGGTCCCAACGGGGCGGTCCCCTATATGTACGCCGTGGTCATCACAAACGGGAAGGGGTCGTCATGGCGCATAGCTTCCGCCACTCGAGTCAAGGGTTACCAGATCGAAGCTGGCGGTGACGACGAGTATGGTACGGTTGTGGTCAGGCAGGACACGGGAGGGGGCGGTTATCATACGAACAAGGGGGATTGCATGCGCCTGATGGGAATTGTGCTTGAACTGTCCCGGGCGTTGAAAGCCTAGGAGTCGGTTGGACTAAGGCAGGGATTTTCCATTCGCACTATTTGCTCGCTAAGTCCGACAGGTTCAAAGGACTCCCCTTAGGGACCCGCTCTGTGGTAAGGTATTCGGCATGTCATCAATTGTAAGCATCAGAGCCTGCGCATCATACGATCCTGCGCTTGTAAGCGAAGCGGTAGCCTCCGCCCTTGGCGCCCTGGAAGCGGCTTTCGCCTTCCCGAATGTAAAGGGCAAGATCGTCCTGCTCAAACCCAACATGCTCATTGCGGTGGACAAAGAGCGCGCTGTTTCCACCCACCCCGAGATCCTGCGGGCAGCCATACGGGAATTCAAAAAACGTGGTGCCGAAGTCTGGGTCGGCGAGTCACCCGCTGTGCATGGCAGCCTTTTCGCCGCCAAAAAGTGCGGATTGTTGCCTGTATCGGAGGCCGAGGGTGCCCGATGGGTGGATTTTACCGAGACCGTGATGGTCGAGAATCCCCAAGGAGTCCTCGTCAAACGCTTCGAACTGGCCAAAGCGGCGGTGGATGCGGATGTCGTGGTGAGCCTGCCCAAACTGAAAACCCATCAGCTCATGTACTTCACGGGGGCCATGAAAAACCTGTTCGGCTGCGTCTCGGGCTTGCAAAAAGCCGCCTATCATTTTCGTTACCCCGAACGGAAGGATTTCGGGACGATGATCACCGACCTGTGTCTGGCCCTTAAACCGGCCTTTTCCCTGATGGACGCTGTTGTCGCGATGGAAGGCAAGGGGCCAGGTAACGGCGACCCGCGCAAGCTTGGCCTCATTATGGCCTCTTCCGACATCCTTGCCTTGGACTGGGCGGCATCCTCCATCATCGGGTACAACCCCGCGCATATCCCAAACCAGGCCGATGCCCTTACCCGTGGCCCCTGGTTGCGGGATCCCTCCGACCTGACGATAGATGGTCCTGCGCTCAAGGATCTGGCGGTCCACGATTTCAAACGGGTACATGAAGTTGGGGATGTGGGCATTGTCAGAAAATTACTGCCCCCTCTTGTCTACCGCTATATCCAGAATATCCTGACCCCCCGACCGCTTTTTCGGGACGACCGTTGCCTGCGCTGTGGCGAATGCATTACGCTCTGCCCGGCAAAGGTGTTGAGTTTCGTGCCGGCCCGCGCCGGCACCTGGGGCAGACAGGGGAGCCCCGCTGGCTTGTCGGCGGAGAAGGCCGCCAAACGCGTTTCCATCGATTATGGCGCCTGCCTACGCTGTTATTGTTGCCACGAAGTATGCCCCGCCGACGCAATAACGCTCAGGCGAGGATAAGGAGTCTGCGATGCCTTTGACCTTTGATTTTCCCTTCGAAGCACTAAAAACCTATACCGGCATCAACCCCCGTCCCGACGACTTCGATTCCTATTGGGCTTCCGCCCTTGCGGAGCTCAATGCAACCCCGGCGGAGAGCGAACTGGTTCCCGCCGCCTTCAAACCCGGCTTCGCGGATTGCCATGACCTGTGGTTTACCGGTGTCGGTGGTGCGCGGATCCACGCAAAGCTGGTCCGGCCGAATGCGGACTGCGCACGGCGGCAGCAGCGGGATAACGGTCTTGGTCCGGCGGTCCTGCTTTTTCACGGTTATACGGGCCATTCCGGCGACTGGCAATCCAAACTGGCCTTGGCCGCGTCGGGTTTCACCGTCGCCGCCCTCGATTGCCGGGGCCAAGGTGGGCTCTCGCAGGATACGGGCGGCGTTCTGGGTAATACCCACCAGGGCCATATTGTCCGAGGCCTGGTGGAAGCCATCGAAGGCAAACCGGAAAAATTGCTGTATCGGGCCCTCTTCATGGATACGGTACGGCTGGCCCGACTTGTCATGGCCATGGATGGCATCGATCCTGCACGCGTGGCCGCCAGCGGCTGGAGCCAGGGCGGGGGACTCACCCTTGCGTGCGCTGCCCTGGAGCCCCGCATTGCCAAGGCAGCCCCCGTCTACCCTTTCCTTTCCGATTACAAGCGGGTGTGGGAGATGGATATGGCCAAGGACGCCTACGTCGAATTGCGTGAATGGTTCCGACGCTTCGACCCCCTCCACAAACGTGAGAATGACGTGTTCAAGGCCCTCGGTTACATCGACATCCAGCACCTGGCGTCCCGGGTGAAAGCCGAAGTTCTTATGGGCATGGGCTTGATGGATACCATCTGCCCACCGTCCAGCCAGATGGCCACCTACAATAAATTGACCTGCAAGAAATCCACCCTGGTATATCCTGATTTCGGACACGAGGACCTCCCGTCCCATCATGACCGTATACTGGAATTCCTGTGCGTATAGCGCTGCTGCATTACCACCTGGACCGCGGCGGCGTGGCCTCGGTCATAAGGACCCAGGCCCAAGGTTTGATGTCCGCAGGCGATGATGTGCTCATTCTCACCGGGGAAGGTCTCAAGTACGGTGAGGGGAATCCGGACAGATACGAATTTGGTGGAGCTTCCGTCTCGGTGATACCGGGTTTGGGAAACGACATGTACTTTGGTTTGGGGGGCGCCAACGGATTTTCAGCCGGGGAGGAATTGGCCGCAGGCATCCAGGCTGCGATGCAGAGGCACTGGGGCTCCCTCGCCGATATCCTCCATGCCCACAACCCGCTTATACGCACCAACCAGGCCTTGTTGCCTGCTCTCAGGATACTCAAGTCCAACGGAATCCGTTTGCTTCTCCAAAATCATGACTTTGCCGAAGACTACCGGCCGGACGTATACCTGCCTGGGGACAATTATATTGAGGATGTCCATTATGCGGCGGTCAACGGCCGGGACCACTCGTTCCTGCGTCGGGCTGGGCTGTCATCGGAAGGCACGCACCTGCTTCCCAACGCGGTGACTCCCATCGATTCGGACTATTCCGCGGACCGTATCCGCTACCTCTATCCTGTCCGTGCCATGCGGCGGAAGAATATCGGCGAGGCTCTCCTTCTTTCGCTTTTTATTCCCCCCGGACGCACCATTGCGCTTACCCTTCCTCCCATGTCTCCTGCCGACAAGGCAGTATACCAGCATTGGAGGGAACTGGCTGAAAGGCTAGTGCTTCCCGTCGAGTTCGAGGTTGGCGAAAAATCTGGCTTAAGGGAATTGCTGGGCTCCTCGATCTGTGTGCTCACTACTTCAGTCAAGGAGGGTTTCGGATTCTCGTACCTTGACCCCTGGACTGCAGGAAGGGCGGTGATTGGACGCCGGCTGGATTATGTATGCCGGGATTTCGAGGCCGCCGGGGTGCGTTTCGATTCACTCTACGACTCCATCGACGTGCCTCTCGTATATATGCCAACACCCTTATTGCGACGGAAACTCGAAGAAGCCCTGACCTCGACCTATCGGGCTTTTGGTCTTGAATTGCCCGGCTATGCGCTTAAAGCCCTGATCGACGACCTGTTTTCCCGGGATGTGTTTGATTTTGGAAGATTGGATGAAGAACTGCAGACCGAAATGATCGAGACCCTGGCCTCCAACCAGGCAGCCAGGGAAGATTTGGCGGACGCAAATCCCTTCCTTTCAGGCCTGGGAGTCTGGGAGCCCGACGAAGTGCTAATCCAGGCGAACCGCGATAGGGTTCTCAGCGCCTGGGCTCCAGCAAGCGCCACCGAAAAACTCCGAAGGACCTACCGCGCCGTAATGGACAAGCCCCAACGCCACCGGCTTTCCAAAGCCATATTGCTGGAACTATTCCTTGACCCCCTCAAGCTTTCACTGGTAGGTTTAGGCCATGATTAGGATACCAACCTGAATCGCCGCGATTTGCTGGCCCTTTCGGTCTCCACTCTCTGCAGGGGCGTAGACGTTGTCGAACTGGACCGGCTTCTTTCGGGAGTCTCCAGTCGCGTGGAGTGCCATCCCAAGGGTGCCATCATACTGCAAGCTGGCAGCCGCTATGACGCCTTGCGGGTGCTCCTTGAAGGTTCTGTGAGCGCGGAAATGCACCATCCAAACGGCAAGTCGGTCACCATCGAAACCATCGACGCCCCTGATCCAGTGGCTCCTGCCATACTTTTCGCACCCCGCCGCGCCCTGCCGGTCACCGTCGTTGCCGTTACTGACGTGAGAATCCTTATCCTCCCCCTGGAGGCAGTGCTGGACCTGTGCCAACGAAACCGTTTTTTCCTCATAAATTTCCTTTCGGAAGTGGGAGGCAAGCTCTCCATTTTCGCGGAAAAATTCCGGCTGCTGGAATTCTCCAGCCTGAGGAAACGTATCGTGGCCTATCTGGCTCCCCGTGTCGAGAATGGCACCTTGACGCTTCCCTATCCTAAGGAAAAACTCGCCGAATTCCTTTCGGCAGCCAGGCCCAGCCTGTCACGCGAACTTTCCGCCCTCGCGGCCGAAGGCATACTGACGGTGGATGGCCGTCTTATCCGTATCACCGATGAAGCCAAATTCCGGGCAATCCTTGATACGGAAGACGCATGACATTCTGCCTCCCCCCTTGCCTCATTCTGCCCATTTGCCGATACTTGAAAAGTGATTTCAGCCGAATTGATCAATCTATTGAAGAGGGTGATCCTGTCTTGGGAAGTCATCGCCGTAACCATTGCGATGGTCATTTTCCTGTTCATCGTGAGCTACGTTGCCCGCCTGAACAGGCCGCCAAAGGCACCCCGGCCGAAGAAAGCCCCGAAGGTTGCCAAGGATGCAGTGGCCCCTGCCGAGGATGAAGCCCCTACAGACGAAGACTGAAAGGCGCTCCGCTCCGCTGGTTGGCTTTCCCCAGTACCAGGCATCCTTTCCAGAATACATGTTTTGATACGCCAAGACTGCCTTCCGAGGCGAGGACCTTCAGGGCGTTCCGGAAATCCCCCTCCGACCAACCGCGTGGAGCGTTCTCCGCCAGGATGGCAGACGCTTCCTGCATATTGTACCGCCGCCGGTTCCTCCTGATAAAATTGATAAGGGATTGCTTTTCCCTATATTCATCCGAAGCGCCGCCACGGCAGACATCGCAGCCTGAACAATATTCGCACGCCGCGCCCAGCAGCTCCAGCAAGGTTTCCCGCCTGCAGGTAACGGTACTCCTCGCGTAGGCCAACAACTTTTCCAGGCGAAACCGATCGGCCGGCTTTTCCACCCGGGCCAGGCTCCGTTTGTCCTCGGGTCCCCAAAGCAGGATCGCCCGGGATTGCTTACCGTCGCGACCGGCCCTGCCCGATTCCTGCAAATAGGCCTCCACATTCGGCGGGCAGTCCCGGTGTATCACCGTACGAATGTCACCTTTGTCGACACCCAAACCGTACGCGCAGGTTGCGGTCAGTACGCCGTCCGTACTGGGAAAGAACCAGCGTTCCACCGTGTCCTTCTCGGCGCGTTCCAGGCCTGCGTGATAGAAGCGGGTAGGGGTGCCCGGCAGTTCCCGGGCAATCAGACGGGCCAGTTTCTGGGTACGCGCCCGGGATGAACAAAATACGATGGCGGGTTTCTCCATGCGTTCCACCAGGTCCAGCACGGCCAGGTCCTTGTTCAGGGTTCCCTTCGTGGCATAATCGATATTCGGCCGGTCCGGGTTGCCTATCACCTGGTGGACGGGTAGGTCGCCAAAGACATAGCGCCTTATTTTCCCCAGCACTTCGGGGGAGGCGGTGGCTGTAAAGGCTGTCGTCAGGGGAGCTCCGGTCGCCTGGGCTATTTCGGCTATCCTAAGGTAACTGGGCCTGAAACTTTCACCCCATTCCGATACACAGTGGGCCTCGTCGATGACCATGTGGGCGAAGCCGATCGATCCCAGGCGCCGAATGACGCTTTCCGTCAGCAGCACCTCCGGATTCGCAATGACAAAGCGGGCAGTACCGCCTTCAAGACGGTTCCAGATTTTTTCCCGTTCTTCCCTGCTCTGGCCGCCCCTCAACAGGACAGGATCGAACCCCCGTTCTGCCAACCTGCGGTGCTGGTCGGCCATCAGGCTCAGGATGGGGAACAGTACGAGGGTGGGCTTCTTCAGAAGGAGGGCCGGTAGCTGGAAGCAGAGGGATTTTCCTGCCCCGGTGGGCAGTATGACGATCTGCCGTCCCAGTACGGAGGCGTCCTCGCGTCCCGTTCCTGCGTCGTCAACCGTATCATCCAAACCGGATTCCATTCTGATTTTGGGGTTGTCGGACAGGTTCAGGTGTTGCAGGGCGTGCTCGATTTCCGCCTCATGGAGCGCGGCTTCCAGGGCAGGACCTTGGGGCCATTCAAAGTCCAGACCAGCCGCCCCGGCCGCCTCCGCCAGGTTGGCGATGACCAGTCGTTGCCAGGGGAAAAGGTATTTCATTCCCAGCAAAGTTTCTGCTGCGGCAACCATGGGATCCTGGTTGACCAAGGAATACATGTAATCCGAAGGATACCTGGCAGCAGTGGGACAGGTTTGCGCTTCCCGTGCGTGTATGTGGAGTTGGGGTTGGGATGTTTCCATGTATAAGGTACGGAAAAAAGCAACTCCCTGCTTCGTCGTTTCGGCTTTTTTCAGCCTTTTCCCTTGGGCTCTCCAAAAACAAGGGCAGTGAAGGTATACAGTTGGGCATCGGCTTCACGGTACGAGTGAGGTGGGAGGCCTGCCTTATGGCAGAGCTGTTCCAGATACTCTTCCCGGTCCCATCCCTGTTCCACGGGGACCTGCGGCAGGAAGACACCCGATCTGCCCCGGTGTACCAGATACACGCCGTGGATTCCCACGATGACATTCTCGGGACGCATGCATGCTTTCATGGGTGAGAGTGCTGATATTTCCAGTGTGCAGGAAGCGAATTCATCGCGAGCCAACGGAGGGAAGCGGGGGTCTTCAAAAGCTGCGGAGCGCGCCATGTATTTTATGGTTTCCACAAGAGGTTCGGTCGCGCTCATCCTGCCAATGCAGCCGCGCAGGGCGTGACCTTTGTGTAGGGTGACGAAGGCGCCGCAGGCCGATTCCAGCGCCTTATCATTGCCTGAAAGCGGAAGCGGGCCGTATCGGGCGGGTCTGCCGTCAAGGAAGGAGAGGATTGACTCTCGGGCGACAGAGATAAGGTAGGACTTTTCCACCTCATCCAATGAAAACCCCATGGACTACCTCCCTTCGGATATTGGCGTAACCCGCCTCACGGCACCGGGGTATTGGCTATATTGCCCTTCCAGTTTCCAAGGCCGCCAAAATCGGCGATGTCCGTATAACCCAGCTTGTCCAGGCTTCTCGCGGCGATTGAGGATCTGTTGCCGGATCTGCAATACACCACTATGGACCTGTCAGTCCTGCCTGTCAGTCGGGCAAAATCGTCCTTGCGGGCATCGATTTCATCGTACGGAAATAGTACCGCACCCGGAATATGGCCTGCATTGAATTCTTCCCTGGTACGCACGTCCACGATGAGGGCATCTGAAGCAATGTCTGCCAGTACCTTGGTAAACTCATCGTACGTGATCAGCCTCGGCGATTTCCGTGTTTTACCGGAAGTCTCAACCGTATTGGACGCTCCGCCCTGGGTAACCATCTGGCTTTTTGCTGCAGACCCGTTGTTGGCACAACTTTGGAAAACGAATATGGCGGCAATAATAATAACGATGATAAAAGCTTGGTAATGTTTCATGCATACAATATACAGAAAGTGCGGTGAAGGGCAAAACAAAAGGGGTAAAACAAAAGGGACACCTCAAAAGGCGATTTCAGCCAGTTACCACGGCATTCCTTTCCACCCGCCTTTCGCCCCGCCTGTCTCCTTGACCCCCACTCGGACTCCCGGGTAGGATCAACAAATGGACAGGTCTTCCTCTGCAGCTTCGATTTTTCCCCATGCCTTACGGGCCAGTGTGCCTGTGTTTTTGGGTTATATCGCCATCGGCATAGGGTTCGGGCTCCTGGCGGTGAACGCAGGTTACCCTGCCTGGGTTGCGGTGCTCATGAGCGTCGTCATGTACGCCGGTGCCGCACAATATATTGCTATCGGGATGTTCGCCGCTGGGTCTTCCCTGGGCGAGATGGCCTTGGTAACCCTGATCGTCAACCTGAGGCACGCCGCGTATGGCCTCTCACTGATAGAGCCCTTCAAGCTTGCGCCCCGACTGCGGCCGTACCTGGTTTTTTCCCTTACCGATGAAACCTACGCGCTGCTCAGTTCTGTGGGTGACAAGGAAAAAGGCAACAGCCTGTGGATGTTTTTCGTTTCCCTCCTGGACCAATCCTACTGGGTGTTGGGTACCCTGATAGGGGCCGTCGCCGGGTCCTTCATCCCATTCAAGCTTGAGGGGCTGGATTTTGCCCTTACCGCCCTCTTCATCGTACTCACCATCGAGCAGGCGCTGCGCATCCGCGACCCCAAACCTTTCGTCATTTCCGTCCTGGCTACGATAGCCGCTTCTCTACTGTTCGGAGCCCGCAACTCGATAGTCGCCGCCATGGTGGTATCGGTACTTGTCGTGGCCCTGCTGGAGCCGGGGGTTTTCAAAAAAACCGAGCCCAAGGATGGGCCATCATGACGAGCCTGCAAGAGGCTGTTGTCGGCGTTTTCGTCATGGCCGCTGTCATCCTGGCCAGCAGGGCTTTGCCCTTTTTGCTTTTTTCACGTAGGAAGGCACCCGCGGCCTTGTCGTTCGTGGAACGCTACATGCCGCCTGTCGCCATGACCGTCCTTGCCGTATCATCCTTCGCGACGATACGCTGGATCGAGTTTCCCTTTGGGGGGCCGGAAGTCCTGGCCGGCATCGCTGTCGCCCTGGTGCATCTCTGGAAGCGCAACGCCCTTTTAAGTATTTTCGGGGGAACCGGTTTGTATCTTCTGCTGAGGTTTTTATTAAAAACTTGACCAGTTTGGAATAAATATGCCGAACCGAGCGGCTTTTATGCAAGAATGATGCATAAATATGCTTGACTAGCCCACAAGCTCCATGCGAATCTTGCCCTTATGATCAAGGAAGATTTTCTCGTAACCGCCCATCTTGCCCACCTCGACCTGTCCGAAGAGGCCGTCCAGGCATCCTTGCCCGAGTTTGAGCGCATGCTCGGCTATTTTGCCGCCATGCGGGAAGCCGATACCGACGAAGCCGCTTTCGGGGGACCCCTGCCGGACCTCCCAGATAATAAACAGGTCTCTGGGAGCAACGAATTTCGCCAGGACACAGCCAAGCACTCGGCCCTCGCGGATGCCTTGCTGAAAGGCGCCACCGAGCTGGAAGGCCGGTATCTCGTCGTTCCGAACGTACTGTAATTCCACGGAGGTTCTCGCCATGACGCAATCCGTCTTTCCCGACGGCTATGATAGCTATTTCCGTTCCTGGGAAGCCCGTATCGGGGCTTTTCTGGAATACAGCCCCGAACCCCCAGCCTGTCCCCTCGATCCCTCCGTGGCGGTGGAGCCATCCTTGGCGGCGGCGGTCGCGGACCTGCCCTTCGCCGTAAAGGACAACATCGCAGTTGAGGGTTTCGGCCTGACCTGCGGATCCCGGCTTCTGGAAAAATTCCGTTCCCCCTACAGTGCTACTGTGGTAAAAAGGTTGATGTGCGCGGGTGCTGTCGCTACGGGAAAGACGAACCTTGACGAATTCGGCATGGGTTCCTCTACAGACAATTCAGCCCTTAAGGTCACCAACAATCCCTGGGATACCAAGCGCGTCCCCGGAGGCTCCTCCGGAGGTTCTGCCGCCGCTGTCGCTGCGGGGTTGGTCCCCTTCGCCCTCGGTTCCGATACCGGCGGTTCGGTCCGCCAGCCTGCGTCCTTTTGCGGGGTAGTCGGACTAAAACCCACCTATGGCGCGGTTTCCCGTTTTGGCCTGGTGGCCTACGCGTCGAGCCTGGAAACCATAGGCGTCGTGGCGGACAGCGCCGCCCGTGCCCGGCAGGCTTTTGCCGTCATGCGCGCCGCGGATCCCCTGGACCAGACTACCCAGGCCGCTCCCGTGTCGGCCCCGCCGCTGGTGCCACCGCCAGACCCCGGAAAGGCTCCCAAGCGTGTTATCGGTGTATTGTCCCCAGAAGCCGCAACCTTGGAGGGTGAAGTTGAACGCGCCTTCCAGGAAAGCAGAGAGGCTTTGGCGGCGCTCGGGCATACCCTGGTGGATATTTCCCTGCCCAGCCTGAAATACGCCGTCCCCGCCTACTATACCATCGCGACCGCGGAAGCCAGCGCCAACCTTGCCCGCTTCGACGGCATCCGCTACGGCCGGCGTCCGGAATACTCCGAAAATCCCGAAGACCTGATCGACAAAAGCAGGGGCGCTGGCTTCGGCGAAGAGGTCAAACTCCGAATCCTGCTGGGAACCTTTGTCCTCCGTTCGGGCTTTCAGGATCAATATTACCTGCGGGCCCAGCGCATCCGTGCCGCCATCCGTGCCGATTTCGACCGGGTCTTCCAGAAAATCGACGCCCTGTTGTTGCCGGTGTTCCCCACCAGGGCCTTCGGGCGCGGGGACGCGGGGCTGACGCCCTTCGCGCAAAAAGCCGCGGATGTCTTTACCTGTTGTGCAAACCTCGCCGGCCTGCCAGCCCTGGCGTTTCCAACTGGCGTGGAGGGCGGCCTGCCAACGGGTGTCCAGCTCATGGGCCGTGCCTTCGAAGAGGGACTGTTGTTCGAGCTGGCCGAGGCGTACGAAGCCGGCCATCCCATAGCCCGCCCCGCCGGATACCGGGCTTTCTGGAGTTGATGCCATGTACCAATCGTTCATAGGACTCGAAGTCCATATCCACCTGCTCACCAAATCCAAGGTGTTCTGTTCCTGCAAGGCCGCATTCGGCGATGAGCCGAATACGAACGTCTGCCCCGTGTGCATGGGCTATCCCGGCGTGCTTCCGGCCTTGAACGCCGAGGCCATGCGCATGTCCGCGGTGGTCGCCAAAGCCCTGAACTGCACCGTTTCCCCCAAGACCTGGTTCGAACGGAAGCAATATTTCTACCCCGACATGCCCAAGAACTACCAGATATCCCAGTTCGCATCGCCGGTGGGTGTCGACGGCCATGTGGAGCTGGAATTCCACCGCAAGAAAAAGCAGATCCGCATCAAGGAATGCCATCTGGAAGAGGATGCGGGCAAGATGGTCCATGCCGGCAATGTGTCGCTCCTGGATTACAACCGCGCGGGAACCTCACTGTTGGAAATAGTAACCGAACCGGATTTCGAGATAGGCGAGGAAGCCGAGCTGTTCCTGCAGCAGTTGCGGCGTACCGTTCGTTACCTGGGTGTGTGCGATGGCAACATGGAAGAAGGTTCACTCCGTTGCGACGCCAACGTTTCGGTGAACCTGCGCGGCGCGGGGCTTGGCCGGAAGGTGGAGATCAAGAACCTGAACTCTTCCCGCTTCGTACGTCTGGGTCTGAACTATGAGATCAAGCGCCAGACCGAAATCCTTGAAAAAGGCGGGACCGTCAAGCAGGAAACCCGGCTCTGGAACGAGAACCGCGACCAGACCGAGTCCATGCGGTCCAAGGAAAGCGCCCACGATTACCGCTTTTTCCCCGAACCGGACCTGTTGCCCTTCTACCCCGATGCCGCTTTCCTCAAGACCGTGGACACCTCGCTGGTGGAACTTCCCGCGGCTCGGGAAAAACGGCTGGGTGGGGAATACGGCCTGACAGAAGCGCAGGCAGCGTACATTTGCGAGGAAAAGGCCCTGGCCGACTATTTCGAGGCAGCCGTACAACTGGCCGCCGCGGACCGGTCCATGACCATTCCCGATGCCGCCGAAAGGGTTGCCGCGTGGATTTCCTCGGACGTCAAACGCATCATGAACCGGGATGGCCTTGCGGTGCAGGATATAGGTTCCCTCGTGCTTTCGCCTGCCCGCCTCGCGTCCCTCGTACGGCTTATAGCCACCGGCCGGATTTCGGGAAAAATAGCCAAGCAGGTACTTGAAGCCGTCTTTTCGGAGGAAAAGGAACCGGAGGCCATCGTATCCGAACGCGGTTGGGAACAGATTACCGATCCGGTCGTCGTGGTTGCCGCAGTGGACAGGGTCTTTGCCCAGGAACCGGGTGCGGTAAGCGCAGCCGGGGCAGGGGATGCCAAACTTTTCGCCTACCTCGTAGGCAAGATACTCGCCGCTACCGAAGGCCGGGCCGAACCTTCCCTGGCCCGCCGCCTGCTGGAAGCCCGTTTTTCCACCCGCAGGGTGGATCTCCTGTCCTTCGGCGGTGCCATAGCTGGAAAAAGCGAGGGCGACCTGGTGATCCCCGGCGAGTTGGGGGACCTTAAAAGTGCCTTTGCCGCGGATCCCGAACTGGGAGCGGGCGTCCAGGTGGAACCCGAAGCCCTGGGGAGTTTCCTTTCCGAAGAGATTTCGCCCTCCGAGTGGAGCCTTTTGGTCTCTGCCCTGGCCAAACGCAATTCGACTTCCGGCCCGGACTTGCCTAAGGGCAACCCCACTGGTGGCATTCCGTCAGCCAGCGGTCCAAGTTCCACTGGAGCCAAAGGAGGCGGCTCTGGCCGCGGAGTAGTGGTGGCCCACGGCACAGATACGCTGCCTTATACGGCACCCCTCGTGCACTGGCTTTTCGGCAGGGCGGACTTTCCCGTCATTCTGGCGGCCTCGTCCGCCGCTCCAGCTAACGCCCGGAAGGCTGCTGAACTCCTAAAGCCCGCCATCCTGCGGGCCTTGTCCGACGAACGGGGTGTGGGCGTCTTCGTGGATTCGACGGCTTTCCCTGCGGTGAACCTTAAATTCGAGCGCGTCGCCAACGCGGGCTTCGGCGTATGGAACGCCTCGTCGCTACCCGATTTGCCCAAACCCTTCGATACCCAGGCCTGCCTGTCCGAACTGGACGAGGATGCCATCCGTTGCCGGATCGAGGATGCGACCCGTTCCCTCATCGTGCTCAAGATTTTCCCCGGCATGCGTGCCGATCTTTTCGCCCCGCTTATGAGCGCGGGCTATACCAACTTCATTCTCGAGCTGTACGATACCGGCACGGCTCCCAGTGGGGATTCGCCCTATTCGCTCCGTGAGGCCATACGTTCGGGGCGTGAGCGCGGTGCTTCCTTCTATTGCACCAGCCAGCAGGAAGGGGTCGTGGATTTTTCCCTTTACCTGAGCGCACACGAGTTGTGGAAGGTCGGAGCCGTTCCCATGGGCGCCCTGACCACCGAAAGTTCCTACGCCCGTTTCGTGGCGGCCTGGATCGTCGCTGGCGATCAGGAAGGCGCCCGTTCCCTGATGGAGGTTGATCATGCGAGTATTGGCTAAGCAAATCGCCGCACTTGCGGCTGAATCAAAAGAAGGAGACCTTGTAAAAGAAGGCAGTCCTGTCCAAGTCGAGTTGAAAGGCTGGGTACACCGGGTACGGGAATTGGGCGGCGTCTCGTTCGTGATGCTCCGCGACCGTTCCGGCGTCGTGCAGGTGGTGGTGGAAGGAAAGGCCGATCTCAGCCTGGAATCGGTCATCTCCGCAATGGGAATCCCGGCGCCAAACCCCAAAGCCCCCGGCGGCGCGGAGTTGCGGGCTCAAAAGATAGAATTGATCGCCAAGGCCGAGACGGATCTTCCGTATCCCGTAAATGGCGACCCGGAAAAAGTCGGTCTGGATGTCATTCTGGACAACCGACCTCTTTCATTGCGGAACCCCAAGATACGTGCAATTTTCTCCATACAGGCCACCATAATCGAAGCCTTCTCCGAATACCTGCGTGGCCATGATTTTACCGAAATGAAGACCTCCAAGCTCATCTCCGGCGGCACCGAAGGCGGCACGGGGCTTTTCGAAGTTGAGTATTTCGATACGAAGGTCTATCTTGCCCAGTCCCCCCAATTCTACAAGCAAACCATGGTGGCCTCCGGCATGGAACGGGTATTCGAGGTTGCCCCGGCCTACCGTGCGGAGAAACATGACACGCCGCGACACCTGAACGAGTACGTATCCATGGACGTGGAGATGGCCTTCATCGAGAGTGAGAGGGACCTGATCGAACTTGAACGGGGCATCCTTACCCACGTATTCGCCCAGGTCGGAAAAAAGAACGCCGCGGAACTGGCACTGTGGAACGCAACCGTCCCCAGCGCCGCCCAGGTGGCCTCGGCTCCCGTCATCGCCCACGACGACGCCTTGGCCATAGCCGCAGAAGAAGCCGCCAAGCAAAGTCCTGGTGGCAAGAAGGCCGGCGCGACCCGTGCTTTCGAGATCAACCCCGAGGTGGAGCGCCTGATCTGCGCCTGGGCCGAACGGGAAAAGGGCAGCGACCTGGTATTCATCAATGAGTTCCCCCGCAAGCACCGGCCTTTCTACACTTATCCCATGGACGCCCTGCGAACCATGAGTTTTGATGCCATCTTCCGTGGCCTTGAAATCACGACCGGCGGCAGGCGCCACAATGAATATGCCGCACTCCTGGAAGTACTTCCCAAATTCGGCCTGAAAGCCGAAGACCTCAGCGACTACCTGATGGTCTTCAAGTACGGCTGTCCGCCCCACGGAGGCTTTGCCATCGGTTGCGAGCGCCTTACCCAGAAAATCCTTGGACTTCCCAACGTGAAGGAAGCCAGTCTCTTTCCCAGGGACAGGAAGCGGGTTCGGCCATAAAAGCCATCGCCACAAAAGCTATTGCCATAAAACAATATCTGCTATAAGAATGATGCGGTGCGCGGGCTTCCTGCTCCCTCGACGGGCATCCCCGCGCTCTCTCCGGAGGTACTCCATGCGCATGCCCTTTGATCCCCGTGGACTGGCCGATTTTGCCCGCTACCACGGTTTCCATTACGCCGTTTGCGATCCGGTCTCCCTGGTGAAGGATATAGTGGTGGAGATGGATCGCGGCCTCTGCGGCGATTCTTCCTGCCTAGCCATGTTGCCTTCCTATATAGCCCCAGTTACCCGTACTCCCCGGGGGCGCATGGTCATAGCCTTGGACGCTGGTGGAACGAACCTGCGCGCAGCACGCATCCGTTTCGACGAAAACGGCAAGGCCGTAGAAGAGGATGCCCGCAAGGCCCATATGCCCGGGACTAAGGGCCAGGTTTCAGCGGAGCGCTTCTTCGCTGAAATCGCCGATGTCGTCCAGCCCCTGTTTTCAGGTAAGGAGAAACCCGAAGGCATAGGCTTCTGCTTTTCCTACCCCATGGAAACCCTCGAAAACGCCGATGGTCGCCTGTTGGCCTTCAGCAAGGAAGTGGATGCCCCCGATGTCATAGGAAAACTGATTGGCAAGGGTCTGGCCGACGAACTGACCAAGCGGGGTGCATCGCTCCCCGACCGGCTCGTCATGCTGAACGATACGACTGCGGCCTTGTTGGCCGGTCTGGCAGAAATCCCCGCCGACGGAGGGCTTTCCCAAAACAAGTCTGCCGGCCAGAAAACCGTCCCCGACGATGCGCCAGGCGGCCCTGCCATTGGTTTCATCCTGGGAACAGGCATGAATGTCGCCTACCCTGAATCGCGGATCCCCAAGATAGGTTTCGATAATGCCGCCGCACCCCAGGTTGTTGTCTGCGAGTCCGGAAATTTCAAGACCCGTTATCTGGGCCGTCTGGACGAGGCCTTCGACGCGGGACTGAAGAATCCTGGTGCCTATACCTTCGAAAAGACCATGTCCGGAGCTTACCTGGGTGGTTTGGTCCTGTTCATGCTCAAGCGCGCCCTCGCCGATGGAGTCCTAAACCTTGACGGTGCCGAGGCTTTGGCCGCACTTCCCGGTTTGCCCACGAAGGACGTCACCTCCTTCATGCGGGCCCCATTCTCTGGCGAGGGGGCCTTAGGCTCCATAATGGTGAACGAAAGCCGGGATGCCATCTCCGCCGTAACCTTCCTGTGCTCCATCCTGATCGAACGCGCCGCGCTATTCTCCGCAGCTGCGGTGGCCGCCGCAGCGGAGCGTACCGCTGGTGGCTACGACCCACTCTCGCCAGTGCGGGTAGCCGTGGAGGGAACGACGTTCATGGTGGTCCGCGGCCTGCGACCGGCTTTCGAGGCGTACCTGCACCAGATGCTCAGCCAGAAAGCTCCACGGCGCGTCATTGTGTCCCCCGTAGAGCAGGCTTCACTGTTCGGAGCGGCTGTGGCTGCCCTTGTCGGTTAATTTTAAGGCGGTTTAGCGGCTCGTTTCGAGTTCGCTGCCGCCTTGTCCTGCGGGCACAGCACCAAAAATATCGTTGCCACCTGCCGAGGCGTATACCTTCTTTATTTCATGCAGCTCCGGGCGGTATTCGAAATGCATGGTATCGTACAGCTCCCACTTGCCGCCCCAGACGAAGCCTTCGCGTTCGAACACATCGATGATGGGTTCCGGTGGTGCCCAGCGGCGTTTGAGGGGTACAAGCATCCAGTCCTTGTTGCGCTCCCTTTCCCATTCCCAAAACGTGACGAGGGGTCCCAACTTGCGGGGTTGCAAATCCACGGCCAGGCCCCAACTGTGGAAACTGCG
>Ga0172379_10005580_pt1 | contig 17484 bp, 14 predicted proteins | sample GrowelOW334metaG_FD_119756 | JGI IMG/M metagenome (GOLD analysis project Ga0172379, IMG submission 119756) | Groundwater microbial communities from an aquifer near a municipal landfill in Southern Ontario, Canada - Groundwater well OW334 metaG | ecosystem: Environmental > Aquatic > Deep... | reverse complement strand
TTCCAGGGCCTGGGTATCGAGGTATTTGCGGGGCTGATTGGGGTCCGCCTGAAGTTCGGCCAGGGGAACGGCATAAAGTTGGTTGGGCATGTAGGTTTCAGTGGTTGCCACAAGGTCCTCCTTATTGCAGTTTTTCCATTTTTACCCCCGGGATCTTCTCGAAATCCCGGATATTGACCGTGGCGACGGTATAATCCAGGGAAATGGCGGTGGCGGCGATGATGAGGTCGTGGGCGCCCACGGTCCAACCCTTTCGGGCGACGGCGGCCCAGATGCGGGCGTAGATCCGGCCGATCATTAGATCAAAGGGGAAAACCGGAAATGATTCGATTACCTTCTCTACAAAGGCCTGCCGCCTGAGCTTCCTTTCTTCCGTATCAGCCCGCTCGACGCCGTGCAGAAGCTCGGCCGCCGTGATGACGCTGATGCCGAAAGACTCTTCTTCCCGCCCGGCGATGAGGGCGTCGAGAGATTCACGACCGCGTTCGATGCCGATGATCGCCGATGTGTCGAAGATTATGCCCATGGAGTTCCCTCCCCGACGGGCGGCTGCACCATGACGGCCTGCGCAATATCTCTCGCGAAGGCCTCTCCATCGTCTTCGAGACGGGGAAGGTTGAACATGATCTCTTTGAGATCGGACAGTTTCCGTTCTTTCACGGAACCCGCCGCCGGTCCGATGGTCGCCGCCGGCTTTCCCCCCTTCAGGATTGTGTACCGTTCTCCCCGGTAACGAATGCTGTTGAGCAGTTCCGAGAAGTTTCGGACCGCGTCGGTGACGGTGATGGTCTGGATCATCGCGTCCTCCTGTAAAATATGATTATCTGATTTAATGATAATCGCAAATAAAAAGCAAGTCCTATTCTACGCCAACCTCAAAAAACAAAGGTGTGGAAATGTATGGTCAAAATCCCATTGACACACAAGATCATTATTCATATGCTCCCGCCCTGAAAAAGTAGCCCCTTATCTGTAGTGGAAAGGTCGGGAAGCGCATCGAGGAGATCTTCGGCTGGATAAAGACCGTTGGCACCCTACGAAAAGCATGAAAATCAAAGACAAGTTTCCATTTGAAAAATCGATCCGAGAATCGATAAACGTTCCATAAACCGTTTTTTCAACGCCCTGCTAAAGCCCCAGACCACCTCACTGGTCCCGGGCAGGAAGGTGATTCGGAGAGGATGATCATTTTAAAAAAGGCGTTCAGGAGATGCTTTATTGTAATCCTGCCTTTGTTCATTGGGCTCGTCTTTGCGCCGTTGGTTGCTGCGGGTGATCTGACCATTTCCCGTGCGGCGCTGGAAGACGCGACCGGCGCCCTGACGATCGCCGATGTGACAGGGCGCGAGTTCACGCCGATCGGGCCCACGCTGGCCAAGGGTCTCAAGGACTCCATCCATTGGCTGCGCCTGCAGGTGAAGGCGCCTGCCAAAGGGAGCGAGGTCGTGCTGCTCATTCGCCAGCCCTGGCTCAACGAAGTCCGTTTGTATGAGGCCGATGCCGGCCCTCCGCAGGGGTGGAAGACGCGTGTCACGGGAACAGAATATCCGTACAAGGAGCGGGACCGCGCCACGAGTTCCCTGGGGTTCGTGGTCCATATCGCGGGCACTGAGGCCACCTACTATCTTCGCCTCAGGAGCTACTCCCCGTCACAGCTGACTGTGGCGGCCCTGGAACCGGACGAGGCGGAACGGCTGGACCACCGGATTGATCTGCTGGAGGTGCTTTTGATCACCCCCATGCTGTTGCTGCTGCTCTGGGCGCTCCACTGCTATTACCTGGACCGGCTGCCGGTCCTGGGCCTCTTTGCCGTTTATCAGGCCGCCTACACCCTTTACGGCGTCACCATTTCCGGCTATCTGGCCCCCTTTGCCCCGGTCGCCGTTCCGAAACTGATGGCTTGGATCGCCGTCGTCAGCTACTGCGGCGTCAACTTCACCACCGTGCTTTTCTGCCGGGAACTGTTCAAAACCTACGGGCCGCCACCGTTGCTGATGCGCGGGCTCAACCTGTTTCTGCTGGCCTTTCCCCTGCAACTGGCGGCAATGGCCCTGGGGTACACCTCCCTTGCCATGATCAGCAACGCCCTTCTGTTCAGGGTCCTCTGGCCCTATTTTGTCCTCATGGCCTTCACCCTCCGCAGGGAACAGTTGCCGAGACGGCGTGTGCTGCAAATCTTCTTTGCCGCAATGACCGTTCTCTTAAACCTGTTCTGGATTTTCAGCAACGGTCAGGCAAGCGCCACCAGCACCTTCGGCCGGCAGCTGCTGATCGCCAACGGACTGATCGTCGGCGGTTTTTTTGCCATGATTCTGAACGCCCGTTCACGCCGGCTGGTGCTGGAGGCGCAGCAGTCCGCCATGGAGTTGCAGGCCAGATCGGAATTTCTCGCCCTGGTCAGCCATGAGATCCGGACCCCCCTGAACGCCCTGGTCGGATTCAGTACCCTGGCTAGCAAGGCAACGGACCCCCGGAAGCTTGGTCAGTATCACGCCATCCTTGAACAATCGTCACGCTCGCTCTTGGAACTGGTCAACAATATCCTGGACATGAGTAAGATCAAGGCCAGACGGATGGAGGTGGAGGCCGTGCCGTTCAACCTGCGACAGCTTGTCACGTCTCTGGAAGAGCCGTACCGGTCGCTGGCAGACCAGAAAAAGCTGGCATTCCAAATCGTGATCGCAGAAAATGTGCCTGCCTGGGTTCTCGGGGATCCGTTCCGCCTGCGTCAGATTCTCGTTAATCTGCTGTCCAATGCCGTCAAGTTTACCCAAAGCGGTTCGGTCTCCTGCACTGTCCGCTTGTCCGGCCTTGCCGTCGCAGGAGATCCCCGGGTCCGCTTTGAGGTCAAGGATACGGGCATCGGCATCCCCGAAAGCAACCGCGCCCGGCTGTTCCAGCCCTTTCGCCAGTTGGATCCGACGATCAGCCGCACCTTCGGCGGCACCGGCCTGGGGCTGGCCATCGTCCGGAGTCTGACTCAATTGATGAAGGGAACCATCGCCGTCGACAGCCGGGAAGGGGTCGGCAGTTGCTTTACCGTTGAGTTGCCCCTTCCGGCCACCGAGGCGGCGCCCGATGACGGCGCTCCGGCCCAGGTCATGGCAACGGCGGCCGGTTCGATCCTGGTGGTCGAAGACAACGCCTTCAATCGCCGTCTGCTGGAAGAGACCCTGACGGCCTGCGGCCATCAGGTGACCCTGGCCGAGGATGGCCTCCAGGCCCTTCGGATGGCTCAAGAGCAGCGATTCGCCATGATCCTGCTGGACATCCGTATGCCCGGCATCGACGGCCTCGAAGTGGCCCGGCAGATCCGGAACCGGGAGCAGAGATTATCCGCGACGCCCGTACCGATCATCGCCATCACCGCCGATGCCGACGCCGCTACCCGGGAGGCCTGCCTGAAGGCCGGCATCAACGCGGTACTGACCAAGCCGGTCATCCCCGAGCAGTTGACCAGGGCCATTGCCACACACGGCGGACCGGCCCTGACGGCGTCATTGGGAAAGGAACCGCTGCTGAACGGGCAGACCTGCAGCGACCTGGGCGACAACCATGAACGGGCCCGTCAGTATCGCGCGATGCTACGGCAGGACATTGACGAGGAGCTGCTCTGTCTGGAAACCGCCCTGGGGTGCGACAATCGCATGGAACTTGTCCGGGCCGCCCACACCCTGAAAGGGCTGTGCGGACACCTGGCAGACCGGGAGCCAGCCGATCTGGCCGCTTGGCTGCAGCTAAACGGCCAAGCGGCCCGTCCGGAACAGCTGCAGTCGGTGATAGAACAGCTACGGACCCTCATGAATGAAGTCCCCCCTCCCCGCAAGGGAGGGGAGGCTTGACAGATCTGACCTTACAGGATATGAAGCCCCCGGCAGAAGCCGGGGTATCTTTCCGGGGTATCTTTAGCGACAAGCAAGCCTGAGCCCTTCGGACCGCCGCCGCATCTCCAGACAGGCGCCTGGAGATGCAATGAATGAGACATAAGGAACGGGAACAGGGGATGATATGAACAGCGAGCTACGGATACTGGTCGTCGATGATAAACCAAGCTTTCGGTTCCTGGTAACGGCATTCCTTGCCGACGCCGGTTACCAAGCAGCCGGCGCAGGAAGCGCCGATGAGGCCCTGCAGGAATTGGCCCGGATGCCCTATGACCTGGTTATTTCCGATCTGGTCATGCCGGACGCAGACGGCATAGAGCTGTTGCAGCGTGTTCATCGCCAGTGGCCGGAGCTGCCCTTCATATTGATCACTGCTCACGGCAGCGTGGAGAGCGCCGTGACGGCTATGAAAGAAGGGGCCGACGACTACCTGCTCAAACCGCTCAATCGCGATGAGTTGCTGGTAGTGGTGGGCCGATTGCTGGAAAACACCAGGATACGGGCCGGTCACGCGCGGATGCTGGAGGCCCAGAAGGAACGGTTCAGCTTTCAGAACATCCGCAGCGGTTCGCCGGCCATGGGGATCGTCCTGAAGTCGGCGCAGCAGGTGGCGGCCTCTCCCCGCACCACCGTCGCCATTTACGGCGAAAGCGGGGTCGGCAAGGAAGTGCTGGCCCGGGCCATTCACCTGGCCTCCGGCCATGACCTGACCACCTTCGTTCCGGTCAACTGCGCGGCTATTCCGGAAACCTTGTTGGAAAGCGAGTTGTTCGGGCATGTCAAGGGGGCCTTCACCGGCGCCGACCGGGAGCGGGAAGGAAAATGCGCCCGCGCCCGTACCGGCACCCTGTTTCTCGATGAGATCGGCGATATGCCCCTGGCGCTCCAGACCAAACTCTTGCGTCTGCTGGAAGAGCGGGTCTATGAAAAAGTCGGCGCCGATACGCCGCTGGCGGCAGATTTCCGCGTCATCATTGCAACCCATCGCAATCTCGAAGAGCGCTGCCGTGATGGCGCCTTTCGCCTGGATCTCTTTCACCGCCTCAACATCTTTCCCCTGGCCCTCCCCCCCCTTCGGGAACGGCGGGAGGATATCCCCCAACTGTCCGAGCACTTCCTTGGGATCTTGCGCAGCGAACAGGGGAAGCGTCTGCCGGGACTTTCCCGTGCGGCGTCGAATGACCTCTGTGCCTATGACTGGCCCGGCAATATCCGCGAACTACGCAATCGTCTCGAATACGCGGCCATCGTCACCAATGGCGAACTGATTCAGCCGGAGCATCTGAATCTGGGGCTGGTCTCCCATGACAAAACGGCCGCCGGCAACCACATCGTCGTCCACTTTGATTTTGCCGCCGATGAATTCTCCCTCGACGCCGTCCACGGGCGTCTGACTGCCTGGGCGATGGACCGCAGCAACCAAAACAAGTCCGCTGCCGCCCGCTTGCTGAAAACCACCCGCAAGATATTCTACTGACCCCCATGCCCGTGATGGGTGTAAGCAATCCGAATTCCTTCCGCATGTCCCATTTCGGACAACATGTCCGATGTGGGACACTCCCTCCCCGACATCCTTGATCAGAAATGCCCGTTATTATTGTCCTTTCTCCTTTGGCACGTCCTATGCCCTTCTATCCTGAACAGCAGGGCTAAATCAGGCACAAGTGTCCCAAGAAGGACAACGGCTGTCATGATAATGAGGAAAATTCATGTCCCAAGATTCCGTCGAGAAATTAATGGGTCGCTTTATTACGGACGACCGTTTTCGGGCCGAGGCTGCCGCCTCATTGGAAGAGCTTTGCCGCCTGGAGGGTTACAACCTGACGGAGGGTGAATTGAGCCTGTTAGCGCGGATCGACGTGCATGCCTTTGAAAGGATCGCCGTCCAACTTGATCCCGGCCTGCGCCGGGCCGGTCGGGTAGTTCTCATTACAAGCAAGAAGGGTAATCCATAAATGATTTCCATTGTGAACCTTTGTCGATTCTGTCTTTGCGCTGTCGCCATTGGATGGCTTTCAACGGCATCGGCGGCAGATCATCCTCCCACTCCACCGTCCCAGATCCCCGTACAGGCCGGCAGTGCGCCGGTCCAGTCAACCACACCCAGCATTGTCACCCAGGCGGCGGTACAGAAAGGGGTGCTGAACTGCGCCGGACGCATCAACCAGGTCGTCAATTTCCTCGGCTTCAATGCGAAGGCGGGAGCGGTGCTGATGATTCCGCCGGCTCAGCCCGACGCGCGGCTGATTCCGGTGGCCATGGAAATCCCCTTCGAGGGCGGGGTTGCCTACGCCTCGGCCAGCTTCGCCCCCAACCAGGCCAATGGTTGCGGCGCGACCTACGACTCGGTCGTGTACTGGCCGCTAGGGTGCGATAAAGTTAAAGAAAAACAGTTCAAAGCCCTGCCCGAGACCGGAAAGATGAGTAAGGATATCAAGATTCTGGATGGCGGATCGGAACTGAAAGTGTTTTTGATGCCGGCCGGGAGCGGCTGCATATCCATTAAGAAGGAGGTGATGCAGTAGGCTGCGTATCCATATCCATGGAGAATGCAATGGCAGTAACAAAAAAAGTGGTGAGCCGTGCACAGAACAGAATTTTTACACTTAAATCATAGAATATGAATGGAAAGGGAAGAATATAGAATGAAAAAACAGAAAATGCTGCATATCGCAGCGGTAGTGGTTATGGCTATGCTGGTTTGCGCTCCCCGGGCGGCAATGGCGGCGGATGCACAAGTAGTAACTGTTACAGGAGGGTATGCGGTGGATGCGGGTTCTGTCTCTAACCTCTCGACTGCCACCACACTGAACTCTGCCGGTGGTGCAACTGGCGTCGGTAATGCAACCGGAGCGACCACCATCACCGGCAACACCGGCAACATCCTGCAGGCGACCACGGGCACCAACGCTATCACTGCGGCAACGACAAACACCCTCACCGGCGGCACCGGCAACACCATAACGGCGACCACAGGCGACAACACCATCACGGCAACAGCCGGCAGCAATACGGTTTCTGCCAATGCAGCCAACCAGTCCAATACGATCTCGGCAACAGGATTGGGAGGAGTGAACAACATCACGGCACGCACCAACAATATCGGTAGCACCGCAGCCTTTGCCACGGCCAACAACATCGGTACCGGCGCCGGTATCAGCACCAATGCACTGGGTAACGTCAACGCCGGCACCACCGTTACCGCGACGGGCGGCAACAGTGTCCTGTCCATCGCCAATACCCAATCCAGCCTGACCGCCGGCTCGACGCTTGCCACCAATGGCACCTCCGGCACGACATCGGGTAGCAATTCCGGTGGATTGACGGTGTACAACGCCGCGCAAACCATCGGCGCCAATACCACCATCCAGACGACCTTGTCGCCGAATGGCATTTTGAACGGTAAAACCTATCAGAACAAGGTGAACGGCAACCTGTTCGTAGACGGCAATGTGTACATTAACGGCACGTTGGACTATGTTTCCAGCAACTCGGCCAATACGACCGTTGTCGGGACCACGGGCACCAGCAAACTGAGCAGCACGAACGGGACCACCGCCGGCACGGCCATTGTGATGAAGGGCTCGGCCGGAACCCAAACGGTAGTCGATGGCAACGGCAAGCTGACCAACACCGTTACCACAGGCGCCTCCGAGTCCACTGCGGCACTGACCCTCACCAACGGCGACGGCAACACCCACGGTATCGTGGTGACGGAAACCCAAACGACCATGTCCGGCGGACGAAACTCCACCTCACTGACCTTGCACGACGATGGCGCCACATTCGCGAACGCAACCAACGGCGAGCCGGTGCGGGTGCACGGAATTGATGATGGTACGGCACCCAATGATGCCGTCAACGTGCGCCAACTGGGGGCCGGTTTGGCCATGGTAGCGGGTTTGGCCGCACTGCCCCAGGTGGATCCAGGCAAGAAATTTGCCATCGGCTTGGGCACCGGTGGTTATATGTCACAGGTTTCCCTGGCTGGCGGCTTGAGCGCCCGCATCCGGGACAATATCGTGATCAAAGCGGGCGGGGCCTTTGTCCCCGGCTACAGCGGCAGTACACAACCCGTGTGGCACGCCGGTGTCCAGTATTCCTTCTTCTAACCCCTGATATTGAAGATTCTCCGCAGCAAGCTGCGGAGAATCTTCAATCCTTTAGAGGAGCAAACCCTATCTTCTATGCTCGCTTACCCTCGCAAGCCACGGGGAATGCGCTCGCGAAGGGATTCAGGCAACCTCTAAAAGGGCCGCTCTCCAATGAGAGCGGCCCTTTGCGTCCTTTGGGGTACGCCAAGGTCTCCTTCATAAAAATCAAGGAAGTGTCTCATTTACATTGGCACAAAGGGCAAGGCTATAATCCCATTGACACACAGGATCATTCTTCATATGCTCCCGTCATGAAAAAGCAGTTTATTATCTGTTATATGGTCGATTCAAGGAAGAAATTGTTGCGGCTCCTGGTGTCGCTGGCAGCCGTGTTGATGTTTTCCCTGCTTCCCTTTTTCAGCGGGGTCGGTCACCCGGCTTCCCCTAACGCCGCCGGATGTCTCCCCAGTTTCCCCGACCGCGACGGCTGGTATGGAGGCGATGGGGCCTACTCTATTTTGCTGGATGACGGACGGACGCTCTGGCTCTTTGGGGACACCTTTGTCTCCGATCGCGAGGGCAGGCAAAACAGGCTGGACATGGATCTCGTCCTGGGGACGACTTTGGCGATCTCGACCTGCAGCAAAGAGGGACGATTCAACATCCGTTACTTCCTGGAGAAAAAAGATGGCCGATTTATCTCCTCTTTTGGCGACAAGCAATGGGTGTGGCCCCAAGATCCATTCAAGGTTCACGACCGGCTCTACATACCCTTGGTGGTCATTGAGCCGGCGCCGAATATGGAAGGGCCGTTCAAATTCAAGATCACCGGGCACAAAATCGCGATGATCCGGAATTATCACGGCAAAGATCCTCATGACTGGTCCGTGGAATATCTGGACTGGTCGGCGGCCATTCCTCCCGGTGTTGCCGCATTGGCCGCGACCTCCGTCGTCTCCGGCAAGGAGGTGTATTTCTATCCCTTCTGTGTTCCTTCCGAGCAGGCTCCGGGGGTCCTGGGAAACATTCTGGTCCGTATCCCGACGGATCGGCTCCACGATCCGGCGGGGGCCATGGAGTATTATGCAAAGGATGGTACGTGGCGAAAGGGATTGGATCCGGGGAAGGCCAAAATCGTTCTGGATGCCGGCGTTTCAGAGCTCAGTGTCCGCTACCACCAAAGCCGGAAACGGTGGATTGCCGTTTATCTGTCCATACATAACAAGGGGGATCGGTTGCTGTATCGAGAGGCGGAGAATCTGGAGGGTCCCTGGTCCGGCCCGAAGGCCCTTATCGCGGTCATACCGGAAGTGACCCCGACGGATCCGAAATATCATAAAGGCAATTTCTGCTACGCAGGAAAAGAACACATCCAGTTTGCAAGGGAGGGAAAGTTGGTGACGACCTATGTCTGCAATTCTCTCGATGATATGGACAAGAGAATCAATTTTATCCGCAACAATCTCTTTCTCTATCATCCCGTTGTGAATGAAGTGCCCTATTAACACCCATGCCCGAAGCGGGCACAGCGAAACATGAAAATCCCCCCTTACCCCCCTTTGGCAAAGGGGGGAGGGGGGGATTTTCATATAAACGGATTAACATGAGCGCCCTTTATGATTGAATTGAACAACGCGACAAAACGATACGATTCCCTTACGGCTGTCGACAACGTATCCTTCTCCGTCAAGGCAGGAGAGTATTTCGCTCTCCTGGGACCCAATGGCGCCGGGAAGACGACGATCGTCAAGATGCTCCTCGGCTTTACGCGGCCGACCTCGGGAAGTTTGTCGTTAAACGGCATCCCAAGCACACATGCCGGCTGCCGAACTGCCGTCGGTTATCTGTCTGAAAACCTGCATATTCCGCCATACCTTTCCGGATGGCAGTACCTGCAACGCTGTGCGGAGCTATTGGATCTAAGCCGGTCCGATGCCACGGATCAATGCCGGCGCATCGTCGAGCTTATCGGCATGCAAGGCAGGGAATACACCAAGGTGAACACCTATTCCAAGGGCATGATTCAACGCTTCGGACTCGGCGCTGCCCTCATAGGAAATCCGAAGCTGTTAATTCTCGACGAACCTACCGCCGGTCTTGATCCCATCGGTATCAGAGAAATACGCCAGCTTTTAGAGTCCCTTAAACATCAGGGAATGACTATCTTCCTGAATTCACACCTGCTGTCGGAAGTCGAAAAAATATGCGATACCGCGGCGATCATCAACCGCGGCAAGCTGCTGGTAAAAGACGAGATTTCCGCCATTGTCAAGGATGGTGAGACACTGGAAGATGTGTTTGTAAGGCTTGTGAAAGGTTGACATGAAAACGAAGAAAGCACTTCCCCCCATTATCAGAATTGCGAAATACACGCTTATTGATGAAGTGCGGCAGAAAAGCTTCATCATCATGTTCGTTATCTGCGCCATCTTCATATTTCTTGTTCGCGGTTGTTATCAGGGCAATTATATGGTGAACGGGCAGTTTCTCGATGCGGACACCGTTGTCAGGGCGGTGTCGAAAGTAACCTTCCACGTCATTGGCGCCGGGGCGATGCTCATCACAGCTTTACTTTCAATGCGTGTATTCAGGCGTGACCGGGACGACGGGATGCAATCGTGTATTTTATCAAAACCGATAGACCGGTGGCAGTATGTTACGGGTAAGATCGTCGGATTGTGGGCTTTATCGGTACTGTTCATGTTCATCCTGCATAGCATTGTGTTCTTGATTACATCCATAAATTTGCAGGTTGTCATGCCTGAATACCTCATTGCCTCACTGCTGTGTTCTCTCAACCTGCTCTTCGTGGTGATTGCCGTGCTTCTTTTATCGCTCCTGATGCCCGACATTGTCGCTTTTCTTTGTGTTATGGGCATCGGTGTCGCGGGTCTTGTGGCTGACGGGATATCCGCGCTAAGCCAGAGCCAGATGGCGCAGGCAATGCTACAGCAACCGGGCGCCCACCCGACGTCGGATTGGACATGGTGGAAAGTTATCTACTCTTTATGGCCAAAGCTCTCAGGGGCACAGCAGTTGGCTTCTTCGTTGATCAGCAGCGAGGCATTCCATGGATTCGTGTCCATATATCCACTCATCAATGTCCTGCTTTACTGCCTTATCCTCGGCACATTGCTTTTCCGGCGTTTTGGGAAAGAAGACATTGTCTAGATATCCGGTATCATTTAAAAACCATGTCTGTGAGCTTGCCTTATGAGTCCGAAGCCGCCGCCGCTATCCGGTCGCGACCTAAAGTATAGTCATTCTACTATTTCCCGGTGAAAAACTTCCTGATATTTCGGCCCAATTCTCCGAAGGCGTCTCCGGTCTTTTTTCCCGCGTCCCTGAACCACTCTCCTGTGGACCGGCCTGTCTTCTTCGCCTCCTGTCCCGCCTCCTGCCCTGCCTTTTTGGCACCCTGACCAGCTTCCTTGCCGCCTTCCTTGATCTCCTTACCCATCTCCTTGAATCCCTGGCCGACCTTTTTAGAACCTTCCTTAACACCCTGGCCGACTTCTCTGGCTCCTTCTTTGAAGCTATTATCGGCCCAACCCGGCGCGGCCAGCCAAAGCGCCAGCATTACAGTGATCATGAAGATTCGCATATCGACCTCCTTTTTCAGCAGTTGCCATAGTTTACCATGGAAGCTTCTATACGGGCAAAAATATTCTTGACATTTCATATCTCTTTTGTCATTGTACTATACAAATGGTGAGTATCATGAAATTAACGGAAATTCAAACAAATATATACAAATTCATTCAGGAATACATGGACAAGGAAGGGTGTTCTCCTACTTATCGGGAGATTGCAGGGCGTTTCGGCTACAAGAGCCCCCGGGCAGCGATAGATCATGTGCGGGCCTTGGAAAAAAAAGGATATCTGACACGTCGATCCAGACTATCTCGTGGAATCGGGATAGGATCAGCTATTCGGGAAACTAAACCAAGCGCCGTGTCCGTGCCGATCCTAGGTCATATCCCTGCGGGCTTTCCTGATGAGGTGACCGAGTATCTTAACGGCACTCTTGCTGTTGATCCCGAAATCCTCAAAGGTTCAACCGGTCACAAATTGTTTGCTCTGAGAATCAAAGGCGATTCCATGACAAGCCGAGGAATTTACGATGGGGATTGGGGCGTGGTTGATGCAGAAGCAGCACCTCGTGAAGGAGATGTTGTCGTGGCGTTAATTGATGGTGAAAATACAATAAAAACCCTTTCAAAAGATAAAAAAGTTTATTATCTAAAGGCAGAAAATTCAAACTATCCCAATTTGACGCCCCTTGGGGAATTAATGATACAAGGTGTAGTCAAGGCGGTCTTCCGGCGCTTATAGTGACAAAATGAATGCTTCAACACACATGACAGATTTTTTGCAGGCGCACACACCAACCCCCGGCGGAATGGTATTCTACAATTCTTTCAATGCCGTCAAAAAAGATGACGACAAGCTTTGGGGATATGTATCGGTCATCAAACGAGCCTTTGAGGAACTAAAGCTTAACGGCGTACTCTGTCTGGATGGTCGCCCTGTTCTTTATCTCAGAGAATCCTCCGGGCCATTCTCAGAATACGAAAAATTAAGGCTGCAAAAGCTTTTTTGGAATCAAGGCGTTGCCAATGTCCTGGTTTTGGCGGACCCCATAGCGGTTTATATTTACTCGGGACTTGCAGAACCGGCGAAAAATCAACAAGACAGTGAAGACCTTGAAAAGATTCTGATTGATAGACTACAAATAGTCGACTATGTCCAGCGCATCCAATCCATGTACCTTAGCCTGGCAACAGGCCATTATTATGAGCAACACGAAAAGCATTTCAATCCAAAAGAGTCCGTTGATTCACGGCTTTTGGACAACCTCCGAGATTTGCGCGACATCTTGACCAAAGGAGATGAATGTCTTGAAACAAGCGACGTCCATGCCTTAATCGGGCGGCTGTTGTTTCTCTGCTATCTCCTTGACCGGGGTATTTACCCCATAGGAACGCCAGCCAAAGATCGTACTGGAACGATGCTTCTTTCCGACACGTTGGAAAGTTTTCCCTCCCCTGAAGGTCAAATTAACTACCTCTACGGTCTTTTTGCGGATTTGAAGGAAAAATTCAACGGTAATATGTTCGATCAGGATCTTGAGGCGGAAAAATGTAAAATTAAACCATCTCACATGGAAAAACTGGTTCATTTCATCGGCGGACACGATGTACAAAGCAGACAAACGACTTTGAGTTTCTGGCCCTATGATTTCAAGATGATCCCCGTAGAAACGATCAGCGCCATTTATCAGGATTTCTTGACCGCTGAAGATCCGGATTCACAGAGAGAAAAAGGGGCATTTTATACGCCCCGTTTTCTGGCCGAAATGGTTGTGGATTTGGCCATCCATGATGAGCCGGATGCCGAGAATTGGTCTTTTCTCGATCCGGCATGCGGATCAGGCATATTCCTGGTGATTCTGTTCAACCGCCTTGCAAGCCGTTGGATTCATAGACAAAAACTGATTCCTGGTTATGCCGCCCAAGCAGAAGCCCTTAAAAAGATTCTTGACCGCCAGATTCGCGGTATGGATATTAACGAAACAGCCTGTCGAATAGCCTGTTTCAGCCTCTATTTGGCTTATCTTGATTTTTTCTCTCCCCCCGATATCCAACAGCATATCGAAAAAACAGGTCAGCCCCTGCCGAAACTTCTGGATTACGGAGATGATCACAACCGCCCTAAAGCGGATATCCCCGTTGTTCATCGAAGAGACTTTATTGCCGAGGGGGTGCCGAGCGCGCAGGCATTTGATTGCATTATCGGCAATCCGCCATGGCAGGGGCGGGGAACGAAGCAGCTTGCTCAACGTTTCATGGAAAAGGCGCCCGAATCCCTGCGCACAAAAGGGATCGGATGTCTGCTTTTGCCGGCCAAAATGCTGCAAAACCAAACCGATGCCTTCCAAGCCAGATGGCTTCGGCAAATCACTCTGGAGAAGGTTTTACAGTTGGCAGATTATCGGCATTTGTTATTCCAAAATGCGAAAACCCCTGCATTCATTGCCCGCTTTAAAAAGGAAGTGCCCCAAACAGCCCAGCATAGGATTGAATTCATTGCGCCTAAATTCAATCGTGATGGCCTTCGTCAAGGCGTTATTACCGTGAATCCTGCATCGCGCACTTGGATACCGCTTGCGGAAATTCTGGCGGCTACCCAAACAAAAATAGCGCCGGTCGTGTGGAAGCGCCGTCTCTGGGGAACAGCAAGGGACCAAAAGCTTCTTGATATCTTGCAAACCTTGCCACCCCTTTCGGAATTGGCCGGTGCACCGGGAGACGGCAAACGTTGGATCAAAGGCCAGGGATTTCAGCCATATTTCCCTGAAAAGGCAAAAAATAATCCAAATTACCCTAAGCCAAAGCCAAATCCGTGGAATCTTAAAACTCCTTTTGCTCACACGGATCAGTCTCTCGAACTGATTGTCTTTAAACATGATTTTACAACCCTTGGTGAAAGACTGGATGAAATCGAAGCATCAAAGGAATATTTGAGACGCCGCCCAAATGAGAAGGTGTTTAAATCACCAATGGTGCTCATAAGTCACGGATTTAGCAAAGTTGCATACTGTGACTATGATATTGATGTGCTCTTTCAAAGCACCTTAGAATCAATCACATGCCCCCAAGAAGATTTAGAGCTTTTGATGTTTCTTGCAATTTACTTACGGTCTAACCTATCACAATATTTCCTATTTCATACCGCCGCCAACTGGGGAAGTGAAAGAAATAAAGTTCACCTTGAAGAACTTCTGCGGATCCCTTTCCCATTACCGGGAAACGAAAATATTCCCCCGGAATCGGAACAAATTATAAAGGAAGTGGCGAAGAGATTTTGTGCCTTTCGCGACGAGTTGAGCAGTGAATTATATGGATTGAAGGTTGACGCCAAAGACCAATCATTGTTCCGGGATGATTCTAAAGACGCGGACATTCGCAAGAAATGGCAACTTGAACGCAAAAAGCGCGTCGATAGATTTCAAAAAGAACTGGAACCTCTTATCTACCGCTACTTCGGTCTCACAGATCAAGAGATGGCCATTATCGAGGATACGATTTCTATTTTCGAGCCCAGCTCAACCCCCACGACATGGCATTCTCCGAAAACAGTCACCCTTGATCAATTAGAAGAAACAAAAGTAAGGCCGTATGACACCCGGGGGATTCAAGCTTATGCGGACACATTAACCGCAACGCTGAACAAATGGGCTCATGCGGAAGGCTCAAGTTCTCGCGTCCGCGCGGAAGGCATGACGGACAGCGATACCGGTCTGGCAATGATCAAACTGATCCTCACACAAGCCGAGTCTGCGTACCGGGAAATAGCCCTATCGCGACCGATGGCAATCGTTTTGAAGGATCTCTTTGACGCTTCGTCAAGGAAGGATAGAACCCTCTTAAACGTTCGAGACATTTTCCTTTTTCATGGCAAGAAAATATTCATCGTTCGTGCAGACATTCTATTAAATTGGACACGGACAGCGGCTCTTAATGACGCCGCAAGAATCTTCGGCGATATTGCCCTGATGCAGCAGAGGAGCCTTAACAATGGGCAGTGATGCCGATGAATTCAAACGCCTTTTTCCAAAAGACAAAATCCCCATTATTCTCTCAGCGATAATTCAAGTTGGCAGTATCCTTAGAAAAAAAACTGCCCATGATAAAGAAAATTGGATCACCAGAAGACTATCTGCCCGTCTTAAACAACTTCCGGAATTCAGAGATGGTCCTCTTGCTATTCATACAAAGCAGGAAATTCTCTCCGATGATTATGATTCAGATTACGCTGCGGGAGAAATAGATATTCTTGTATCTTCTGGCCTTGGCTCCGAAGTATATTTTGCCATTGAAGCAAAAAGGTTACATGTATACTCACCCAAGGGCCAATTTATTTCAGGATATTCTGATTATATAAATGAGGGAATGATGCGCTTCATCCTTGGCCAATATGCCCCCTTTATGGAAAACGGTGCCATGCTCGCTTATGTCTTCAATGGGCAAACAGACAGCGCACGCGCTGGTGTAGGCAAAGCAATTCAAAAAAAGGCTATAGAACTCAGGCTTGTGCCTCCGAAACAACTCATCAAATCTCTTTTATTGCCGGACTCATCCATAGATGAAACCCGACATGATTTAGTAAATCGTTCCTTTACCATCCATCATCTTTTTCTCGCCGTGTAAGACTTCTATCTTTTTCCATAGAGAGATGAACTCCATGGAGTGGGATGCTGGGGTTGTTGTAAAGAAACTCAAAGGGCCTTTTTCTAGATACCTGGTTCGAATGCTTTTTTCGCTCCCCAAAAAGCGGGTAGATGCCTGAGCAGGTGAAGGAGGCTCCCGCGGTGCTGCCAGATCCGCCTGCCGAATGTCCGTCGCCACACTGGATCGGAGTAAAAGCGCTTCACGTGCCGGTTATAAAGATAGTCCAGCCGTTCCCTCGATTCGATGGCCTTGGGAATGAAAACGAAGTTGAGGCAGTTCATAAGCCGCCAGTCCTCGTGAAAAGTCCCCTCCTCGTTCATGCTTGACCAGATGGGCGCTCCGGGAAAGGGCGTAAACTTGGACATGTTCATATCGTCAAGCCCCAGCGACATGATAAAATCGCTCGTTTTGTCGATTGATTCCTCCGTCTCGCCGGGGAGCCCCATCATAAAGAGCCCCTTTACCCGCAGGCCGCAGGCCTTGATCCGGGCCACCGTATCCTGAACATCTTCAATACCCACACCGGATTTGTGACGTTCCAGAAGGGCCGGATCGGCAGATTCGATGCCCACGGAGACCATGAGGCAGCCTGCTTTCCGGAGCATTTTCAGGAGGCCGTCGTCCGCATGGCCGACGCGGACGGCGCAGTTGAACCGGATTCCCAACGGTTTTGCAATCAGAAGCTCGCACAGTTCGGTAATGCGGCCCCGGTTGAGCGTAAAGAGATCATCGTAGATGTTGATGTGCCGGACCCCGAAGCGCCTCCGCAGATGCCCCATATGCTCATAGATGTAGGCAGGGCTATTATACCGGAAGGAACGCTGAAAAACCGAGCGGTCGCAGTAGGTGCACTGGTACGGACAGCCGCGGCTCGTCGTCATGGTGGCGCCGGGCGTGCCGATGTAGCTGAAAAGGGGAAGGTTGTACCGCCGGGGGAATCCCCGCAGACCTTCGTAATCGGGAAAGGGCAGTTGATCCAGATCCGGGAGGGGCTGCCGCGGAGGATTCGTCACGATTTCCTCGCCGTCGCGCCAGACCAGCCCGTCGATCCCGGCCGGATCAGCACCCAACGCAAGTTCGGAGAGAGTCGCCTCGCCTTCCCCGATACTAAGAAAGTCGATCGACGGATAGTCGGCCATCAGAGCCGCCCCGATAGCCGACACATGGACGCCGCCAAACACGGTGATGATCCGGGGATTGGCTTCCTTGATCCGGACCGCCATGTCGCAACCATCCAGGAAACTGGAGGTTGTCGTGGAAAAGCCGACGAGT
>Ga0172379_10005579_pt1 | contig 17484 bp, 10 predicted proteins | sample GrowelOW334metaG_FD_119756 | JGI IMG/M metagenome (GOLD analysis project Ga0172379, IMG submission 119756) | Groundwater microbial communities from an aquifer near a municipal landfill in Southern Ontario, Canada - Groundwater well OW334 metaG | ecosystem: Environmental > Aquatic > Deep... | reverse complement strand
CCACGCGTTGCTGAACTGCGCAATTCTCCCTAGTACAAGAGACTATCGGGAACGCTGTCTGATTTTCAACTCTTCTCCAGACAAGCTGAGATCGTCACCTTGTGGGCACTATTTGGGCAACACGCAGGGATATGCCGATCGCACTTTCTGGTCAGACACCAACAAATGGTAGGTGTCAACTACTGTCGCGCGTCCACTCGGGGTTCTGAGCTTCCAAGCCTACTCAGTGCCTGAGTAATCCTGTAAGTAACCGCTTGTTGCGGTAACTCGTCACCTGGTTCCCTTTCTCTGGCCAAACGCTCAGCGTCGAGCAACGAAATACCCTCGGGTATCGGAGAGATCGTATCCGAGCGGAACGTCCCAAGATCGTTCATCCCGGTCTTCCACCAATCAAGGAGAGCACTCAGCATGCGTCGCCCCTCGTCACCCCGTGCCATACAATGTGGAACAATGGGACGCAGAGTTGCACCGTGTTCGCGCCCTGACAGAGTCTCATCAAGCAGGAACCGGTTGAAACGCAGGGCATAGATGAGTGCCTGCTGGTAGTACTGGAATACAGCAGAAAAGCCACTGTCCCACGCCGAAACAAGCCCGTCCCAAGCAACATGCCCTTGGAGGGTCCTAATCAAAGCAAGATGATCATTGTATTCGAATTGACTCGCGATCTGTTCAGCCTCACTAACTAAGGCAGGCAGAGCGGCGTACTCTTTATGGACGTGCTTTACGTATGCAAGCCCACACAGAGCGGCAACGTACCAGTTCCATCGCCTGCACTCGAATGTCAAACACTGTCGGAAGAAGTCTTCAGCCGACGACCAGTCATTTTGGAAGCATTTCAGTTGTCCAAGCCAAACTAGAATCTCTGGCACACCGGTGGTATCCATGAGGTCCTGCTTCATCTTTAGTCCACGTTGCAGGTACCCATCAGCAATCTCTAATTTTCCGGCTATTAGCAGGAAATGTCCATAGAACCCATAGGTGATGGCTTCACGAGACGGTAGTCTGCTTGGAAAATCTCTCAGAAAGCAGAGTGATTCCTCAATCAGCCTTGAGCCTTCTTCGAATCTGCCCTGCATTCCAAGCGTGTATCCAAGATGCCTTTGGCAGCCTTCTAGGGAGAGCGTTCCGAAATCCGCGCCGATGGACATCGCCTCCCGTGCAGTCAATTCGGCCTCGTGCAACCGCCCCATCCACGCCAGCGCCCATATTGTCTCCGACAGCGCACGATACCGAAGGAACGTGCTGCCTGGTAGCTTGCGTAGCTCGTCCAAAAGACTAGACCGCTTACTCAGAAGCTTAGCCCAATCGCCCATCAGGGCGTCACGCGCAAATATTGAGATATCTGTGTACAATTCGCCATAGACATCATTATGCTTCGCACACCATTGTCTCGCATCCTTCAGGAGATCAATGCCAGTAGCCCAATCGCCTTTCATGTGATACAAGAAGGTTTGATGAGACAGAGCGTGGACAAGTTTTGAGTCCATCTCGACCGCAAGCCGGCGGTAGCTCTGCAAGGCGGTCATGGCACGTTGCATCCCTTGCGGTTTGCAAACGTATTCCAGGGATAGCAGGATCTCACCGAGGTCACACAGCGCATAAGCTCGTATCTTCGGTTCAGCTGTTTCGTCATAGCCAATAGCCTGATAGGTGTGTACAGCCTCATTGATATGGGCTTCCAAGTGAGCGAGTCTCGCATTATAGTAATCTCGCCACTTCTTGCTGGCTTCGTCCATTAAAGAGTAACTGTTGATGTCCTTAATAAGACTGCGGAGCCGGTTAACGAGTCTATTATCCACGGCCTTTTGGGCACACTGAATAAAAAGCTCAAGACCACTTCTTTCATCGATCACAGTCTGGTGGTAGAGTCGCTCCAACACCAACCACTCCGTCTCTTCCCCATTGGCAGCTGATAGTTGCTCCTCGTAATATTTGAGCGCGTGACGATGAAGTGCCGTGTGCCGCTCCTTGTCGTCCGAAAGCACACTCGCATCCAATTTCTCACGCACTGCGTCATGCAGCGATCTCAACTCTCGACTGCGCTCGCGAACAAAGGGGAAGCCGCGCAGCTTCGCAAATGATTCGTCCACATCTGCGATGCCGGTCACAGCCCGCAACACGCTTTTGTTGAACCCGCGTACGATCGCCGCAGCTTCCAACATTGGCACGATATTCTTAGGAACACTTTCAAGCAGTCGTTCGACGAAAGCCGTAACGCCCTGCGCTTCGACGGTGGGCAGATCGTCCATGCTCATGTCATAGTCGATCCATAACTCCACCATGCTGGTCGCGACGAGAGGCAGACCACGAGCAAATCGCACGACAGCGTCCAAATGTTCCGGACGGGGGCGGTCCGAACGCCTCGAGGCATAGAAACGGGATACCAGAGTCCGTATATCCGCTTCGGTTAATGGCTTGAGCTCATGCCGGGCAGCCTTTGCTTTCCACGTCGGCCAGCGCCGTTCCCACCTTGGCTCTCGCTGTCCAGCAATCACGAGGATGCTGTTGGAAGGCAGTCGCCGGGCAATATCGCTCGTCCAATCCTCCAGTGGGCCAATTTGCTCAAACGTGTCAAGCAGGAGAACAATGCGTTGCTTTTGGGCAATATTGCAAATATCGAAGATGAAGGCTTCCGTCAATCTCTCAGTAGGATCGTAGAATAGTTCAACATCAATTTCTTCACGGATGCCCCTTTGTCTCAGGAGATCCTGTTGGATCACCACATTCCCAGCTGCTATTGACGTCAATCGTTGAACATCTTCACCAACTTGCCGAACAAACCGGTGGCGTCGGTACAAATCAACAAACGTAGGCAGCATCACTTCGTCAGAACAAAGATCTTCCGCCCATCGGTGTAGAATGTCTGCTGCCGACTTTTCGTCGTCAATTGAGGCCCAGCCAGCTGGCAGGGGAAACCTACGTTTTTTTGTTTGCCCGAGAAGCATGTATAACAGCGACGATTTTCCGGTTCCAGGCAGACCGTGGATCACCCAAAGACGTTTGGTTGTCTTGGCCTTCCCCAGCGAGGCCGTGAACTCGCGTCGAATGGCATCAGCACCAGTGAAATAGGTGCGGAGTATGTCATAATGCACCAGACGCTCATTTGGCTTGTGCCTGGTTTGGACGTCGGAAACGCCATCTAGAATCACCGAGGATGCTTTCGTTTGCGGCCGCTCGACGGATGATGACTCTTTGTCTGCTCTTGCTGCAAAACAAAGCTGACCTTGGCTCTTGGACTGGAGGTAGCAAGCAATGTTACCAAACGTCCAATCACCTGCTGCCTTGAGTGCGATGCGCCCCTGGACCACTGCCTCTTCAACGCTTGCTCGGCCAAAGATCGCTCTGTAGAATGCTGGGAAGAACGCCTGAACTGCTTTCGATGACAGCGGTACACGACAGGCAATGACCCAGGATACACTCGAGGACGCGCTCACCAATGCGGCTAGTTTGGCCGAGATGCCCCACTGTTGCTCGCGTTTGGCGCCTCCACAGATACCTAGTACCACGACACGGGCATCTCTGAGCTTGGCCAGGACTCCGCCTAATTCGGCCCCATTGACCGGTTCTGGCTTGCCATGCTCGTTTGCGAACAGGATGTTAGGCCCGATACCATGAGCCATCAGATGGACGATGGTGGGCTCCCGGTCCTGAAGCAATCGACCGAGATCACCACGGTCGAACCCTAGTCGTCGGTGGTCCGGTCGCAGGATGGGATCATCGCACGTCCCGTCGGGAAGAACGCTGTACACTCCATTTCGTAGATCTGCGAGCAGGTTAACCTCTGAAAACTGATAACCATTGGGATATTCGGGCTGGACCGCAACAGGACAGACCTTCAGGGGTATCAATTGCCGCTGGGAGACAGCCGCGCCTCGAAGCAGATCAGACCCAGCGCAGCGTACAATACTGATACAGTCATTCAGTGCAAGGAAGCCATTCGGCTGCTCCGGAATACACAGCAATTCCCACGGGAGCCCTTCCACCGGACTGTTCGCCGGCTCGCGCACCACCAGTCGCACCTGTTCACCGCTCAAGAACCGTTCTTGTATTTCGCCATCCAGGATCGAAAAAAGATATGAGCCAATGTCGTGATAGAACGAAGGCTCATTCCCTTGCTTAGGGAGCTGGCGGGCAGCCAGCACCTGCTCCATGGCTGGCCGAGCGTCGTATCGACTGCCACCAGAGCCTCTTACTGCGAGCGCTGCAAGATCCTCCCAGAGTTCCCTCTGGCTGTATCGCTTGCCATCAATATCAATATGTTCCGGCTCCTTGGATTGGTCGATCTCGACGATTTGTGGCCCGGAATCCTTTATCATCTCGCACTCCCAGCGTTCAGAGAGCTGTGCCATACGGCAGGCGACACAACGGCAGAATTGTACTCCTGAACCACCTTCCACATTACTTGTCCAAAGCCTCACGAATTCGGTTCACGACCCATTCCTGAGGCAATCCGCCGACAGGCTCTCCTTGTCGGGCCATTCGTTCCGCTTCTACCAACGAGATACCTTCAGGAATCGGAGAGATTGTATCAGGACGGGGATTTCCAAGATCGTTCATGCCGATCTTCCACCAATCAAGGAGAGCGCCCAACATGCGTCGCCCTTCGTTGCCCCGTGCTAAACAATATGGAATGAGGGGACGGAGAGGCGACCCCTGCTCTCGTCCCTTCAGAACCTCATCCAACAAGAATCGGTTGAAGCGCAGGGCATGAATGACGGCTTGCTGATAGTATCGAAGAGCCGCAGTGAAACCACTGTTCCACCCCGAAACCAGTCCGTCCCACGCAACGTGCCCCTGAATCAGTCGTAGTGATGCAAGGTGGTCATTATGTTCGTGCTGCCAGGCAAGTCGTTCACCTTTTTCCACATATGAGGGCAACGAATCGTAGTCTCCATTTGCCTCACTAATGCGGGCAAGGCCAGTAAGAGCAGCGGCATGATGGTACAAACGACCCCTCGTCGTCAGTATCAGCGACTCATTGTAGTCTTCCGCCGCAAGTTTGTATTCTCGCTGAGTTTCATGTACGAATCCTCTCCAACAAAGCACCCAAGGCATCCCCCATTCTTCATGACGTCGGTAGAAAGCTTGCACACAAAATGTTAGGTTTTCTATTGCGGGGGCGAACTCACCGCACCTGCCCTCGACTATTCCGAGAAAACTTTTCCCGAATTCTACATCAAAAGTTAGTCCGGATTGCTGTGCTAGCTCAATACTCCGAAAGATATGCCTTTTCGCAGCCTCGAATCTATCTTGGAATCCAAATACTAGCCCTAAGTCTCGAGAACAGCACAACTCGGTACTCGGCCAATGTTGCAGCATTCTGATGTCAAGTGCTGCTCTAAGATCGCGTTCCCCGTCAGCATATCGTCCGATCCAAACCCACGCGATGCCTAGATTACCAAGAATTTCTGATTGGAGAAACAAATGCCCAACTAATGCGGATTTATGTTGTATAGCTAGGTCGCGCATTTTGAGCGCTTCACGCCACAATCCACGTTCAGAATAGAAGGCCTTCATCCTACAATAAGCGAAGACAAGTCCAAAGAGGTCACCCGTACTTATGAAGAACTGCTCTACCTGTTTTAGGGACGAAATTGCCTCCTCCCAATTACCCTCCTTTCCATGGATGTCACCCCGCAACAATAGATAGTTAGTCAGTTTTGCATCGAGAGGAACGCCGAGAGAAGGAATCCGTGCAAGGAAATGAGTCGCCTTGATGTGGGGTTCCTTGTTATTGATGTCCGCCAAATCACACAACGCATAAGCGCGTAGCCTTGGCTCAGCCTGCGAATCCTGGCTGATAGTCATATAGCCTTGCTCAGCCTCGGTAAGCCGCAGCTCCAAGTGGTCTAGCCGCGCGACATAGTATTTGAGCCAACTCCTGCTGTTATCGTGAGCAAAACAACTAGGATAAGAATTCACGTCTTTCAACAGAGCACTAAGTTTGCCAAGTAGTCGATAGCGGGTCATTTCTTCCGCTTTGGTCTGGAACAATCGAATGCCCGTCTGCTCACTGGCATGCATCTGGTGATACAGCCATTCCAACTCGAGTTCCTGTGACTCTTCACCTTGGGCGCTGACGAACTGCTTTTCATAATAATCAGCAGCTTGTTTGTGAAGCACACGATAGCGTTCTCGATCATCGGCGCGAAGATTGTAGTCCAGTATCTCACGCACAGCATCATGAAGCGCCCGCAACTCTCGGCTCTTATCTCGAACAAAAGGGAAGCTTCGTAGTCTTGAATACAACTCCTCTACATCCGTCAAACCCGTAACAGCGCGTAATATCCCCTTGTTGAATCCGCGAACAACGGCTGCCGCCTCAAGAAATGGAAACAGCGTTCCACCGATGCTTTCCTTAAGTTTCTGCACAAAGGTTGATACACTGCCTGTTTCGACCAGAGGTAGCTCATCCATGCTTAAATTGTACTTTAGCCAGAGATCGCCCATGCTGGTCACCAGCAGCGGCAGTCCCTTCGCAAACTGAACGATCTTCTCCACATGGTCAGGCGACGGCTGATCTCGTCCTTGCGCCGAGTAAAATCGGGCAAGTAAAGTACGCATCTCCTGGTCGGTCATCTCCTTGAGTTCATGGGAGATGGCATGCAACCTCCAGGTAGGCCAGTGTCGCTCCCACTTGGGCTCTCCATGGCCAGCGAGCACAAGGATGGTATTGGGAGGCAGTTGCTGGGCAAGATCGCAGAACCAATGTTCGAGTTGATCGACTTGCTCGTAGGTGTCTACCATCAGAATCAGGCGATGATGTTCAGCGACCTGTTCGATGTCCGTTAGGAACGCTTCTGTCAATCGTCTTGTCGGATCGGTGTATAGATCAAGGTCGATCTCAGCTCGAATCCCATGCTGTGCGAGGACGTCTTGGATAGCTTCGACGCGTCCACTGAGTACCGCGCGACTCATCTGGATTTCATTGCTGGTCTTCAGGACTAGGCAGTAGCGTCGATACATGTCCGCAAAGGTGGGTAACACTGTCTGGTCTGCCGCCAGCTCATCCGCCCACTTGGAGAGTATGTACGGTGTGGATTTGGCATCATCGAGTGATACCCACGCCACAGGCAACGGTTCCCGGCGTTTCCTGCATTGTCCATAGAACATGTAGAGCAGTTGCGATTTTCCGGTTCCCGGCAGGCCGTGGATCACCCACAGTTGTCGGCCGATTTTCGTTTTGCTAAGTGCGGCCGTGAATTCACGCCGCAGGTTGTCAGAGCCGGTGAAGTAGGCTCGAAGGTCGTCATAGTGCTTCAGGCGTTCGTTGTGTTTGCGTCTGACTTGCACATCGAAGGAGGAGATTTTGCTCGTCTGATGTGGTTCCATCGCGGGCACGCGCGGCGAGTGACCCGAACCCGTGTCGGATTGCCGGTCGAAGCACAGTGCCCGTTGGTATTTCGATTGAACATAGCAAACGATACTGCCAAAGGTCCAGTCCTTTTGATCCAACAGTCGCTTGCGACCTAAGGCGACTGCAGTCTCGATGTCGATCCCAGCTGACAGCCCTTCATACATGGCGTTGCAGAAGTTTCGCAGTGTTTCGGACGACAAGGTTACACGGCTGGCGACTAGCCACGGCACTTGAGAAGCATTGCCCGTGACGACCGCAAGGTTGCTGTGAGCTCCCCATTGCTCGGCCAAGCTGGCGCCTCCACAGACTCCCAGAAACACCAAACGCAGGCTGGAACAGTCCTTGAGAATACTGCCGAGTTCCGCAGCTTCGACCGGAATCGGCCGCCCACGCTCTTGGGCAAACAAGAGAGCTGCCCCGATGCCGTGAGCCATGAGATGCAGGACGGTTGGCTTTCGTTCGTGCAACAACTGGCGGAGGTCCTGGACACTGAATGCCTCCCCCGCCCGCCCATCAGGGCGCACGAGTGGCTCAAAGCAGGTGCCTAGTGGGAGCGCCTGATACACACCACGGTACAGATCTCGATTCAATTCGACACGAGGGACATCGAACTCGCCACTCGACTCGGGTTGGATGGCGATAGGGGCAACAGAGAGCACCGACGTTTGTCCCATTCCCACCGGAGGGTCTTCGCCTGAGCGCGCGTGTCGAACAAAACTGTAGCGAGGATCAGCTGACAGAAATCCACCATCTTCTTCCGGAAAGCACAGTAGCTCCCACGGTAGCCCCGGGCTAGAACTTCCCGGCAGTTCTTTCACGACAAGGCGCAAGCGTTGTCCGGTCTCTACCCCACGTATTGTCCGTTGCTCCTCTTCAGAAAGCGCCTCGAACAGTTGTACACCGATTCTCCGAAAGTATGCTGGTTCCTCCGACGGCTTGGGCAGCATTTGTGTTACAAGAAGATCAGAATGACTGGCCGCGTCCCAACTGTCCTCGCTATGCGAGCGAGCACGTGCATCGGCTGACCGGCGGGCCAACGCGGCGATCTGCACACAAAGCTCTTTTGCAGAAGGCAAGCTGCCCTCAGCAGACCTTGATCTCCGCTGGCTTCCCTTGATTTCCAGTATCCGGAGCGTACTGCTATTCATCGATCTTCTCTGTTGCGCCAAATGGCTGCTCAAGGAAACAGAACCCATAGTCCCTCTTGCGCAGAATGTCCTCTACGGTATCACGAACAATGGCGATGACCGCTTCGATCGTCGGAACAGGGTGTGGCAAGAAGTCTCGTGTTGAAACAAAACAGCATACTAGCCCAGACGAAATTTCACCCAACCGAATCGGGTGCTTCTTCAAAACCTCTGGCGCCCAACTAGCAGTGGTGTAACCATCCGGACGCCGAAATACATCCGGCACAGAAACATCGCCTTCGCTAGAGACGACAATAACAAACCAAAAAAGCGCAGCGTCGCTCTGCAGTGATAATGCATGCTCGTCAACATCAGTGGAGACTATTCTCAGGGTCGGCTGAATGCTGCGACGTAAATCCGATTGCGCGACTTCATGCCCCTCCCAGGCAGAGGCAAAACACATCTCCGGCAACCCCACACCATTTTCCCGCAGCCAGGCGAGGAATTCGCCAAGCACGGAAATCTCAGTTGAGTGCCAATATGCTTCCCAAGCGCGAAGATCAATATCACGCGAAGCGCGGTCGACTTCTTCTGCTCGCTGCTTATAGAACTCCGCTAGTTCCTCTGGCGAAGTCGGAAAGTGCTCATGATTAGTGCTCATTTTGTTTTGACTCCCAAGGAACGGAAGACTCCGTCGGCTATCTTGGACATTTGGTCTTCGCGAAACCTCAGCACTCGGCCACAACCGTTCAGTTGGGCCACTGGCTTTTCCTTTGCCAAATTGATTGTTCTGATCTTCCAATCAAACGCGACGTATCGTTTTTCGCGGAAGTCAACCTCCAATCTCACCACTGTCAGTCCAGAAGGATCAGGCCGGTCCTCTGGCAACTCGTCCAAATAACAGATCGTCGCCAAGTTGGGATAAGCTGAAAAGTTAGGAGTAGTTCGAAAACGAACTTCATCATTAGAAATAATTACGAGTAATTGAGGCGCTTTCTTATCACCATTAACAAAGATTTTTAGAAAGGATCCGCGTCGCCAGGAGTGCCGACGCGACGATGTTCCTGTTTGAACCGGAGGCTCGTCCGCGCTGATACTCGTTGGCTTCAGGGCAGCGATGAGGGCCTGATCGACTTGCTGAAGCCTCTGACTGGACAGTTTGCCACGTGGTGAATGAACTAGTTCTCCCACAGTTTCAGAGTCCCGTGCTGCTTGGCTGCTTGGATGATTAATTTTGTCGACTCGAAGAACGTACCTGCAATCGAAAACTGCATCCTTATTACAGCCGGCTTCCCCCTTGGGCGAGAATACCCATTCTTGGCGAAATTCCTCAGCGACGAATGAGTATGATACCTGTTCCCCCAATGTCGAGCGAGGCACAACGGCGACCGTGGAGAGACTCATGCTGATATTATCGTCGTCATTGGAAACAATGACTGCGGGACGGTCGTGGGCGAGAATGGAAGCGTGTGGCCTGCTGCTCTCGGGATGCTTTCTAATGTCGAAGACTGATCCTCGGTAGTACATGGGGCCAATTCCTCTCAATATCAAAAAAAGAAGCACCAACGAATCGTTAGTGCTTGTATGCGGACCTTCCGCTTATCCGCCCCGCTTTCAAGCGGGTGTGCTGTCTTCGTCAAGGCTCTCCTGGGCCTCGACTGCCTGCCAGTAGCTCTCCCAGGCTCTGGCGTCGATGTCGCACGAGGCGCAATCGAGCTCGTCCGCGCGGCGTCGGTAATAGTCGGCCAACGCTTCGGGGTCAGTGGGAAGAGAGAAGTTTTCGCTTGACATATCAGTTTCCCCAGTTTGGCTGGGACTCCCCGTCTGCCCACCACCGGGCATCCGAAGAGCCCAATGAATGTGCATGTGGCACGGCGCCGTCCCGTTCCCTATGAACGGTAGGCGCACATTAACCACCTGTCATTGAAGCAAAAAGAGACGATTTTGTCAAGGGCTGGCCACCCCCTTCTGTGGATACTATGCATTGACGAGAAATGATGATGACTCATAGACAACATATAGTCAATAAGCGCGTAGTGGGCTTTACCGTGGTCGTTTTTTTCTGACACCGGTCTTGACGGCTGCCTGCCCCGCGCTTATTCGTTTTTTATAATCGTCGAACCAATCTGGAACCCTTCCCTCCTGTACAAGCGGTGCCTGGTGATGGGGCAGTGTGCCCTATTGCGGAGAGCCGCTTCTTCAGGAAGGGTTCCCCATGTTTCATCAGCCATCGATCGCGCTCGCCAATATCAACGCTCCTGCCCTTCGACTTCTTTCCTATACGGAGCCTGACCGCGAAGTCCTTCTCGTCGAGTCCGAAGCCGGCTCCCCAGAAGGAGTCACCGCAGGCATTGCTGCCAATGTCCGTGGCGAGCAACGAGAGGTTCGGCTCGACGGTGTACGTGTTCCCGAGGAGTTGTCCACACCGGAAGACCGCCACGGCTGGCTGGCAGCCGTTGAAGAGGCAGGCCACCAGGGTTCAACGCCAGGTGGGGTGGCGGTAACGTTAGACCACGCCTTGCCGGATTTTATGCATGAAAAACTGGCCGATGCGCTGGCCGCAGAAGTCCGGCTGCCAACGGCCAGTCGAGAGTTGGACCAGGTACGGCAGCACCTGCGCGAACTCGACGAAAGGACAGAACTGCATTTTGCTGCCGCAGAGCGATCTGCGCCCCTGCAGCAACGGCTATACCGCTGGCGCCTGGTGGAAGTGACCTTGTGGGTACTGGAGTCCCTGGTTATCTTCGGCGTCTGCTGCGCCTACTTCGGTATCTTGGGTGCACCAACCCTTAGCGCCATTCCTTTCACGTCGTGGATACAAATCGCCGCCGTCAGCCTACCATGTGTGGTGGCGACCTTTGTCCTCGCTCATGCGGCAGGCTGGGTAGCGCAGCGCGTGGCAGCAAATCGCACGCTTACCATCATTCTGGCCATTCTGGTCGGCGTCGGCATCCTCGTGTTCGGCCTGGCGTTGGGCATTTTGCGTTGGGTAGCTGGATCGTCTACCGTGACCACGACAACGGCTGACCTGGGGTCCGGTGCACTGCTCATTATTGTCAGTATCACCTCTTTCGTCGTGGCCGGAGCCGTTGTAGCGGTTCGATTGAAAGTCAATGGCCTTGACCAGCACTTGGCTGCGGCTCGACAAGCCGAAGAACACTTCGCCACCGCCGCGACCCGCCTCAAGAGCTACTACGCCACCCTTGCTGCACAGCTAGCAGAACTGCAGGCCGTCATTCGTTACCCCGCCGAGTTGCGCAGCAACTTTGAACAGGGGGTGAAGCTCGTTACGCAACGGTTCCGGACAGAAGAGACCATCATCGCAGACCGGGTCGCTCATGCGTTGACCACCTACCGCTCCCTCGCTCAACTGTCTCGCCCGGAACGCGAAGCACTCATCACGACGCTGTATGAACTGCGCCGTCACGACGACGCCAAGCCTGTTCCAGCGCGAACGAACGTGGCACTCGAGGCACTCAAGCGTGTAGCCAGTGCCATCACTATCTTGTGTGTCGCCGTCCTGGGAGGTATGAGCGGAACAGGCTGCGGCCCAACTCCGGCGCCTCACGTCCGCATCGTCGTGTGCGACGGCACCGGTGCCAGCACAGTTGACGTGTGTTCTCCCGACCTGCTCGGCGAAGCTTTCGCGGCGTGGGCCTCTGAGGCCATCATGCTTCCAGGCTCGGCCTTTCACGTTATCACCACTGCTGGCAGTTATAGTGAAACGGTCGCCCACGACCCGATCGTCGTTCCGTCACGCTGGGAAGGTGACGTGCGACTGAGTCGAGAGTCATGGACGCGAACCGGCCTGCAGCAGGTCCGCGGTCTCCCCATTCCCACCGACCGCGAAGGCGATGGTCGACGCAACCAGTCTGATCTCGTCTCTGCCATGGCGCTCGCCGCCACCCTCGCTCGGCAATCTCCCGCCGCCATTGTCGAGGGCGTCATGGCGTCGGACGGCTGGTTCATTTCGCTGGGCTTCAATGCGCAACAGCTACTCCCTCAACCTGAGCAAGTTCTGGCTCGTCTGCAGCGCGACGGGTCCACCTGGGACCTCGCTGTCTTCTCCTCCCTTACCATCTGTGGTTTCCACAACCTCCAGACCACCGCCGGTCGGGCTGAGGCTCGCGAACGGCTATGGCGGGCACTCATTGATACGGCCAAAGGTCCATCACCGACCATTTCTACCACGTGCCGTCACCAGTTCCCGGCGATCCCAGCGGCGCTCCCGGCCGCACCAGTCGCATCCAATCAAGTCCTGGAACGTTGAGGAGAACTATCATGCGAATACATGTCTCCAGAAGTCATCGACTCTGGCTCGTAGGTGGCGTGTTACTGGCCGCACTGGTTGGCGTGTCCATTCACGAGCTCGTCAAACCTTTGCTGGTGGGCGTAGTGCTGGCGATCGCGCTAGCGACCATGGTGGGCGCTCGACAATTAGCTCAGCGCCTGATGGCCTGGGGTCTTGGCCTGGTCGTCGCCGCCGTTGTCTGGCCAGCGTTCAGCCGCGAACTCAGACACATCTGCCGGATGTTCTGGACCGATCCCCACGTCCGACTGGTAGTATTTGTGGCTACAGGCATCATCTTGGCCGTCGTCGTCCTCGTGGTCTTTGCTCGAGCATGGGCGGCTCACCCGAAGACTTTGCCGCCTCAGCGCCCAACGGCCCGGCTGCGGGTACCGGTGACGACACCGGAGCCGTTACCAGCATTCGGCCAGACTGGCTCGTCCCCCAGCACAGCTGACGACCTTGACGTCTTTATGGAGCGCGCCGCATGACCACCCCTGACACCCTACCGGTCGGCTGGGTCCAGCGTCGCGGCGATTGGCAACAGCTTGCGCTGCCGCTGTCGACCTTGCTCAAACACACGTTGACCAGCGGTCCGACCGGCTCCGGCAAATCCGGATTCCTCATCTCGCTTATGCTGGGAGTGCTCACACGCTGCCCGCACATCGGCATCGTGCTCATCGACGCCAAGGGCGAGACGGCAGCTGAGCTGCGGGAGAACTTTCTTCCCGCGCTGGACAAGGTGCATCCGCGAATTTGCGCGGATCACAGTGTCGTCATCACTCCCTTCGGGCAATATGGGGTACCACTGAACCCGCTCCGCCCAATGCACGGAGTAGCTACGGAGATCCAGGCGAACATCGTCACTCACCTGGTGAGCGGGCTCGTCGAAGGTGGCCTCGGCCAGCGCGGCAAAGGGATTCTAGCCTGGCTCGCTCAGGCGGCGATTGCGACTGGCGGAACGTTGCTCGATTGTCTCGCCATGCTGCAGGACGAGCAGGTTCGTCAACGGGTAGCCCAGCGCGTGGCCGCGGACGACCTGCGCACGTACCTCATTCAGTCCTTTGGCGAGGAGCCCCGGGCGTCGATTGACTCACTGCGCGCGCGACTCGAATGGCTCCTGCTGCTGCCAGCCGTTCGAGGGATGCTCTGCGCCGATGACTGCGTGTCCGGCGCGGCCGTACTTGAGGCACCACTGACCATTATCGATCTCGGCGGCGCTCCACAAGGCATGGTACCGTTGAGTCGGTTCGTGGGCAGTCTTCTCTTCTCGCTGGTTACCGGCGCAATCTTTTCCAGAGCAGTGACGCCATCGACCCACCCCGTGCTGGTGGTTGTGGATGAATGGCAGGAACTGGCAAAGGTAGCGGTTGATGACTTCGAACGGCTGTTGGCCCTGGCGCGCTACAAACGCATTGGACTGTGGCTCGCAAATCAGACCTTGGCGCAGGTCAGCCAGGCTTCGTCGGCCTTGGTGCAATCACTGGCCACGAACATTGCTTTACACATCGCGTTTCGCCCGGCCGATGTCAGTGAACTCAAGCATTTGCTTCCGCTTCTGCCGGTGACAGGACGACGAATCGATTCACAACTGCCCGATCGTCTACTCACGCCAGAGGCGGAACGGAAGGCACTCGTCGAGCAGCTTGCTAAACTTCCACCCCGCCACGCGCTACTTGGGAATCTGATCTCGGGTCAGGCTGAGGTCATCCGGACGCTGTCTGTGCCCTACGAGGAAGCCCGGCGTCGGTCGACGGCGTTGCCGCCAGATGTCCGAGAGGCTTGGGCACGGGGACGCTTTGGTGTGCCTATGACTGACTTGGTGCGAACGGCCAAGTCACAGGTGCGCTCAGAGCCCCCCGATGAAACGACGACCGTGTCACCAGCTTCATCGACAGCTGCCCGATCGGCGCGCCGGCGGACACGCGCCCCTCTCGAACTACCTTGAGGAGGACCAATGACTCGACGCTTATTGTTTGTCTTGGGAAGTCCCCATGGCCGCTGGTCAATCCAGCTGATGGTGCTAATGGTCGTGGTCGCACTGCTGCCTTGGGCGGTCCTCATTGACTTGGCGCGTTGGGGCTGGAGACGGTGGCGAATCGCGCGCCTCCTGGGCGCTGAGACAGTACGCTGCCCTCGAGGACATACCGTAGTTCTCGTGGCGCCCGGCTGGCAATGCCATACCTGTGGCTTTGTCTATTCCGGCTCCGGATTCCACTCCTGTCCGCAGTGCGGCACCGTCGCAGCCTACGTGTCCTGCGCTTGCGGCTGTAGCGTCCCCAATCCACTGTTTGAGCTGGTACAGTCATGACAGTCATCAACTCCCGACGGTTGCGCCGCGGTAGCCCTGGCGAAGCGCGGGTGATGCCCAGGGAACTGGATGCCCTGGCATTCCTGGCACAGGCGCAGCCGCTGACAACGAACCAATATGCCAAGCTCCTCGGTGTCAGTTTGCCGATCGCGCAACGCTCGCTACGCAAACTCGTCGCGCTGGGCTTGGTGCGGGTACACCTGACGTCGTTGAACGCCCCGAATCTCTATACCCTGGCTCGTCCGGCCTGCACTCTCCTGGCTCAGGAACTCGGTCGATCGCCGGAAGAGTTTCCCATCGTCAGTGGTCTGGGGAAGATCAACCTGCCCCATCATGCCGGCGCGGTCGATCTGTACATAGCGCTTCGGCGAGCGACAACGGCCAGTCGTTCCGTTCGCCTCGAGGCGTTCCTTCTGGAACATGAGATTCGCCTGCAGCTGGGTGGAGCCAAGGGAACGCTTGTCCCGGATGCTGCAGCCCAGTTGGTTGATCACGACGGTGCTCAGTTGGGGGTAGCGTTTGAAATTGATCTGGCGACGGAGAATGCGACCTGGGTGGCTGAGCGCAAGGGCATTCCCTATGGCACCCTGTGGAGCACTGAGAAGCCGCTGCTGGGCTGCTCGTCCTGGTTGGTGTGCTGTGTCGTGCCATCAGAGCGACGGCGCAATCGACTGGTGACTGCGCTGTGGGACGCCGGCGTTCCGGAAGGGTTGTGGCATTTCGCGGTGGCTGACACTGTCACTGAACACAGGATTCTGACCGCCACGTGGTGGACACCGCGGCTGGCGCCAGGGAACGAGCGCGCCCGACTGGTGCCGGAGAACCCGCTACAGCCTGGTAGGACCGGGTGGTATAGCGGAAATAGCAGGCAGGACGGAACTAAGCTTCGGTAATAGCTAGTTGTTTTTGTCGGAACGACCCCGGTCCTTCAAGCTTCAGCATGAGCAGTATGGTAGTCAACGATGACCGCGAGCATGGATCAGATTGGGATGGAGTAAAGCGGACTCCTCTTGGGATCGATGGCGGGGTGGAGCGCTGCTAGTTGTTTACCTCTAGATGATTCCGGTCCTACTTGCTGACGCAAGCAATGTTACCCGGGATCTCCAATGTGCAGCTGAGGGCTACAATGGAAGACGATGACCGAAGCTCCTGTCTCGTGTCCTACCTTCGTCGGCTCTGGTGCGCCAGTCTGACGCCTGACACGCTGCTTACTGCAGCGGATGTGGCCGAACTCGTGCCGAGCTCGCCGGCCTCAGCGTACGACTGGTTGAGCGCCCATGTTGCTCCTGCAGCCGATATCGCCGGCAGTTTGCTCTATGCCTGGGCAGACATCCTACGCGCCTCTGCTCGCCGTCATCCGTTGTCTCATGCTGGGCGGATTCACTGTACTGCCTCTCACGAGTCGACGGCTGGCGTACGAGCACCGGCACTCTCTGAACCTTCACAAGCGTCGTCGACCCCAGCGCCGGTGCCGGTGATCTGGTGGTCGCACAAAGCAGTCCAGGCACACCTGAACATTGATGCGCGCACGCTTAAAGTGCGCATGGCCCAAACACCAAAACACGTACACCGACCTTTCGTGAACATCGCTTCACGGGGTCGGCCCGTGTATCGATGGCAGGCAGGGCTGGTGGACACGTGGTGGCTGGAGGTAAACACATGGCGAGCATCCAAAAACGGGGAAAGCGGTATCGGGTTCGATGGCATGACCTTGACGACTCCGAACGCTCCTACCCCTGCCCAGACCGTAGTACCGCGCAACTCATCAAGCTCGAAATCGAGCAAGCCTTCGCCCTCGGACAGCAGTGGCTCCCTCCTGAAGCTCGTGCACGAGCTGCGTCCAAGCAGCAGTCCGATCTCCGTGACATCCTCAAGGCGTACATCAAGGAAAGCGTCCGGGTAAACAAGAAGTCGACGGCCGAGGGTCATGCCCGGGCGCTCGACATCTTCCTCCGCTTTCTGTCTGAACGGATGGGAAAAGAAACGCTGTATCCTCCGTCGCTCCTATCGCGGCGATTGCTCGGCGACCTGTACGACTGGACGGCTGAGGGGCAGTTCGGTCGACCACGAAAGGTGGCGACCCGGAGGCGTCTGGTCAATGCGATCGAGCTCGTCTGGGCGTGGGCCTACGAAGATGATGAATTCGGTGAAACCATGCCGAGACCGCGCCGGCTGCGCATGCCGAAGGAACCAGGTTCCATCACCGTCGCACCGACATGGGCAGAGATGGACGCGGCAATCTCCGCCGCCTCCGCCTGGCAGCGACAATTACTGATCGTGCTCCGCTTCACCGGGCTGCGAGTGCAGCAGGCGATGCAGCTCCTATGGAATGACGTGGATCTGGAACGAGCGACGTTGCGGGTACGACCGGAGCTCGGGAAGTCGCAGCAGGAGCAAAGTG
>Ga0172379_10005578_pt1 | contig 17487 bp, 16 predicted proteins | sample GrowelOW334metaG_FD_119756 | JGI IMG/M metagenome (GOLD analysis project Ga0172379, IMG submission 119756) | Groundwater microbial communities from an aquifer near a municipal landfill in Southern Ontario, Canada - Groundwater well OW334 metaG | ecosystem: Environmental > Aquatic > Deep... | reverse complement strand
CGCCGCCGGCGCGGCAGTCGCGCTGTCGATACGCGGCGGGAGGGTGATCTCGGGCATGGCGAGGTTCATTGCATCTTGTTCGGCATGGGGCTGTTCACGGGGTCAATTGTACGCCGCAATCCGCTTCTGCCGCAGCCGCGCGCCGGCGAGCATCAGCGCGATCAGCAGCAGCACCGCCGCATTACCCCAGCGCGCATAGGGCGTGGAACCCTCATAGCCTTGCGCCGTGCCGAGCAGCACCCCCTCCACATGCTGCGGCAATTGCTGCAACACTTTGCCATCCGCGCCTATGATGGAAGTGACCCCGGTGTTGGTGGCGCGCAACATCATCCTGCCGCTCTCCAGTGCGCGCAATTGCGACATCTGGTTGTGCTGCGCGGCTGCATAAGAATGGCCATACCAGGCATCATTGGTGACGTTGACCAGCAGCGTGGCCTGCGGCAGCGCGCGGATGATCTCCTCGCCGAACACGTCTTCGTAGCAGATGTTGACCGCGACATGCTGGCCGGCGACATCGAGCGGTGCCTGCATCCTGTCGCCCCGCGCCAGGTCGCCCATCGGAATATCCAGCACCCCGTTGATGAACCAGCCGAGCAAGGGGCGCAGCGGGATGAACTCTCCGAACGGCACCAGATGCTGTTTGCGGTAATGCTGCTCATCGGCGGCGCCCAGCGAGAACACACTGTTGTAATAGCTGCCGTGGTCACGCTCGAATGAGCCTATCAGCACATCGCCGCCGTTGTGCATCGCATGATCGCGCAATTGCCCAAGCAGGTTTGCCGGCACCTCATGGCGCAACAGCGGCAACGCGGATTCCGGCAACAAGGTGAGGCGCGCGTCATGCTGCAACACCAGGCGGCGATACGTTTCCAGCGTGCCGACCAATGCATCCTCGTTGAACTTGATATCCTGCGCGATGTTGCCCTGCACCAGCGCCACGCTGAAAGGCCCGCCGTGAGGCTGTGTCCAGCTCACAGTACGCAGCAGTGCGCCGGTTCCCCAGAGCAGCAGCAACGCTGCAATGATGACCGGCCATACGCGCTTCTCGCGCGTTGGCGCCGGAATGGATGGCGTTGAAAATCCGCTTCCCGGTCCGGGGTAGCAGATCTGCCATAACCACGCCAGCGACCCCGCGCTGAGCGCCGCGGCCAGCGACACGCCATACACGCCCAACAGCGGCGCATAGCCGGCCAGCGGGCTGTCGCTGTGCGCATAACCCAGGGTCAACCAGGGGAAGCCGGTGAATATCATGCCGCGCAGCCATTCGATCGACACCCATGCCGCCGGCATCACCAGCATTGTGCGCAGACCGTTCGCCACGGGGAAACGCGCTTGCGCATAGCCGGCCAACGCGGTGAACAACCCAAGGAATGCGGCGAACAGCATGGTGGCCGGCAGCGCCAGCAGCATGGGCATGTCCCCGTAATCGTGCAGCGCGACATAGATCCAGCTGATGCCCGCTCCGAACAGCCCCAGACCGAAAGCGAAACCCAGCCATGCTGCCCTGCGCGGCGTGCCGGCACGCTGCCAGAGCCTGAACAGCACGGCGAGCGCCAGCACCGGCATCGGAAAGATACCGAACGGCGCAAAGCCGAACACGCAGCTCAATCCGGCGAGCAATGCCCGGACATGATCGTTCTTCAATAAGCCCATACAGAAATCCGCTGCCCGATGTGTTGCAAGACCCGTGCAGCATAACCGATTCGACACATTCAATACCAACCACCCGAAAAGCTTCTCAAGCGTGCCGGGTGCGGCAATATGCCGCACGGAAAGGCTGAAAGAATTTTTTATAATCGCTTAACAATTTTGTCAAAAAACTACAGGGAGATTATTCAAATGAAAACCAGACTGCTGTTCGCCGCGCTGCTCTGCACCAGCAATGCTTACGCTTCCTGCGGCACGTCGTTTTGCGCAGTCAATACCAATTGGGACACACAGGGGATGGTGAATGACGGGGGCTTACGCATCGATCTGCGCTACTCTTACGCCAAAGCCGACACCCCGCGCGTCGGCGCGTCGAAGGTAAGCAATGACCCGGCCCTGGCCGCACCCGGAGATGAGGTTGAGAACCTGCACACCATCAACCAGACGCTGAATCTGGATATTGACTATGCGCTCAACCGCCAATGGAGCGTTGTCGCCGGCCTGCCTCTGGTGTCGCGTGACCATGCTCATACGATCGCCCCGGCAACCGTCGAGCAGGGCAGCTTTAGCGAACTCGGCGACATTCGTGTAGTGGGTAATTACAAGTTCGACTCCGGCGAACAGCATGCGGGTAGCGGGGTCCGCTTCGGCTTGAAGCTCCCGACCGGGAGCACCGGTTGGGAATTCCAGCCCGGAGCCGCCGGGGAAAGAAGTCTGCAACCTGGCAGCGGCAGCACCGATGCGATCCTGGGCGCGTATTTCCGCCAGGACTTGGCGGATTCGCCGTGGGGCTGGTTCGTCAGCGCCCAAGTGCAAACGGCATTGAGCACCAAGGATGACTACCGTCCCGGCAATGATATTACGCTGGATGTTGGTACCCATTACGCGATTTCCCCCACACTCACCGGCTTGGTGCAACTGAATGCGCAGTTCAAGGAACGCGACGGCGGCCTGAATGCCAACCCCCATTCCGGCGGGCGCAACCTGAATCTCAGCCCCGGCCTGAGTTACGAGGCCGCGCCCATGACCAGGCTGTATGGTTTTGTGCAATTGCCTCTCTACCAATATGCCAACCCGGACCCTGCCGGCAGCCCATTCGGCCAATTGACCGCACCGTGGTCGTTCGCGGTGGGGATCAGCCACAGCTACTAAATCGGCATCCCTGCGGATGCCTTCCGTGAAATAAGCCGGAAAGGAAAATCCCGCGGCGGGGATAACCGATGACTGCAAATACCCATAACCCGGAAATGCAGCAAATCGCCGCACGCCATGCCCGTTCCCCGAACTACAATTGCGCCATGCAAAGCACGATACTTTCCTCTCTCCCCGGGCATAGCCAGTTGCGTCGCCTGGTCGCGCTGCGCAACATCGCGCTCGCAGCCCAACTCGTCACGCTGGCCACCGTCTGGAACATCCTGGAACTGGCGCTGGACTGGCAACCGATGTTGCTGGCCATCGCAGCGCTTGCTTCCATCAATCTGTTCAGCTGGCTGCGCCTGCGCAGCAACAGCCCCGTTTCCAACCCGGAACTGTTCGCGCAATTGAGCGCGGACGTGGCCGCGCTGACCGTCCTGTTGTATTACGGCGGCGGATCGACCAACCCTTTCGTCTCACTCTATCTGCTGCCGCTGGTGATCGCAGCCGCAACGCTTCCGGGGCGCTACACCTGGGGCATGGCAGCATTCACCGCTGCCTGCTACAGCCTGCTGATGGTCTATTACATCCCGTTGCCGCACATCCACCACAATGAAGACGATGCCTTCAACATCCACGTGGCGGGGATGTGGCTGGGCTTTGTCATCAGCGCGGTGGTGGTGGCGTATTTCGTGGTACAGATGGCGCAGGCGGTGCGGCAGCGCGACAAGATGCTGGCGCGCGTGCGCGAGGATATCCTGCGCAACGAACGCATCGTCGCGCTCGGCACACAGGCTGCCGGTGCGGCGCACGAGATGGGTACGCCGCTGTCAACAATGGCCGTGGTGATCAACGAACTGCAGCATGATACGGCTGACACCCAACCCGCATTGCGCGACAGCCTTGCCATCCTCGACGAACAGGTGCGCGGATGCAAACGCATCCTCGACAAGATCATGGCGAATGCGCAGGACAGCGGTGCGCCCCAGCCGCGACCTGCGGATGCACTGATGGCCGAAGTGGTCGATGAATGGCAATTGCTGCGCCCCGCCGCGCAATATCATTATCGCTGCAGCGGCGCTCAACCCGCCCCCTTTCTCAACGCCGATGTGACGCTGCGCGCCGCGCTGATGAATCTGCTCAACAATGCCGCCGATGCCAGCCCCCAACCCATCGAGATACGCGCCGGATGGGATACCGCGAACTTCACGCTGGAGATTCGCGACCAGGGGGCGGGGTTGAGCGAGGAAGCCGCGCTCAAGGCCGGCTCGGCGTTCTTCACCACCAAGAAAGAGGGGCGCGGACTGGGCCTGTTTCTCGCCAATGCGACCATCGAACGCATGGGCGGCACGGTGCGCCTGTTCAACCGCGAGGAAGGCGGTGCGGCTACCGTACTTTCGTTGCCGATAGCCCGGGCAATCATATGACTGCGACACGCGAAGAATCTGCTTCGCTGCTTCTGGCGGATGACGACGTCACCTTCTGCAAGGTTTTAAGCGCTGCGCTGGAGAAGCGCGGCTTTGCCGTGACGGTGGCGCACAGCGTGGAAGATGCGGTACCTCTGGCAAAAAGCAATCCGCCGGAATTCGCCGTGGTCGATCTGAAAATGGGCGGGGCGCCGGGCCTGGCGCTGGTCAAGGTGTTGCACGGCCTCGATCCCAATACGCGCATCGTCGTGCTGACCGGCTATGCCAGCATCGCCACCGCTGTCGAGGCGATCAAACTGGGTGCGACGCAATATCTGGCCAAACCGGCCAATGCCGACGAGATCGTCGCGGCTTTCGATCATGCACCGGACAGCAATGCGCCGCTCAAGACACAACCCGCGCAGATCGAGGATCTTGAGTGGGAGCATATTCAGCGCGTGCTGCGCGAGCATGATGGCAACATTTCAGCCACTGCCCGCGCGCTCAACATGCACCGCCGCACCTTGCAGCGCAAACTGGCCAAACCGCCGCTGCGTGCTGATTGATTTGCAGGGACGCGATGAATCGCGCCCCTGCAAGGCCGCTTTGTGCTTAAATCGCACCCTGCATAACTGTCAACGCATGAACCTCATGGAAAAGATCCGACTCTCCAAACGCATGTCTGAACTCGGCCTGTGCTCGCGCCGCGAGGCGGATAGTTACATCGAAAAGGGCTGGGTCGAAGTCGACGGCGAGGTCGTCAGTGAACTGGGCAGCAAGGTCTACCCCGCCCAGAAAGTGGTGCTGCGCACCGCCGCGCAGAACACCCAGCAACAGCGCGTCACGATCCTGCTCAACAAGCCGGTCGGCTATGTCTCCGGGCAGGCCGAACATAATTACAAACCGGCCATCACCTTGCTCGATGATGCGACGCGCTGGGCGGAGGACCGGTCGCCGCTGCGTTTCCACCGCAGCCAGTTGCTCGGGCTCGCCCCGGCGGGCCGCCTGGATATCGACTCGCAGGGCTTGCTGGTGCTCACCCAAGACGGCCGCATCGCCAAGCAGCTGATCGGTGAAGACTCCAAAGTGGACAAGGAATACCTGGTGCGCGTGCAGGGAAAACTGGAGGACAGCGGACTGGCCTTGCTGAATCAGGGCCTGAAGCTGGACGGCGAATATCTCAAACCCGCCAAGGTGACCTGGCAGAACGAAGACCAGTTGCGTTTCGTGCTGCGCGAGGGGAAAAAGCGCCAGATACGGCGCATGTGCGAACTGGTCGGGCTGAAAGTCAGCGGACTGAAGCGTATCCGCATCGGCAAGGTCAAATTGGGCGATCTACCGGTTGGTCAGTGGCGATACCTGGGACCGGAAGAGCAATTCTGAAGCCGAACAGTTACTAGCCCTCTTCAGCTTATGCTTTTGCGTAACGCACCAGCAATTCCTTCAGGGTAGCGGGCCTGCCGAAATACCAGCCCTGGCCGAAATCGCATTTCATTTCCAGCAGCTTCGCTCTCACACCTTCGGTTTCAACACCTTCGGCAACCACGCTCATGCCCAGCGAATGCGCCAATGCCACAGAAGAACGCACGATTTCCAGGCTTTGCGCCGAAGTCAGGATGGGCTCGACGAAAGCACCATCGATCTTGAGTGTGCCCAGCGGATAGCGCTGCAAATGCCTCAAGCCGGAATGTCCGGCGCCATAATCATCGAGTGCGAGGCTGCAACCCAGTCCGATCAGCTTGTGCATCATCTTCAATGCAGACTCGGGTTGCTCGACCATGACCGTTTCTGTCAACTCCAGCTTCAACTCTGCGGCATCCATGTTTTGGCTCGCGATGATGGATTTCACCTCTTCCGCCAGCATCTCGTTGCTCAATTGGGAGGGCGACAGATTGACACTGACGAATGGCGTTCCATAATCGGCGAATTGCCTAAGCGTGTGCCAGTCCCTGCACGCGCGTTCAAGGGTCCAGAGACCGATATCATGTATCAGGCCGGTTTGCTCTGCTATCCATAGAAAATCATCGGGCTGTAGCGGTCCGTCGACCGGATGATGCCAGCGGATCAGCGCCTCGAATCCGGCGACACTCCCGTCGGCAAGATTACAGATCGGCTGGTAATAAAGCTGGAATTCTCCATGCGTCAAGGCGCGCTTCATGCCATGTGCAAGCGACAGTTTTTGCGTCGCCTCACCCTTCACGATGCTGCGGCGCCTGGATTGCTCCGGCGGGACCCTGTTGCCCATGTCCGGCAATCCCGAACCATCGTTTCTATGCCTGAAACGTTCCAGAATGACCAGCAACAAATGGCGCAGGACCGGGTCGCTTTTTTCCAGCAGCCCTTCCATCAGCTTGCGCGGGATAGGCACGAGCACCGTCCTCTCGACCGCCCTCACTGTTGCGGTGCGGGGCTCATAGTCGATCAGGGATACCTCCCCGAACAACTCGCCCTTGCCTATCAATCTGATCCTGTGCTCGCCGCCCTGTTTGACGACCAGGATTTCCACCACACCTTCTTCGATAAGATATGCGCAGTCTCCGGCGTCCCCGGATCTGAAGATCTCCTGGCCGTTGGAGAACACCTCCCGGTCAAACTCATCAAACAACATGTATGCTCCCCCTGGCTGCTTGCTCTTCGGAGATGCCTGCGTTCTTTCCAGACGGCTGAAGATCAACAGCAAATATCACCTGCCGCATGCCACCCCGATGGCATGCGGCATGGACAATATACCAATTGGCAACGACTGGCCACTTTATTGCGGGTGATTGGACGGACAGAACAGGCCAGCCTGGTGCAACAGCTTGCAGGCGGGTGATCAAACTTCCCTTGTTGCAGGATTTTTACGTTCGACCAGCATTGAGTAGAGCCTGCGACTATCCGCGCGCAGCACGGTAAACATGAGTTCGCCGATATGGATGTGATCGCCGCGCTTGGGCAATTGCCCGGCGGCTTTAAGCACCAGCCCGCCGACCGTGTCGCATTCTTCGTCGCTGAATTCCGTGCCGAGAACGGCATTGAAATCGGCAATCTCGGTGTCGGCCTTGACGCGATAATGGCCCACAGCATCCGCGATGATGTTGTCTTCTTCATCGTCAAAATCGTATTCGTCCTCGATGTCGCCGACGATTTGTTCCAGCACGTCCTCGATGGTCACCATGCCCGACACGCCGCCGTATTCGTCCACCACCAGCGCGATGTGGTTGCGATTGCTGCGGAAGTCGCGCAACAGCACATTCAGGCGCTTGGCTTCCGGCACAAAGACGGCGGGTCGCAACATGTCGCGGACATCGAATTTCTCACCCGCGTAATGGCGCAGCAGGTCTTTCGCCAGCAGGATGCCGATGATGTTGTCTTTGTCGCCTTCCGCCACCGGGAAACGCGAGTGGGCCGTCTCTATGACGAAAGGGATGAATTCTTCCGGCGGCTGGCTGATGTCGATGACATCCATTTGCGCGCGGGGAATCATGATTTCGCGCACCTGCCGCTCCGAGACCTGCATCACGCCTTCCATCATGGACAGCGCATCGGCATCCAGCAGGTTGCGTTCATATGCCGAATGCAGCAGCGCGACGAGCTGTTCGCGGTCTTCCGGCTCGCGCAACAACATGGTGGAAAGACGCTCCAACAGGCTGGGTTTATTGCTTCCGGGCGGTTCCATTGTGTGGCTGTGTCATGTTCGATAAGGATCAGGGTAACGCAATTTTAGCATTAGTGCGATTTCCAGTGCTTCCATCGCGGCGGCATCGGCATCGTTTTCGTGCTCAAAGCCTTGCAGGTGCAGCGCGGCGTGCAGGGTGAGGTGCGCGTAATGCGCCAGCAGCGCCTTGTGCTGCTCGGCTGCCTCACGCTCCACTACCGGCGCGCAGATCACGACATCACCCGACAAAGGCTTGTCGTCGTATACAAAAGTCAGCACATTGGTGGCGTAGTCCTTGCCGCGATAGTTCCTGTTCAGCTCGCGCCCTTCCGGTTCGTCCACGATGCGCATCGTGATGTTTGCTTCGCATTGCAGCGGAAGGGTGGCAGCAAAGCTGCCGGGTACCCGCCGGCGTACTCCTTGCGGGTGCAGCGCGGCCTTGATCCAGCGCCTGAACTGCGCGCGGGTCGGCAGATCCCGCGCGACGCTGGCATATTGCACGGCCAGGGAAAATCCATCGCTCACTTTGGGACTGCAACCAGCTCGCCGCGCAACGTGTGGCGCACCACCTGGGTGATCTTCACCTCGACGAAGCCGCCGATCAGGTTTGCCGCGCCGCTGAAATTCACCACGCGATTGTTGTCAGTGCGCGCGGCCAATTCCTGCGCATCCTTTTTTGACACTCCTTCGACCAAAGCGCGCTGTGTCGTGCCCATCATCGCCTGTGCCACACCGTTCTCCTGCGCGGCTATGCGCTCCTGCAAGCGTTTCAGGCGCAGCGCCTTGACCGCCAGCGGCGTATCGTCGCGTATTTCGGCGGCGGGTGTGCCGGGACGCGGGCTGTACAGATAACTGAAGCTGTTATCGAAGCCGATCTCGTCTATCAGTGCCATGGTCGCCTCAAAATCCTGCTCGGTCTCGCCGGGGAAGCCGACGATGAAATCCGAGGTGATACAGATATCGGGGCGCGCGGCGCGCACCCGGCGGATGATGGATTTATATTCCAGCACGGTATGGCCGCGCTTCATCGCCGCCAGGATGCGGTCCGAGCCGGACTGCACCGGCAGGTGCAGATGGCTGACCAGCTTGGGCGTGGTCGCGTACACATCGATCAGCCGCTGGGCCATGTCCCTGGGATGCGAGGTGGTGTAGCGCAAGCGGCTTATACCATCCAGCGCGGCGATGGCTTGCAGCAGAAAAGCGAAGTCCACCGTATCGCCATCGTCGCCCATGCCGCGATACGCGTTCACATTCTGCCCGAGCAAGGTCACTTCTTTCACCCCTTGCGCGGCCAGCTCCTGCACATCGCGCATCACATCGGGCAACGGCCGCGATACTTCCTCGCCGCGCGTATAGGGCACGACACAGAACGTGCAGTATTTGCTGCAACCTTCCATGATGGACACATAAGCCTGTCCAGAGCCTGACGAAGCGGCGGTGCCGGGGGTAATTTTTGGTACCGGAAGATGATCGAATTTTTCGATCTCGGGGAAGCTGATGTCCACTTGCGGGCGCCCGCTTTCACGGCGCGCTTTCAGCAGCTGCGGCAGACGATGCAGGGTCTGCGGGCCGAACACCACATCCACGTAAGGCGCGCGCTGCAGTATCGCCGCGCCTTCCTGGCTGGCCACGCAGCCGCCCACGGCTATCAGCAGATCGGGATTGGCCAGCTTCAGCGGGCGCACGCGCCCCAGGTCGGAGAACACCTTTTCTTCGGCCTTCTCGCGTATCGAGCAGGTATTGAACAAGATGAGATCGGCCTCTTCCGGCTTGTCGGTCGCCTCCATACCTTCATGGGCGCGCAACACATCCGCCATCTTGTCCGAGTCATACTCGTTCATCTGGCAGCCGAAAGTCTTGATATGGAATTTTCCTGGCATGCTACTTTGGGGGCACGCTTGGGCACCGGATGTTTGGTGGTGATAGGTGGATTTGAACCACCGACCTCAGCGTTATGAGTGCTGCGCTCTAACCACCTGAGCTATATCACCGCGAAGAGCGCGGCATTCTCCGGATTTCGCCCTATCTTGTCAATCCGCAGGGAACATGGTTCAACTCGCTTCCGGAAAACTCTTTCTGCATTGCGGTCAATCTGGCCTCCGTCGCGGCATCCGGATTGTCCAGCATGAATATGGTGGCCTTGACCTTGCTGACCCGCTCTCCGACCCGGGCAGTATGCACGCCCCTGGTATTCAAAACCTGGAGGAAATGCTGTGCCGCATCCCGGGTCTTGAATACGCCCAGTGAAATCGCATTCAGCCAGCTCCCTGAAGTTTGCACCACAAAATATTCCCTGATGCCCAGCGCCTTGAGTTCGGCGATTTTCCGGTTGACCGCAGCCCTGTTCCTGAGCGGCGGGATGTACACCCAATAGCCTATCTCACGCTCGACCTGGCGCTGGCTTAATTTATCGGCCAGCTGCAGATCAGACAGGACTGCCTTGGCGCGCGACAGGTCAGGGCCGGAAAAATCCCCCCACTCGAGGCAGGTCAACTTACCCGGTTTCGCTGCCTCCGGCGCAGCCATATTCAATGATGGCTGCAGATTCGATGGGGACGGGGACGGAGATGGAAGCGGGGACGATGCCGGAACTGGCGCAGGCGGCACAACGACCGGGGCGGGGGCGGGTATAGCCTTGGCAGGCGCACTTTGCGGCGCGGGCATCAGGCGTATCATTTCACCGTGCAGATCGGGTTGCGCCTGCACTCTTTGTTCGCCCCAGCCCAGGCCGCCGCGTTGTATCACCGCGAATAAAATCACATTACCCAGCAACAGTATCCAGAATAAGAATCTCATCTCGCGCTCTCTTCACTAGCCATCACCAACAAACCTTGCAGCACCAGATTATGCTCGACTCGGGGCGGCAAACTGAGGAGTCTTTGGTCAAGGTGCGGCAGCAGCAACCCTGCCGCCCCGCCGCTCAATACCAGCTGCGCGCTGTCATGGCCGAACAGGGAAAATTGCCGCTCTATCGCGCCGCAGCTGGCCTGGATCGCGCCACTGTACAACCCGTCGGCGCTGCTCAGCGGAAACTGCGCATACTCCCCCTGTTCCGATTTCAACTGGTCTGTTGCGGCCACCAGACTGCGCTGCATCAACTCGACCCCGGGCAGGATCAATCCCCCGAGGAATTCACCCTGCCCGGACAAGGCGTCTATCGTGGTTGCCGTACCGCTGTTCACCACCAGGCATTCCCCTTGCACCAGTTGCCATGCCGCGATCAACGCCGCCCACCGGTCGCTGCCCAGTTGGGCGGCGTTGGCATAGCCATTGCGCACGCCGCATTGCATTTTCTGCGCAACGATAAAATGAGGGGGCTTGCCGGTGCTGATGCCGCGGATATGCTGCGCGCTCTCTTCACCGGCGACGTTACTCACCCAGGTCTGCTGTATATCATGCACGTTCGCCCCGATGTTCAGACCGGCAAGGCGGTCGGCGATGTCCCGCGCCAATTTGCCGGCCTGACGGGCGGGCAAATCGCCGCGGCACAACCATTCCTCCCCGTTCACCAGGGCCCACTTGATACGCGTATTTCCTGCATCGATCAGCAGCTTCATTCTAAACCACCATCGCTAAGGCAACATGACACGAAACGCGCCGGCAAAATCCCGCTTTGAATCTTGCGGGCACCATGATCTTTGCGGCAGGTATTTCCCATACTCATCGCTACCGCGCTGCGATTTCTCCGGAATTGAAACTCCGCATCCCCAGCGCGGTTTCGAGACATAACTCCCCGCTATCGCTGACCCCGCGCGCGATGCCGCTCACAGTCCGCCCATCCCCCGATTGCAAGCGGACCGTCTGGTCCTGGTGGGTGTGATAGCGCTCCCACTCCCCGCGGAATGCGGCAAACCCGCTTTGCGCAAACTGCTGCAACACCGGCGCCAGCTCCCGCAACAGGACGGCCAGCAACTGGTTGCGTGTCGGCATCGCCGCACATATCTCATCCAGCGCACATGCAGCCTGGCCGATCTGCGGCGCCAGACTGGCCGGCAAGGTGCAATTCAGGCCGATGCCGATCACCACCGCACTGGGCCCGAGCATGTCGCCCTGCGCCTCGATGAGCACACCGGCCAATTTGCCCTGTTCAGTCAGGATGTCATTCGGCCACTTCAATTGCACACCTTGCGCACCCAGCTTGTTGAGTGCGCGCACAATGGCGAGGCCAGCTGCCAGGCTCAATCCTGACAAGGCATTCAACCCGCAATCAAAACGCCACAAAAGCGAAAACGTCAGTGCCGTGCCCAGGCCGGAATGCCAGACACGCCCCATCCGGCCGCGCCCGGCTGTTTGCAACTCGACCGCCACTACGCTGCCAGCGGGCGCCCCCCCGTTTGCGGCATGCAGCGCGCGCTGCAACAGCAAGGTATTGCTGGAAGCTGCTTGCGGCAGTATTTCGATATCGAACAGTCCTGCATCCTTGCCCAGCCAGTGCAATATCTCATCACGCTCCAGGCGCTGCCACGGGCGTGCCAGACGATAACCGCGGCCGCGGATCCGTTGCAGCTGCACACCATAGTCCGCGACTCCGTCCAGCGCATTGAATACACTGGCACGCGACACGCCCAATTGGTTTGCGAGCACCTCGCCGGAATGGAATTCACCGTCCGCCAACATGTTCAACAACCGCCAGGTGCGTGCGCTGACCAACGCCGTCTTCATTGCGGCATATCAACGTCATGGTGCGGTTTCACATCAAGAAAACCCAGGATCTCGTCGCGCCGTTGCAATGCATCCCGATATCCCAGATCGATCAGCGCACGGCAGAATTTTTTCTCGGACAGCAGATAACTCACCAGCGTCCCGCCGCTATGACGCCTCACGCCGATCAAGCGCAACAACAGGCGTATCGTCCAGGGCAGTTCTGACGTATATCGCTCGGCGATTTTTTCGATCGGCTGGCTGGGTGACACGACCAGCACGTCGACATGCCTGAGATTGGCACGCTCACGCATCTCGTCCGGCATGATCGCGACCAGATCGTTGATCTTTTTCAGCCTCTCCAGATCCACTTCCATGCTGTCGAGAAAGATGCTGTTCAAAGCATGCCCGGCGATCCTCGCCAGGGTGGGGTACTCGTTGTCATCAGCGCGTTCCGGGCGCTCTGCATGACCGTTTACGGTAACGCCGATTATCAGCACCCGCGTTGCACCCAGGTGCAGCGCGGGGCTGATGGGCGCGGTCTGGCGCATCGTGCCGTCCCCGAAATATTCGCGGTTTATGGGAGTTGCCGGAAACATGAAAGGAAGCGCGGAAGACGCCAGCAGATGCTTGATACCGATCTGGGTCGGCACACCCACCCGCCCGGTACGCCGCCACGGGAGCAGATGTTTCACGCCCTGATAAAAAGTAACCGATTGCCCGGAGCCGTAACCGGATGCAGTGATGCTCAACGCGTGCAGATATCCCTCGTCGATACTCTCCTGGATCTTTTCGCAGGGCAGCAAATCATCCAGCAACTCGACCAGCGGCGAATTATCGAGCAGCGAAACCTGGTGGAGTCTGTTGATCCCGATTGCACTGAACAGCATCCCGGCAAGCCATAGCATGGTGTTGTTGAACACACCCACCACATCGGTGCGATAGATCTGGTTGGCGTGGAAATTCTTCCAGGTATTGACCAGATACTGCACGCCCATACTGAAATTCTTCGCGTTCACCGCGAGTGTGGCGGCATTGAGCGCCCCTGCGGATGTGCCGCAGATGATCGGAAACGGGCTGTGCGCGCGGCGCGGCAGGAATTCAGCGATCGCCTTTAGCACGCCCACCTGATATGCGGCGCGCGCGCCGCCGCCGGTGAGTATCAGTGCTACGCGCTTCTCCATCCGCCGGCTACTCGGCTTCAGCCTGTACCGATTCCAGCGCGTCTTTCAGCGTCTCTTCCGGCAAGGCATTCAGGGTTTCCGACAACATCTCCGCGGCATCCATCGCCTCATCCCGCAAAGACTCGGGATCGGTGTTGGCCACCAATACCGCAGCCGCGCCCACCACTTTGAGCAACCTGGTGCGCTCCTGCATCAGCATCTCGATCTCATCACGCAACATGGAAACTTCCTGCTTGTTCATAGTCATCGCTTCTCCCTAGTGTGTCTTCACGCCGGCCACCGCCAGCGCGCTCATGTTCACGATGCGGCGCACCGTGGCAGTTGTAGTCAATATATGCACCGACTTGTTCGCGCCCAGCAGGATCGAACCGATGGTGATGCCCTCGCCCCCGGTCATCTTCAACAGGTTGTAAGCGATATTGGCCGCGTCCAGATTCGGCATGATGAGCAGATTCGCCGCGCCCTTCAGGCATGAGCCCGGGAAAGCCGCCGTGCGCAGGCTTTCCGACAGCGCGGCATCGCCGTGCATCTCGCCTTCCACCTCCAGTTCCGGCGCGAGCTGTTCGAGCAATTCGCGCGCCCGGCTCATCTTGCGTGCCGAAGCGTCGTCATGGCTGCCGAAGTTCGAGTGCGACAACAGCGCGACTTTCGGCGTCAAACCGAAACGGCGCATCTCTTCGGCGGCCAGCAGGGTCATTTCGGCCACTTGCTCCGCGCTTGGGTCGAGATTGACGTGGGTGTCGCAAATGAACAGCGTGTGCCTGGGCAGCAGCAGAATGTTCATCGCCGCATAGACATTCACGCCCGGCCGGTGCCCGATCACCTCGTCGATATAGCGCAGGTGCCTGAGCGGCAGCGAAACCGTGCCGCACAGCATCGCATCCGCCGCGCCTTTGTGCACCAGCATCGCCGCGATCAGGGTGTTGCGGCGGCGCATCTCGCGTTTGGCCGCATCCGGCGTGACGCCGTGGCGCTGCATCAGGCGATGATATTCGTTCCAGTATTCGCGATAGCGCGGATCACTCTCCGGGTTGACCAGTTCGAAATGCTCGCCGGCGCGGATGCGCAAGCCGAGCTTGGCGATGCGCTGGGCTATCACCTCCGGACGACCCACCAGGATCGGATAGGCGATGCCTTCATCCACCACCGTCTGCACCGCGTGCAGCACGCGGGATTCTTCGCCTTCCGCATAGACCAGGCGCTGCGGCGCGCGCTTGGCGGCATCGAACACCGGCTTCATCAGCAAACTGGAATGATAGACAAAGCCGGCCAGCATTTCGCGGTATGCGGCCATATCGGCGATCGGGCGTTCCGCCACCCCGCTGTCCATCGCGGCCTGCGCCACGGCGGGTGCGATGCGCGTGATCAGGCGCGGGTCGAACGGTTTGGGGATCAGGTGATCCGCGCCGAAACCCAGGCTCTCCTCGCCATATACCGCTTCCACCTCATCCGATTGCTCGGCTTGCGCCAGTTCGGCGATCGCATGAACCGCGGCGCGTTTCATCGTCTCGTTGATCGTGGAAGCGCCCACATCCAGCGCCCCCCGGAAAATATACGGGAAGCACAGCGCGTTATTGACCTGGTTCGGATAATCGGAACGCCCGGTCGCCAGGATCGCATCGGGACGCGCCGCCTTGGCCTGTTCGGGCAAAATCTCCGGCGTGGGATTGGCCAGCGCGAAGATCAGCGGCCTGATACCCATCTGCCTGACCATCTCCGACTTCAGCACCCCGCCCGCGGACAGCCCGAGGAACACATCCGCTCCGGCGATCACCTCGGCCAGGGTGCGCGCGGCCGTCTGCACCGCATAACGCGACTTGTTGTCGTCCATCTCCTCGGCGCGCCCTTTGTAGACCACGCCCTTGATGTCGGTGACGATGATGTTCTCCATGCGCACGCCGAGGCTGACCAGCATGTCCAGGCAGGCCAGCGCCGCCGCGCCAGCGCCGGACACCACCAGCTTGATCTTCGCGATGTCCTTGCCGACCACCTTGAGGCCGTTCAGCAAGGCAGCGCCGACGATGATCGCGGTACCGTGCTGGTCGTCGTGGAACACCGGGATCCTCATCCGCTCGCGCAACTTGCGCTCGATGTAGAAACATTCCGGCGCCTTGATGTCTTCCAGGTTGATGCCGCCGAAGGTCGGCTCCAGCGCGGCGATGATGTCCACCAGTTTGTCGGGGTCGCGCTCGGCGATCTCCAGGTCGAACACGTCGATGCCGGCGAATTTCTTGAACAGCATGCCCTTGCCTTCCATCACCGGCTTCGCGGCCAGCGGGCCGATCGCGCCCAAACCGAGCACCGCCGTGCCGTTGGTGATCACCGCGACCAGGTTGCCGCGCGCGGTCAGGTTGCGCGCCTCGGCAGGGTCTGCCACGATGGCCTCGCAGGCCGCGGCCACCCCCGGCGAATAGGCCAGCGCAAGATCGCGCTGGGTGATCATCGGCTTGCTCGGGGTCACGGTGATCTTGCCCGCCGGTGCCTGGCGGTGGTATTGCAGCGCGGCCACACGCAATTGCTCGTCCATTATCTCCACTTTCATTGCCAGACAGAATTGCGCGGATTATACCGTAGGCAAACAGGCGGCCTTATTCCATTTCCATCGGCCTGCGATCAGATCCGTCTGCCGTTCATCCGCAAATCCAACCATTCGTCCGCCAAATATTCACGCTGCATAAAAATGCTCCGCCATTCGTCTTGTATCCGTTGACCCTGCCCATGCCCGGCAATAATCTGTTTGCACCTGGCAGGCCTGCCGAAAGGCGGGAGTGCCAAGGCAATGGATCAGGGCGGCGAGGCCGCCCCAACGCTTAAATACAAGAAGGGAAACAGCCATGTCCAATACCATCTTGAAATTGAAACCGACCGCGATGCTGAAATTGAAATCCATTCAAAGTGACAGCCTGCCGATACCCGGTGCCGAACCCTGGTATGTGCGCGCCACGGATCCGGCCTTGTCGGTCATGATCGACTTCCGGTCACGCTCCTCTGTGACGTTGTCCGAGACAGCTCCCCTGGATGAGGCGCTTGGGCACATGAAGCACACCGGCGTCCGCTGCGCCTTCGTCGTCGACGAAAAAAGGAAAGATGTCATCGGCATGCTGACCGCCTACGATATATTGGGCGAGAAGCCGCAGCAGCACATGCGTTTTACCGGGGTCGGCCATGGCGATGTGCTGGTGAAGGACATCATGCAAAAGATCAGCGATTGGCGCGTCGCCGATATCAAGGACATCGAACAATCGACCGTGGGAGATGTGTGGGAAGTGTTCCATGAAACCGGGGTGACGCACTTGCCCGTGATGGAAGCGACCGGAGGCAACGAGCAGCGTTTGCGCGGCCTGCTCTCCTTCGCCAAGGTGAAACGCCTGCTTGTCGATTTCGCGTAAACAACCGCAAGGCCGCAGAAAAAAGCCGGGGCCGTCACATGTTACGAGTCTGCGACCCCGGCACCGGTAACGGCTTGTTCAATGTCAGTGCATAGAGACGCTGCGCGAAACGATTGGGATAGATCATCACCAGCAGGGCCGTGAGCGTGATGCTGACCAGCACCACCATATAAGTCGTATCGCGTATCACCTCGCCGCCGGCAACCCCGTATTCCAGCGGCAGGGTGGCCAGCACTGCGGCCGCCAGTCCCTTGGGTGCCATCATCGAGGCGATTGCGGTATCGCGCAGGCTGTAGCTCGCATCACGGAAAATCGAACGGGTCAGTACCAGGCGCATCGCATAGACCATCAGCACCATGGAGCTTGCAGTGACCGCCAGTAGCGCATCGCTGAAATGGATGGAGATGCCGAGATAGACGAAGAAGTAGGTCTTCAGCAGGAACACCGCT
>Ga0172379_10005577_pt1 | contig 17501 bp, 11 predicted proteins | sample GrowelOW334metaG_FD_119756 | JGI IMG/M metagenome (GOLD analysis project Ga0172379, IMG submission 119756) | Groundwater microbial communities from an aquifer near a municipal landfill in Southern Ontario, Canada - Groundwater well OW334 metaG | ecosystem: Environmental > Aquatic > Deep... | reverse complement strand
CGCGATGGCACCATCTGGATTGAAACTTTCAAGGCGCCGATTTTGGACGAGGACGGCAGCGTATTGGGAACGGTGGGTATAGCCCGCGACATCAGTGATCGTAAAGCCATGGAGATGGCGCGGGAAGCGGCTTTGGTCGAGGCGGAGCGGCTGGCGAAACTGCGTAGCGAATTTATGGCGAGGATGAGCCATGAACTGCGCACGCCGCTAAACGGTATTTTGGGTTACGCCCAGATATTGCTGGGGGAGAACAGGGAGAACGAGCGTCAAAGCGCGATGCTGAAGGTCATACAACAAAGCGGCGAATATTTGCTGAATCTGATTAACGACATTCTGGATTTCGCCAAGATTGAGGCGGGCAAGCAGGAATTGAGCTTGAGCGATATTCAGTTGCCGGGCTTCTTGCGCAATATCGCCGGGATCATTACCATCAAGGCGGAACAGAAAGGCCTGGTTTTTGTTTGCGACATTGCATCGGATGTGCCAGAGGGGATACGCGCCGACAAGACGCGCCTAAGGCAGGTGCTGCTTAATTTGCTGTCCAATGCTGTCAAATACAGTGAGCGAGGCCAAATCAGATTGAGGGTATCGGTATTGGAGAAGCCCTCTCCAGAGGGAGAGGGTTGGGTGAGGGAAAATCAAAATAAGGAAAAAAGCTTATTTAAATCCCCTCATCCCAGCCTTCTCCCTGAGGGAGAAGGAGAATATATCGAATTCAGCCGTTTACGCTTTGAAGTTCAGGATAGCGGTATCGGTATCGAGACAGGGCAACTGGAAACTATTTTCCAAGCTTTTGCGCAAGCGGGAGACCGGCAGCGGCACAACGGCGGCACCGGTCTGGGATTGCCGATCAGCCGCGAGCTTGTCCGAATGATGAATAGCGACATTCAGGTTGAAAGCCGGGTTGGTGAAGGCAGTACTTTTTGGTTCGATCTTGATGCCCCGGTTGTTGAAGTCGGTGGGGACATCATGGCCGACGAACAGCATATCGCCGGCTACCAAGGCCCGCGTCGACGGGTGCTGGTGGTGGATGACGTCAATGAAAACCGGGCGTTGCTGATTGATATACTTAGCCGTTTGGGTTTCGAAACGTTCGAAGCGGTCAGCGGCAGGGAGTGTCTGGATAACGTCGAAAGGCAAACGCCGGATATTATTTTGCTGGATATGGTCATGCCTGAAATGGATGGACTGGAAACCGCGCGCCGCCTGCGTAGCTTGCCGGGTTTTCGGCAAACCCCGATTATCGCTGTGTCGGCCAGCGCCTCCGGTAATGATGTTGCCGAAGCCATGGAAGCCGGGGTCAATGTCTTCCTGCCCAAGCCCATCGATATGAAAAAGCTGATGGCGCAACTCGCCGTTCTGTTAAAACTCGACTGGATTTACGAGTTACCTGAAATCGGATCGCTACCGCAACATAGGCTCAACGAATGGCTGGATGCACCGCCGCTGGAAGAATTAAATATTTTGCATCGTCTGGCGCAGGAAGGCAGCATGCGCGATATTATCCGCCAAGCCACGCATCTGGAGGAACTTGACCAACGCTATCGCCCGTTTGCCGAGCAGTTACGCGCTTTAGCGCAGGGCTACCAATCCAAAGCTATTCTGGATTTGGTGGAACGTTATATCAACAAGACCGGCACAATAATACATGACCAATAACATCATCTCCGCAGCAATGCTTGCGTCCACTGTCCTGATAGTGGACGACATTCCCGCCAATCTGGGCGTGGTGGTGGAAAGTCTGGAAAACCGCGGCTACCGGGTGGTGGTAGCCCAAGACGGTGAAGAAGGGTTGCAACGCGCCGCTTTCGTAAAGCCGGATCTGATCCTGCTGGATGTAATGATGCCGGGAATGGATGGTTTTGAAGTCTGTCTCCACCTAAAGAATAATGCCGCGACAGCCGATATACCGGTGATTTTTATGACGGCATTTGCGGAGACTGAGCATAAGATCACCGGCTTCAAAGTCGGCGGTGTCGATTACATTACCAAGCCCATGCAGATTGATGAAGTCATTGCGCGGGTGGGTACGCATCTGAACGTGAGAACCATGCAGCGGCAACTGCAAGCGCAGAATGCGCAATTGCAAGCTCATCAGGCAGAATTGGAGCAGCGGGTTATGCAGCGTACTGCCGAACTGAGTACCAGTAACCGCTTGCTGCGTGAGGAAATTGAGGAGCGCAAGCGGGTTGAAGAAGCGCTGGTATTACGCGAGCGTGAATTCCGCACCTTGGCCGAAAACGCGCCGGATAATATCGCCCGTTACGACCGCGAAACACGGATACTTTACATGAACCCCGTGTTGGAGCGCACATTGGGGTTGACCACGGAAGAGGTGGCGGGCAAGCGCACGGATGAGTTGTACCCGCAAAACGAAGACATGCTGCGCTATCAGAACTTGCTGGAACACGTCATCGCCACCGGCGAGTCGGCGGAATTCGAATTGATCAGCGAATCGATTGGCGGTGGCCGCGCCCTCCATGATTTGATTCGGATTGCGCCGGAGTTGGACGACTGCGGTCAGGTCGTAGGCGTAATCGCTATCGGTCGTGACTACACCGAGCAGAAACGGCTGGAACAGGAGCTGATGTGCCGCGAGCGCGAATTCCGCACCCTGGCGGAAAACTCTCCGGACGCGATTGTGCGCTATGATAGGGAATACCGTAGGATCTACTTCAACAAAGCTTATAAGGGAGCGGTGGGCATGGAACTGGCCGAAGCAATGGGCAAAACCCCGCTGGAATGCTGGTGGCTGTTATCGCCTTCCGCCGAGGAATATACCGAGCGCCTGCAGCGGGCGATGGACACAGGCGAGACGGATGAACTGCTGACAGAAATGGCGGATCAAGAGGGTAGGCCGGTTTACCGCATCATGTTTCTGGTGCCGGAGTTCGACGAGGATAACCGGCCATTGAGCGTGCTTTCGATCAGTCACGATATTACCGGCATCAAACGCATGGAGGCCATGTTGCGCAAGAGCGAACTGGAGTTCCGTACCCTGGCGGAAAATTCGCCGGAAATGATCGTGCGTTACGACCGGGATTGCCGTCGCATCTATATCAATCCGGCCTATGAACATCAAACCGGAATCCCGCTGGAAACGGCATGGGACAAGACGCCTAACGAGGTTTGGAAACCGCTGATGCCGTGCGAGGAATTCATAGCCCGTCTCAAGCGCGTTATGGAGAGTGGGGAATCGGATCGTATCCTGCTTGAATGGCATGAGCCGGACGGCAGCCTGGTCAGTCATGACATGCATGCGGTGGCGGAATACGACGAAGAGGGGCAAGTCATTGGTACACTCGCCATCGGACACAATATTACCGAGCTCAAGGCGACCGAACGTCGATTGGAGGAGTCGCGTACCCAGTTGCGCGCACTGACTACCAAACGCGAAGAGGCTCGTGAGGAAGAGCGCAAACGCATCGCCCGTGAAATTCACGACGAACTTGGCCAGCTGCTCAATGTGCTTCGGCTTAACGTCACAACCCTTGATTTCCGCTTTGGCGACGCTAATGCCGACTTACGCGATAAGGCGCAAAAAATGGTCAGTATCGTGGATCGCGCCATCCTGATGGTACGCAACCTTGCCTCTCGCCTGCGGCCTGCGGTGTTGAGCTCAGGAATCGGCTACGCTTTGGAATGGCTGGTGCAGGAATATGCCGAAAGTACCGGCATCGTTTGTGAACTGCATTTGCCTGTCAATGAAGTTCCGCTGGACGAAGACCAGGCGATGATGGTGTTCCGCATCGTTCAGGAAGCGCTCACCAATGTGCTGCGTCACTCCGGCGCGGATCGCGTTGACATTACATTGCGCAATGAAGCGGGTGTCTGCGAAGTGGAAGTGTGTGATAACGGTAAAGGTTTCGATAGCCGCAATACCGGAAGGCTCAATTCCTACGGCATTGCCGGTATGCAGGAGCGTGCGCTGATATTAAAGGGAACGCTGGATATTGCCGCCGCCGAGATAGGCGGTACGGTATTGAAATTGTGCATACCTATTGAATAAAGGCTAAGAATGCTCAACAAATGTGTGTATATGTAGAAGCAGCTCATGCTTCGACAAGCTCAGTACAAACGGTTTCCACGATCCAACTGAGGCTTTTAGGTTTTATAAACAAATAAACAAATAAATGGAGCAAGCAATATGATACGGTTATTAATTGTCGACGATCATGCGCTGATGCGCGAGGGACTGAAACAGCTTTTCGATGGTGAAGGCGACATCGTGGTTAGAGCGGAGGCCGGTAGCGGCGAAGAAGCGCTAACGATCCTACAGAATGAAACAGTTGATCTGGTTTTGCTCGACATCACCATCCCCGGCATTCATGGCGTGGAGCTGATAACGAAAATCAGGGAACTCCCAAATAACCCCCCGATTCTGGTGCTGAGTATGCACAATGAGCCGCAGATTGCCAAACGCAAGCTCAAGGCAGGTGCCTCTGGCTATATCACCAAGGATAGTTCGCCAAAGGATCTGCTGGGGGCGATACGTAAGGTAGCTTCCGGGGGGCGATACATTGCAGCCGATATTGCCGAAAAGATTGCCTTTGAGATCAGTACAGCTGCGCCATTGGTGCCGCATGAACTATTGTCTGGTCGGGAACTTGTCGTTCTGCGCATGCTGGCCAAAGGCAAAAAGGTCAACGAAATTGCTCTGGAACTCGACATCAGCAGTAAGACTGTCAGCACCCACAAGGCGCGTTTGATGCAAAAAATGCATATTGACAACGATATCAAACTTATGCAATACACCATCGCCCATGGCATGACAGTATAAAAAGCCATCCAAGTCACTCTAATAGCGTTGAGTTAAGAAAAAAGTATCCTTCCACATGGGCGTAACCGGGTAGGGCGCGCGGCACAGCTTTCCTGGTTCCTACACAGCGCGTGGGAATGAGGTGAATATTACCTCGCTGTAGTCCATTGCCTGTAAACGTTGCGCGTTTCAAATGTAGGCCAATTCCCACTCAAATTCGGCATTCGCCCAATTGCGGCTGCCCATTATATCGTTCAAATTAAACACACCTAAATTGAGCTCAGTGATTCCGGTCAAGCCGGGAAAACTTTAGGGCTTTTGGCGATATGTGTTCGGTCAGATCGAAGAGAGTTTTTCCTGGTTCCCACGTGCCTCGTGGGAACCAGGAATGTCGTAATGACGTTGTCTTCGCCTAGTTGAAGATTCTTGCTAATCAGGAATTACCATGTGCATTTGTCTGTGTTTTGATGTTTCCAAAGCAGAAGTAAAAAAGGCCATTAGAGACGGTTATGATTCAATAGAAAAGCTGTCTGATCATATACAGGTTGGCAGTCATTGCGGAGGCTGTATTGGACGTATCGAGGAAATCTTGGAGAAGAAAAAAGACCGCAGTTTATTGAGGGCATGGAGAGCAAGGTAATCGGTCAATCACCACTGAAAAGCTCGCAGGATGTGCTGAACGCAGTGGAACGCATCAATATCAACAAGCATCCACACCAGTAATACGCTTCTAAATCCATATGACTGGCTCCGTTGTAGTTTATTCCCTACAAAACTTCGTCATTCTTCTTATAGGGAAATCCCCATCAAAACTCAGGATGCACTGATTGAAGGCATAGCCTGATAAGTTCAAACTCTGCAGCCCGCATATAGTTGCACCGGATTGTGATGTCGGGGGGCGAAAACTTATCGCACAAACAAGGTGGATTATCAGCATGTCGAAAACCAGTCGAAACCATCGCCAAAAGGTTGGTGACCGGAATTGCAGGGTCGATCTATGGTTATGTGGCAATGACACCACCATGTTTTCTGTAAGCGATTGGAGAATTGCAGTATGAAAGAACCGATGAAATTTTATCGAAATGATTATTGGCCGGCGTTTCCATTATTGCTGTCCGGCGGGCTTGGTGTGTTAGGCGTCGTCATGTCCAGCAGCTTTGCGATGAGTGGTTTGGCAATGGCGGCTGGCTTGATCATCATGAATGTCGGCTTGTATTTCTGGAGCAGGAAGCGCTATCGGATGTCGTTGCAAACTATCGAGCAGAGCCTGTCTGAACGTTTACAACAGGACAATGAGGAAAAAATCAGGGTATTGCAGGACGAGCAAAATGGAACTGTTTTTATTTTGCAGGAATGCGCCAGGCAAGTTGAGGCAAAGCGGAAGGATGTCAAGATATTAATGACTGATTTAACGCAACGTTTCGATGCGTTATCAAAACATCTCGGTATGCAGGATGAAGAAGAAACAGAACAAGTCGAAGCTGAACAGCTTCCTGTTGAAACACAGATTGCTGATTTGGCACAGCGTTTCGATGCATTGACAAGGCATCTTGATGAGCAATCGATTGGCTGCGAAAAGCAAGAGCATGGCATAGATGGATTGGACTCTCTATGTCAAAAAGTATTACCCATTTGGTCGAGTCAAGTCGAGATGGCCAGGGTGCATACTGAAGAGTCCATAGCTGATTTGGCGCAACGTTTCGATGCTCTGTCAAAACGTCTCGATGCTGCCGTTATAGCGTCTCAAAATACCGTGGGAGGCGATGACGGTTCAAATGGCGGGATTGTTGAACTGCTGCGGGACAGCCAGATGGAGTTAAGCACCATCACCCAAGCGCTGGGCGCATCGCTCGAAGAAAAAGAGAAACTGCTACGTTCAATCGAAGATTTGTCCGGCTTTACCGAGCAACTGAGCAAAATGGCATTGGAAGTCAGCAGTATTGCCAGCCAGACTAATTTGCTGGCACTGAACGCCGCAATTCAGGCGGCACGAGCCGGAGATGCCGGGCGCGGTTTTTCAGTGGTTGCGGATGAAGTGCGGAAATTATCGGGCTCGTCCGGTGATGTCGGCAAGAAAATTGCCGAGACCATCGAATCTGTCAATGAGGCAATTGAAGACACCTTAATAATTTCCCGGAAATTCGCAAAACAAGACGAACAGACGCTGGACAATGCGGAGCAGATTATTGATTCGGTATTGAGACGTTTTTCCCGAGTCACCGCCAGATTGTCCGACTCCGAGGAGCTGTTGCGGACTGAAAATAACGCTATCAACTATGAAATATCCGATGTTTTTGTTGCCTTGCAGTTTCAGGATCGGGTTAGCCAGATTTTGATGCTGGTCGGTGACGATTTGAACAAACTCGAACAGCTTTTGAATGAGCTTAACAATGAAGAATTATCCCGCTCGGTGGATGTGGATCAATGGCTGGAAGAACTGGCCAAGACGTACACAATGGAAGAGCAGCTTGCTGCACACGATGGTGCGAAGGCTGAGATTAAAACCGATCAGCCCAGCATTACATTTTTTTGAGGATACGATATGGCAAAAACAATACTGTTTGTAGAAGACTCCGCCTCGGTCAGGCAAGTGATGAATAGCACCCTGACACGCGAGGGATACGACGTGATTCTGGCTTGTGACGGGCAGGATGCATTGACCAAACTGGACGGCACAAAAATACACCTGATCATCAGCGATGTGAACATGCCCAACATGGACGGCCTTACTTTTGTTAAAACGGCCAAACAAATGCCGGCCTACAAATTCACCCCGATCATCATGCTGACCACAGAAACCCAGGAAGCGAAAATGAATGAAGGCAAAGCTGCCGGTGTAAAAGCCTGGATAGTCAAGCCTTTTCAGCCTGCGCAACTGCTGGCTGCGGTTTCGCAACTTATCCAGGCATGAACGACGGGAGCAACTGATGGCGAACGTGAAAAACCAAAAACAGCAGATCAGTCGTATTGTCATGGAGAATGAATTGACTATTTATACCGCTCTGGAATTGAAAGATAAATTGCTGGCACGGTTAGCGACGACTGAGGAGCTGGAACTGGATTTGTCCGAAGTGAGTGAAATCGATGCCGCCGGATTACAACTGCTGGTGACGATAAAACAAGAGGCGGCAGCTTTAGGTAAGGTTGTGCGTTTTACCGGCCACAGTCCGGTGGTGGTAGACCTTCTGGATTTGTCCGGATTAGCCGGTTTTTTCGGCGATCCATTGCTGTTTGTCTATAAGCCCACACATGAAGAAGGTAAATCGGCATGATTCCAGACGAATATCTACAAACCTTTGTTATCGAATGCAGGGAACTGCTCGAAGAAATGGAAGAAGCCCTGTTAATCGTAGAGCAGGCCGCAGAAGACCCTGAAATTATCAACGCCATCTTTCGGGCGGCGCATACCATTAAAGGCTCGGCAGGCATGTTCGGCATTGACCCTATCGTGGTATTTACCCATGCCGCAGAAAGCGTACTGGACAGGGTGCGTAGCGGCGATGTATCGATGAGTTCCTCATTGGCGGCATTATTTCTTGAAGCGCACGATCATTTGAAGGTATTGATCAACCACGTTGCCGAAGGCAGTCAGCCCGCCAGCGAAATCGACAGTTATGGTAAAAGTTTAATCGAGCAGTTAGAGGCGCACCTGAACGAGACGGCAGCGGCCCAACCTGATAATTTTGGCGAAATGCCTGTAGTGCATGAATCCAAGGTAGAGCGGGAAGAAGGTGATGTAGTCGAGACCGACCTTTGGCACCTGTCCTTGCGCTTTGGGCCGGACGTATTCAGGAACGGCATGGACCCATTTTCCTTCGTGCGCTGCCTGTCCTCGTTGGGCAGTATCGTGGAACTGGTCACCATCATCGATGCCATTCCACCTGCCGGACAAATGGATCCCGAAACCTGCTATTTGGGTTTTGAAATCAGCTTCAGCAGCGATGCCGACAAACTCGCCATCGAGAACATCTTCAATTTCGTCCGCAGCGATTGCTTCATCCGCATCCTGCCGCCGCGCAGCAAAGCCTCAGAATACCAGCGCCTGATTCATGAATTGCCGGAACAGGAAATGCGTCTAGGCGAAATCCTGGTCAAGTGCGGCACCTTAACCCCGGAAGAACTGGAAAGCATCCTGCGCATTCAATCGGAACACGGCGATGAACCGCAGCGGCCGATCGGCGAAGTCCTGGTTGAACAACAGATGGTCAGTCCGCCGGTCGTCGAAGCCGCACTGGAAAAACAAAAGCAGGTCAAAGAAAACAAAAAAAGCGAAGCCCAATTGATCCGCGTCGATGCCGATAAACTCGACGAACTGATCAACCTGGTCGGCGAACTGATCATCGCCGGAGCAGGCACCAACCTGATCGCTCAGCGCGCCGGCATGGCCGACCTGATCGAATCCACCGCCACCCTGTCGAGGCTGGTCGAAGAAGTCCGCGATTCCGCACTGGCGTTGCGCATGGTGCAAATCGGCGGCACCTTCAACCGCTTCACCCGCGTGGTGCGCGATGTCAGCAAAGAACTGGGCAAAGACATCGACCTCGTGATCAGCGGCGCGGAAACTGAACTCGACAAAACCGTCGTCGAAAAAATCGGCGACCCCCTGACCCATCTGGTACGCAACTCCATGGATCACGGCATCGAACCCGCCGAACTGCGCATCGCCCGCGGCAAACCCGCCAAAGGCGCCCTCAAGCTCAACGCCTACCACGACGCCGGCAGCATCGTCATCGAAGTCAGCGACGACGGCGGCGGCCTGAATAAAGAAAAAATCCTGAATAAAGCCATCGAACGCGGCTTGGTTTCTGAGGGCGCCAACCTGACCGACAAAGAAATCTACAACCTGATCTTCGAAGCCGGATTTTCCACCGCCGATGCCGTCAGCAACCTGTCCGGCCGGGGCGTCGGCATGGACGTGGTGAAACGCAACATTCAGGCACTGCGCGGTACCGTCGATTTGGACAGCGTAGAAGGACAGGGCAGCACTATCCGCATCCGCCTGCCGCTGACCCTAGCCATCATCGACGGTTTCATGGTGGGAGTCGGCAATTCCGCCTGCGTTATTCCATTGGACATGGTCGTCGAATGCGTCGAATTGAACGCCTGGGCCGGCGACGAAGGGGACGGCCAATACCTGAACCTGCGCGGCGAAGTGCTGCCGTACCGACGTCTGCGGGACCACTTCGGCATCGAAGGCGATAGGGTGCAGCGCGAGAATGTCGTGGTGGTGCGCTACGGCGAACACAAAGCCGGCTTGGTCGTGGACAAACTGATGGGCGAATTCCAGACTGTGATCAAACCGTTAAGCAAGCTGTTTAAAGGTGAAAAGAGCATCGGCGGATTTACCATCCTGGGCAGCGGCGAGGTCGCATTGATCATTGATGTGCCGGGGCTGATGGGTCAAATAGAACACGAAAGGGAGGCGGGGGAGATGACAGTCATCGCAGCATCGAAATAGATGTAGGCCGGAATAAGACTTTTCGAGCGTCAGCGAGAATAAGCGTTTCCGGCACCCCTGCGCACCGTGATGCCTACATGGTTGTTTATGCTGGGGCCGGACGGGGTTTGCAACCCCGTCCGAAACGTTTGCCGGATGGCGATGTTGCAATAGTTATCGAAAACGGTGGGGACGGGGGTGCCCCCCCGTCTCGCTCGAGTTTTTAATTTATTTTTTTAATTTATCAGGAGTAAGCGCAATGAATATAACCATCGCCAGAAAGATGATTTTACTGATAGTTACCGCCATGCTGGGCTTGGTGGGGCTGGCTTGGCTTGGCCAAAACAGGATGGATGTGGTGTATGAAAAAACCAATTTCACCAATATCAACAGTCTTCCCAGCATTACCACGCTGAATGAGGCCAATGACGCGTTCGGCAAGTTGCGCGTCCGCGTCTATCGCCACGTGCTGAATACCGACGCCGCCAAGATGGTGGAACTCGAACCGAAGGTCAAGGAATCGATCGATGCGTTCACAAACGCCCTGAACAAGTATGAAAGCGAAGGCATGGCCGCGAACGACAAAGACAGGCAAATGATAGTAGAGGATAAAGCCGCTTTTAACGAATACCTTCCGGGCATGGAAAAAGCCTTGGGATTTTCCCGGCAGAGCCAGTCCCAGCAAGCCCTTGAGGTCCTGACTCAAAGTATCAACACGGCCGAAAAGCTGGCCGTCTTGCTCAAGACCCACGTGGACTACAACGCCGAGCTGGCGAAGAAAGCGGCTGACGAAGCTGCCGTAGTCAAGGCGGATGCGATCCGATTATCCACTATCATCGCGGCCATTGTCCTGTTAGTGACCGGACTGATAGGTTACGTCATCACCCGAGGCATTATCGGTCCTCTGAGCATAGCCGTGGACGTTGCCCAAAAGATTGCCGAAGGCGACCTGAGCGCCAATATCCAGGTCACCAGTACCGATGAAACCGGCCAGTTGCTCGCATCAATGAAGGGCATGATCGTTTCAATTCAGGCGCTGGTGGCCGACGCTAACATGCTGTCGGTAGCAGCTGTGGAAGGTCGCCTGGAAACCCGCGCCGATGCGGCCAAGCACCAAGGCGACTTCCGCAAGCTGGTGCAAGGTATCAACGATACCGTCACCAACATAGCCGAACCGATGCAAGTCACCTCCGGCTACCTCGACCGCATTGCCAAGGGCGACATTCCTGCTGCGATCACCACCGACTACAAAGGCGAATACCTCGTCATCCGCAACAACCTGAACGGCATGATCAAGACCGCGAACGGCCTGCTGGAGCAAACCGGCATCGTCATCCAGGCCGCGGCTGTCGGCGCACTGGACAAACGCGCGGATGCCTCACAATTCCAGGGCGGCTGGAACCAGCTGATCAATGGCTTCAACGAAGCATTCGTCAACGTCGCCGAACCGTTGCAAGTGACCTCCGAGCACCTCGACCGCATTGCCAAGGGCGACATTCCTGCTGCGATCACCACCGACTACAAAGGCGAGTACTTGGTCATCCGCGACAACCTCAACGGCATGATCAAGACCGCGAACGGCCTGCTGGAGCAAACCGGCGTCGTCATCCAGGCCGCTGCGGTCGGCGAATTGGACAGGCGCGCCGACGCCTCACAATTCCAGGGCGGCTGGAACCAATTGATCCAGGGCTTCAACGAGGCCTTCGTCAACGTCGCCGAACCGTTGCAAGTCACGTCCGAGCACCTCGACCGGATCGCTAAAGGCGTGATCCCCGACATCATCACTACCGACTATAAAGGCGAATACCGCGTCATCCGCGATAACCTGAACGGGCTGATCACGATGATGAGCGACCTGCTGAGCCAAACCGATATCCTGATCCAGGGCGCGGCGGTCGGCGAACTCGACAAACGCGCCGATGCCGAGATGTTCCTCGGCGGCTGGAAGCAGTTGGTCAATGGCGTCAACGACACCGTTAAAAACATAGCCGAACCGATGACCGTCACCTCCAACTACATCGATCAGATCGCCAGAGGCGTGATCCCCGACATCATCAAGACCGACTACAAAGGCGAATACCGCGTCATCCGCGACAACCTGAACGGTTTGATCACAATGATGAGCGACTTATTGACGCAAACCGACGGCCTGATTCAAGGCGCCGCTAACGGCGAGCTCGACAAACGCGCTAATGCCGCCATGTTCCAAGGCGGTTGGAATCAACTGGTCGCCGGAGTCAATCAAATCCTGGATGGCATTGTCCTGCCGGTGAACGAAGCGGTTGCCGTGCTCAAGGAAATGGAAAAGGGCGATCTGACCAAAACGGTCAACGGCATCTACAAAGGCCAGCTCGACGACTTCAAGCAAACCGTCAATAACACCATTGCCAAGCTCTCGGATGTCATCAGCGAAGTTAATGCCGCTGCCGCCAACATCGCCGGAGCCAGCGAAGAAGTCAGCGCCACCGCCCAAAGCATGAGCCAGGCTTCGTCCGAGCAGGCCGCCAGCGTCGAGGAAACCAGCGCTTCTATTGAGCAGATGTCGGCTTCGATTAACCAGAACACCGAAAATGCCAAAGTTACCGATGGCATGGCGACCCAGGCCAGTGGCGAGGCAGAGCAGGGCGGTGAAGCCGTTAAGGAGACGGTGGGCGCGATGAAGAGCATCGCCGGCAAAATCGGCATCATCGACGATATTGCTTACCAAACCAACTTGCTGGCCTTGAACGCAGCGATTGAAGCGGCACGGGCCGGTGAGCACGGTCGGGGCTTTGCCGTGGTCGCCGCCGAAGTGCGCAAACTCGCCGAACGCAGCCAAATCGCCGCGCAGGAAATCGGCGAACTGGCCGGAAGCAGCGTCGAGATGGCCGAAAGCGCCGGAAAACTCTTGGATACCATCGTGCCGTCGATCAAGAAAACTTCCGACCTGGTGCAGGAAATCGCGGCGGCCTCGGAAGAGCAATCGTCAGGCGTCGGCCAAATCAACACCGCGATGGATCAGCTCAACCAGATCACCCAGCAGAATGCTAGCTCATCGGAAGAATTGGCCGCGACCTCGGAAGAGATGAGCGGACAGGCCGCGCAGCTACAGGAACTGATGGCGTTCTTTATAGTAGGCGATAGCGCTCCTGCTGCGGTATCGGCGGCGGCCAAGGCCAACAAGCCCTCCAAACCTGCCGTTAAAAAAGAAAAAGCGGCGGCAAAACAGATGGCTCAGGCGCCTAACGAAGCTGAATTCGTCAAGTTTTAGGAGGCGGGCATGAATGCAATCACAAAAGCTGAACAGACGCTGCCGGCAATGGCCGGCAGTCAGGAGCAGGAAGAACAACAGCAATACCTCACCTTCATGCTGAGCGGCGAAACCTACGCCATCAGCATCCTGCGCATCAAAGAAATCATCCAGTACGGCCAACTGACCGAAGTGCCCAGGATGCCCGATTTCATCCGCGGCGTCATTAACCTGCGCGGTGCCGTGGTGCCGGTGATCGACCTGAGCGCCCGTTTCGGCAAGCCGCCCACCGCCATAGGGCGGCGCAACTGCATCATCATCATCGAAGTGGCGCTAGGCGAGGAAACCCAGAGCGTCGGCGTGATGGTGGATGCGGTGAACGCCGTGCTGGAGATTCCGGCCAGCGAGATCGAACCTGCGCCCAGCTTCGGCGCCAACATCCGCGCCGACTTCATTGCCGGCATGGGCAAGATCGACGGCAAGTTTGTGATCATCCTGAACATCCAGCATGTGTTGTCTATGGATGAAATGGCTTCATTGGCTGCGGTGGGGGCGGCTTCGGTTACGGAGTCAACGCAAATGGAGTGATATGACGCGCATTGTTCCCACGCTCCGGCGTGGGAACGCAGTACGACGCTCTAGCGTCACGACTGGCAACGCTGGAGCATTGCCGAATGGGTTACCACGCCGGAGCGTGGGAACGATGCCATTAAGTTAAGCCGTTTGTGGTGAACCCCCTTCGGCTTCGCTCAGGAGAGCCCTGTCGAACCATGAATGGCTTAACTTAATAGCAGTGGCGCTTCGGCGTGGAAAAGTAGTTATTAGGAATGGCCTGATTTTTACAGTGAAGTTTTAAATTAAATATAAAGGGCTTACAGATTTGATGAACACACAATATCCAGAATCGTCATTCCGGCAGGGATTGCCGGAATCCAGGTTCCATGGATGGATTTAAGCTTACCATCCATGGCACTGGATACCCGCTTCCCGGCGGGTATGACGGAGCTTGCGTATAATCTAACAAAGTAGAATTAATGAACGAATTAAAAGCTATTGCGGAAATCAATGAGGAAATCAAGGGCATTGTTTACGCAGCGGAAAACATCAGCCTGACTGCAACCAATGCGATATTGGTTGCTAGGCAAGCAGGCATTAATGCCGTGGGATTCAGCGTGGTGGCGCGTGAACTGCGGATGTTTAGCGAGAATATGGCGATGGCCATGCAAGGGCTATCGGGGCTGATTTACCGGCAGGTGGTGGCAACCGCAAGCAAGCGTCGCCGGGCGCATAGCGTGAATTTGCTCACCCAGGCCGGGACTTATGGCGAGTTGGCGCAGACTCGTATCGCCCCGGCCTGTGTGCGCAGCCAGGCCGATGTAGATGAAATGGAGCGACGTATAGAGGACATGTCGCATGAGTTGCAGGTGTCGATGAAGCGTATTGAAAAGCAATGCGCCACAGGTTTAGTGATTGCACGCTCGGCCGGCATAGAGGCAGCTCACGGTCGCTCCCTGGCGGAGGTATTGCGCCAGATTGCACTGGTGGTGACGGAGGTTACCGACAATATTGTTGTGCGCGTTAAGACGCTTCAATTACGACAGACAAAAATAGCGTCATGAAAAAAGCAACGATTATTTATCAATCCGGTCAGCATCAATGGATTGCCGTAGCGCGCGACCCGGAGCGCCCTAATTATCTGATCGACACCAACGAATACCTGATTACCGACGGCACTACGGCGTTGTTAACTGATCCGGGCGGATCGGAGATTTTTCCAACGGTGTTCTCGGCTATCTGTGAAACGTTCGACCCAGCGGACATAGGCGCGTTGTTTGCGTCCCACCAGGATCCAGACATCATTTCGTCGCTGTCTTTGTGGCTGGATTTTAACCCGGAACTCAAATGTTATCTCAGCCGTTTGTGGACAACCTTTGTCCCGCATTTTGGCGGCACAGACCAAACCTTCATCGGGATTCCTGACGAGGGCTTGGCGATTGCAGTCGGCAAGTTGAAGTTGCAAATCGTGCCCGCGCATTATCTGCATTCTTCGGGCAATTTTCATTTATACGACGAGACTGCGCGATTGCTTTTCTCGGGCGATATAGGAGCTGCGATGCTGCCTGAGGACATGAGCGGTTTGTTCGTTAAGGATTTTGACCGCCACATCAGCTATGCGGAAGGCTTTCACCGTCGCTGGATGGGATCGCCGGAGGCCAAGCGTCTATGGTGCGAGCGCGCGGCGAATATGAAAATCGATATGCTCTGTCCGCAGCACGGCGCAATTTATCAGGGCGCGGACGTGGAGCGATTCATCAACTGGTTTTCTGAATTGCAGGTGGGTTCCGGGCTGGTATGAAGCAACGCAATGGCTATCTCATGTCCACGCGTCGCGCTGCGTGGGAATCTCCATGCCGGACGGGGTGAGTACCGCGCAGCTTTTGGGGCTTTGTGTCCGTAAAAATATTGTTATATCGGATCAATAATAAAACGAATGTTTCAGTTTGTGAGGGAAAGTTTAAATGAAAGTAAATATGCCGGTAACTAACCAGGAAATCCCAATGAATAAGGGGGCTCTGTTGGTTACTCGAACTGACCTGAAAGGAATTATCACTTACGCCAATGATGAGTTTGTCGCTATCAGCGGTTTTACCCGTGATGAACTGATCGGTGCAAGCCATAACATTGTCCGTCATCCCGACATGCCGGAGGCCGCTTTTGAGGATTTATGGCTGACGTTAAAGGAGCTTAGGCCCTGGAATGGATTGGTAAAAAACAGGTCAAAATCCGGCGATCATTACTGGGTAGACGCGAATGCGATGCCCGTCTTTAAAAACGGCAAGGTTTATGAATACCTTTCTCTTCGACGCGCGCCCAGCCGTGAAAAGATCGAAAAGGCGGAACAGTTATACCGGCAGCTTAATGCCAAACAAGCAACCATGAGACCCACCGGCTTGGCCGCAGGGGTTAAATCGATCAAGGAAATGGATGCCTGGAAAAAAATGGCCGCCGCACTGTCGGTGCTGTTGATCCCCGTTTTCTACCTGATGTACCAGTTGTTCTTAGCGCAGGATTATCCGTTATTAGCCGGTGTTGCAGCGTCGGTCATGATTGCGTCGGCGATAGGCTACAGTGTCATCAAAAGCTTCACTACGACGTTAAATAAAACAATCGGTATTTTTTATCGTCTGGCCGAGAAAAGGTTCGGTAATGTGCAGGATTTAACCCGGAATGACCTGATCGGTGATTTCCAGCGCGCCTTGTACACAATGGAAGTGAACTTGAGCCTGGATTTGGCGCAAGCCAGGGACGATGCTGCCAAAGCCATGCGCATTAACCAGGCACTGGATAACGTCAAATCCGGCGTGATGGTGGCCAACAATAATTTTGAAATTATCTATCTGAACGAAAGCGTTGAACGCATGTTCAAGGCGGCCGAGCAGGATATTCGTACCCAGTTGCCGCATTTCGATGTCGATAAATTGATGGGCGCGAATATCGACAGTTTCCACAAGGATCCCGCGCATCAGCGTCGCCTACTGGAGAACCTAAAGGAAGCGTACAGTTCAGAGCTGGTTATTGGCGGCCAGCATATTGACGTGATTGCCAGCCCGGTGATTAATGATGAGGGCGAGCGCATCGGTTTTGTTGCCGAATGGCAAAACAGAACGCAGGATATTTTAATTGAACAAGAGATTGGCCAATTAGTGCAGGATGTTAAAGCCGGTGATCTGAGCAGCCGCATTAACATGGGCGATAAACAAGGCTTTGCCAAAATGTTGTCGTCCGGCATCAACGAATTAACGGATGTCATAGAAAGCGTCTTTAACGACATTAACAGCGTCATGGAAAACATGTCCCAAGGCGATTTGACCAGCACCATTACTAACGACTACCAAGGTGTCTACGCCGAATGCAAGAATAATATCAATGGCACCATGGCAAAATTGAGCGAGTTTATTATTCAAATCAGGGATGCGGCTGATTTTATAGACAGTTCATCACAGGAAATGGCAAGCGGCAACAACAACCTTTCCCATCGCGCTGAACAACAAGCGGCCAGCCTGGAAGAAACCGCT
>Ga0172379_10005576_pt1 | contig 17507 bp, 18 predicted proteins | sample GrowelOW334metaG_FD_119756 | JGI IMG/M metagenome (GOLD analysis project Ga0172379, IMG submission 119756) | Groundwater microbial communities from an aquifer near a municipal landfill in Southern Ontario, Canada - Groundwater well OW334 metaG | ecosystem: Environmental > Aquatic > Deep... | reverse complement strand
GTTGTCGTATGAGCCCGATGCAAGGCCAGTCCATACGCTGCCGTTCCAATAGGAAAAATACATTTCATCATTCCCTTCCGTGTTATCGGCCCACACCACAGAGGGATTCCCGAGGGAATCAAGAGAAAACTGGGGGGTCTGCGACGTCCCCGCATTATTGGAAATATTTTCCGGCCCCGCAACACCGCCCATTGATTCCCATTGCCCGCCTGTGCTATCCCAGCGAACAAAAAATACTTCGCCAAATCCGCTCGAACCGTCGGCCCAAATAATGTTCGGGTTGTCCACAGAATCGAGCGCGATCTTTGGCTCATATGAAAATCCGTTGTTCGAAAGATTTTCGTATCCTGCGGCACCACCCATCGTTTCCCATCTGGCATCCGCGTTATCCCAGCGGGTGAACACAACATCGCCCGAAGCAAGATAATAAACCATATTGACCCGATCCGTGCTGTCGATAACGATATTTGCAGCACCACTGGAATCGCTCATCAACTCCATCCCCGGAGTTATGCCGTCGGCATGGGTCCATGCACTGCCGTTCCATTTTACAAAATATACTCCGCCAGCGTTATCATCGGTCATGACAATATAGGGATTATCGTTGGAATCCAGCGCAATTTTTGGGCCGTATATAAAAATAGCGGCATCGGGTTTCGGTATTATGTCGTATCCCGCCGTCCCGTCGGATTTCTTCACCCACTGCGTACCATTCCATCTGGAAAGATAGAGATCAAAATTTCCACCCCCCGATCCATCGTCCCAAACAACGTATGGATTTCCCGAAGAATCAAGGACCATTTGCTGCCGCGTTGATTCTCCGTCGTTGTCCGAAAGATTATCATGCGACCCCGTCGCCAGCCCCCCCCATGCGGGTCCTGCGGGAAGCGTTACCTTGCCCGTTCCTGTATCCCAGGTTGCCGTGGTATTAATTGCGTCTTTGTAGTCTTCCGTTGAGAAGGTTTCGGTATAGGTGGATACGGAAGCATTTACAGTATCGACATTCCTCTGCCCCAACCATCCTGTGAATTGGGAGGCAACGAGAGAGACAATGACCAAGAGACAGAAGATGGTCTTGGGATTGCCGTTGAGATAGTCTTTGATGTGTTGAGAAACCAGCGCTTCCTGGATGCGTTTTTGGGAGAAGAGAGATGGTTTTTGGATGTCGAAATAACGTTGATGCATAGGGATGATAAGCCCTGTGAAATAATTTTGTCCCGCTTTGTGGGACAAAATTCCTGCTTGGCAGGATTTCATAGGGTAAACCACTCTCAGTATAAAGCACGGGGAAAACCTATTGAAGTAGGGGGGGGCACATTGTTGGGGATAAAGAATAGCCCTTTTGGGAGAGTTTTTTAGCTTAAAAAATAAACAAAACCCGCCTTATAGGCGGGTGATTTTTATTCTACTTCGAAAAGCTCATACATCGGTTCGAGTTTGTACCAGCTGATCCCATTAGGAATCGTCTTTTTCCCAAGCTCACCAGGAAAGAGCTCGTGCCCGAACACGGGATATTTGTCCACAGCACCAAACCCGAAAAGATCGTGTGATCCCGCAGACTCGACCATTAAGAGATCTTCCGAGCAATAGCACACAACGCCATCGCTCACATGTCGCTCGACGCTCACGCGATATCCGCGGCACGACCCCTTCTTCATTTCCTCTTCCCATTTCTTGTAATGCTGGGCATTCTCCTCGGTGATGGTTACCGGAGCCCACCCCTTTGTGCTCAGATTGCGTAACAGAATAGTGCGTTTCTTTCCCATGATTCCCTCCTCTTTTGGCTGTATTCCAAAGAACGTCCTCTGCTTTTTTCATATCGTACCACGGCATGCTTGTCAATAATCTGAAAAGCACTTACAATACGAGGGTTAAAAAATCGGGTCGTCCATCGGGCGATCATCGAAAAAACGGGCCTGCCCGGTATGCATTTTTCCATACGCAAGAAATGAGACCCCAGAATGATGAGACGCATGGAGAAATCATTTTCATCGACAGGCCTTGGCAGACGGGCTGTAGTATAACGGCAGTATTTACCCTTGGGGTGGGTACGACCCGGGTTCAATTCCCGGCAGCCCGACATGGATATCACCGAGTATATCAAAAAACAAAAACAGTTCGGGATGACCGACGATGAGATCACAAAAGCCCTTATTGATACCGGCTGGAAAGAACGCGACATAAAAGACGCCTTTGACGCGGCGAAGGGGCCCGAAGACCAGACAATACACGCAGATGCCGCAGACGCCGAAAAAAAAGAGACCCCGCACTCTCGTGTGATATTACACGAGGCGATCCAGACACTCAAACAACGATTTTCGACCTATTTTTTGCTCGGGTTATTCCCCGCCCTGACTTGGGTCAGCGGCAACATCATCAATCAGTTGCTGTTCGGAGAATGTGCGGCATCCGCGGCAAAGTGCCCCAATAAAACGGTTGCACTCTATGCATATATCGGATCGCTTGTGGGTTTAACTATCGGTGTTTTTGTCTATAGCTGGTTCCATACCGCTCTTTTGTTTTCCTTAAAACAAGGCAACGAACACAGCCACCTTTCTGATCTTCTGTCTTCCTCCCTAAAAAAAACACACCTGATGTTGCTGCTCTTTTTTGGATATGGGCTCATGCTCACTGTCGGGTTTTTATTGTTTATTATCCCATTCCTTATATTTTTGGTATGGTTTTTGTTTGCCGATATTGTGTTTGTACACGAGGAAACCGGAGTGATCGAAGCACTTAAAAAAAGCCAACGCTACGCCAAGGGATCTTTTTGGACGATCCTTAAAAAAATAGGATATATCGAGCTAATACTGGTAGGGATCACCGTGCTCTTCGGTTTTATCGGCATATTCATCCCGCCGGCAACATATCTTTTTTCGTTGTTGTGGTATCCTATCAATTTTTCCATCACGACCATCTATCGCAAACATTTATTCGCGTATATCAGATCGGCAAAACAATGATCGTGGACCACTGCTTATATAAAAAATAATCCGCTTATGAGCGGATTATTTTTTATAGAGATCGTTAAACCGGATCAATATTGGATCGTCCCGCCGCCATTCGGTGCTGCCCACACGCATACGCCCTCAAACGCCACTCTAACGCCTTTTTGTTTTGCAAAGCACTCGTTTTGGTATGTTACTGCATCCACCCCGCACACGGGCTTGTTCTCCGTAGAACACGCCCCTTGAGACGTTCCCTCCGTTGAACCAGAGCTTGCGGCGCCCCCTTTACACTCGTGCTTGATAATACACCTGCTTACATCGAATACGGGCTCCGGCATTGTTCCTGCCGGGCACAACGGAGCGGGTGGAGGCGGCGGACACGTCGCGGGCGACGGCCCCATCCCGGTCGTCCTACATTCGCCGTCATATGCCACGGAAATCCCTTTTATCCGCGCCATACAATCATTAGAATAGGTCACATTATCAGCGCCACAGACCGGTTTATATTCCATGGTACACACAACCCCAGCGCCACCCGTTGCCCCTCCACCGGCCGCTCCCTGTTCGCAAACAACCTCCTTTATGCATCCCTTCTCATCTAATATATTTTTGGGGTATGTGTTGGGGCCACAATTTCCCGAAACAAACGGAGGACATGCGGGTGTAGACTGCTCCCCCTCTCCACTGCACTCAACCTTCACCACACATCCTTTTTCATCAATCACTTTTTTAAGCGTTCCCTGGGCACAGGCCAGTGACGGAGCCGGAGGACACTGAGACACGACAACTTCGCCCGTTGGCTCACATTTGACGACGATACACCCGTCTGCGGCGATATGCTTTCGCAATTCGTATCCCTCCTGGCATGAAGAGGGTGTCGGCATGAGCGGGCAGATCGCCGTTGTGGTCGGTTGGATGAATTTTATTTCTTCTGATCTTGTATTTTCGCCAAATATGCATTTGGAAGAAAGCGGACATCCGTCTCTACTTGTTCCTTCCGATCTTACTATCTTCCCGCCGACACAAAAATCGGGAGAGGGCAGCATAAATACGGGACACACAGCGTTCGCCTCAGCAGAAGGGATACTGCCGGATGTTTCTGCTGGCTGTGCGCTGTCTTCCACGCCCACTCCGTACCATTTTTCAAAGATCATCACGGCATCTTCCAATGTCACCAGCGCGGCTTTTATTTGTCCGCGGGCAGCAGAATAATCTTTGTTGTCGTATGCTTCTTTTGCTTTTGCATAGTGTTTTTTTGCAACATCATAAAGCACCCCCACAGAGCGCGTTTCTTCGAGCATAACGCCCTTACTCTGCACGGCATCAATAAATGCGCCAGCCCTCTTTTCAAATTCCGCGAATTGTTCCGGCAGTCCATCCGCACTGGTATTATTTGCTGCTATTTCCTTTTGTGCTGTGCGCTCCGCATTGTTGTCAAAAGAAACAACAAAATTATCCGCAATGGCCTTAAAGGGCTCTGCAGCGGATGCGTCCCGCTCAAGCGCCATGCTGTTCATTTTATGCACAAGATCAAGATGCTGAGCTTGATCGCCCGGAAGCGATTCGACATATTTCCCGAATTTTTCCCTGTCACCCGCGCTGCCAGCCGATAATTTTTGCTCGAATTTACGTAGAGTATTTTCGACTGCGCCGGCGATCGCATCTTTTGCTTCACCGGGCACCCGTTCTTGTGCCGCCCGCAAAACTCCAAGATTATTAAAATCCTTGAATACGCTCCCCGGCTGTTCTTCGAGCGCCTTTTCGAAGCGCCCCTGCATTTTTTCTTTGCCGTCGAGCTTTAGCGTTGATTCTGTAACCAGTAATGCGGCCTGTTCCTGCGCCTGTTTAATTGTTTCTGATGATCCTCCCACGCGATCCTCTATCGCGCTCATGACCCGCTGTTGCTTTATCCCACTATCAACCCACTCCTGGAGCAACGAATCCGCCGCCCCGCTATCGGGCGATATCTGCTCGATGCTGTCTTTTGCTTTCTGCATATTCTCCTGATATTTTCCGATCGCTCTTTCGATCACGGCAAGCTTTGGCGAAGCGGCATCAATCGATCTTTCGATCGTCACTATGCCGTCTTCATTTTTTTTCAAAAGCTGGGGAGACGCAGTGTCCAGTATTTTTTGGATCTCAGCGAGCCGCTCATTCGCAACCATGAGCTCCTGCTTTGCTTTACCGGCGGGACCACTTGTAAATATGCTTTTGACCCCCCTCCACCATTCTTTCAGGAAATACAGTGAGCTGTCCGGCAATAATGTTGGGTCCGAGACGCCAAGATCTCCGGCGGAAAGCATTATATCCTGTGTAACCTCGCTTGGTATTGCCGTTTCTTGGGCAAGGACAGCACTCGAAAACAAAAAAGCGCATAACAGCGCCATGAATGACAATTGTATGCGTTTTGAGATCATAGGATCATTGTTTAATTTAATATACATATCTCCTGTAGTATACTATCCCTCGGCCTGTTTTTCCATAATAAAAAGGCCTCAATAAGGAAAGTGATAAAGGGTTTCAGCAACTTACCAAGTGGGTGCCCGCAGGATAAACCCAAGGGTTTATACAATATAAGGCTCCCGAGATAAATTACTTGACCTGAAACCTTCTCATTTTTCATCCTTACCAAAGCCTCTGAGTATAGTGTAGCATATTTTTCACTTCTTGAAAACCGATGAAAGTGGATAACTTAAGGCCCGCCTTGCGACGGGAATTTCCAATTTTCAAGTTCCAATTTCCAATTTTTAAAAAAGCTGCTATTTATTTATTATTTTTTGTATTTCTTTCAGCACATCAAGACTCCATGTTTTTTGTTTATCAAGATAGGCAAAAGACTCTTTTATGGTATCGTCAATATATTTATATGATTTTTCTTTAAAATCTTGTGGCTTCGACTCGTTTAAAAAATTAATTATACTTTGCCAAAAAATAATTGCCGACATTAAAGAAAAATGCCCAACAGCTCGATCGTTATGCTGTTTAACAAACTCTGTATCCACAGATATTTTTTTGCCGTTTTTATAAAACTTCCCCTGAAATACATAGTCCGCCTCATCAAAACTAATTGGTTCATTTGTATATCTAATAACTCCCAGAACCCCTGGGTTAAGCCTGTCTGTTTTTGTGAGTATATCTAAATTTCCACTGCTACTATTTTGAATCTCGGCTAAAATACTATTGATTAATTCAAAGCAAATTTTTTTGTTCTCGACGTCAAGATTCCATATTATTTTTAATAAATATACCACAAAAAATCTTGATGGATCCAAATAAAAATCTTTTTCACTATAAATTTTTGTGGCTATCGTGCCCCTGTTCCCCCCAATGAAAACAATAACCTCTCCAATTTTCTTATTGAATAGCCACATAAATAATAGTTAATTATGGCGACCTTTGCGAAGAATGTCTACGTAATCTTTTAGTCTGCTATACTTGTCTGCATAACCGCCAGAAGGACCGGAATTCTTAAACTCCCAGTGGTCTTCACTCCAAACAACATCCTCATTGATTGCGCGACCACCGTCTATATGAACAACTTCAATATCCGCTAAGGTATGATCTTCGTAAACCGTACAAACAACCGCATCTTTGCCCCTATCCTTACCAATAGTGATCCAGTCTCCTGGTTTTATTTTTGGAATATCGCTCATGATTTTACTTTTGTTTGAGTTCGTGTGTTTTTGGCGTTCTTATTCGTGTCTATTTGCGATGTTTAGAACATCACATCCTGCTCGGCGCGCTTGTAATCATGGATCTCTTCAGGATTGAACCAGTGCTCGATCTCATGCGCCGCTTCTTCCGGGTCGCCCGAGGCATGTACGACATTATGAATGGCGCGCTTTTCAACGTTTGCGAGTGTTGGGGAATCAACAGAATAATCACCTCTAATGGTTCCCATATCTGCTTTTGACGGAAGCGTAGTACCAACGATCTTTCTCACCATATCGATCGCATGCACTCCGGAGATAAGAACAGCAACCACGGGACCCGACGTAAGAAAATCAGTGTTCCACCCGTAAATGATCTTCCCAAGTTCAAGCGGATCCGCAGTGCCGGCCTCTTTAATGGGATCTTTCCCGTATTTTGCATAATTCTCGAGTGTTTTTTCTCCCATTCCTCTGAGCCACTTGTCGGTGCCGGGATAATGCGCGCGCGCATGTTCCTCTGTTGCCTGGATCATTTTGAGCGCGATGATCTTAAGGCCTCTCTGCTCAAGGCGCTTTATCACCTCCCCGATAAGGCCACGCTTGACTCCGTCGGGCTTCACCAGGAGAACAGTTCTTTCCATTGTCGGATGAAATTCTTTCATAAATTTTATTTACCCGTGAAATGCCGCTATGCGGCAATTTTTCTTGGAAAAATTATTTCACTGGGTTGACAAATTAATAATATTACATTATAGTGTTCATCTTGTGTTGTTTCACATTCGAAGAAAGGAGGTGTGCTGATGTCATTTGACGAGTCTTCGTCGCGGGGGACACCGGAATCATCCGATCTCTCCCAAAACAACTGCGCGGTAGGACCCGGCACTCTTGGGTCCCGCACCGGCAACGACTGGCCATCCAGCAAAAAACCGAAGGACCGCAAAAAACGAGAGCGCGCCAGGCGCGCCATCGGTCCCGACGACACCCCCAACGAATTCTAGTTTTAAAAAGCGAGGCACCTGCCTCGCTTTAATTTTTAGCATAAAAGAAAATTCTGAGCAAGAGAAATAACCCCCTATGCGCTGTTTTTATAAAGAAAACCGCCCTTATGGGCGGTCATTTTCTCAATTGCTTATTTGCTTCAAAAATTCCTCTGGCGACCTCTTTGGCAAGCGGCCGCAATCGTTCAATATCATATCCGGCAAACTCGCCATTTTTCCAGACAATGGTCTTCTCGCTGATATCTTTTCGAATATCAATGATTTTCTTGTATTTTTCCTGACGCCGGCCGTCGGCGGTATAATCTGGAACGCTTATGTCCCACATCGGACCGCTCATGGTCACCTCCATGCTTTGGCTCCAGAGAGCCCCAGCCCCGATCGGCCCCGCCTCTTTAAGCTTCTGTATTTCTTCGACAAGAAGTTCATCAAACCTTTCCATGTCGCGGAAATTGCCGATTGCAAGGCACTCTTGCGCCGTGTATCTGTGCCCGGCGAAGAACCCCAGACCGGAAGCAAGCAGAATGGATAAAACGACGACGACCTTTCTCATAGAATACCCCCCTTGTTTGTTTTTAATCAACGATCTCGGTTTATTTTGCCTATCTTATAATTTTTGTCAACGGCACTACCCATTATTCAATTTTATAAACATTACTTCCATCGCTGAAGATATTTATGTTCCCCAAAATATCGGTTCTTAAAATATCTATTCCCGCCAACCTTTGTAAAAGCTCTCCGTTGGGGTGGCCATATCTGTTACCTGCCCCTACCGATATTACCGAGAACAATGGACCGACAGTATTCAAAAATTCTGCCGATGTTGAATATTTACTTCCGTGATGTCCTACTTTTAACACATCGGCATTAAGATCAAATCCTTCGGCGATCGCCTCTTTTTCTTCCGCTTCTTCGGCGTCACCCGTAAAAAGATATGCGGTCGCACCATATACCACCTTTATAAATAGCGAGTGATTTTTTTCTTGCCCTGTTTTTTGCGGAGCAAAAATATCAAAAAACATTTTTTCCGAAAAACGCGCGCGCATACCATTGCCAATTCCGCTGAAAGGAATATTTTTTTGCGCAAGTATTTTTTGCAACTCGGCATATTCGGCAGAATCATCCGCTTCAGCAAGCCCAACAACGCGTCCTACTTCATACCGCTCAAGCACCGGAAGTATTCCGCGCAAATGATCGTTATCATAATGCGTGATGACCACAAGCTCGATCAAGCGATCAAACAGCGGCATGGCAGAGTGCACTTTGGCGAGAACATCACGCGAGGGACCGCCGTCGACAAGCGCCTGCAAAGAGCCCGGCGCACGCACCAAAGCCGCGTCACCCTGGCCAACATCAAAATATACAACAGAAAAAGCGCTGAGTCCGCGCAGATGAACAAAATATCCCCACAACAAAATATTTCCGGCACACAGCGCCGCAAGGATCGCACAGCGGACCAATAGAGTTGTTCTTTTCATGATCGTTTCGCAAGCCGGCCGCGAAAAAATATAATACCCAACATACCATAAAGCACCACCATTCCAAAAACCGCGATAGCAAATGATGGCGTTTGGGCAAAGGGAAGCGCCGAGAACATCTTCACTGCGGCAATTTGATACGCCAACACCGCCCATGCCGCAATGCTCAGGGGCCACGCTATCCATGATGAGATAAAGCTTCCAACCAAAAATACAAACCCGAGAAACATGGCAAGAGGCACCGTGACTAGAATAAATATGTTCGCGAGAGGGGCCACCATGGAAAACGAATCAAAATAAAACACCAGAAGCGGCAGCACCAACAATTGTGCGGCAACAGTTTCGGCGAGCGTATCTTTTATGTTCAAAAAATCCGGAAGACGCTTCATTTTTTCTTTCAGCACAGGAGCGAAATAGACCATCCCCATCATGGCAAGGAATGAAAGTTGGAACGACACGTCAAACCGGAGGATCTTTGGATTTATCAGCACCATGATGGCCGCAGCTCCCAACAGGGCGTTCGTCACATTATACGCACGGCCTTTTTTCTTGGCGAATAAAACTAAGGAGCCCATGATGGCGGCGCGCACCAAAGAGGCTTGCGCGCCGCAGAAGACCGTAAACGCAACAATAGCGGCAACCACACCCCAAAATACCAGACCGGGAGCGAGCGCAAGCGCAGAAAATACATTAGAAACCGCAGCGCCGACGATCGTGATGTTGTAACCCGATAGTGCCACAAGATGACTTGTGCCTGAACGAGAGAGATCATTTTTAAAATCCTGCGGCAGTTGCTGTTTTTCCCCGATCAAAAGCCCTGAAAGAAATGCCGCATGCGGCTCCGGAAAATACCGCTCGATGTTCCTGATAATAGCCCTGCGCAGCATGAAAATATTATTCCACCACCACACTCCGCCGTTCGCTCCGATATTTTCCGTTTTGGGAAATAACATCACGCTAAAAATACCATCCTTTGCAAGACGCTCGCGCTCAGTGTATTCCTCCTGTGGCGATGTTATTTTTCCGCCCGCCGAAAGTATGTCGCCATAGTAATGCCGCGGATAGGGAGGAAGAATTAGTTTTATATAACCCGAAACAGGGATCTGTTCGCCGTTGACGGTCGCGGTGTCGGCGCGAAATACTACTTGCTGTGTTTGTTGCGTAAAAGAAGGATCGGCATCAACCATACCGGCAACAGCCGCACGGCTGCCGGCAAAAACACTCACATCATTATCTTTTTTAAGCAGCTGCTCATATGTTGCATAACGCACAGCGCCGGCAAGAAAAAACATGCCGCACACCAGAAGCACTATTTGCTCCTTGCCTGTTCGCCCGACAAGCGGGCGCGGCTTATTGTATAACACCACGACCACAGAAAGAAAAATAAATAAAAGCACTACAAACAGGCCAGCATACGAAACAGAAAAAAAGGAGCCATACGCGACTCCAAAAATAATACTGAGACACAAGAAGAAAAATATCTTTGATGGGGTCATGAACACATTACCACTCTATCCCCCTCCGTGCCGCGGTTCTTTTAAAACGCAGCTGCTTCATTTCCGTGGCGACATCGGAAAGCGCGATCATGCGCTTTGTAGCGCCCCGCCCTGTCACCACAATAGTTCTCGTTGTAGCGTATTTCTTTAAAAAAGGCAAAACATCCTTGGCGTGCAACAGTTTTAGGCGAAGAGCTACATTTATCTCATCAAGCACATACAGCGCGTGCCCTCCTTTTTTTATCTCGCGCTGTGCAAACATCCACGTTTTTTGTGCCGCATCGCAATGTTCTTTATGCGTATGTGCATCTCCCAATATCCCCACAAATCCGATGCCGCCCTTGATCACGCGCATCTTGCCGCGCGTAAGCCGCGCGATATCGTCTTCACCCGAAGGATATCCCGTACTTTTGATGAATTGGATCATGAGCGCAGAGCGCCTGCCGCCGCTCACCGCACGGACCATTTGTCCGAGAGCTGCGGTAGTTTTCCCTTTTCCGTTTCCGGTGAAAACGGCCAACATACAAAGCGAGTTATTTAAGAGATTATTATATCGAACAGGTCTTGCACGTGCCGGGAGGTAAGAGGTCGAGTCCTTCTGCTTGTATCACATGCGGCAGGGGATCTTTTAAGTGAGCCGGAATGTCTTTTTCGATGATGATCTCTTTTCTTTCGTCGGGTGAGGGCAGCGCAGAGTCATCTTTTTTCTTGGTCCCAATATTCAGCACCTGCAGCGCCCGGGACTCGTTGCGGAATATCGTGATCCCCTTGCAGCCGAGCCTATAAGCGAGAAGATAGCCATTTTGCACATCGTCGATCGTTGCATCAAAGGGAAAATTAATGGTCTTGGAAACCGCAAGATCAGTGTATTTTTGGAATGCCGCCTGCATCTTCACGTGCCACTCGGGAGCGATATCATGCGAGGTTACAAACACCTCTTTGACATCCTTGGGAACCTCATCAATGTCATGGCAAGATCCTTTTTCCGCGAGTTTTTCCATCAGCTGTTTTGAGTAAAAACCGCGTTTCTTTGCCGTTTCTTCAAAGAGAGCATTCACCTCAAGCAATTCCACGGCATCTACTGTTTTTCCGATATAGGACATGCGCCGATACGCAAGAGCAAAGATAGGCTCGATGGAAGAGGAACACCCCGCAATAATGGAAATGGTGCCGGTGGGAGCGATGCTGTTGGTGGTGGCGTTGCGATATCGCGGTCCTCCCTCGACGTGAAAGATACTGTTCACAAAATTTGGGAACACATCGCGCTTTACGGCAAGCTCAACAGACGAACGCTTTGATTCTTCAGAAATGAATTTCATGATCTTCTCCGCAAGCTTCACAGCTTTTTCGGAGTTATACGGGATCGCAAGACGGATAAGCATATCGGCAAACCCCATCACCCCAAGACCGATCTTCCGGTTTCCTTTGGTCACCGCCTCGATCTCCGGCAGCGGATATTTATTCATGTCCACAACATTGTCCAAAAAGTGTGCGGCTTTTTCTACGGTCTTTTTCAGCTTCTCCCAATCGATCTCGTATGCACCATCTTTCTGAAGCAGCATCTTCTCAAGATTGATGCTCCCTAAGTTGCACGACTCGTATCCCAGGAGCGGCACCTCACCGCACGGATTTGTCGATTCGATCCTCCCCAGTTTCGGCGTTGGATTGTCGCGATTCATTTTATCGATGAATATAATGCCGGGATCCCCGCCGGTCCACGCAAGCCGCACCATATTATCGAACACTTCTTTTGCGTTCAATTTTCCCGCGGGCTGCCCGTTTCTTGGCGAGATCAGATCATAGTCCTCTCCCTTCTGGGCCTTCTCCATAAAATCATCGGTGACCGCAACGGAAATGTTGAAGTTTTTTAAGATGCCTTCTTTTTCTTTCGCAAAAATAAAATCCGTGATATCGGGATGGTCAACCTGCAAGATGCCCATGTTCGCGCCACGGCGTTTCCCTCCCTGCTTGATCACCTCAGTCGCCGCATCAAACACCGTCATAAAAGAGATGGGGCCGGACGCCACGCCCATGGTCGACTTCACACGGTCGCCCTTGGGCCGTAGATGCGAAAAATTGAACCCGGTACCACCGCCCGTCTGGTGAATGATCGCGGTATCTTTGATCGCCGTAAAAATACTCTCCATGGAATCCTCCACGGGTATCACAAAACATGCCGATAGCTGTTGCAAATGCATGCCTGCATTCATAAGCGTCGGAGAATTTGGCATGAACTCGGTGAGCGCCATCATCTTATAGAACTGCTCCTCGACAGCAAAGAGATCGTCGTCGGAAATATTAGGATTATAGATCTTATCGGCGGATGCGATATTGTGTGCAACCCTCTGGAACAGCTGCGCGGGGGTTTCGATGATCTTTGCGTTCTCGTCTTTCTGCAAATACCGCCCCTCAAGAACCTTTAGGGCGTTTTCGGTAAGCTTGGTGCGCACATCATATTGCAATAAAAAGTATTTTGCCGCACGGATCTCTGCCCGTTTCTGCCGATAGAGGATAAAAGACTTCGCTACCTGCGAAAAGCCCTCAGTAATAAGCATTTCTTCGATGCAATCCTGTACTTGTTCAACGCTGGGAACCTTCCCTTTGTATTTTTTGTTCAATTCGCGCACCACTTTATCGGACAGATCGTCAACGATCGGGCCATCCTCTTCCCCCACAGCATAAAATGCTTTTCTGATGGCAACCGTGATACGCTGCTGATCAAAATCGATCAGTCTTCCTTCTCTTTTTTTTACCAGTCGTATGGAATTGTGTGCAGTTTTTTTTCGCATATCCTATCGCGACATGGAACAAAATAATGTAAGAGAAATGATACTTCATTTTACTCCGAAAACGAAGCACGAACAAAACAGAACGTTGTGGATAACGATGAATTTTTCTCCATTTTTCCGAACCGCAAAACAAAAAATGAAAACGCGCAAGCCGCGTGTTTTTGAGGACATAAAAACCCGCGCGATTGCGCGGGTTTTTATGATAGAGTACTATAATTACTTCTTTTTTCTGATGAACGCCGGTATTTCCCACTCATCCGCTTCCTCTGCCTGCTTGGTGTCGTATTTTTTTGCGTTTTTATCCTCCACTACCACCCGATGAGCGCTTGCCGGAGGAACCGGTGCCTGCATTTGCGGCTGTGCCGCGGTTCTCGTGAACAAATTGGGCTCCTTTTTTGCACCCTCTCTGCCAAAACCGGTCGCGATCACCGTTACCTTGATCTCTCCCTTGCGTAAACGGTCATCGTGAATGGCCCCAAAGATGATCTTTGCGTCGCCCCCCACCGATTCGGTGATAACGTTCGCCGCTTCGGACACCTCAAGCATCCCAAGGTCGGTGCCGCCAGAGATATTGAACAACACTCCTTGTGCTCCGTTGATAGCGATCTCAAGGAGCGGCGAATGAATGGCCATGCGGGCCGCTTTTGTCGCCCGATCTTCCCCTGTTGCGCGGCCGATGCCGATAAGCGCAGGGCCCGCCTCTTCCATAATAGCCTTCACATCGGCGAAATCGACGTTCACGATGCCCGGATAGGTGATAAGATCGGAAATACCCTGCACACCTTGCTTTAAAATATCATCAATGGTCTCAAATGCGCTCATGAGCGACGTTTTTTTGTCGATAATGGCAAGTACCTTGTCGTTCGGAATGACGATCAGCGAGTCAACCTTATCCTGCATGTTTTTCATGGAATCTTCGGCGATTCCTGTGCGCTGCTTCCCCTCAAAACCGAAGGGTTTCGTAACGATCCCGATGGTTACCGCGCCCATTTCACGGGCAATATCGGCCACCACAGGCGCAGCGCCGCTTCCCGTGCCTCCTCCAAGGCCACAGGTAACAAATACCATGTCGGCGCCCTTAAGCGCTTCCTGTATCTCCGCCTTATTTTCCTCAGCCGCAAGCCTTCCAAGCTCAGGATTCATTCCTGCACCGAGCCCGCGCGTTACATTCTTGCCGATATGTATTTTTTCGGTCGCCTCCGCATGATGAAGGTCCTGCGCATCGGTATTGATGGCAATGAAATCAACGCCCCTGATCTTCGCGCGCATCATGCGCGTGACCGCGTTGCCGCCACCGCCGCCAACCCCGATAACTTTTATACGTGCAAACGATTCGATATCCGGCTTTACTTGTGCCATGATTTTTATAAAAAATTATTTATACTTACCTAGACTGTGTATCACGAAGCGATGCCTTTTGCAAGAAGAAATTTTCTTCTCTTTTTTAAAAACTCTTCATTTTTAGCGCTCCAATATCAGCCTTTATTTCTTATTATAGAACATATCGTCGGTGCTTTGGAGCGGGCGGCAAATGATAGTTGTGGACAAAACGCAGGCATTGGATAAGAATGGCAGTTGTTGCAACAAAAAATGCCCCAAAAGGGCACCGGAGCCGATAAATCGCAGTATTTTTTCTACGGCAATAGACGTTTGAAAGACTGGCCGATCTTCTTGAATATCTTGGTAGAAAATCCCTTCCCTTGCTGCGTCCGCATGATCTCATCAAAACCGAGAAGCACCAACCCCACTGCAGTCGTATACGCAGGATCATCGATCTTCTCAGACACCCCCTCTACTCCCTTTGGATACCCCACTTGCACGGGAAGCCCGAGCTGTTTTTTTGCAAAATCGACAATACCGATCAGTTTTGCACCGCCGCCCACCAACACCACGCCCCCCGGAAGCATCCGTTCTTTGCCGATCTTCTTGAGTTCCGCATTCACCATATCAAACAACTCCTCAAGGCGCTTTTGTACGATGTGTGCAAGCTCCTTCCGCACCACTTTGACGTCATAGCCGTGCGAAGAGAGATCGATCGCAGTCTTTTTTGACGCATCACCCTGCAAAGATCCGTATTCCACCTTTATTTTTTCCGCAGTATCAATATCCACCTGAAGCCCGATGGCAATATCGTTCGTAATATGCGAAGACCCGATGGGCAAAATGGTGGTATGGATGATATCTCCCTCTTCGAACACCGTGAGCCCCGAAATCTTCCCGCCGATATCCAACACCGCGGCCCCGAGCTCTTTCTGATTTTTTGACAACACCGAGCGCGCAGAAGCGATATTGGTGAACACCCGTCCGTAGGTATTAATACCGGCGTCCGTGATCGCCCGCTCCCAGTTCCGCGTATGCGGAGTAAGCCCGTGTACGATCAGCGTACGCAACTCAAGTTTCGTACCCGTCATCCCCAAGGGATCGCGTACCGCCTGGTCCTGATCAACAATGTAGTAAAGCGGGATCGTATCAAGTATCTCGCGATTCGGCGGGAGCGTAATGGCACGCGCCACTTGTATCACGCGATCTTTCTCGCTCTGCGATATCACCTTGTCGGCCCGCGACACAATAATAGAGCCCACATTATCAATGGCACCAATATGCACACCGCCAAAGCTCACAAAAAAATCTTCTACCGGTTTTCCCGCTAATTTTGATACTTCTTCTATCGCCCGGCGGATCATGTTTGATGCGGCATCAACATCGACGATAATTCCCTGCCTCACGCCCTCGGACGGCATCTCAAAATTACCGATCACCTCAATAATGTCACTTTCGTCGTTTTTTTGCGCCACAACAACTTGCGTCGTGTGCGTTCCGATATCAAGCCCCGCGATGATCCTTTCTGATGCCATACTTAGTGTGCGTGTGAAATTATATCTTCTTGCAAAGCGGTCATCACTTCCTCGTCGTGCGCGCTGCGTTCATGGTCGTACCCCAACAGATGCAAAAAACCGTGTACGATCACTCTCTTAAGCGCTTTCGTCCTGTCCTCCTTATTCCGCCGCGCCTGCTTATATACATATGATGGGCAAACCACTATCTGTCCCAATCTTAACATATCATCGTCAGGTGTGACAAATAACGGCGCTCCGCGCTTTTGTTCCACAGAAGAAAAACTCAGCACATCAGTTATGGTATTCTTGCCGCGCCAGAATTTATTGAGATTTTGTATGGTTTTTTCTCCTACAACGGTCACGTCCACCGCGACAGGCTTCTCCAAAGCAAGCAAACGCGCCGCCCCGCTCAGAAGTACAGCGACGTCGTTTTGCGTGAGAGTGTGCTGCGTGTCGTTCGAGAAAAAAAGCTCGACAGCAGTCATGGTGTTATGCTCCTAATTCTTTTTTGACGATAGCTGAGATCGTGTTTCCGTCCGCTCTTCCGAATGCCCTTCCCGTTGCCGCCTTCATCACCTTCCCAAAATCCTTTGCGCCAGAAGCTCCCGTCTCTGCAATGGCGGCTCGTACGATCTTCACCAGTTCTTCCTCGCTTAATTGCGCAGGAAGAAATTCCTGCAACATCGTTTTTTCTTTGAGTTCTTTTTCTGCAAGCTCCGGCCTTCCGCCTTTCGAGAACTGTTCTGCGGAGTCCTGGCGTTTCTTTACCTCCTGAGAAAGCAATTTAATGACCTCATCTCCCGTGAGCGCGGAATGTTTTTCAAGCTCCTCACGAGACGCGGCGGGCATTTCCTTTGCATATTTAGTGCGCTTTTCTATCTCCCGTTTTTGCATTTCGGCCATCACCATGCGCAACACCGATACGCGCTCTGCGTTGCGCGCTTTAATGGCTTCTGTCAGTTTTACCTCAAGAACGCTTCTTGTTATTTCCTCCATTTGTTTCTTCCAAATTTTTCTTCGAACTTACCGAGTTTTTTTAAGGTCTCAATCTCATCTTTTCGTGCAACCTTCCGCAGTGCATTGTTTCTTACTGCGCGCTTATTCAGAGATCGCGAGTGAAAACGCGATTTTCTCGCATTCATAAGAACCCCGCTTTGCTGGATCTTTTTTGTGAACCTTCTTAAAAATGCTCCTTGTGTTTCTTTATCTTTTTTTCTTATTGTGATGGGCATCCCATCTCATCCCCTTTCTTGTATTCCGGCATCGCTGCCGATAAAAGGCAACGCATCAAGCGCTGCCTGTTCCATTTAATAG
>Ga0172379_10005575_pt1 | contig 17509 bp, 17 predicted proteins | sample GrowelOW334metaG_FD_119756 | JGI IMG/M metagenome (GOLD analysis project Ga0172379, IMG submission 119756) | Groundwater microbial communities from an aquifer near a municipal landfill in Southern Ontario, Canada - Groundwater well OW334 metaG | ecosystem: Environmental > Aquatic > Deep... | reverse complement strand
TGGCAGGGATAGGGGGAATCGAACCCACGCTAACGGTTTTGGAGACCGTTGTACTACCATTATACGATATCCCTGTGTACATAGAACCTCCCCGCGATTGAAATTGCTCTCAAAAAGACAAGGTTCTATTCACTCGCCGTTACTCAGTCGAAACCAGTAAGGCCCGGCCATTCTACAAAAGAATTCATGTTCTGTAAACCTTAACAGTCTTCGGAGCAAGAGCTATTTAATCGTTCTTCTCGTGAGCAGATGCCGTTTCCGCACAAAGAATTTTCTTGTTCAGGTTCGGATGTGGTTACGGCAGGTTCCAGTACAGCCGTTGCATCCTTCACGATCGGTTGTTGAGAAAAATATAATCGCATTCCAAGATACGTTATTCCGAAAAGAATGAAGGGGAGCATGAGAATGGTAAGGAAAAGAGAGAGATTTTTCATAGATTCATTTTATAGGATACTCTGCACATTGTGAGTTCGTGGTTAGCATTGATTAACATTTTTATGCGATGGATTGTAAGCCTTATTTTAGGAATTATTATCGCAGGAATTCTTTCTGGGCTTTTCATATTTTTTGCTCGGCCGTTGTTGCGAGAAGCTCGTGAATATCTTCGTTACGGTTACACATTGCCACAAAATGTGGAACGACGTTTGGCAACGATTGACGGTGAAGAGGTTTCATTTCTTGTTTTTCACGATGTTGATGCAATAAAGTGGGACTTTGCAAACGCGCCGTCATCGCCGCGGTCAGTGCATGAGTGGCGGAATGTGCTTAGTGCCGATGTCGTCATTAATGGGTCGTATTTTAATGAAGTCAACCAACCGACTGGCTATTATTCGATCGATGGCAATGCGAACATGGTCTGCCCGATGTTTTCAAGTGATTACGATACGGCGTTTGGATATACGTTTGCGGTATGGATTGATAACGATCAATTGGAATTTGGATACGCTTCAGATGTGCCATTTCTTTGTGGCGGACCAGAATCTTTACCGGTGACCGCATTCGTATCGTTTCCAACGCTTATTTACAACAATGCCTCGATGATCGAAACAAACAGTGGTCTAAAAGCACGAAGAACATTTCTTGCAGAAACTGTTGAAGGACAAAAAGAGATCATTGTGACCGAGTCTGGTGAAGTGACGTTGTTCGATGCAGCACAGTGGTTCTTAGACCAGCATGAAGAGTATTCGGTGGTCGGCAATCTTGACGGTGGACCTTCAACAGGACTGTCGATTGCTCAAGACCGATGGAGCGTAGAAGTTCCATCGTCAGCAGTACCGAATGTGATTTTTGGGAAGCCGTATTCGGAATTGTGAAGAACGAGATTTGCTCTATGAATGACCAGACATTATCAGCGGCGTTGGCGATTGATGCGTTGCAGAAATATGCTTCGAAAGAGCGTGCAATATCGAACGTGCGATTTTTTAAAACAGGAAAGGGGGAGTACGGGGAAGGCGACGAGTTTATTGGAGCGACAGTTCCAGACACGCGTAAAGTCGCCAAAGCTTTTGTCGAGCTTTCGATCCCGGAAGTAAAGAAGCTTCTTGCCTCGTCAATTCATGAAGTTCGAATGCTTGGCTTGATCATCTGGACGTTACAGTTTGCGAAGAGTAACGAACAAGATCGTTGCAAAATCTTTGATGCATATCTTGCATCAGCATCGCGAATCAACAATTGGGATCTTGTTGACGTTTCCGCGCCAAACATTATCGGAGAACATCTTGTCGATAGCGATCGTGATGTTCTTCTCCGATTAGCAAAGTCGAAAATACTTTGGGAACGAAGAATCGCAATGGTTGCAACGCTCGCATGTATTCGTCGTGGCGACGCATCGACAACATTACAAATCGCGGATCTTCTTCTTCACGATCGCGAAGACTTGATGCACAAAGCAACGGGATGGATGTTGCGCGAGGTTGGAAAACATTGTGGAGTAGAGGTTCTTGGTGAATATCTTCGATCGCGATATTCCAAGCTTTCGCGCACTGCGCTGCGATACGCTATTGAACATTTTTCTGCTGTGGAAAGGCGGCGCTGGCTTTTAGGGAAAGTTTGATAGCATGAGCCCGTATGAATATTCCTGGAAAAATTGTGTTGAGTGTTTTAACGGTTGCTGGTTTGGTTGGGCTATCACTTTGGCTTGTGCCGCAGTGGTTTTCCTCAAGTCCTGGGCTTTATGACTATGGGCATGCGCCAGTTTCACTTTCAGTCACGGAAGTGACTCAAACGCGTCATGCTGACGTTGCTGGTACTGGAGGATGTGATGCGCGATTGCTGTATCCGCAGATTGCAGACAGTGAATCGTCGACGATTCCTTCGGAGACCAGAGAGAAAATAAACGTCGTAATTCAAAAACAAGTTCAAGATTTTTTTGCTGAAGGATCGGCTAATCTCGACGAAGCGGCGACTGATTTTGTAACAACCTGTGAAAAAGATCTTACAGATTTAACCGTAGCAATGAATGATCCAATTGCTTCGGCGCAAGAAGCGTGGGTGAGTGAGATTGGGTATGACATAAAGCTTAATGACGGAAAGTATCTTTCGCTTGGCATTGCGAATTACTTGTCTACTGGCGGCGCACATCCGAATACCACTGAACTCTTTTTGACATTCGATTTTGCAACAGGAAACATTGTTACACTTCGTGATCTTCTTGTAGCCGATAAGATTCTTCCATTTGAGATTCAAGAAAAACAATGGCTCGTCGATAATGCAAAAGACCAGCTCTTTGAAGAATCAACAATCGAATTCGAGTCCTTTATTGCTACGCCGACACAAGCTCAAGCAGAGGCTTATGTCGACAACGCAATTTTCTATGTTACCGAAAAATACTTTGTGACTTTCTACAATCCTTACACCATTGCTCCATACGCTTCTGGTCCTATCGAAGTGATGATTCCGCGAACGTAAGCAACTAAGAATTTAGGAAAGAAACACCCCGGATCGCTCGTGCGTTCCGGGGTTTCGTTTCGGACGAACATTCTTCTAATTATCCTGTTTGCCTTGGGTGTAGCGACGTATTTCTTCGGAATTCAGCCTTTGGAACCGTCGAAGCAGCTCGTTGCTTTGTGTGATTTGTTCCCTTGCGCCGTCTTCCCTTGTATAGCCCAGGCTGATCAGTGTTTCGATAGAGTCTCGCGTGTTGTTTTCGGCGACTCGAAGGGTTGCGATCATCAAGGTCAGACTTGTTATTGAGAATTGTATGATGAGGGATCTCGCTGACGCTAATACGTCGAGTTTTCCGTCTTCACCGATTTCAATAATCTCAATCTGGGCAATCTGTTTTTCCAAGTTATCAATAGCGGCCTCGGCATGGCCCGCGAATGTGTCTGGTTTGTATTGAGGTTCCAACTTCGTTCCTTTTGCTCTGGAGCTGCAGAGCTGTTCGTGTGTTGATTCTGTTTTGAGAAAGCTTTTCCGCTTACTCTCCGTTCTCTTCTTTTGAAAGCAGGAGACAGAGAGGATGCTGAAAAGACTCGAAATCGTATTCGAAATATTGTGGAAAGTCAATGTTTGCGGCTAAAAAGAAGCTTTTTGATGAAGCTAAAATCGAATGTGACTCGCCACTGGCATCCGGGTAGCCAAACGCGGTGAATGTTGAAGTGGGTTTTAAAGTTGGAGTAGCCGATCATGTCGTCGAAGGGAAATGGGTGCGGACCGACAATGTCACCAAAGTTTGCATGGGCTATATTGCGATCTAAACATCGTTCAAACCACCAAGCAACAAGCCTGACCATGGCGTGTGTTTTGCCGCCGTCACCAGTAAAACAACCAACAAGATAGGAACTTTCAGATGCTTCTGCGCAGTAGCCAGCAACGAATCCAGCGATGACGTTTTCATCGATAGTGGCGATGAGCACTTCGACGTCTTGTTTGTGCGCAACGATGTGACGCTTTGCAAGGTCGAGAAAGACGGGGTGAAGTGACGGTGGTACTTGTGAAGTCGGCAACATCTTTTCAATCTCGTTTATGGTGCCGAATCGAAATTTGAGTGCGGTATTTTTTCGCGTTGCCGCAAGATGACGACGGGCTTGCGTGCTCCAATCATTCGATGCGCTTGGCGTAACCATCGCGATTGCTTCAAGGTGATTCATGCTGAATGGAAAGAATCCTGGAGTTTTCGGTGGGTGTGTTGGCGGAATCCATTCGTGAATATGAATGAAGCTTTGTGCAGAAAGATTCGGAACGAGCAGGTCCTTCGTGAATGTTCTGTGCCATGTTATGAATGTATTTTGAACAGCCGTGACGGTGTAGCCATTCTTGTGTTCGATGACGGGAGCAACTGAATTCGCAGTGATTCCTTTCCAGACGAACGGATCATGAGTTAAAAAACCAGGCAAAGGACAAACGTCGTTTACCATTCTTAGCCGATGAAGATTTTGAAAAAGTTTGAGTTGCATATCTTATCTATCTTTTTCATTTTATCCCGTTTAACTCCTTATTCCGTCATCCCCGCGTAGGCGGGGATTCATTCCTTTCTTATGTCTCAATCATTGCAGTCATCCCCGCCTACGCGGGGATGACCACCGTCTTCAGAGTGGATACGGTAGCAGCGATGACCATGATTAGCTCGATGACAATATGACTGTTTAGTTCTTAGTTAGGATGGATCCCCGCCTACGCGGGGATGACCACCGTCTTCGGAGTGGATGCGGTAGTGGCGATGACCATGACTAGGTAGTTATAAGCTCGATTGTTCGGATTGTAGCATGTGGACTTTTGTTGCCTGTTCGGTATCTGTTTGGTACAATCAAGACGTTCGAATTCTTCCCATCTATCACCCCCCCTAGAGTCTCACTCAAGGGGAAAATTTCTGTTATGACATTCAAATTGGTTTCAAAATATCAGCCAGCAGGAGACCAGCCCAATGCAATTGCAGAGCTTACTGACGGCGTACAAAGGGGTCTTCATCGGCAGACGCTTCTTGGCGTTACCGGTTCTGGAAAGACGTTTACCATGGCAAACGTCATTCAAAATGTGCAGAAGCCGACGCTTGTTATTGCGCACAACAAAACGCTCGCTGCGCAGCTTTGCAGCGAGTTTCGAGAGTTCTTTCCAGAAAATTCGGTTTCATATTTTGTTTCGTATTACGACTACTATCAACCAGAGGCATACATGCCGAGGACGGATACCTATATTGAAAAGGATGCGCAGATTAACGAAGAGATTGATCGCTTACGCCATGCAGCAACTCAAGCCTTGCTTTCGCGTCGTGATGTGATTGTTGTTGCGTCGGTGTCGTGTATTTATGGACTCGGTTCACCAGATGCGTACAAGAAAGAGGTGCTGCACATTCGGATTGGAGACAGGCTTGATCGCGCAGATCTTCTTCGTCAACTTGTTTCAATGCAGTATGAACGAACGACTGCAGATTTAACTCGTGGTCATTTTCGTGCGAATGGTGATGTTATTGAAATTATGCCTCCGAGCGACGAGACGGTGTGGCGATTGGTTATTGAAGGTGGAGTGGTTCGAGAAATCTTTGGATTGAACAAAGTGACGCGCAAAATGATTTCGCATAATGAAGATGCATGGTTTTTTCCTGCGAAACATTTCATGTCAGACAGCGCTGAGCGTGAACGAGCATTGCGACAAATCGAATCAGAGCTCGCTGATCGATTGAAGGAATTTGAGGCACAAGGAAAGCTGCTTGAATATGAGCGGCTCATGCGACGAACACGGTATGACATTGAGATGATTCGTAATGTTGGGTATTGCAGTGGGATTGAGAATTATTCACGGCATTTTGATGGACGAAAAGTCGGAGAACCTGCGCATACACTGCTTTCATATTTCCCCGATGATTTTTTGACGATTGTTGACGAGTCACACGTCACTCTCCCGCAGATTGGCGGCATGTTTGCTGGTGACCAAGCACGAAAAAATACGCTCGTCGATTTTGGATTTCGTTTGCCAAGTGCAAAAGATAATCGACCTTTGACGTATCAAGAGTTCGATAAAACAATTGGTCAGGCCGTGTATGTTTCTGCAACACCGGGAGTTATTGAAAAAGAAACTTCAGAGCGCATTGTTGAGCAGATTATTCGTCCAACTGGTCTTGTTGATCCAGAAACCATCGTTTTACCGATTACAGCAGGTGGCAAAACATCTCTTTTCTCTCGTCATTGCGAGGAAGGTGGCCCCGACGAAGCAATCTACAGCACTTCCGTTGATTCCGATTATCCCGGTCAAATTCCAGACATGATTGCTCGCATAAAAGAGCGAGTTATAAAAGGAGATAGAACACTTGTTACAACGTTAACGAAGAAGATGGCAGAAGATTTGACGAGTTATTTGAAAGAGGGAGGGATGAAGGTTGCGTATCTTCATTCTGATGTTGAAACACTTGAACGCATTACCATTCTTTCCGACCTTCGTCGTGGCGTGTATGACATTGTGGTTGGCGTGAACTTGCTTCGTGAAGGACTCGATCTTCCAGAAGTTTCGCTCATCGGTATCCTCGACGCAGACAAGGAAGGATTCTTGCGCTCTGAAACGTCGCTTGTTCAAACCATTGGTCGTGCAGCCAGAAATGTGAATGGACAGGTTGTTCTTTATGCAGACGTAATGACCGGATCGTTAAAGCGAGCTTTGGCAGAAACAGAACGTCGTCGCAATATTCAGATTGCGTATAACAAGAAGCATGGCATTACGCCAAAGACCATTTCGAAAGTCATTAAAGATATTCGTGCCGAATTAGATGGCGGGGGAGATCGAGATATTTCAAAGGTCCTCGACATTGAACTCAGCGCATCGCCCGCAGAAATTGAAGAAGTCATCAAAGAAAAAGAGATTGAAATGGACAAAGCATCAGCAAACTTGCTCTTTGAAACTGCGGCGATTCTGCGAGATGAGATTGCGGCGTTGAAGAAAGAGCTCGGGAAGAAGAAAACGTCACATCGAAAAAAGAAATAGGATCATATGTTGGATTCCATTATCGTCAAAGGTGCGCGGCAACACAATTTGAAAAATATTTCGGTGAGTATTCCGCGGAATAAGATGACGTGTATTACGGGACTTTCTGGAAGTGGAAAGTCGAGCTTGGCGTTTGACACCATTTTTGCAGAAGGTCAGCGAAGATATGTTGAATCTCTCTCTGCATACGCTCGACAATTTTTAGGACAGATGCAGAAGCCGGACGTTGACGAGATTGAAGGACTGTCGCCGGCAATCTCTATCGACCAGAAGGCGCACTCGCGAAATCCGCGATCGACGATTGCAACGATTACAGAGATCTACGACTACCTTCGTGTTCTTTACGCCCGGATCGGCATTCCATTTTGTCCGAACTGTCATAAGAAAATCGAAAAGCTCACTATCGACGAAATGGTGGACATTGTTATTCGTGATGTTGAAGGAATCGCGAAACTGAAGGCCGGCGATGAAGTGACGGTGCTTGCGCCAGTCATTCGTGGCAGAAAAGGCGAGTACTATCAGCTGCTTTACGATTTGTATAACAGCGGTTTTGCAAAGGTGAGAGTCGACGGAAAGGTTTACCGTTTGAGTGAGAAAATTGAACTCTCTCGGTATAAGCAGCACACCATCGAAGTCGTCATTGATGTGCTGACAGCGAGCGAACTTATATCGCCAAGTAAAGATACACGGCAGCGATTGAGCGAAGCGCTCGAATCCGCGCTTTCACAAGGCTCCGATCTCGTCATTGCGCTCATGCCAGGTGCGGAGCGATTGCTTTCAGGAAAGTTTAGTTGTGTTGACTGTGGCTTTTCTTTTCCAGATATTGAGCCTCGATTGTTCTCGTTCAACAGTCCGTACGGTGCATGTCCGTCGTGTTCGGGGTTAGGAGTTGTTGATCTGTTCTCTGATGAGATTTGCGAAACGTGTAACGGTGCGCGGCTGCGGAAAGAATCAATCTCCGTCTTTATCGGTGGAAAGTCGATTGTGGACGTGACGTCATGTTCGGTAGACGAAGCGATTACATTCTTTCTTGAGCTTGGGCTTTCTGAGCGAGAGCGGTCTATTGCGAGTGCGGTATTGAAAGAGATTGAATCGCGTTTAGCATTCATGCTTGACGTTGGTTTGCACTATCTCACATTGAATCGAACAGCAGGTACGCTTTCTGGCGGTGAGGCGCAACGTATTCGTTTGGCGTCGCAGATAGGTTCACATCTTGTTGGTGCACTTTATGTTCTTGACGAGCCAACGATCGGCTTGCATCAACGAGACAATGAACGACTTATCGAAACGCTTGAGCATCTTCGAGACCTTGGAAATACCGTACTCATTGTTGAACATGATGAAGACACCATTCGTCGATCTGATTACATGATTGAGATTGGCCCTGGTGCGGGAAAGCACGGCGGATACGTTGTTGCCACTGGAAAAGTGCCAGAGATTTTTCAAGACAAGAAGTCACGAACTGCGGCGTACCTTCGTGGTGACGCAAAGATTGCGGTTCCTACGAAGCGTCGGAGTAAAGACGCCGGTGCAATCAAGGTTCGTGGTGCAAAGGAAAATAACTTAAAGAACATTGATGTTGATTTCCCTTTGCGGAAATTTATTTGCGTGACTGGTGTTTCTGGAAGTGGAAAGTCGACGTTGGCGTATGACGTCATGTACAAGTCACTTGCGAAGAAGCTTTATGGTGGAAAGGACAAGCCTGGGGAAAGCACCGCCGTTCTCGGTGTTGAGTACATCGATAAAGCGATTCTCATCGATCAAGCTGCAATTGGCAGAACATCGCGATCGAATCCTGCAACGTACACCGGCGCTTGGGCACCGATTCGTGAATTGTTTACCGCAACAGAAGAGGCCAAGTTTCGCGGATATAAGCCGGGAAGATTTAGTTTTAATGTTCCAGGCGGACGATGTGAGAATTGTGAAGGTCATGGCGAGATTGAGATTGAGATGCATTTTCTTCCTGCAGTTTTCGTCACGTGCGAGGTTTGTAAGGGGAAACGATTCAATCGTGAGACTTTGGAAGTCACATTTAAGGAGAGGAATATTAGCCAGGTGCTTGAAATGACGGTGGAAGAAGGCGCTGTGTTCTTTAAGGACATTCCAGACATCTCCGACAAGCTCAAAGCGCTTTGTGAAGTGGGCTTGGCGTACATCACGCTTGGACAGTCTGCAACAACGCTTTCTGGTGGTGAGGCACAAAGAGTAAAGCTTGCATCGGAGCTATCGAAGCGGCAAACAGGAAAGACGTTGTATCTTCTTGATGAACCAACAACAGGTTTGCACTTCGACGATGTGAAGCAGCTTCTTGATGTGCTTCATCGACTTGTCGACAAGGGAAACACCATGATCGTTATCGAACACAACCTCGACGTCATTAAAACTGCTGACTGGCTTATTGACATGGGTCCAGAAGGTGGTGCCGACGGCGGAACCATCGTCGGCTTTGGCACTCCCGAAGACATTGCGCGGAATCCGAAGAGTTATACGGGAAAGTATTTGAGGAAGTATTTGGATTAGGATTGTTGGAAAAATAAAAAGCATTTTATGACTATTTGGGAAAATATTTATAAACACTATTTAGAAAGTGGTGAAGTTTGGGCGACGATCTCGGAAGAAATTCATCCTCTGTTTAAAAAGTTTTTAGATGAATCGAATTTTGATTTGCGGCACGTTCTCGACGTCGGCTGTGGTACTGGAAAATATCTTAGAATTCTTCAGGCTGGTGGCTTTGAAACTGACGGCATCGACTCAGGCGAAACGGCTGTAGAGATGACGAAGAAATTACTGAATGATGATTCGTTGATTCTTTTGGGTGACATGTTCGAGTTTGATATCCCAAAAAATAAGTATGACCTCGTGGTTTCTATTTTGACGATTCATCATGGAACAAAGCAACAGATTCAGAATCTCATGAATAGAATTTACGATGCGATTATAGACGGGGGGAAGATTTTTATTACCGTTCCAGATATGAGAAGTAGCGAGAAATGGAATACATTTCAAAAGCGCGAGATGATCGCTCGCGGAAGTTACGCTCCTTTATCTGGTCCAGAAAAAGGATTGATTCATAGTTTTTATACGGAAGAAGAGGTTCTCGAACTATTTAAAAAGTTCGGAAGAGTGAGTGCGACTTTGGATGATATTGGCAGATGGGTCGTTTCGGCGACGAAGTAGTCTTAGTATAGAGAATAAATCCCTAATTATCGCCAATATTAGCCGAAAAGCATTGACTTTTGGGCTAATTTTTGTTATGATAAGCTCCGCTACAACTGAAAGAACTGGAGGTTCTCGTGTTCTACGAAAAGGCGTATTTATCGATCGGAATCGTCCTAGCTGCGGTATTCGTGGTCTGGATGAGCTGGGACTGTTTCACTACAGAAAAGGAGATGCGGGCTGAGGCTGAAAAGGTAGTAACGGTCTGTGTCGGTCCTGCCCCAGCATTTTCGGAGACTTCATGGGACCTTTACGCCATGGATGCTGATGCCGGAGACCCGGCATGGATGGGATGGTCTCCTCTGGACTCTGGCATTGGAACGATCTGCGAGAAGGTGGCCATGGCTTCGGGCGATCGCATCAAGGTGAACGGTATGATCCGCCGGGACCCCCCGATCTGGCTCTACATGGAAGAGGGGTTCAGTAACGTCGAATTGGTTACCATCGACGGCCAGGACGTTACCGACTTTGTCGAGAATGTTCGATGGTCTGCGGGCGTCGACGACGAATATAGTGGCTACGACGGATGGTTCCAGCTTCCATAATTTTCTCCAACGAACGACCGGGCTCTCTCTTCGGAGATGAGCCCGGTTTGCATTTTGGATAAGTTTTTTATCAGTCATTGCGAGGAGGGTAATCCCGACGAAGCAATCTTGGCACGATCGAGCATGGATTGCTTCAGCTGGTTACAGCCTCGCAATGACAAAAATGTAAAAAAGATCTCCCAGAAATTGGGAGATCTTTTTTACGCTTCGCGTTCTTGGAGTTCTTTTGCTTTGATAACGTTGAGGAGGAGATAGGCGACAGTGAGCGGGCCGACGCCGCCAGGAACGGGGGAGAGAAAGCCGCTGTGGCCGATAAGTTCTGGAGCGCCGTCGCCGGTAGTTTTTCCTTCGGCTGTTTTTGCGGTACCAACGTCGATGAAAACGCCAGATGGTTTCGTCATGTCTGGTGTGATCATGTGTGCGGCGCCAATAGCGGTGATGAGAATGTCTGCGGCGCGCGTGATTGCCGGGAGCGCTTCAGTTTCTTTGTGTACGAATGTTGCTGTGACTCCAGCATCTCGAAGGAGTTCGATGATTGGCCTTGCGAAGATTTCAGAGTTGCCAACGATGACTGCAGATTTTTTGTTGAGAGGAAGATGCGTCGCCTGTAAAAGTCGCATGACTGCAAGTGCAGTTGGCGGCACAAGACGAGGCGTACTTGCAAGAAGAAGATTGAGACTTTCTGGATGAAATCCGTCAACGTCTTTTATTGGATCGATCGTTGCGATAATTGCATCAGTGTCTTGAGTTCCCGGAAGCGGAAGCTGAACAAGAATTCCATGAATTTCTTTCCGTTTATTGAGCTTCTTTATTGTTTCGATAATTGTTTCCGTGGTTGTTTCTGCAGGCATCTCTATTCGTTCAACATAAATACCAACTTCTTTTGCTGCATTTTCTTTGAGTCCAACATACAAATGAGACGCAGGATCTTCACCGACAAGAATCACTGCAAGCCCCGGTGGCGTGCTGAGTGCTTCAACCCGAACCTTCGCTTTGTCGCGAATGGCTTTTGCAAGAATTCTTCCGTTTAAGAGTTCGGTCATACGAAATGAGTTTGTAGCGCTTTTACTATTTCTTTTCTGAGCATGATTCGCTCTGTTTTCCCAAAGTCTCCGGTCCATGTTACTGGAATCACGTCAGCAATCATTTGTCGAAGATTCTCATTAATGCAGTACAGAATAGTATATCCGTCTCCAATGCTCGGGGCGTTGAGAAGCCATGATGATGAATGTTGAGAAAGTTCGGTTTGAATTTCTTTTGTGTTTGATCGAACAATCGGCTCACTATGCCATAGTTCAATTTGTCCAATAGCGATCGGTGTTGTAATTGTTGAGGTATGAATAAGTTTGGTGTCGTAGTGGAGCGCCTTGGAGACATCTTTTACAATCTCCGATTCGCAGGCCGTAAAGTAGTCCGCTTGTGTTGCTTCGTCAAAGCCACTGATTCGTGCAGATGTTTTGAACGCGCTTATATCTCTTGGTGATGTGATGGCGATTTGGAAGTTTAGTGTGTTTGAAGCGATTGCGGCAGCAATCAGTTTCGCGGTATTTTTTGAAATCCGGTCAATCATGCCCGCACGTTCGATCTCTTCCCAGATTAATGTCGCACATGCGCCGATCATTTCAATGTGCGCAGATTCGCCGAGCTTTTCTCTCCAGAATTTTTCGAATCCCGTGTGATGATCAAAGATTTCTTTGACGTTATCGGTCTGCGCGAATTTTGCGAAGTATTCTGGATTTGAAAGATCGACTATTACAACATCACTATATGTTTCCGGTGCCTGAGTTTCGATTGTTGCAAGTGCTCGATAGTGTTTTGGAACGGTCGCATTTGTTGGACCAGGAATGACTGTTACAGCATGATTACCTCGGAGGTTCAGTAGCTCTGTGTATGCAACAGCAGATGCGAATGCATCGATATCTGTCCATTCTTCTCCAGTAGTAACAACGATGGTTCCTTTTTCATTACTCAACATAGCTCAGCTCAGCGTAGAGCGGGAAGTCATTCATGAGTGTGCTGATTTCGTCGCGGATGGTGCGGAGTTCGGCAGGGTTTTGATGATTGGCAATTGCGCGGTCTATCCAGTCGGCAATACGCACCATGTGTTCTGGTTGAAGGCCGCGCGTGGTGATTGCTGGGGTGCCAAGACGGATGCCAGAAGGATCCATTGGTCCGCGAGGATCATTAGGGATCATGTTTTTATTTACGGTGATTCCGGCAGCATCGAGTGCGACTTCTGCTTGTGCTCCAGTTACATTCTTTGTAGAAACATCAATGAGCATGAGGTGATTTTCTGTGCCACCGAACATGAGTTTAAAGTCACGAGCCTGGAGCTCTTTTGCAAGAGCTGCGGCATTTGTTTTGATTCGTTGTGCGTATTCTTTGAATTCCGGTTTGAGTGCTTCTCCGAATGCGACAGCCTTTGCTGCAATAGTGTTCTCATGTGGGCCGCCTTGAAGAACGGGGAACACGGCTTTGTTGATTGCTTTCGCATGAATCTCTTTGCACATAATCATTCCACCGCGTGGACCACGAAGGGTTTTGTGCGTTGTAGTTGTGACAACATCAAAGAGCGGTACTGGATTGTTCATTTGTCCACCGGCAATGAGGCCGGCAATGTGTGCAATGTCTGCCATGGTGAGTGCTCCAACTTCTGCCGCAATTTTTGCAATTCGTGCGTAGTCAATTTCGCGTGAGTATGCGGAATACCCCACAAGAATTATTTTTGGTTTGTGTTCTCGGGCCATGCGCTCGATTTCTTCGTAGTCAATAGCGCCTTCCTCTGTGGTCTTATATCGAATGAATGTGTAGCGCTTTGCACCGTCAGTGACTGGGTGGCCGTGGGTAAGGTGGCCTCCGTGTGACAAATCCATTCCAAGCACAGTGTCTCCAGGTTGAAGAAGCGCGGCGTAAACTGCGTTGTTCGCTGGTGCGCCAGAATGCGGTTGGACGTTGACGTGCTCGGCGCCAAAAAGTTGTTTTGCACGTTCGATGGCGAGAGACTCAATAATGTCGATATTTGCACATCCACCGTAGTACCGCTTTCCTGGGTAGCCTTCTGCGTATTTGTTCGTTGCAACGCTTCCGAGTGCGGCGAGCACTGCTGGAGAGACGAAATTTTCCGACGGGATCATTTCAAGTCCATGTCGCTGCCGTTCGAGTTCTTGTTGCAATGCTTGTGCGATTTCCGTATCTGGAATGGAAAAGAAATTCATAGATGGAGCGATCATAGACGTTTCGCGCATATCTGTGAAGAATTCTGTGTAATTTTGGGTACTATGATACGATTTCTTTCGTATGATCGACGACGATTCAAAAACAGAAATTCTTCAGGCTATTGCAGCTCTCGGCACGAAAGTTTCAGGTCTTGAGATAAAGGTATCGGGTCTCGATACAAAGATCGAAGGAGTAAGCACTGATCTTTCAGGTCAGATTCAAGGTCTCGATACAAAGATCGAAGGAGTAAAGACTGATCTCTCAGGTCAGATTCAAGGTCTCGATACGAAGATTTCCAGTCTTGATACTAAAGTCTCAGGCCTTGATATTGGAGTCTCAAGTCTCGACTCTAAGATCGAAGGAGTAAGCACTGATCTCTCCGGTCAGATTCAAGGTCTCGACTCTAAGATCGAAGGAGTAAGCACTGATCTCTCCGGTCAGATTCAAGGTCTCGATACTAAGGTTGATTCTGCCCGAGATGAAGTAGTCGAATTGATCCAAGATCTGTCGACATCAACGGATGCACATTTTGACGGTGTTGATCGAGAGCTTGGAAAAATTCGAAGTGAGATGGTTACAAAAGATTATCTTGATAGAAAACTTGCCGATCGAGATGTTGAAACTATGGACCGAGTGAGTCGCTCATTTGTTCATAGATAATATATGACGCTTGCAGATAAATTTCGCGAACGATTTGGACCGCAGTTCAAAGAGGGCGAGCTTATGGCTCGTCATTTGAATATTCGAATTGGTGGACCAGCGAAATGGTTTGTTGAAGCGAGAACCACACAGGATCTCATCGACGCAGTCAACATGGCACAGGATTTTTCTGCGGAATATTTTATTCTAGGGGGAGGCTCGAATACGCTTGTTGCAGATGCGGGATTTCCTGGATTAGTAATCAAGGCTGCAAATCGTAATTTGAAGATTGAGGGGAATCGATTGATTGTTGAAGCTGGGGTTATTACGAGCGCGGCCGCGCGAGCAAGCGCAGAAGCTGGACTTCGTGGTTTCGAATGGGGAATTTCATTACCAGGAACTATCGGTGGAGCAATTAGAGGTAATGCAGGATGTTTTGGAGGAGAGATGAAAGATGCGATTGAGTCCGTGCGTGTTCTTCGCAGAGGAACTGTCTTTATACTTTCAAACACTGAAATGCATTTTGGATATCGGCACAGCCTTTTAAAAGAGAGTGAGAACACAGATGCTATTTTAGATGCAACATTAAAACTTGAGCCAGGAGATCGAGACGAGGCATTGAAACAGATCGATCACAATCTTTCAGGACGTAAAGCAACGCAACCACTTGGAGCGTCTTCGGCGGGTTGTATGTTTAAGAATTTTGAATGGACGGATGACGCGCAGATAGCGCAGTTTTCAAAACTTTACGATATTCCGAAAGAATTTCTTGATCGTCGTCGCATTCCTGCCGGATGGATTGTCGACAAGCTTGGATTAAAGGGTTCAAGATTTGGAGATGCGGAGGTTTCTTTGCAACATGGAAATTTTTTACTCAATAAGGGCAGAGCTACTGCTGCGGATATTATTTCGCTTGTAGTCAAACTGAAGAAACATATTGCAAACGAAGTAGGAGTTACGCTTGAAGAAGAGGTGATGCATATTGGATTTTAAGTTGTTCACCTCTTTCCTTGTTTTGGTTTACTGGCAAGGTATAACTATGGAGTACGGATTACTCTTCACGAAAAGCTATGCGCATCACCAACATCCAGGGTACGAACATAGAGTTGACTGATCCAATTCGAGAATATGTTACAGAAAAGGTGGAAAGTTTGGATCGGTTTACTAAGCGATTTGACCCATGTGATGTTGCTATCGAAGTTGGGAAAACGAGCGATCGTCATAACAAGGGTGACATCTTTTTTGCGGAAATAATGGTTACTATTCCTGGAGACGTTATTCGAACACATGTAGAGAAGGATGACTTGTACGCGGCTATTGATGAGGCAAAAGACGATGCAAAGCGAAAGATTATTGAAAAGAAAGAAATTATCGTTGACGCACGAACTGATGTTCTAGCAGATTCCGTCATCGATGAGGTCATCGGTGATGACGAGGATGACGAAGAAGAGGAAGAAGAACTTGATGACGACGATAGTCAGGAATAGTGCAAAAATATTGTGCAAACAGAAAGATCTCGGTAATGTGCCGAGATCTTTCCTGTAAAATGACTGTAAAGAATTTTTCTATGAATCTCCAATCTTATCGTCACGTTCACTGTATTGGCGTTGGTGGTATTGGCATGAGCGGCGTTGCAAAGTTTCTTCACGTAAACGGCGTGTCTGTTTCCGGAAGCGACGCAAAGTCATCGCAAATTATTGACGATCTCATTGCTCTTGGTATTCCAGTTTCGATCGGTCACGATATCTCAAATGTTTCATCGGAAACCGATCTTGTGGTATATACCGAGGCCGCGACTGAAGAGAATATCGAACGCATCGAAGCGTCACATCGTGATATTCAGCAGATGGGTCACTTTGATTTTCTTGGAGCGTTGTCGAAGGACTATCGAACAATCTGTGTAACAGGTACGAACGGAAAAAGTACTACAACGGCAATGACCGCAAAAATCTTCATCGACGCTGGTCTTGATCCGACTGTTTTTGTGGGTTCGATTGTGCCAGATTGGGAGCTCGGTAATGTTCGTATTGGCGAAGGGAACATTCTCATTGTTGAAGGGGACGAGTACAAACAGAAAATGGTGAAGCTTTGGCCGGAAGGAACTGTTATTACGAACATCGAAGCAGACCATCTTGATGTATACCGAGATCTTCAGCACATCATCGACACGTTTCAAGAGATTGCATTAAAGACGACTGGGTCTGTATTTGTGAATCGTGACGATGTGAATTCGCAAAAGATTTCGGGTACGAACTTGAAGCAATACGACGTATCTGCGATTGAAGGCGTCACACTCGGAGTTCCTGGGGCATTTAATCGTATGAATGCATCGGCAGCGGCTGTTGTTGCTCGCGAATTCGGCATCGGAGATGACATTATCGCGAAATCGCTCTCTTCTTTTGCTGGAATCTGGCGTCGATTCGAACGAGTCGGGACTTTTCATGGCGCTTTGATTATTTCTGACTACGGTCATCATCCAACAGCAATTCGTGCAACGCTTCAGGGAGCTCGTGAATTTTTTCCGAAGAATCGCATCGTTCTCTTGTTTGAACCACATCAGCACAGTCGAACGAAAGAACTTTTTAACGAGTTTGCAGAATCATTCGGCGGAGCTGACATTCTCGTACTTTCCGAAATATACGGCGTCCTTGGTAGAACCGATGAACGTGATGAATCGGTGACGAGTAAGTTGCTACTCGACGCAGCGATGGCATCGAACTATGCGCCGAAAGAAGGGCACTACGTTGCGAATCTTATTGAGGCAGAGGCTAAGCTTCGAGAGATCGTTCAAGAAGGCGACGTAGTTATCGTGATGGGTGCTGGAGATGTTGATGTTGTGGCGAGAAATTTGGTTAATTTTTCTTGAGCATTGTTCACTAATCTTGAAGTAGCCTTTGGCTATTTCGTGCTTATGAATACTATGAGCACTCCGATGAATATAATCGCACCACCAATAAATCCCAGTGCAGTGATTTGAACTT